>ENA-OSEO01000211-OSEO01000211.1-sediment-metagenome-genome-assembly--contig:-NODE-211-length-165467-cov-7.749102_pt1 | contig 165467 bp, 119 predicted proteins | sample MGYA00237883_ERZ534232 | MGnify/ENA metagenome assembly ERZ534232
CAGCCTTGATTGTCACACCGCCGCCGGGCCTGGAGATAGGCTACGTGCCCATCGCCACGCGACAGGCCGCGGAGGAAGAGGCAAGGAATCCATGAGCCTCCGCCGCGTTTGTACTTTGCACGGTCGCCATACCGCGAGGCTCTGATTAGCAGTCGTTGAAAAACGTACGAGCCGAAGAAACGGGTCCTTGTTGTCATTCCCCCGAAGGTCGACGACGCACCATGGCGGGCGGGAATCCACGCTGTGCGGGCAGAGACATACCATACGCTGAGCGTGGACCCCGGATCAAAGCCTGCCCCGGACTCGATCCGGGGTCCGGGGTGATACGTTTTCAACAGGCTGCTATTGATCTTTCCGGGCGGCGCTGAGCACGGCGAAAAAGGCCTCCTTGGGCCGGTAGTCCCGATCGAACAGGAGGGGAGATCCCCCAATCCAGGAGGCTCCGTCGTAAACGCCCCAGAATGTCACACGCGTGACATCCTTCCTGTGCTTGAGAAGGACGGAGAAGATCTCCGCGTACTTCTGCGCGAGTCTTCTTTGGGTTTCGGCGGCGTCCGCACTCGTATCCTCTGTACTCCGCCGGTTGACCCGGCTGATGTCAGCGCCGCGATACCCACGGGTCCGCGTACGGATGTCCAACTCGGTAATCATCACCTTGACGCCGGCAGCCGCCAGACTCGTGATGGCGTACTCGAGGCCTTCGACGCTTGGATGTTCCAGGCTGGCATGCAGTTGAATGCCGACACCGTCGATGCGGACCCCTTTGGACTGGAGATGCTTGACCAGGGCGACGGCCCCGTCGCACTTGGCCTTCGACGATTCGAGACCGTAGTCATTGTAGTACAACTCGGCGTTGGGGTCCGCCTCGTGGGCCCAGCGGAAGGCGCTCTCGATAAAGTCGTACTGCTTGTCCTGGGAGCCTTCGCCGATGATTCGCAGCCACGGGCTGGCGCGCAACGTGCCGTTCTCGTTGAGGGCTTCATTGACCACGTCCCAACCTTTGACACGGCCTTTGTAACGACCGACAACGGTTATGATATGGTCTTTCATGCGGGCCAGCAGGGCCTCTCGTGTCAGGGTGTTTCCCGCATCGTCGCGAAACAACCACCGCGGAACCTGGCTGTGCCAGACGAGGCAATGGCCGATCGCCGCCATCTCGTTCCGCTCGCAGAACGCCACGAAACTGTCCGCCACATCCCAAGAGTACCGGCCGGGCCAGGGATTGAGAGATTGCCACTTCATGGCGTTCTCCGCGGTGGCCGTGTTGAAGTGTTTCTCGGCGATGGTGGCCGCCCCGAGGTCGTGTCCCGTTACCACCCTTCGATTCAAGGCCCCTCCGATCAGGAAGTGGTCCTTGAATACGTCCTTCAACGCAGGCCCATCCTGTTCGGCCGCCGATGCAACCACGCCGGCCACAAGAACCGCCAGGCTCACGACCATCGTTGTTCGCCCTGTTCTCACTGTCTGCTCCGTTGTACGGTTTCTACTCAGCGAAGATCTCGATGCCGTTGATCGCCGGATTTTCGATGTTCGGCGTAAAGGTAATCCGCAGCTTGCCGTCGGTCACTTCAACGCCCTTGTACTCGCGCTGGATCGCCTTGTACATGCCGCCGGCCTCTTTGAAGATGTCGAAATCCTTCTCCGGTTTCTGCCCCTGCACGGCGAATGAATAGACCCGCTGGCCCGGGCCGGTGATGCCCGTGAAGCACTCGGCGAAATGCAGGCGGACGGTGTACTTGCCGTTGGGCAGATTGAACTCGTACGCGCTCATGCTGTAGCGCTCGGTCCGGAAGATCTGCGGGAACGCGACGTTCGGAACCTCAAACTCCTCGGTCCGTTCCACCGTCATGCCATCCGGCGGGGTCAGCGACGCGCCGGGGGCTTTGACCTGATCGGGCAGCCAGAGGTTGCCATCCTTGTCCGTGTACGGCTGATAGGCCCCACACGCCACACGGATCACCAGCTTGCCGGCAGCCGGGGGCGCCGAGGGGACGGCCAGCTTGGGCGGTGCGGCCTTGAAAAGGTGTTGGGCGAAGAGATACAGGTTGTTGGCCCATTCGGTCGCGTCGTGACCATGGGAATCGACATGCCAGATGTGCCGGACACCCTTCTCTTTGAGGTAGTCGTGGAGACCCCGGCTGATGCGGATCAGGCCATCCTTGTTGCCGCAACCCAGCCACAGCAGTCTCAGCTTCTCCCTGGCGGCTTCCGGATCGGGAACGAGCTCGGCGGGAGCCTTGGTGTTCGGGGCGGATGAGAAGCCGCCAACCCAGGCAAAAACGTCGAGGTGACCGAGGCCGAAGTTCAAGGCCTGGCCGCCGCCCATCGACAGGCCCGCCAGTGCCCGATGCTCACGGTCACCGTAGACGGAATACCTGGCCTCGATGGCGGGAATCACATCATTGAGCAGGTCACCCTCAAACGCGGCGAAGGCCGGCGCGGTGGCAAAAACATTGCCTTCGGCCCGGTCGTTCTTCTGGGCCCGGCCGTTGGGCATGACCACGATCATCGGCTCAATCCGGCCCTCGGCCAGCAGGTTGTCGAGGATGTTCTCCGGGCGGCAGAGACGCTGCCATTCCGTCTCATCCCCGCCGATACCGTGCAGGAGGTAGAGAACCGGGTATTTGCGGTCGGTCGAATAGCCGGGTGGCGTATAGACGAGCATCTTTCGACGGGTTCCGACGGTCTTGGAATCATACTCGACCATCGTCAGCTCCCCGTGGGGGACATCCTCACGTCGGGCATTGAACCCGTCGGGTGGATCGGAAAAGGCGGGTTTGTCGTCCGGTCCCGGCTCGATCGGGGCGCCGAATCCACCTCGTTCGCCGCCTCTGCGGCCAGCCGGTGGAGCCAAGTCACCGCGCTGGGGCCGGGTCGGCTCGGCAGACTCGGTCGGAGAAGCGGCGGCACCCTCGTTGAACAGGAGTGGGGCAAACTCGCGCAGGCTTCGCCGCCAGCTCTGGAACTCGTGGGCCGTGTCCGGCGAGACGTAGAACACGCTGTTGATGCCGGCTTCTTTCAACGCGTCGGCGTTGGCCCTGGGGTCGCCGCCGAAACCACGACGGCCGCCGTCGAGCTCGCGGCTGCCATAACTGACGAATACCAGCTTGACATTTTCTTTAAAACCAGGCGTATTGTTGACGTCGTCCAGGGAGATGGATCCGCCGCTGAAGAGGCCGATGTGCGAGAACTTGTCGAGGTGCTTCAGGGTGATCGACTTCGTCTCCATGCCACCCATGGACAGGCCGGCCATAGCGCGATGGGGCTGGTCCGCCAGCGTGCGGAAATGGGCATCGACGTAGGGGATCAACTCGTCGATGAGAACCGTTTGGAAGGGGCCAATATCGAAACTCCTGAGGCCGCCGAACCGGATTTCATTCGTCATGCCGTAGGTCATCACAATGAGGAAGGGCCTGGTCTTGCCCTCGGCGATCAGATTGTCCATGATCAGGTTGGCCCGGCCCTGGTTGGTCCAGGCCGTCTCATCCTCGCCCCAGCCGTGTTGCAGGTACAGCACCGGATACCGTTTGGTCGGGTCCTGGTCGTAGTCAGGCGGGGTGTAGACAAAGGCCCGGCGTGACGTGTTCGTGCTCTCGGAGGGGAAGAGAATCTGCTGTACTCGGCCGTGGGGGACGTCTTTGAGGGCGTAGAAGTCCTGGTCGTGAGCGGGGATCTCAATGCCGCTTTCCCAGCGGGTCGAGCCGTAGAAGTTCAAAGTGCCGGGATCGTTGAATGTGCCCCCATCGACCGTGAGATGGTAGTAGTGGAAGCCTTCATCCAGCGGCCGGGCCGTGGTGCCGACCCAGGCGCCATCCTCTGCCTTGGTGAGGGGCGTGCCCCCGCGTCCGCCCAGGCTCACACTGACGCTTTGGGCCTGGGGCGCCACGATGCGAAAACGGGCATAACCCTGAGAGTTGACCTGCGGGTACGGCTGGCCGGGCTGATTCAGGGTCGAGGGTTTGAAGTCCTCTGCCACCGCAGGCGCCTCGGTCTGAGCCAAACAGAGGCCGCCTGTTATCAGGGTGAACAGCAGAACCATGCAGAACCTGTGGTCCATGTGATATCCTCCTAAATCGTGTCGTTCGTTGTAACGACGCCTTGACTTGATTCCTTGGTCCATGGGCCCAAAACAAAGATCACGCCGATTCCATGCGTCTAGCAGTCCGTTGAAAAACGTACGGCCCACAGAAACGGACCCCTTTTTGTCATTCCCGCGAAAGTCGACGACGCGCCTTGGCGGGCGGGAATCCACGCTTTGCGTGCAGAGCGCGCCACACGTCGAGCGTGGACCCCGGATCGAGTCCGGGGTGACACTTTTTCAACAGCCTGCTAGCCGACTCCCGTGTTGTTGGCCAGAAAAGTCCATATTGAGGCGAGGCCCTTCTAGCTTCCGCCGCATCGGCTTGGACCTCGCAGAAACGCTGTCTCATCGATAGAACACCGCTGCCACGCATTGAATGTGAGATGAAAAACGGAATACTCGCAAGGTTTTTCACCCCCGTGCGGAGAATCGCCAAGGTATAATCTACGCGGTATTCCTGATGGCGCAAAAAGTCCCTCCGCTGCCGGCAGTCGCGGGCCGGTCCTGATCGGCGTGCACCGGCCGGGGGATCACCGGGGCCAGAATCGCACGCGTCTCGTTTTTCTGGCGTTTTTCGTCTCTCACTCATGGGATTGTGTCGGTGAATAGTGGGATGGTAACCAGAATCGCGCGGATTTGACATGGATCAGGACAAGCGTACCTTAGACTTCCTGAGGCTCTTTGTACGGCATCAGCAGGAGCTTTACGCCTATATTCTGACCCTGGTGCCTCACGTGCACGATGCGGACGATCTGTTCCAGGATGGGATGAAGGTGATGTGGCAGAAGTTCGACCAATTCCGGCCAGGTACGAATTTTGCGGCCTGGGGCACCCAGATCCTGAGGTATCTGATTCTTGACTACCGCCGACGCCTGGCCCGCAGCAAGCAGGTCCTGATGGAGGAGGCCTTGTTTAAGGCATTGATGGACCATGTGCCCGCCATTCAAGGTGAGCTGTCTTCGCGCATCGAGGCGCTGCGCGAGTGCCAGAGGCGCCTGAACGAGCGGTCCCGGCGGATTCTCAAGATGCGCTACGAACGGAATATCCCGGTGGAGAAGATCGCTTCGTACCTGAAGGTCTCCCGTCGCCACGTGTATCACATTGTCGGTCAGATTAACGGCGTCCTGCTGCGGTGCATGCGACGAACCCTGGCGCAGGGGGGGCATGCGGTATGAGCAGGCCGGCCTTCGCATCCATGGATGAGCTGTTGCAGCGTTTGCTGGACGGTGCGGTTCAGCCCGACGAGATGAAGCGCCTCGAGAAAGCGATGCGTGAGGACGTCCGGGTGCGGGATTACTACGTCGACAGCATGCTGGCGGCCGCCGTGATCCGCCGGTCCAGCCAGGTGACCGGGGAATTGGGGGAGTCGGATCTGATCCAAGCCCTGTCGGGTAGCGGAGGGCGAAGTGGTTCCGATCGCACGATGCGACGCCTTTATTGGAGTGCGGCAGCGCTGATCTTCGGACTGCTCACCCTCACGGTGGTAAGCATGGTTCGGCATGTGGCCCGCGGGCCGGCCGTCGGTACGCTTGCGGGTGCTTATGAGGCTCAGTGGCGCAGCGGACGTCCACGTCTTGGCGAACCCTTGTACACACGTTCCTACGACCTTCGGGAGGGCGCAGCGAGGATGGAACTGGGGTCGGGGACGAGCCTTCTGCTCGAAGCGCCTTGTCAGGTCGAGCTGACCCGTGCGGACGAAGTGATTCTGACGAGCGGCAGGCTTGTGGTGGCGGCTCCCTCCGGGGCAAACGGGTTTCAGGTGCGAACGCGTACCGCCCTGATTACGGACCTGGGGACGGAATTCGGAGTCATCGCGCATTCTGACGGAAGCACCGAGGCCCATGTTCTGAATGGTCGTATCCGTATAGCTCTCGATCCGGGTCAATCGAACCGCCCGACATCGGTGGTAATCACTGAGGGCCAGGCCGGCCGGATCGATGCGAGCGGGCGGACTGTCCAAGACGGGCTGACCGCCCGGCCGGATTTCTTTTTGATCGAACTACCACTGGCGGGTGAACCCGCCGGACCATCGGCACGGTTGAACCTGGCGGATATTGTGGGCCAAGGCAACGGCCGCGGAACCGGCATTCTGAATCGGGGCATCGACCCAGCGACGGGCCAGGCCTTCGAGAACCCCGTCACCCGGATCCGGCGGGCTCGACAGAACCAGTTCCAGCCGACACCGCAGTGGCCCGGCGTTGATGGCGTGTTCGTTCCCAATGGGGCCGCGGGTCCGGTCGTAATCAGTTCCACCGGCCTGACGTTCGCCGAGTGTCCCGATACCCTGGGAAGCTACTATGGCGGCCCGGCCAACAGTGGCGAGATTTATGACATTCCGAGCCAACAGGTCTATGCAGCCCGGCTCAATGGCATCCGTTACGGGACCTCCAGACATCCGGCCCTGAGCCTCCATCCCAACGCCGGAATCACCTTCGACCTGGACCAGATTCGCCAAGACCATCCGAATGTCCAGATCGACCGGTTTACTGCGGTGTGCGGCATACCCAAAGATCTGCCTCAGACGCCGTTCAGTTCCGCGGATGTCTGGGTCCTTCTGGATGGCGTCGTTCATCGGCACCTCCGCTATACCGTGGATCGCCACGTGATTGAAGGCATCGACGTATCGATTCCCTCGCGGGCGCGGTTCCTCACGCTGGTAGCGACCTGCACCGGGCGCGCGGACTACTCCTGGATCTTTTTCGGCGATCCCTTTCTGGGGCCGGCCAGGACCGTGCAGACCGGCTCGCTGGGGGGGCAGCGTCGCGTGTTCACGGATCGACGGGGTTTCCGCGGGACTGTCCTGAGTCGCGGCGGGTTCAGCGGCGCCGACATTCGGGGCGGGGCCTTCGGGGCACACAGAGGTTCACTTTTTGGGAGTGGAAAATGACGGGTACACGTTCAACACGTCTTGCGTTGATTCTGGTCCTGGCCGGCGGTGTGGCGATAGCGCAGCCGCCTGTGGAGCCGCTGAGCCTGTGGTACCGCCAGCCGGCCGAGCGGTGGGTAGAGGCACTGGCGGTGGGCAACGGCCGGCTTGGAGCGATGGTCTTCGGTGGCGTGGCGCAGGAGCGGATCCAACTGAATGAAGACACGCTCTGGGCCGGAGGACCGTACGACCCGGCGAACCCCGATGCGTTGGAGGCGTTGCCGAAGGTGCGGGAGCTGATCTTCGCCGGTCGATATCGGGAGGCACACGATCTCATTGGCCGGAGGATGATGGCCAAGCCCTTGACGCAGATGCCGTATCAGTGCGTGGGAGACCTGCTGTTGCAGTTTCCCGAGGCCGAGGGGGTGACCGAGTATCGGCGAGACCTGAACCTGGACACGGCCGTGGCGGCCGTCGCCTATACGATCGACGGGGTACGCTACACGCGAGAGGTCTTCTCGAGTCCCGTGGATCAGGTCATCGTGATTCGCCTGAAGGCCGACAAGCCGGGGAAAATCACGTTTACAGCCCGCATGCGAACCCCGCAGAAGGCGCAGGTGCGCGTGGAGCCCCCCAGTACCCTGGTCATGGAGGGCGTCAATGGGGGCTCTGCCGGTGTCGCCGGCGCCCTCAGGTATCAGGCCCGGGTCGCCATCGCGGCTTCGGGCGGACAGGTTGCCCCGGGCGAGGGGCAAATCGCCGTCACCGGTGCGGATTCCGCGCTGCTGCTCATCGCGGCGGCGACCAGTTATAAGAGCTATAGGGACGTGACCGGCAACCCGGAGGCGCTGACCAAAAGCGCCATCGACAAGGCGGCGGCGAGGTCCTTCAACGCGCTGCTCACGGACCACGTGGCGGCTCACCAGGAGCTGTTTCGACGAGTCACGCTTGACCTTGGGACAACCCCCGCCGCCCAACGTCCGACGGATGAACGGATTCGCGATCTCAACAAGGTGAACGATCCGCAATTGGCGGCCCTCTATTTTCAGTTCGGCCGTTATCTGCTGATCAGCAGCTCGCGGCCGGGCTGTCAGCCGGCGAATCTCCAGGGCCTCTGGAACGAAAGCATGAATCCCCCCTGGCAAAGCAAGTACACGATCAACATCAACACGGAGATGAACTACTGGCCGGCCGAGCCGACGAACCTGGGTGAGTGCGTTGAGCCGCTGGTGGCGATGGTGATGGATCTGACCCAGACCGGCGCCCGCACCGCCAAGGTTTGCTACGGGGCCGATGGGTGGGTCACGCATCACAATACCGACCTGTGGCGGGCCTCCGCTCCGATCGACGGTCCCCAGTGGGGCATGTGGCCGACAGGAGGGGCCTGGTTGTGTCTGCATCTATGGGACCATTATGATTATTCCCGTGACAAGGATTACCTGGCCCGGGTCTATCCGGCGATGAAAGGGGCCGCGCAGTTCTTCCTCGACGCGCTGGTCGAAGAGCCTGACCATAAGTGGCTCGTGACGTGCCCGTCGCTTTCGCCGGAGAACGGTCATCCCTTCGGCACGAGTATCTGCGCCGGGCCCACGATGGACATGCAGATCCTGCGGGACCTGTTCACCCACTGCATCCGCGCGGCGGAGATTCTGGGCGTCGATGAGGACTTCCGGAAGAAGGCGGCGGCGGTACGCGAGCGTCTGGCCCCGAACCAGATCGGCGCCGCCGGACACCTCCAGGAATGGCTGGAGGATTGGGACATGCGGGCGCCGGAGCGGCATCACCGCCATGTCTCGCACCTGTACGGCCTGCATCCCAGCGATCAGATTCACGTGCGGACCACGCCCGACTTGGCGGCTGCGGCGCGCAAGAGCCTGGAGATCCGGGGCGACGAGGCCACCGGCTGGGGCATCGGCTGGCGTCTGAACCTGTGGGCACGCCTGCACGACGGTGAGCATGCCTATAAGATCCTCACGATGCTGTTGCGGCCCGAGCGGACCTATCCGAATATGTTCGATGCTCATCCCCCGTTTCAGATCGATGGGAACTTCGGCGGCACCTCCGGCATCGCGGAGATGCTCCTGCAAAGCTGTGCGGGTGAGATCGAACTGCTGCCGGCCTTGCCCAAGGCCTGGCCGAACGGCTCGGTGACGGGCCTTCGCGCCCGTGGCGGGTTCGAGTTGGATGTCCGGTGGGAGGAGGGGGAGCTTGTCCATGCAACCGTGCGTTCGCGGGCGGGCGGATCCTGCCGGCTTCGTTATGGCGACATCACGCGCGATCTGAACCTGGCCCAGGGCCAGAGTGCTCAATGGAACGGAATTCGGTGACGAAAGCCCGCCGGCATGTTTGAGGCTATTCTCCGGGAAAGGTGTGCACGATGAACTTTGCAAATGAACGATTCACCCGTTTCATCACCATCATGGTGGCCGCTGTCGGGGTCTTGTGCGCCTCCGGGGCGACCGCTGACTGGAAGGACGAGGCCAATGCACGCGTCGCGCGTCTCCGCCAGCGCGACGTGCACATGCGCATCGTGGACGAGCAGGGCGGTCCTGCTGCCAACGCCTCGGTCAGCATCCACCAGGTCCGTCAGGCCTTCCCGTTCGGAGCCGCCATGAGCCGAACCTTGCTGCGCAGCGAACGGTACGCCGAGTTCTTCAAGTCGCACTTCAATTGGGCGGTCTTCGGCAATGAGTCCAAGTGGTATTCCAATGAACGCATCCAGGGCCGGGAGGATTACCGCGATGCCGACGCCATGCTTGCCTGGTGTGAGGCGAACGACATCCCGGTGCGAGGCCACTGCATCTTCTGGGAACCCCAGCGATGGCAACCGAGGTGGGTCCAGGGGCTCTCCGACGATCCGCTTCGTCAAGCGGTCGAACGCCGCCTGACCAGCGCGGTGACACACTTTCGCGGCCGGTTCGTCCATTGGGACGTGAACAACGAAATGCTTCACGGCTCCTTTTTCAAGGACGGCCTGGGCGAGGCGATCTGGCCCTGGATGTTCAAACGCACCCATGAACTGGACCCGGATGCGAAGCTTTTTGTCAACGACTTCAATATCCTCTCCGTGGATCAGAACTTCGAAGAGGTGCAAACGGACGAGTACGTGGCCGCCGTTCGTCGCCTGATCGAGCAGGGAGCGCCGATCCATGGCGTGGGAATTCAGGGGCACATCTGGCGTGAGGACATCGTGGCCAACCCCGGCGTCTTGAAAGAACGGCTGGACAAGGTGGCGGCCCTGAATCTGCCGATCTGGATCACGGAATTCGACGTGGCCGACGAGGACCAGACAAGTTGCGCCGACAAGCTGGAGTGCGTCTATCGTATGGCCTACAGCCATCCGGCGGTCGAAGGCATCATGATGTGGGTCTTCTGGGCGGGCGATTCGTGGCGCGGCCCCAACGCGGGCCTGGCGCATCGCGACTGGACGCTCAACGAGGCCGGCAAGCGATACGAAGCGTTGATGGATGAATGGTCCACTGAGATCACCGGTACGACCGATGGAGACGGAGGTCTGCGGTTCCGCGGTTTCCATGGCGATTACGAGGCCAAGGTGACATACGCCGACGGCGCAGCGTCACGTGCCACTTTTTCGATTGAGAAGGGCACGGATCTGCAAGAGGTGCGAATACCCCTGCAAAGCACGTCAGCCGCCTCGGCACAGTCCCGGTCCGACGCGACGTCAACGCCAGGTGCGAACACCCGCCCGACGCCGTTTCCAACGCCGCTGAAATGGACGTCCAGTGGGGTCCTCGTCAGTCCCCTCTCCGACGAAACGCACGATATCGTATCGGTCAAAGACCCGACGATTGTCCGTTACAATGACCGGTGGCACATCTACGCAACCGTCTTCTCCAACTCCGCGAGAACCTGGAGTATGGTCTACCTGAACTTCGAGGACTTCTCCGATGCCCCGAAAGCCAAGCTGCACTTCGTGGATGTGAATCCAGGACTGAAAGGGTATCACTGCGCACCGCACTTATTCTATTTCCGCCCGCACAAGAAATGGTATCTGGTCTTCCAGTCACAGCAGCCGCAGTATTGCACCACGGACGATATCACAAGGCCGGAAACCTGGACGGCCCCGCAGAACTTCTACCGCAGAATGCCAGCCGGCGCGCCGAGGTTGCCGATTGATTACCACATCATCTGTGACGATACCCACGCCTATCTGTTTTTCACCGGAGACAACGGATGCTTCTATCGCAGTCGGACGAAAATCGAGGATTTTCCCCATGGGTTCGGCGACATCGAGATAGCCATCCAGGACCATCGAAACAACCTGTTCGAAGGGAGCATGACCTATAAGATCAAAGGGACCGATACCTATCTGACGATCATCGAGGCCTTGAGCCCGGCACGTTATTACCGCGCCTGGGTGTCCCAGGATCTCAACGGAGAATGGACCCCTGTACCGGGCGCCGACTCGTGGCAGACGCCGTTTGCCGGAATCAACAATGTGACCTTCGAAGAAGGGGTAGCGCCCTGGACCCGGGACATCAGCCACGGAGAGTTGATTCGCGAGGGCTATGATGAAACGCCGACCGTGGACCTCAATAACCTGCGGTTCCTTTACCAGGGCCGCGATCCATCGATCAACGCCCGCTACGACCAGTTGCCCTATCGACTCGGGCTGCTGACGCTGGACCGTTCTCACCCGGAGGATTGATCTCATGATTGGCGTTTCGAAAGCGACTCTGGTGTCATTGGCCGTTGTGATGGTCTCTTCCACCTTCGCTGCTTCTGGGCCTTTTGCGGTGTCGCCCGAGCAGCCGGTGGAGCTTTTCCCGTTAGAAGACGTGCGATTGCTGGAGGGTCCTTTTCTTGAGGCAGTGAGGACCAACCGTGAATACCTGCTGGCTCACGATCCCGATCGATTGCTTGCGCCGTTCCGGCGCGAGGCGGGGATGGAGTCCAAGGCGCGGCCGTACGGCAACTGGGAGAGCAGCGGACTCGACGGACATACCGCCGGACACTACCTTTCCGCACTCTCGCTGATGATTGCCTCAGGCGCCGATATGGATGGCGAGTTGCGTCGTCGCCTTGACTGCATGGTCGATGAACTTGCGCAAATCCAAGAGGCCAACGGCAACGGTTATCTGGGGGGCATCCCAGGCAGCAGAGACTACTGGAAACGTATCGGTGAGGGTGACGTTGCGCTCATATGGAAGAAGTGGGCTCCCTGGTATAACCTTCACAAGATGTACGCGGGGCTACGAGACGCGTACCTTCACGCCGGCAACAAAAGGGCTCTGGATCTGCTCGTCGGTTACGGCGACTGGTGCGCAAGGCTTACGTCGGGCCTCAGCGACGCACAGATGCAGCAGATGCTCAGTAATGAGCACGGCGGCATGAATGAGGTGTTGGCGGATCTCTATGCGATTACCGGGAATGAGAAGTACATCGAGTTGGCCAGACGCTTCAATCACCGGGCGGTTTTCGAGCCCCTGGAGAATCACCAGGACAGGCTCACCGGTCTGCACGCCAACACCCAGATTCCCAAGATCATCGGCATGGAACGTATCGCGGCCTTACTCAACGATGAAGCATTGCACGCCGGCGCCCAGTTCTTCTGGGAAACCGTGACGCAGCACCGTAGCCTGGTCTTTGGCGGCAACAGTGTCAGCGAGCATTTCAACGATCCCAAGGACTTCAGCGGTGTAATCCAGCATCGAGAGGGACCCGAGACGTGCAATACCTACAACATGCTCAGGCTTACGCGGCAACTCTTCACGGCGGAACCCAGGGCAGCCTACGCGGACTACTATGAGCGCGCCCTTTACAATCATATTCTGGCGTCCATCCATCCCGAGAGGCCCGGGTACGTCTATTTCACACCCGCCCGTCCGGACCACTATCGGGTCTATTCACAACCTGAGCAGTGCTTCTGGTGCTGCGTCGGTACGGGGATGGAGAATCCCGGACGGTACGGCGAGTTCATCTATGCCCGCGCCAGGGACGGATTGTATGTGAATCTCTTCATCCCGTCGGAAGTCTCGGTGCCTGATCACGGAATGGTCCTGAAACAGGAGACCGCGTTTCCCGATGAGGCGAGCACGCGACTTCGTCTTCAACTCCGGCAGCCGACCGCATTCACGCTGCATGTTCGCCATCCCACCTGGGTCAAGGCGGGCGATTTCGTGGTCCAAGTCAACGGTCGATCCGTTGACGTCGAGTCAACCCCATCCGCCTACGCGGCCATTCGACGGGAATGGGAAAACGGCGATACGGTCGAAGTGGGGCTGCCGATGCACACACGTGTGGAGCGGTTGCCCGACGGTTCCAATTGGGTGGCCATCCTGCATGGCCCGATCGTCTTGGCGAAACCCGACGGTACTGAGAACATGGACGGTTTGTTCGCTGATGATGGCCGCATGGCCCATGTGGCGCAGGGTCCGTTGGTTCCACTCGACAAGGTCCCGGTTCTGCTCGCAACGGAGGAACAAGTGCCCGGACATGTGGTTCCCGATCCTGCCGCCGGACCTCTGCACTTCCGTATCGTGGACGTGGTCGAGCCGGCTGGGCTCGAGGGAGTGCCCCTGATGCCGTTCTTCCGACTGCACGAACGACGCTACCAGATGTACTGGGAACTCACGGATGCCGAACAGATTGAGGCGAGAAGGGAGAAACTCGCCGCCGAGGAGCGCGCCCGCGCAGCCTACGAGGCGGCAACGCTCGATTCGGTTGCAGTGGGTGAACAGCAGCCGGAGGTGGAGCATGACCTCAAAGGGGAAGGGATGGCGTCGGGTATGCACAACGGCCGGCGCTGGCGTCACGGCGCCTGGATTCAGTATCGACTGGACCCGCGGGGAGCAGGGCAGGCAACTCTTTCCGTAACGTATTCGGGTGACGACCGCGGTCGGGAATTCGACATCTCCGTGAACGGCACGGTCATCGCTACCCAGAGGCTGACCGGCGAAAAACCGAATGGCTTCGTTGAGAAACGCTATCCGATTCCCTCCGAGATCCTGCAAGCCGCTGGTGACGGCCGAGTCACAGTTCGGTTCACCGCAAAACGATGGCTTGCTGGAGGACTTTACGATGTGCGTCTGCTCAAACCTGATGCTCCCGAACTTCCGGCTTCCAACTGAGAAAGCGGTGCGCATCACGTGTCAGCAGAAAGGAATTTGTTGTGAAATGCCGTCCTTATCGATCACGCCCGAGCAGGAGGAAGCGGGTCGGTGACTGCTTCCTCGTCGGGGCTTTGTGCCTGGCCGTCTCAACGGCTTGCGCCAGTTCAGTCGAATTCACGATCCAGGCTGCAGGACCGGGTAAACCGATCAGTCCGGACCTCGTAGGCGTCTTCTTTGAAGACCTCAACTACGCCGCGGATGGCGGCCTCTACGCCGAGCTTGTTCAGAATCGTTCCTTCGAGTACAGCGCCGTCGAACAGAGTCATTGGGGGCCGTTCTTCTCCTGGGACCTGCGCAAACTGGGAGGCGGCGACGGTTCTTTGGGACTGGCCAACGTGCGTCCGATCCACCCGAACAACCCGCACTACGCCCTTCTGACGGTAGTCCGGCCTGGGGACGGGGTGGGCATTGCCAATGGAGGATTCGACGGGATTCCCCTCCGGGCGGGTGCAACCTACGAGGCGTCCTTCTGGGCCTATCAGCCGTTCATGAACGCCAAATGGGGCCCCAACAACTCGATCGAAGGACACCCCATGCCCGTGACGCTGCGACTGGAGGGCAGGGACGGTCAGGTGCTGGCCGAAGCCGAAGTCGAGGTCGTCGGCCGTGCCTGGACACGTTACAGCGTCAGACTCACGCCGTCCGAAACGGAGAAGCAGGCGCAACTGGTCCTGCTGGCCCACGCCCGGGGCGGTCTGGCCCTGGACATGATCTCGCTCTTTCCACAGGACACCTTCATGGGTCGCCCCAACGGCCTTCGCAAGGACCTGGCCCAGGCCATCGCCGATATCAAGCCGAGGTTCGTGCGTTTCCCCGGCGGCTGTCTGGTGCACGGCGGCGGGATTCACCACTACTACGACTGGAAGGATACGATCGGCCCGGTCGAACAGCGCGTCGGGCAGCGCAATCTCTGGGGTTATCACCAGACCATGGGACTGGGCTACTTCGAATACTTCCAGTTCTGTGAGGATATCGGAGCCATGCCGCTTCCCGTCGTCGCCGCCGGCGTCTGCTGCCAGCATGGCGGCGACACCCCCGGCCAGGGGCAGGAGGGCCTGCCCGTGGACGAAATGCCCGCGTATGTCCAGGATGTGCTCGATCTGATCCAGTGGGCCAACGGGCCGGCGACATCGGAATGGGGAGCGAAGAGGGCGGCCGCCGGCCACCCGGAGCCTTTCGGGTTGAAGTACGTCGGCGTGGGAAATGAGGATGCCATCACCCCTGTCTTTAAGGAACGTTTCAGGATGATCCATGAGGCAATCCGCAAGGAGCATCCTGAAATCACCGTAATCGGAACGGTAGGCCCATTTGCCGGGGGGCAAGACTACGACAACGGCTGGGCCTTTGCCCGAGAACTTGAACTCCAGATGGTCGATGAGCACTACTACGTCAGCCCGGAGTGGTTCTGGGATCATCTTGAGCGGTACGATGCCTACGATCGCAAGGACTCGAAGGTCTACGTCGGCGAGTATGCGGCCCATGATCGAGGCCGGCGCAACACCCTGCGGTCGGCTCTGGCCGAGGCGGCGGGCCTGACAAGCTTTGAACGCAACGGTGATGTGGTTTGGTTCGCATCCTATGCGCCGCTCCTGGCACGCCGCGGCCACACGCAGTGGACGCCGGACATGATCTACTTCGACAGCACGAATGTGTACCTGACGGCCAATTATTTCGTCCAGCAACTATTCGGACAGAACGGCGGCGACCGCTTTCTCGAGATGGAGTTGGACGCTTCCGATGATATGAAGCTGGCTGCTTCCTCGGTGCTCGATTCCAGCACCGGAGACCGGATTGTCAAGATCGTCAACGGCGCCGATGAGCCTGTGGAAATGAACATCCGATTACTCGGCTTGGCATCGGATGCCCCGAGGAAGGCCGTGAAGACTGTACTCACCGGTCCCGATGCCGATGCCGTAAACGAGGATGGAAAGCCCCTCGTGGTCAAGCCAAAGCATTCAACGGAGACCATCAAGCCGGTCTTCACGTACACGGTGCCGGCCAACTCGCTGACCGTTATTCGCATTACTCGATAGAAGCAGGGAGATTGCCATGAAGACGTTTCGACTGCATGTGCTCATATGGACGGCTGTGATTCTCTTCGCCGCTATCCCCGCCCAAGCTGAATCGGCGACGAACCCGATCCTCTGGGCCGATGTTCCCGATGTCGCGGCCATCCGCGTGGGCGACACGTACTATATGAGCAGCACGACCATGCACATGAGCCCCGGTCTGCCCCTCATGAAGTCCAAGGACCTGGTCAACTGGGAACTGGTCGGCTACGCCTACGACACCCTGGCGGATAACGAGGCCCTGCGGCTGGAAAACGGCCAAAACGCCTACGGCCGGGGTTCCTGGGCCAGCAGTTTGCGCTACCATGACGGCACCTTTTACGTATCGACCTTCTCCAGCACCAGTGGCCGCACGCACATCTACACAACCGCCGATATTGAGAAGGGCGACTGGAAGGAGATCTCATTCGCCCCCTCCCTGCATGACCATTCGCTCTTTTTCGATGACGATGGCCGCATCTACATGCTCTACGGCGTCGGCGACCTCCGACTCGTGGAACTGGAACCGGATCTGTCGGGCATCAAGGCTGGTGGCTTCAACGACGTGGTGATCCGCAATGTCATTGGTAAAGCGGGCCGTAGCGCCGGTCTTCGAGGTGAGGGTTCGCAATTACGCAAGATCAATGGCAAGTACTATGTCATGAATATCATATGGCCTCGGGGTGATATGCGTACGCAGGTCATTCATCGGGCCGACAGGATCACAGGTCCTTATGAAGGGAGGGTGATCCTTCGTGACCAGGGGGTCGCCCAGGGCTGTCTGATCGACACGCCGGACGGCACGTGGTACGCCCTGTTGTTCCAGGATAACGGATCGGTCGGCCGCAGTCCCTGGCTGGTGCCGGTGAAATGGGAGGATGGCTGGCCGGTGTTGGGTGTCGATGGCAAGGCCCCCAGGACGCTCGACATTGATGACACCGAGAAGGGGCTTGGCAATATCGTGACCTCGGATGAGTTTAACCGAGGGCCCGACGACCCGCTGCCCTTGGCGTGGCAGTGGAACCACAACCCCGACCACCGGCACTGGTCGATCGGCGAGCGCCGCGGTTACCTGCGGCTGACCACCGGACGGGTGGACCAAGAGGTCCTCCAGGCCCGCAATACGCTTACCCAGCGAACCTTCGGCCCGGTCTGTTCCGCGTCGACGAGGATCGAGGTGGGCGGCATGAAGGACGGCGACTGCGCCGGCCTGATCGCCCTGCAAAGGAAATACGGTTTTGTCGGCGTCAGGATGGAAGGCGGCCACAAGTCAATTGTCATGGTGAGTGCCCAGTCCAATCGGCCTGAGGAGATCGAAGCCGTTCCTCTCACGCAGCCAGCGGTGTATCTCAGAATCGACTGCGACTTCAGGAACCGCACCGATAAGGCCCGCTTCTACCATAGTCTCGACGGCCAAACATGGACGAGAATCGGCGAAACCCTCCAGATGGCCTACACCCTGCCGCACTTCATGGGCTACCGCTTCGGCCTCTTCAATTTCGCCACGGGAGCCCCCGGCGGATACGCCGACTTCGACTACTTCCGCGTGAACGATGAGATCAGTGTCGAATAGCCCTATCACGAAGCCCTTACTCCCTTATTGAGGTTCTATCGCCGTAAACGGGTGGGCGATTCTCGCGAGGGCGGGGAGTTAAACTCCTCCGCAGCACCGCGGAGCCGGCCCTCGTTAATCGTCCTGCTCACAGAGATGGTACACGCCCACCGTGGTAGCCGACGCCTGATCGCGAAAAGCCTTCACGCGGATCTCGCAACGGCCGGGTTCGGTCAACGCAATGGGCTTTTCGTACAGCGGTGAGTCGGCCGTGGGCTCTGAACCGTCCAGGGTGTATCGTAACGCCATCGCCTGGTCCGGCGACACGACTTTGACGTGAAGAGGAACGCGATATGAACCTCCCTTGCCCGCCGGCTTGGCGTCGGTGGTCAGGATGGGCAGACCCGAATCCCCCGGCGGCAACCATTGACAGACGCCCGGCTTCCAGGGATCGCCCCGATAGATCAGGCCGACATGACAGGGCCCGGTGCGTTTCATGGGCTGGACCAGCACTTGTTCCCAACTTCCGCCGTCGGAGGACACGTACCCGGCGACGAGATCGTCGCGGCAGACCAGCCTGAAATACTCGCACTTGGAGGCACTGCCCGCCTCCGGTTCATAGGCCGTGGTGGGTTTGGATCGTTCGTTCGATTTGATGACGCCCAGAATCCTCCCCTCGAAAGACCCCAGTCCCACGCGGGGCGAGAAATCATCCAGGGTTGAACTGGCCATGAGGGCCAGATCGGCTCCGGGACTCACGTCAAAGCCATGGCAGACGAGATCGGCGGTCTCACGCATCGGCTGAAATAAGAAGGTCCCTTCCAGGCGGCCAACCTGGCGGGCCAGGTGCTGTTTGCCAAACGTGAAGCCGCCATCATCGTGGCTGACGGTGGCCGCGTCCTCGACGGGCCCCAGGACGGTCAAGGCCCACCCGTCAGGCAAGGAATCCGGTTCCTCGGCCACCAATAGCTTGAGCTGCCGGCTGGCGTATCCGCCGGTTCCATCCGAGAAGATGAAGTGCACACGGTGGACGCTCGGGGCATCTTGCGCGGGTATCGTCGCTCTGAAAAGGTCGCCGTCGATCTCGCCCATCTCTTCGGACCAGCGATAGATGGAGACCGGCAAGCCTTCCGGATCGTGAGCCTTCAGCGGGATGGATACCGTCTGGCCGGGACGGCACCGCAGGGCGTCCCCGATCAGGCCGAGGTCTACTTGGGGACGCCGATTCACCGTGGCGGGCAGACGCTTCAATCCTTGCGCCTCGATCTGCCGGCGGATCTCGGCGGACAACCCGCCCATGGGGAAGTAATCATCGGCCTCGTTCTCCTCAGGCCAGTAGAAGTTGATGAAGACGGGGTTGCTGGGCACGGGCAGGCCGTTGTTCGCCGTGCAGATGATCGGGATGCGCCCCTTGGGCAAGGTGGTGTCGTGGGTGACTTGGATGAGGAAGACCCCCGGATGCTCCTCCCGGATGAAAACACGCTTCTGGTGGGGATACAGGGGCCGGCACTGGAACTCGAGCGTCCTGCCCTGCAGATCGTAACTTCGGTTCAGGTTGATCCGCACCTCCAGCGTTTCATTCGGCCCTCCCCAGAACCGCATGTTGGTCAGCGAGACACACTTGACCCGTTGGGCCAGGCTCGCTCGATCCAACACAGTCTGGGCCGGCGTCCGGACGGTGAAGCGTTCCAACTCCGCGACCGCCACGGGCGGCGCGGCCTCCAGCCCACGTGCCAGGTCCATCATAGTCTGGAGGTGGCGTTGCTCGTCGTAACCGTGATAGTAGGCATTGGCCGGGCAGTAATGCACATGGGACGGGGTCCCATGGGAGCTGTAGGCGGGCCGATGACGCAGTTCATGCTCAAAGGGCAAGGGATGACCTTGGTCATCCGTGTAAGGCAGGGCGGCCTTGAAGATCGTCAGCAGGGCGATGGCGTAGGCCCCATGCTTCTTCAGGAGGTTCTTCGTGGTCCGGGGCATACACGCCCCGGCCACCATCATCTTGTACAGGGCGTGCGCCTCACTGCCGGACTGGCCCACCGTCTGCAAGGAATGGGCAAACAGCCCGTCGTAGAAATCGGTGACCTGCTCCGCGTCCACGTCCTTGTAGGACACGTGCGCGGGGGTGGCCCGGACACAGTTGGCAAAGAAGAAGTGGCGCTCCGTATTGAGGTTGTTAAAGACATCGTCCACGATGGCGCGCCCCCGGTCGGCATAGGACTGACTGGTGAAATTCACCCCCAGTTGGAGCAAGGTCTGCACGTCCTGTTCCGTCCGCATCGCTCCGGCGTCGATGAACTGGTTCTTGAGAGCGCCCATCCGCGTGTGATGAGCATCCAGGCTCATGTAGACGTCGTCCCAGAAACCCGCCAGCGGGCTGTTGCCCAGGCGCTCCAGTGTCAGTTCGCCGGAACCTCTTCTCGGGCCCAGTATGGGGTAGGTCCGCGACTCCACGGGGGGCGGCTCAAACGTGCCCTTGATGTGGGGCTTATCAAGGGTCACGGGCGAGGGGTCGATGGCCCAGAGCTTCCACGCCGGTTCGGCGTAGTAGGGATTCATGATCGTCCGCGGCACGCGCTCCGGCAGCGGCAACAGCCCGCTTAGAACTCGGTTCGCCTCAGCGTGCTGAGGCGGGGTCTCTTGACCGGCCTGCAGTCCGGCACGCATGGCCAAAGCTGCGGTCGCGATCCACAAAATAGACCGAAATATCCTGCAATGCATCGCATGTCTCGCTCAGGTGTCTTAGCCTGCTGCAGCACGGCTAACTCATGTATGCCTATAGGATTTTGGGGCATTACTGCCACCACAGGGTGACGGCTGCCGGATTCTTCGGCACATCCGCTCGAGCCGGATACCCCGACGTGGCAAATCCCATAAGGGTGTACTATACCATGAAACGGCAACCCGTGCACCGGATGGATCAGGGCAAAAGTTCTCATGTTTTTTGAGTGATCAGGTGGAGCAGAAAGTCGTGATCCCATCCGCCGAGCTTTCGTTTCTGTCGGATGCTGGCCTTTCGCGTGGTGTCGGCCTTGAGTAAACCCAGGGCGATATGGGACAACCGCACATAGTTCTCGTCGGCGTGGCCCTTGCGAATGCGGCGCTGATCCTCGGAAAACACCACATCCATGCACCAGTGCAGTTGGTTCTCCACGGCCCAGTGGCCCCGCGGCAGATGCAGTAGCCGGGCGGCATTTCGGCCCGACAGGCTGGAGAGGCAGTAGTGACGCGTCGTGGTCGTTCGATCCCCGATCTGACGGCGGCGCTCGACGCAGACGACACGGGCCAGCCATCGGCGCCGCAGATCACGGCGCAGAGGGCGATGACGATCATGTCCGGTAGATGATGTCGTTTGCCCTGGTCGCGTCGCGGATCGGGCAGTTCGTACAGAAAGCGCAGGGGGTCCCTGGGGGCTTGGGTCGTCATGCCGAAGTCCTTTCTGGGTACGTGAGTTTCGTATCCCTGCGCGGCCGCCACAGACGTTTGAAACAAGGCTAAAAAGACTCCAGAAAAAGCGCAAGTAAAATCTGGGCGGAATTCCAAAAAAGCCTCTCCCCACAGAGAATGCGTTTGCCCTGAGTTTGCCCCTGATCTTCTTGCAGTACTGCCCAGTGGGATGTAAAGTAAGGGGGAACTTGTCGGACCGTGTTCGTCGTACAGCCTTGGGCTTTGGCTTGGCGGACGCTCCCGACAGCAAGCGGAAGACTCGAGTACACTTGGGAGTCACAAAGCGGGCGATTGGTTGCAGTCCGGGATTGATCGAACGGGGAGTCGTTCCGTAGAAGGAGAAGTAGGTAGGGCCCGTAGCTCAATCGGTAGAGCAGGGGACTCATAATCCCTTGGTCGCAGGTTCGAGTCCTGCCGGGCCCAGTTTTATAAGCCATTGTTAGACAAAGAATTACGGGAGTTCGCGGGCTTCATGTTGGAGGTGGCTAGGTCAGGATCTGGAGAATCTTGTCGCCCATCTTGCGCAAACCAGGGGCGGCGTGACGATGGGCTTGCGGGTCGCTTCCGCCAAGGGCCGGGCCGTTCCGACTCGCGGCCCACTGGTCCGGCGCGGGCGACCGGGTCCTCCGACGGAAGGGGCAGGTGTACGATGTTGACCGATCTCACGAAGAACGCGGAACGCTTCAGCCTGATTGTGCTCGTCATGGCGAGCCTGCCGGTTCTGGCAGGTCGTACCCCCGGCCATGAGTCATCCAGGTCGTTCGCCGGCCCGTCTTTGGCGGGGCCGCTCGTCCCGCCCGCCGAGGCGATGATGCCGGAAGCCGAAGGGGCTGAGCAGTCCAGGGCCGGTGGCAGGCCGCCCAATGCTCGGGACCGGTTTATGCCGCGGACCCGCGTATCGATCCGAGAGGGCCGATGGTATCTCAATGACCGGGTCACGTATCCCGGTGCGGCGGCCGAGGGCCTGCTGATGAACGTGCGGATGGTGAATGCGGTCTTCGAGGATCGCAATCGCTCCGACTTCGACCCCGAGGCCAATACCGATCGATTCATCGCCCAGATTCCCGAGTACGTGGCGCAGGGCGTGCGGGCCTTCACCATCTGTCTGCAGGGCGGCATGCCCGGCTACGAGGGGGCGTTGAACTCCGGCTTCAACCCGGACGGCTCGCTGCGGCGGTCCTACCTGCGACGTGTTCGCCGGGTCATCGAGGCGTGCGACCGCCACGGGGCGGTGGTCATCCTTGGCCTCTATTATCAACGCCAGGACCAGGTCTTGGCCGATGGTGATGCCGTCCGCGCCGGCGTGGTCAACGCCGTCCGGTGGATCACGGACAGCGGCTTTACGAACGTGGTTCTGGAAATCGCCAATGAGTTCGGGCACGGGGGCTTCGACCATCGCCTGCTGAAAACGGCCGAGGGGATGACGGACCTGATCAAACTGGCCAAGGCGACCAGCCCGGCGCTGCTGGTATCGACCAGCGGGCTGGGCGATGGGCGATCGTCAGAAGGTGTCGCCCGCGCCAGCGATTTCTTGCTGATTCACTTCAACAACACGCGCTTGGAGGACATCGGCGCCCGGATCGCCGCCCTGAGGAGGTTCGGCAAACCCATCGTCTGCAATGAGGACGACAAGACCGGCGCCGAGGGCGCCAGGGTCCTCGAACTGGCCGTGGCCCATGGGGCATCATGGGGTCTCATGCTGGTCGAGGTGAACCAGCACTATCCCTTCACGTTTAAAGGAGCGGCGGACGATCCGATCATCTACGCCGCCATGCGGCGAATGACCTCGATCTCCCAGAAGAAACCTTTCTCCGGCATGATGGGGTCGACAGAAGACGGACGTTGAATTCGACAGGAAGGGGGAAGGACATGAATCGCGTTTTCCGCTGCACGCTGGGCGTCTTGCTACTCCATGTCGGCGGTTCTGTAGCGGATGCCGGTTGGCAGGTGTGGACGGTGACCGAGACGCGGCACGTGTTGCGCAGCGAGCCGCCGGGCGACGGCCACGTCGTCCGAATGGGTGCCGCGCGCAACGAGTGGGTGGCTTTTCAGATCCTCATGCGCTCGGACTCGCCGGTTAAGGGGGTGCATGTGGCAGCCGGCGATCTGCACGGGCCGCAGGGGGCCGTGTTGCCCCTATCCGATGCACGATTGCACCGCCAGCATCAGCTCCATCTGGATGTGGGAACCTATCGCAACGAGGCCTTCCGGCCGGACGGGTATCCCGACCCATTGATTCCCTTCCGGCATCCGGTGACGGGCGGGGCGCTTGGACCCGCCCGTTTTGCGGCGGTACCTTTCGATTTGCCCGCCGACCAAACGCATGGCTTCTGGATAGACCTTTATGTTCCCCCGGCGGCTCCGGCAGGGGACTACCGGGGCGTTTATCGCGTGACCGCCGAGGGACGCCAGGCGATCGATATTCCTGTCACCGTGACCGTGTGGGACTTTACGTTGCCCCAGACGCCCACGCTGGTGACGGCATTCGGCTCGCCGGCCCAGCGCATGCGTGGCTACTGCCGCGAGCGGGCCCGCGCGGGCAAAGAGGCCGAGCCGGCCGATTGGGAGGCTGTCGAGGTCCAGTGCGCACAGTTGTTGAGCGAACACCGCATCAATGCTACGCCGCCGGCTGAAATGCTTCGGCCCTTCGCACAGGACGATGGTTCGTTCCGGATCCCCGCCGAACAGGTGCAGGCGCTACGGGAATTCGTGGACCGGTATCACGTCAATGCGGTTCCAGTCCCGCATCCTTCCAGTGTTGTCGACGACCCTCAAGGGCAGCGCGAACGGTTGCGCGCGTGGCTGGCGGCGTTCGATCATGCCGCGAAAGAACTGGGTCGGCCTCATGTCGTCTTCTACACCTACCTGAGGGACGAGCCGAACACGGAGGAGGACTATCGTTACGTGCAGACGTGGGGCCGGGCCGTCCGCGAGGACGAGTCGGTTGTGCAGGTCCTGGTGGTGGAGCAGACCTGGACGGAACCGGGCAAGGGCGGCGCCGACAGCGCCTGGGGCGATCTGTACGGCGCGGTGAATATCTGGTGTCCCTTGTTCTCGCTGCATCGGCCGGACAGTGCGGCCAAACGGCGGGCGCTGGGTGAGACGATTTGGACCTATACGGCTCTGTGCCAGGGCGCACCCACCCCATGGTGGCACATCGATTACCCGCTGCTCAACTACCGCGTACCGGCCTGGATGGCCTGGCGGGACGGCATAGAGGGTTTGCTTTACTGGGGCGGCATGTCGCACTGGAGGCAGACGGATGACCCGTGGGTGCAGGCGCCTGTTTACATCGGCCGGGGCGCGTTGCAGCAGGGCAGGAAGGACATTGTCTTCAACGGCGAGGGTTCACTGGTGTATCCCGCACGTGCGGTCGGGTACGATGGCATCGTGCCGACGCTGCGACTCAAGGCCCTCCGCGATGCGATTGAGGACTACGAGTACCTGGCCATCCTGGATCGCCTGGGCCAGTCCGTGCAGGCCGGGCGGATCGTTCGTCGATTGACGGAGTCCTGGTTCCAGTGGGACAAGGACCCGGCGGTCTACGAGACCGCCCGGGCCGAGTTGGCCGCCCTGATTGTCGAGACCAAAGCATCCGGACAATAGTCCTGTCAATTCGTTGAACAGCGTACGGGCCGCAAAGACGGGCCCTTGTCGTTGCCACCGCGGTTCGAGTCCGGAACAGCCTCCGGCGGAAATCTACGGGTGGCTAAGGTTCCTTGTGGGTCAGCTTGAAGCCGGGCATATCGGCGCGCGATGTTTCGAGGGCCCGTTTGTGACCGGCCTCGATGGCCCGCAGCATCTGCATATAGTCCGGGTCCGAGGTATCGGAGAACAGGGGGATGGGTTTGTCGTCCGTGGTATGGTCGATGCCGCGGCCGCCTGCGGACGGGGCCAGGTGCGCCGTCAGGGCGGGGCTGAATCGCGGCCGGATCAGCCGGGATCGTTGCTGGAGCGCAAGGGAGAAGGCGTCGTCTTGCGTGCGCAGGGCTGTTGCATCCCTTCGGCCCGCGGACTATAGTGAGCGTCGTGGCCGGGGGGCGGCGCGTTCGTTCGCGCCACAGAGGCCCGGACACACGCGGTCTTTGGCGAAAGGAACGTCCTATGAAACGTCTCATTAAACTCACGGTGATCGTGCTGGCTATCGCAGCGCTCGTGTCATCAGCGATGGCACAGGGCAGGGGCAGAGCCAACAATGGCAAGGCTGCCGGAGGTGGGGCGGGGGGCGAAAGAGGCCCAGCACAGGCCCAACAGGCCGGCCAGGCCGCCAGGAACCAGGCTCGGGAAGCCCAGAAGGAAGGGGCGCGACAGGCGGAACAGGCTCAACGACAGCAGAAAGGTGGGCAAGGCCAGGAAACAGCCCGAGGACGCGGTGAAGCCGCCAGGCAGGAGGGTCAGGGGAAGGACGCTGAACAGGAAAGGGTCCGTCAGGCCCAGCAGCGCCGAGAGGAAAAGGGCCAGGGGGTCCAGGATGTAACGGGAGAACAGGCCAAGGAGACTCAGGAGGCTGAACGGGAAGCGGTCAAGAAGACCCAAGAGGCTGAACGCGAAGCGGCCAAGAAGGCCGAGGAGATGAAAAGGGAGACAGCCCAGAAGGACCAAGAGCGGGAACGTGAGAAAGGCCAGAAAACCGCCGAGTTCAAGCGGGAAGCCGCTCAGACAGTCGCCGAGATGGAGCGCGAGGAGGCCAAGCACCGCCAGCGCATGGCCAAGCTTGAAGTAATCCGGGCCAAGCTGACGGAAAAAGGCAATACCGAGGCCGCAGCACGGGTCGGCGAGGTGCTTGAGAAGGAAAACGACCGCTACGCGCGGGCGATGGAACGACTCCGCCAGCACAATGAAGAAGCTACCCAGCGGTTCCAGCGGAAGATGGAGAAGCTCGCCGAGCGCGAGGCCGCCCGCCAAAGGGGTCCGGCCGGACAAGGCTCCAGAGGCAATGGCGGAAAGGGGCAGGACGGTGACGGGGAAAAGGGTGCCGGTGGAAACCGCCCGACCAGAGGAAACAGGGATCGTGAAGTGAAGAAGACCACCGAGGATAAGGGCTGACATGACTGTGGCCCCTGCGCCCCCACGAACAACCATCTCATATGGAGAAAAGGTCATGAACCATACGCTGCTTCGTTGGATTACGGTGCTGACCGTGATGGTCATGCTGGTCGCCGGCTGCTCGGACAAACCCGCCGAGGCGCCGAGTGCCGCCGATGACACCACGAGCGTCAAGACCATGGACGAGTATCGGGCCGAGGCCGAGGAGGAGATCGCCGAGGAGGACGCCGAGGCACAGCTCGACGATCTCGAAAAGGAAATCGACGCCGACCAGTAACGGCCAGGCCATCCCCTACCAGTCCGTTGAAAAAGGTACGGGCCCAAGAAACGGGCCCTTCTTGTCATTCCTGCCCGCCTGCGGCGCGTTTCCACTCCAGCGGGAATCCACGCTTTGCGTGCAGAGAACACACCACACGTCGAGCGTGGACCCCGGATCAAGTCCGGGGTGACACTTTTTCAACAGGTTGCTACGGTCCGAAGAGCCCTCGGATGTTGTGTCGCGGTGGGTGATCAGCCGAACGACAGGCCCAAGCCGGCCGCGACGGACCGCAGATGGTCGGCGGCGAGCTTGTACTCCTGCTGGTTGGGCAGGTGTTCGAGCATCAGCGGGATATCCGGCCGTCGGGCGAGCTGACGGAGGAACTCCGCGTAGTCCAGTTGCCCCGTACCGGGCCGGCACTCGCTCAAGTGCGGGGTGTAGACCTTGTCATCCAGAAGGATGTCCTTGCCGTGGCAGGATCGGATGTGGGGGCCGAGCCTGTCAAACGCCTCGCGGATCATGCGCCCATTGAAAAAGCACACGCGGGGGCTGGTGACGATATTGACCGGGTCCAGGTGCACGGCGAAGGCCTTGCGGTCGATCGCATCGAGCAGCCGTACGTAGGAATCGACGGAATCAGGGAATGACCACGGCATGCACTCGAGCGTGAAGAAGGTGCGCGTCGGCTTGACGGCGTCGATGATCCGGCGGGTTGTCTCGACGACCAGGTCGAAAGTGTCGTCCGTGAGGTTGTCGGGGTGCGGCCCGGCCCATTGCTCGGGGTGGCGGCTGCCCGCGACGTTGACGCAGCAGTTGGCCTCGATACGCTCGGCCAGGGCCAGTTGGCGGGTGCAGTGATCCACGGCCTGCTTGGCTTGGGTTTCGTTGGGGCTGATGGGGTTGGACCAGGCGCCGACCTCGGCAATGACGATATCGTTTTGATCGGCGGCGTGGCGGTAGGCGGCGACGACGTCATCGGAGGAATCGGCCCCGATGGGGCAGTAGGCCGCACGGTAGCCACGGCTTTTAAGTTCTGTGATCCAGGCATCCGGGTCCGTGGCCGGCACGGGCCCACCCAGGCGCAGGGGGCGCTGGGAAGATCGACCCACGTCCTGGGCCATGGCAGGAAGAACGACGGCGCAACAGGCCGCGGTGCCGGCCTGGGTCAGAAAACGACGGCGGGAGACTCGTGCATCGCTCATCTCATGCTCCTCAATAAAGATCACTTCCAGGATAACCGATGGGGCGATGGGGTTCAAGAAGCGGCGTGAATCCTCCGCGGCGGCCTGTTATCATGGTGAATGTCGATCATAGCATGCGGGGTACTTGAGGACAGCGAAGGGAGCGGAGCAGATGAAGCGGTGGCTGATTGCCGGTAGTATCCTGGGGCTGGCCGCGGGGGCGGGGGCGTTCAATGGGCATATCGTGACGGAAGGCCCCATCCGTATGGAAATCGGTCCCGTGGGGCCGGCGACGGCGTACAATACACCGTACGATGTCGAGGTCACGGTGGGCAACCGGGCAGAGGAGCCGATCCAGGTACATCTTGAGCTGAGCGGTCTGGTGGATGAATGGCACGCGGTCGGGTCGACGACACGAACGTTGAAGGTCCCGGCCGGGCAGTCGAATCGGACCACGTTTCGCATCGCCGCCGCTGTCGGCGCGCACTCGGCGTTGTACCCCGTGCACGTGTATGCCCGCTTCACGCATGGGGGGCGGGATTACAGGGCCCATGCCGTCCAGGTGTTTGAGTGCCGTTTCCCGCCGTCGCCGCTCCCCGCAAAGGAGGTGGATGAGCTGACCAGCGTGCCCGACCGGGGGGTGGTGGCATTGACGGCGATCAGAACGCACCGGGTAGGGTGGCGGTATTTCGACCAGCCGCTGGTCATGATGCCGCCGGGCTGGACGGGATCAGCCGAGCCGAGTCGAGCCTCGTTTTCCGTGCATCCGGTGGACCGGGGCGGCACGAAACAGGCGTTCAACATGCATCCGGCCTGGTATGGCGGGCCGGGGACGGTGTTCGCGGAGTACCTGCTGCGGCTGCCCAAGGATGGGCCCGTTGTGTTGTCGTTCGCCAACGCCATCCGCGACCACACCGAAAGCGAGCCACCCAGCGACGGTGTCACCTTTCGCGTGTGGGTGGATGAGGATAAGGTGTTCGATCGGCACACGGACAGCAAGATGTGGGTCCCGGGACAGGTGGACCTGAGTAAGTATGCCGGGCAGAGGATTCGGCTTCGGCTGGAAAGCCACCCGGGACCGAAGAACGATACGACCTGCGATTCATCCTTCTGGGGTGACCCGGTGATCGTCGCGGGGCAGATGCCGTCCCAAGAGCAGTTGCAGGCCGACTGGGAGCGGCGAAGCCAGCAGGCGTTACGGGGCGAGGGGGTTCGTCTGCCGCTGGCCGATGGGTACTCGGCGACGGTGGTGCCGGGGCCGGGTGGCGTGACCGATGCGGCAATCGCGCCGAAGGGGCCACAGGGCCGGCAGGTGTTGATGAAGGGCATTGCGGTGTCTGTGCTGGAGAGGCGCCTTGGCGCGGGAGCGGCGGCGCTGCCTGTTCAGGAGGTCAAAACGCGGCGGGTGCAGGGGGGCCTGGACATTGTACATGGCCTGAAGGACGAGACGGGGCCGTTCGAATTGACGGCCGAGATTAGGGCCCGCGGACCGGGTTTGCAGGTGACCGTCCGGTGTCCGCGGCGGATCACGGATATCGCCGCCGGCCCGATGGACCAGAAGGCCGAGCGCGTGTATTACGGGCACGGCTATGTGATCGAGGAGCCGCAGGCGTTTCGCGCGGGCTTCGGCGGGCACAATCTGTCAACCAGTCACGTGGGGTTTGACTTTGAGCGGGGGCTGTCGCTGTTGTTGGCCGTCGACAATCCGCCGGACTACCTGCACGTGGACCCGGCGACGCGGACGTATACCCTGCATACGCACATGGACGCCGTGTTGACGTTCGTGCCCGCGACCGACGGGGCGTTCGACGCCGCACTGCGGTATCGGGCCCTCGACGACCGCCAGCCCAGCCCCGGCTTTACGAAGAAGGCCGGCCGGTTCGTGTTCGACATCTGGGGCGGCTCGTATACTGAGAACGCCCGGATCATGCAGCGCATGATCGACTATGGGCTGACGGATTCGCTGTTGACGCTGCACGTCTGGCAACGATGGGGTTATGACTATCGCCTGCCGGACATCTACCCGCCCAACCCGGATTTGGGGGCGGTCGAGGACATGCAGCGGCTGGGCGAGGTTTGCCGTGGGGCAGGCATCCCGTGGGGGCTGCACGACAACTACATCGACTTCTACCCGGATGCGACCGGATTCAGCTACGAGCACATCTGCTTTACCGAATCGGGCCAGCCGATCAAGGCGTGGCTGAACACCGGCCGCGATGCGCAGAGTTATCGCTTTCGGCCCGATCATATCATGCCGTTTGTCCAGCGCAACCTCGAACTGATCGGGCCGAACCTGCGGCCGACGCACTATTTCATCGATGTGTTCACGTCCATTGACATGTTCGATTTCTACGACCGGCAGGGGCGGTTCCATTCGTTCCTGGAGACGCGGGAGCACTGGGGCCGGGCCTTTCGCTGGATACAGGACTATCTGGGCGGGGCGATCACGACCTCCGAGGCCGGCGACGACCAACTCGTGGGCGTCCTGGATGGGGCGGACTGCCAGCATCTGTATCTGTCGCCGGAGCCGCGGCGGTTCAACCTGCACGTCCGGTGCAAGGACTGGCAGCGTACGCCATGGTACGACGTCGTCCTGCATGACAAGTTCAGCCTGCACGGGGTGGGCTATCCCGGCCGGTACGAAGGCGGCCGCGGGCGAGTGGAGCACGGCATCGAGAGCGATGATTACATCAGCGATGAAATCCTGCTCGGTCACGCCCTGATGATCGACCGGGGCGGTTTTGGCCGGGGAGCGATCCGCAAGTACTGGCTGGCGCAGGATTTCATCCGGAGCATCGCCACCGATACGATCGCGGACGTGCAGTTTGTGGACGGAAACATCCATCATCAGAAGGTTCAATGGGCCGGTGGAGCGATTGTCTATGTCAACCGGGGCGAGGCCGACTGGGCCGTGGCGGGTAAGGTCTTGCCGCGGTATGGGTACTATGCGGTCAACGGGCCCATCGAATCAAGCATCGAGCGGATCGACGGCGTGATCGTCGAGCAAAGTGGCCGTGGCCGCGCGCGGTACGTTAGTGGGCGGGGCTTCGCGCCGGACGACCGGCTGCCCATCAGCCCGGCGGTCAAGGCGGTGGAGTACCTGGGCGGGCGGCGGTTTCGCATGCCGCTGGAGTGGACCGCCCAGCAGCGGGCCCCGAAGGATTGCACCGTCTTTGTGCATTTCAAAACGGATCGCTCGCCGCGGTACGACAGGATCGCGTTTCAGGCCGACCACGGACCCGATGTGCCGACGACCCGTTGGCAGGGGGTTGTCGTGACCGCGGCCGATCGTGTGATTGAGATCCCGGCGGAGTTCGGCCCGGACACGTACGACATCCACGTGGGGCTGTACGACCCCTCGGGTGGTGGGCGGCAGGGGCTGCTCGGCCATGAGACCGGCCAGCACAGTTACAACGTCGGCCGACTGCGGGTCGACGGTGACGCCCGGACAATCACGGGCATTCGACTGGTGGATGTGCCGACCGATCCGTTGCCCAAGCCCCGCTGGAACGTGGATCGCCGGGCCATCACGTTCGGCCGTATCCGCACAAGCGGTGCTGTACGGCTCGAGCCCAGGGGCGATGCCGATCGACTCATTCCGTTGCCTGATTGCGGCGGGTTCGACGTGGCGGTGCAACCCCCGGCCGGGCGGCAGGTAGCCCGCATCGACGTCGTCGACCCACAGGGCCGTGCCCAAGAACGTATGGACTGGAAAACGCGCGATGGCTGGTTGGAGTTCACCACCCGGCCCGGCGACTTCGCCTATGACATCATCTATCGGCAGGCTGATTGAGGAGCGAACGATGAGGAATGTGTTGTTGTCCTTGCTGTCTCTGACACTGACCGTTGCAGCAGGCGCGGCCGACCCGCGGCCCATGACGCCGGACGATCTGATGGCGATGCAGCAGATCAGCGACCCGCAGTTGTCGCCGGATGGCGAGCGGATCGTCTTCGTCGTGCGGTCGGTGGACCTGGAGGCCGACCGCGGCCGTACCGACCTGTGGCTCATCGACGCCGACGGGACGGACACTCGGCGGCTGACCACGCATCCGGAGAACGACTCCAACCCCCGATGGACGCCGGATGGGGCGTGGATTTACTTCCTGTCCACTCGGGCGGACAGCAGCCAGGTCTTCCGCATCCGCCCCGATGGCGGCGAGGCCGAGCCGGTGACCAATCTGCCGCTGGACGTGGGCAACCTGGTCGTCTCGCCGGATGGCGAGTGGCTGGCGTTCAGCATGGAGGTTTTCCCCGGCCTGGGTCCACAGGAGACCAAGGACCGGCTGGACGAGATCGAACAGCGCAAGGCCTCCGGCCTTATCTATGACACGGTCTTCGTGCGGCACTGGGACTCGTGGAAGGACGGGCGGCGGTCGCACGTGTTCGTGATGCCGATCGAGGGCGGCGACTGCCGCGACGTGATGGGCGACATGGACGCCGACTGCCCCTCGAAGCCGTTCGGTGGGCCGGAGGAGATCGCCTTCGTGCCGGAGGGCGGGGGGCTGGTGTTCACCGCGCGGGACGCGGGACGCGAGGAGCCCTGGTCGACCAATTTCGATCTGTACCTCGCCTCGCTCGACGGGTCCAGTCCGCCGAAGAAGCTGACGACGGCGAACCCCGCGTGGGATACGTATCCGCTGTTCAGCCCGGATGGCCGGACGCTGGCGTATCTGGCGATGAAACGGGCGGGCTACGAATCGGATCGCTTCCGCATCGTGCTCCGCAACTGGGCCACGGGCTACGAGCGCGTGCTGACCGAGGACTGGGATCGCAGCCCCTCACAGATGTGCTGGTCGCCGGATGGCCGGATGCTGTACGCCACGGCGATGAACCTGGGCCAGCGTTCGCTGTTCGCCATCGACGTCGACGATGGCCGCGTCCGGACCCTCGCGCGGGATGGCCGCATTTCGAGTCCGCTGGCCGGCCGGGATCGGGTGTTCTTCGGATGGTGTCATCTCAAGGGCCCCGTGGAGTTGCACGCGGTGTGGACGGACGGCTCGGGCCTCAAGAAGCTGACCGGGCTGAACGATGAGCTTTTGGCCTCGCTGGAGCTGGGCGACTACGAACAGTTCACGTTCTCCGGCTGGAACGATGAGACGGTCCACGCCTACGTGGTCAAGCCGCCGGGCTTCGACCCGGCCAGGAAGTACCCCATCGTCTTCCTCATCCACGGCGGGCCCCAAGGCTCGTTCAGCAACACCTGGCACTACCGGTGGAACCCGCAGATTCAGACCGCCGCCGGGTACGCGGCCGTGATGGTGGACTTCCACGGGTCGGTGGGTTATGGGCAGGCGTTTTGCGATTCGATCCGTGATGACTGGGGCGGCAAGCCGCTGGAGGACCTGCGTAAGGGCTTGGCCGCGGCGATCGAGCGGTACCCCTGGATGGATGGCGACCGCGTTGGGGCGATGGGCGGCTCGTTCGGTGGGTACATGGTCAACTGGATTGCCGGGCAATGGCCGGACCGCTTCCGCTGCCTGGTCAGCCACGCGGGCAACCTCGATGAGCGGATGGCCTACTTCGATACCGAGGAGCTATGGTTCCCCGAATGGGACCACGAGGGCACGCCCTGGACGAACCCGGCAGCCTACGAGAAGCATAACCCCGTGCGGTACGTCGAGCGGTGGAAGACGCCGATGCTGATTATCCACGGGGCCAAGGACTTCCGCGTGGTCGATACCCAGGGCCTGAGCACGTTCAACGCCTGCCAGCGGCGGGGCATCCCCAGCAAGCTGCTGTACTACCCGGATGAGGGCCACTGGATTCAAAAGCCGCATAACGCCATCCAATGGCAAGAGACCGTCCTGGCCTGGCTCGACCAGTGGCTCAAGTGATCCCTGTGCCGGCGCTGGGGTCACCCGCCGCCGCCTTGTCCAGGATCGACAGGATTCTTTCAAACTCCGCGCGGATCTTCCTTTTCGTCGGCGCGGTCATCCACCCACGCTTGCCCTGCCTGTACCGACTCTGCCAGTAGTCGAGTTCACAAAGCCTCTCGAAATCCCTGGACAAGAAGCACTCATCCCTCGGTGGCGGGCCGAGCCGAACACGGTTCTTCTCTACCACCACCTCCAATTCGGACGGCACCTTCAGAAACGCACTCAAGAATATGCCCGTCAGGGCAGGCTCCCAAAAACCTGACCAACTTACGCGATTGGACACCTCCAAGCTCAGATCGCGCAGCACCTTCAGCACGTCCTCGTTCTGACAGTGAATCGCATAATCCCTGATGTCGGACCACCACCCGTCTATACAAACAAGCTCAGACTCTCCCCGGCCCTCCCAGTCGAGGTGCACGATGGCCAGAACGTAAAGGATGACGGATTGAGGCGCCGTGCACCCATCGTGGTGGTATCGCCAGTCCGCGTTCGCAGCGGTTGCCTCGGCGGCTAGGCCTAGGAAGTCGTGGCCTCCCGGGATGTGTTTCCAGCCCGGACGGTCTGCGAATAACTCGCCCTCAAGCAACTCAACGAACCTCTCCCGAATGAGCGGGACAAACTCCGCCGTATCGGGAAACACACGGGCGAACTTGACCACCTGCTCAAGGAGATAAGCCAGCGACCTGCCCGGGTAGAGCAACCGGGCCACGTACAACGGATAGTCACGCCACGCACTCGTAGGCGCAGATGCTGCTTTCACCTTCGACGCTGGCAGCTTGACTCTGCTGGGGGACATTGTGTCAATCCTGTCTTCCCGCTGATGGCGTTCGGCACGCCGTTTTCTGCGTGATCGCCTATCCTATGTATCATACTTGGCCTCTTCATCCTCCGCAAGGGCATTTACAGAATACCACCGGTGGGGAAGCGAGTCAAGTGGGCTGTCCAGTGCCAAGGCCCCTCGACTTCACCCCGGTGCGCGAGGGCTCAGTGGCTGGCGGGCGCTCGCGTGGCGTCTTCTTTTATTGTTGGTGGGATCCGTCCGTGTCCTGCGGCGGGGCTGGCTTGCTATCGGCCTGATGGGCCAGGAGGAACTGCTGCAACCCCGGCAGGTCGTCGGTGTTGATCAGGTCCACATCGGCGGACAGGAGCTCACGCCACACGGCCTCTCGCGCGGGCGATGGCCGATCCGGCGTGGCCCAGAATCGCACCCTTCGGCCGGCCCGATGGGCTTTTTCAACGATGTCGTGAAGCCTGCGCCGCTCGTCGGGCGGGATCGGCCCGGCGCCCCTCCACGTGAAATGCCGACCCCAGTGGTCGCTGATCATCGGCATGACCTCGGCCGACACCTCCGAATCCAGGTCGGACAGGCGGCCATCACAGGCGGCGTAGCGAGGCTTCTGCGACCGGATCATCGCGAGCGGCCGGTTCCCGGAGACAATCGCCACCACCGGCCCATCGGGGCAATCCTCGCCGAAACAGGCAAACACGTCGGAGTACTCGGCGAGCATCTCGTGGAGTCGTCGATACGTGGCCTCGGCGTCGGATTTGATATCGATGAGCAGCGTAAACGGCGGCCCATCGGGGTAGACCGAGCCGCCGTGCTGTTGGATTCGTTCTCTAAGGGGATCGAGGTACAGCGCTCGCAGGGTCCGCTCCGGCCGGATGTCCCACCGATCGTGGGCCACGTAGAGATCATCATCCACGAGGAAGATGTCCGCCTCGACACTGGTGAACCCGCGGGCGAGGGCATCGTGCAGGGGCCGGGCGTGCCGGTAGTCGTTGTGCGCGTGGGCCCGAGGAAGCGGCGTGACCGGCCCGTTGGTGGGGGGAGGCTCGCATGCGGTTAAGAACAGCAGCGTGCAGCAGATGACGCCGCTGGGACGGTTCCATCGTGCCAGCCGTTTGCGATCAATCGTCATGGGTCAAGCTCCCGTATACAGCGATGGTCCATCCAGTTTAGCAGCCCATCAGGAAATGCACAACCGAAGGACCACAATGGCCCGGAGGCAGCCGCAGGGCCGAACTCGATGGGCGGCGCGCCGGCGATCGTCACGTTGACAGAACGGGTCGGCCGGCCTATGATGCCGCCGATGGGACGATGAGACGCCTTCAGGGAAATGGGTGCGCATGCCGAGTCACGAGCTGGCAAGAATCGAGATCGACGGTCTGGAAATCGTGGGCTATTCGGTGGCCGGCGAGGAAACGGTCGTGGCCGTGCCGCAACTGGATGTGTGCTTCGACATCGGCAAGGCCCCGGATCAGCTCATCCCGATCAACCACGTGCTGCTCACCCACGGGCACATGGATCACGCGGCCGGATTCGCCTATTACCTGTCGCACCGGCAGTTCTGCGGCCAGAGGCCCGGCACGATCCTGGCGCCGGCGAACTTGGTGCCGGCCATCCGGCAGATCGTCGAGGCCTGGGGCCGGCTCGATGGCTCGCGGATCCCGGTGGAGCTGGTGGGGGTGCGGCCGGGCGATGAGTTCGCCGTCAAGCCCAACCTGCTGGCGCGGGTTTTCCCCACCAAGCACTGCCGCGGCTCGGTGGGCTACACGATCCTGGAGACCCGTAAGAAACTCCGCGAGGAGTATCACGGCCTGTCCGGTCCGGAACTGGTCGCCCTCAAGAAGAAGGGCGTCACCATCGACCGGCCCATCGAGGTCCCGCTGGTGACGTACCTGGGTGACACGCAATACGTGGACTACAGCCAACTGGACTACGTGGCCCACAGCCGGATTCTCATCGCCGAGTGCACGTTTTTCGTCGAGGAGCACATCGATCGGGCCGAGGCCGGCCGGCACATGCACATCGACGAGTTCAAGCGGCTCATCGAGGGCCTGAACAACGCCCACGTGGTGGTGACGCACCTGACCCAGCGGACCGGCCTGCGCGAGATCGAAACCATCCTTCGCAAGAAACTGGGTGAGGCGCTCTGTCAGAAGATCACCGTGCTCATGGCCCACAAGAATCGAAGGCGGCCCCGTGCGCCGAGTGCACCGAAACCCCAAGAATCCCTTGCTCTGGAGGAGGACAACCGATGAAGGTACTGTGTTTCCATGCGATGATGGCGATGTTGTTGGCCGCCGCGGGTCTGTCCGCTCAGGAACCCTATTGGCCCTGTTGGCGGGGCCCCAACCACGACGGCAAGAGCACCGAAACCGGTCTGCTCAAGACCTGGCCCGAAGAGGGCCCGCCGCGGTTGTGGAGGGCGACCGGTCTGGGCAAGGGCTTCTCCACCGTGGCCGTGGTGGGCGATGCCATCTACACCGCCGGCGATGCCGACTCGGACCTGATTCTGGTGGCTCTGGATGCCGACGGCCAACCGCGCTGGCGGCAGCGCGTGGATCGGGCCTGGACCGACAGTCCACCCGGATCCCGCGCGACGCCCACCGTCCATGGCGACCGGGTTTATATGCTCAGCGGTCACGGCGTGTTGGCGTGTTTTGAGGCCCAGCAGGGCAGGCCCGTATGGAGCCGCGATCTGCGCGAGCTGGGGGGACGGCCGGGCGGCTGGGGTTACGCCGAATCGGTCCTGATCCTCGGCAACCTGGCGATTGCCAAGCCCGGCGGCGAGAATTGTATCGTGGCCTTCGACAAAAGCGACGGCCAGGTGATCTGGAAATCCGCCGGCTTCCGGGCCGGGCCGGAATACATCTCGTGCGTTCCGGTGTCGCTGGGCCGCGACATGCTGGTGGTTACGGGGACGAGCCAGGGGCTGTACGCGGTCGATGCCAAGACCGGGCGCCGTGCCTGGTCAAACGATTTTGCCGCGGGCAACACCGCCAACTGTCCCGACCCGGCCTATGCAGGTGGGTACCTCTTCTGGGCGAATGGATACGGCAAGGGGGGGATCTGCCTGAAGCTCAATGAGACCGAGCCCTTTGCCGAGCCGAGGCAGCTCTACCATACCCAGGACATGGACTGTCATCACGGTGGGTACATCCTGCATGAGGGTTACGTCTACGGTAATGACGGGGGCGGCTTCAACTGTCTCGAACTGTCCACGGGCAAGCTCATGTGGCGGATTCGCGAGCCGGGCAAGGGATCGCTGACGTACGCCGACGGGATGCTGTACCTTTTCGGCGAGAGCGGGGGCCGGGCGGCTCTGGCCACGTGTTCACCTCAAGGCGCGCGAATCACCGGCCGAGTGGCCGTCGAAGGGTCGGGCCCGAGTTGGGCTCATCCGGTTGTCGCCGGAGGACGGTTGTACCTGCGATATGACGACAACCTGTATTGCTTTGACGTCAAAGCCCGATAGATACGCGAGCGGCTCTGGTTGTGTAGTAGATTCCCGGTAGAGCCTGTCCCTTGTGATGGCAGGCACAAGAGGAAGGGGCGGCGCAAGGCCAACCCCTTCCCGGAGGGGGAGAAAAGCTCACTGGGGGCCGCCCTGTATTCATACGATGTGCGGTGTTCTCGGGTGCGTTGGATTCTCGAAGCCCGGACGCGCCCCGATGACCGGATGGACGCCGGTGCAGAACGCCGGGGGACGGGACATAACAGACACCGTGTCCTCAACCCACCTCGACGGGTTCCGGGTCTTCCTTTTTGAACGATTTGAGCGATTGCGGTTCGGCGACCTTGCGGTACCCAAGCGCCTTGATCACCTCAAGCACCTCGGTCCAGGTGGGGAAGGGCCGCTGGTTCTCACGTTTGTACTGGTCGATGGCCATCAGGAACTCGAACTGCTCATCGCTCATCTGGCCTTCTTCGGCGTCCCGGCGTTCCTCGCTGCGGCGTCGCCCCGGTCCACGACGGCGGTCGAACCCGATGCGGCGGTCTATCACACTCTGGCGGCGTTCCAGGAAGCTGCCGCCCTTGGATTCATGATCACTCATGACAGGTCCTTTCCTCCGATATGCCTCGGGGGCGATCAGAAGTCGTCGTCCAGCCCTTCTTCGTCCAGGACGTAGTCCTCGTCGGCGTCGTGGAACACCATGTCGTAGAAGTCGCTGCACGCGCCCTCCGACTCGATGAGGATATGGGCCTCGTCGATATGATCCTCGGGCACGAGAACCGCGACGCCGGCGAAGGGGCTGTTCGGTTCGGGGCTGGTGCGCACGGCGGCGGGGATGTTGTGATCGTTCAGAAGCCTCTTGTACTGCTGAGCCAGGTCGATGTCTTCGGCGAACGCCACGGTGACGAACTCCTTGACCGAGGTGGCTTCGGTCTTCTTCTTGCGCTTGTGGGGCATCACAGGTCTCCCTATTCGGTACAAAAACTCGTCCGGGTGACGGTTCCGTGCCGCCTACATCGTCCGCCGGGCCGGCCGGATTAATCGAAAAGGGGGTAAAAGCACCGCCCCGGGACGGTCTTGGGGGGCGAAGGGGGCGGACGTAGGGTCTTTTGGGGTTATACGCCTTGTACATGCAGGGTTTTGGCGGTTGAATCCCATTTTTTTGTTGCAAAGTCTCCGAAAGACGATCACAATGCCGCCGGCTTCGTGGACCGGCGGCCTGACGCCGGCGGTTATTGGAACTTCTGCTGCATGGAGGTGATCGAGATGGCTAAGAGGGCCGCGAAGAAGAGAACCGCCAGGAAGGGCGCGGCCAAGGAGCCGCTGGTCGTGGCCAGCAAGGTGAAGAACTACATCCGCAGCAAGGGCCTGATGTGCTCGTCGGAGGCGGTGGGGGCCTTGAGCGACGAGGTCTACAGGCTGCTGGACGCCGCCCTGCATCGCACCCAGGCCAACCGTCGCAGCACCGTCAAACCGCAAGATCTGTAGGTGCCGGCCGGGTTCCCGCCGCGATGGGGGACGCAGAGGCGACAGATCAAGCCGTTTCATATTGTGGAGCGGCTTGGTGTCTTGATGGTTAGGACCGATGATGTATGGCGGAAAGTGGAATGAATCCCCTTAAAACGGCTAAGGTAGAGAAGGCTTCGTGCCGATATCGCCCCTCGACAGGAGCCTTTGACCGCTTCCGGGACGAGAGATGCGGAGGCGCGGGTGGTCGGGCGGCCTCGGAAAGGTTTTTTTTGCGGGTTTGCTTGTTTTTTTAGTGGACGGTCGTTCGCAGCGAAGTCTATAATGCGACCATGTTTAGGATGCGCCCTGAGCGAGGGACGCAGCGGCCGAAGGGCCGGGCGGGTAAAATGGAGTTTGGTGGATACCAGAACGTAGCGAGGAGGTTTTCGGGGGGCCAGGGATGAAAGTCTTCATGCTCGGCTGGGAGTTTCCCCCGTTTATCAGCGGTGGGCTCGGTACAGCCTGTTTTGGGTTGACCAAGGCGATGAATCAACTGGGGGTGGACGTCACTTTCGTGCTCCCCAAGTGCGTCGATCCCTCGCTGGCCACGCATGTGCGCCTTCTGACACCGGGGGCGCTGGCCTCTTCATCCTCGACACAGGCCCCGGCCAGTGGGCTGGAACACGTCACTATCCGGACGGTCGACTCGTTACTCGATCCCTATGGGCGACCGAGCGAATATCGCCAGCGTCTGGAGGCGATTCTGCACGAGAAGGAGCGCAAGCACCGCATCAGCGCCGAGCACGGGCGCGACGTGCTGGCCGCGTTTGAGGCGGGCGGGTTGGGCTCGTTTCCGGCCGTTGAGCACTATGGTGGGGACATGTTCGCCGAAGTGCAGCGCTACGCCCGCGAGGCGGTGCGCCTGGCGATGGAATGTGATTTCGACGTCGTCCACGCCCATGACTGGATGACGTACCCCGCGGGCATCGCGGTGGCCGCCGTGACGGGCAGGCCCTTGATCGTCCACGTGCATTCGACGGAGTTCGACCGTAGTGGCGAGCACGTGAACCAGGGCATCTATGACATCGAGCGCCGCGGCATGCACGCGGCCGATCGCGTGATTGCCGTCAGCCACCTGACGCGGAACATCATCCTGACGCACTACGGCGTGACGGGGCAGAAGGTGGAGGTGGTGTACAACGGCGTCGAGCGCGAGGGGCGGGCACGCACACCGTATGTGCCGACCCCGATCCGCCGGGAGGAGAAGATCGTCCTGTTCCTCGGCCGCATCACCATGCAGAAGGGGCCCGAGTACTTCCTCATGGCCGCCAAGAAGGTCCTCGAGGAAATTGAGAACGTCAAATTCGTGATGGCCGGCTCCGGCGACATGATGGAGCGATCCATCCACCTGGCCGCGGAGATGGGCATCGGGCATAAGGTCCTCTTCACCGGGTTCCTGCGGGGCGAAGACGTGCAGCGGGTCTACCAGATGGCCGACCTGTACGTCATGCCGTCGGTGTCGGAGCCGTTCGGCATTGCGCCCCTGGAGGCCTTGAATCATGACGTGCCCGTGCTGATCAGTAAGCAGAGCGGCGTCTCGGAGGTGTTGACCCACGTGCTGAAGGTCGATTTCTGGGACGTGGTGGAAATGGCCAATAAGATTATCGCCGTGCTGAAGTATCCCCCCTTGCAGATGACGTTGCGCGAACACGGCAATTTCGAGGTCCGGCGGCTGCGGTGGTCGGACGCGGCCCAGCGGTGCTTGTCCGTGTATGAGGATGTGTGCGTTCGGGTCTGACCGGGCGCAGATGGCGAGCGGAAGACGATGCCGAGTGTATGCTTCTACTTTCAGGTTCATCAGCCGTTTCGATTGCGGCACTACACGGTCTTCGACCGATCTGGGTCGTACTTCGATGATTTTAAGAACGGGGGTATCTGTCGCAAGGTCGCGGCCAAGTGCTATCTGCCGACGAACCGCCTGTTGCTGGAGACGATCCGTCGCTTCGAGGGCCGCTTCCGCGTGGCCTACAGCATCACGGGCGTCTTGCTGGAGCAGCTCGAGCGTTACGCCCCGGAGGTCCTCAGCACGTTTCACGCCCTGGCCCAGACCGGATGCGTGGAGTTCCTGGCCGAGACGTACTACCACAGCCTCAGCTTCCTGTATTCGCCGGCCGAATTCGTCGAGCAGATCCGGCTGCACGTCGAGACGATTGAGCGGCTCTTCGGCCAGCGACCGCGGGTGTTCCGCAATACCGAGTTGATCTACAACAACGCGCTGGCCCGCACGATCGACGCCATGGATCAGTTCGACGCGATCCTGACCGAGGGGGCCGATCATATCCTGGGTCATCGCAACGCCAACTTCGTCTATCGCCCGCCGGATACGCAGCATCTGCGGCTGTTGCTGAAGAATTACTCCCTCAGCGACGATATCGCGTTTCGCTTCAGCAATCAGCACTGGAAGGAGTTCCCGCTGACGGCCGACAAGTTCGCCGGCTGGATCAACTCGGTCAACGGCAACGGGCACGTGGTCAACCTGTTCATGGACTACGAGACCTTCGGCGAGCACCAGTGGGAGGAGACGGGCATCTTTCAGTTCCTGTCGCACCTGCCCGAAGCGGTCCTGCGGCACCCGGACAACAACTTCCTGACGCCCCGTCAGGTGGTCGAGACCTATCCGGCCATGGACGTGGTGGATGTTCCCCATCTCATCAGTTGGGCGGACACCGAACGGGACCTCTCGGCGTGGTTGGGCAACCCCATGCAGTCGGGCGCCTTGCACGAGGTCTACCGGCTGGAGCGGTTCATCAAGCAACTGGGCGACGAGACGCTCCTGGCCGACTGGCGCCGCCTGCAGACCAGCGACCACTTCTACTACATGTGCACGAAGTACTTCGCCGACGGCGACGTCCACAAGTACTTCAACCCCTACGATTCTCCGTACGATTCGTACATCAATTACATGAACGTGCTCGACCATCTCAAACGGCGCTGCAATCTATTGGCCGCGGAGCGAGCCGCGCAGACGCACCCGACGGCGCAGCACGTGTAGGGGCCCGGTGCGCCGTCACCGGAGGCGGCGCAGGGCGGAGGAGCCGATCCAGGGAAGGAACGTGCATGCAGACCTCCAGTTACGACGCCAGCAGACAGGCCTTGACTTTTCCGTTGCGGGGTCGACCGCTGGAATCCCTTCTGGACACCGAGTGGCTCCTGACGAACAGTCGCGGGGGCTTTGCCTGCGGCACGGTGGCCGGCTGTAACACGCGGCGGTACCACGGCTTGCTGGTCGGCACGCTCAATCCCCCGGCCAATCGCATCGTCGCCCTGGCGAATCTGCGCGAGGTCGTCACCACGGCCGAGGGGTCCGTTGAGTTGGGCAATTTCGAGTTCGAAGGGCGTCTCTCCGACACCGGCATGCAGGGGCTGACCGCTTTTCGACAGGATCGCGGGGTGCACTTCGAGTACGCCCTCGATGTGGCCGACGTGACCCGCAGCGTGTATCTGTTGCCCGACGCCGACACGGTCGCCGTGGTCTATGAAATCGCCAACCTGCGGGCGCCTTTCGAGATGTCGGTGCGTCCGTTGGTGGCGCTGCGGGACTTCCACGGGCTGCAGTACGCCCACACCGCCATGCGGGCCGTCGCCCACGGCGACGCTTGGGGGGTCCGGACCGATGCCGGCTATACGGGCGAGCTGCTGCTGCAATCCCGGCAGATGCAGTTCGCGCAGGACAGCCAATGGTGGTACCACTTTCATTATCGCGTCGAGCAGCGACGGGGGCAGGATTGCCGCGAGGACCTGTGGTCGCCCGGCGTATACCGCTGTCGCGTCGAGGAGCCCGGACAGGTCATTCTGTGGGCGTCGCTGGCCGAATGTCTGGACCCGGCGGATCCGGCCGACGTCGAGCTGGATCCCGACATCGCCCTGGATGCACTGATGCTCCGCGACCGGGAGTGGCAGGGGGCCGAGCGCCGGTCGGATCACGTGTGGCGGCGGCTGTGCAGTGCGGCTTCGCAGTTCGTCGTCGAGCGGCGGATTAGCGGCCGGCGAACACCGACGATCCTGGCCGGGTATCCGTGGTTCCTGGATTGGGGACGGGATACCTTCATTGCGCTGGAGGGATTACTGCTCTGCACCAAGCGCTTTACGGAGGCGGCCGGCGTGCTGACCACGTTCGCCCGGGCCGTCGATGAGGGGATGATCCCCAACCGGTTCGACGACTACGGCAACGATCCGCACTACAACAGCATCGACGCCTCGCTGTGGTTCGTGCACGCGGCGTTTACGTTCCTTCGCGCCGGCGGCGACGAGCCGACGTTCCGCAAGCGCCTGTTGCCGGCGATTCGGTACATTGTGGAATCGTACCGCAAGGGGACGCGATTCGGCATCCACGCCGATGAAGACGGCCTGATCACGGGCGGTGATGACCATACGCAGTTGACCTGGATGGACGCCAAGCGGGACGGCGTCGCCTTCACCCCCCGGCACGGCAAGGCCGTGGAGGTCAACGCGCTGTGGTACAACGACCTGTGTTATCTGGCGGCGTATTACCAGCGCCGCAATGCGGATGAGTCGCGGTTCTACGGGGATCTGGCCGAGAAGGTGGCCCACAGCTTTCGCCGCCTGTTCTGGAACGCCTCGACCGGTTACCTCAACGATTGCGTGCTTCCGGATGGTTCCGTCGACACGGGTCTGCGGCCCAACCAGATCTACGCCGTTTCACTGCCGCATTCGCCGTTGCCGTTCAGTTGGCAGCAGCGCGTGGTGGACGTGGTCGAGCGGGAGTTGCTCACCCCGTACGGCCTGCGTTCGCTGAGCCGTCACGACCCCCGATACATCGGCCGGTACGAGGGGGACGCCTTTCAGCGGGATCGGGCCTATCACCAGGGCACGGTGTGGTCGCACCTGATTGGGCCCTTTATCGAGGCGTTTCTGCGGGTGCGTCGCTCCGACAAGAGCGGCCGCGCCGAGGCGGCCGAGTTTTTGCGGCCGTTGTTGGATCATCTGATCCACCAGGGCTGTCTGGGCAGTATCAACGAGATCTTCGACGGTGACGAGCCGCATACGCCGCGCGGCGCCTTTGCCCAGGCCTGGTCCGTGGCGGAGGTCATGCGGGCCTACCGCCTGATCCATGGATAGTTCTCCGACAGGCCAGGTCTTGGTCATCGCAAAGTCGCCTCTGACGGCCGTTCTTGACGGGCGGTCTTGACAGGTTGCACCGAACGTGGTTGAATGCCCGTGCAGAATCGGGCGACATCAACATCGGCAGTTTCCCTTTCGGTGGACCCATACGATGGATCGTAATTCTCGTGTCTCCTCGGCATTTCTGGACGGTCTGACCGAGGCGCAGCGGCAGGCCGTCTGCCACGTGGATGGTCCGCTGCTGGTGCTGGCCGGGCCCGGCAGCGGCAAGACCCGCGTGATCACCCACCGGATCGTGGCCCTGACCCGCAAGGGGGTGCCGCCGTATCACCTGTGCGCGATCACGTTCACCAACAAGGCCGCCGAGGAAATGCGCCAGCGGGTCGCCGCGATGGGCCTGCGGCGGGGCGTACACATCAGCACGTTCCATTCGCTGTGCGTGCGCATCCTGCGGCAGTACGCCGAGGCGGCGGGGCTGCGGCCAAACTTCAGCATCTATGACGACAGCGACCAAAAGCGCGTGATGAAGGGGGCTTTGGCCGCGGCGAAGGTGGATACCAGTCGCTTCCAGCCGGCCCGGATGCTGGCGGCGGTCGGACGGTGCAAGAATGACCTGGAAGACGTCGACAGCGTCGCCGAGCGGGCCGACGATTTCTACACGAAGGCGCTGGCCCAGGCCTACCGGGCCTACCAGTCGCGGCTGGCGGCGAACAACGCCGTGGATTTCGACGACCTGCTGGTCAAGACGGCCTTCTTGTTGCGCGACCATCCGGACATCCGGCAGGCCCTGAGCGATCGCTACCGCTACCTGCTGGTGGACGAGTATCAGGATACGAACCACGCGCAATACCAGATCGCCAAAGGTCTGGCGCTGGCGCATCGCAATATCTGCGTCACGGGGGATCCGGATCAGTCAATCTATCGCTGGCGGGGGGCCGACATCGAGAATATCCTGGTGTTCGAGAAAGACTGGCCCGATGCGATCGTGGTCAAGCTGGAGGAGAACTTCCGCTCGCGGCCACACATCCTCCAGTGTGCCGACCGGCTTATCGCATTCAACCAGCGGCGGAAGGCCAAAACGCTGATTCCCACCCGCGAGCCGGCCGAGACGGCAGTGGTCGTTCATAGCGCCGATGATGAATACAGCGAGGCCGAGTTTGTCGCCGATACCGTGGCCGAGCGACTGGCCCAGGGCGTTGATCCCGGTCAGATCGCGGTTTTCTACCGGGTCAACGCGATGAGTCGGCCGGTCGAGGAGGCCCTGATCCGCCGACGTCTGCCGTATCAGGTGGTCCGCGGCGTGGAGTTCTACAACCGCAAGGAAATCCGCGATATGTTGGCGTACCTGAAGGTGGTCGCCAACCCGGACGACAACGTGGCCTTTCTCCGGGCCGTCGGCACCCATCCGCGGGGCATCGGCAAGACCACGCTCGACCGGCTCCAGGCGTGGGCGGAAAAACACGGGTTGAGCCTGGACGCCGCGGCCCGTCGGGCCGGGAACGCGGACGTGCTGCCGGCGGCGGCGCGAAGCAAGCTGGCCGCGTTCGCGGCGATGATCGAGGGCTTTCGCGCCGAGGCCGAGGGCCCCGTGGCACCGCTGATGGAGCGGGTGTTCGAGGAAAGCGGCTACGCCGTCTACCTGGCGGCGGCGGGGACGAAGGAGGAAAGCGCCATTGAGAACGTCGAGGAGCTGATCAATGCGGCGGCCCTGTACGACCGGACCGTGGAGGCCCCCAGCCTGGCCGACTGGCTCCAGACGATCGCCCTTTACAGCGACACCGACGCCTATGAGCCGGGCAGCGGCAAGGTGAGTCTGATGACGCTCCACGCCGCCAAGGGGCTGGAGTTTGACAACGTCTTCATCGTGGGGCTTGAAGAAGGTCTGCTGCCCCACGAGCGGTCGATGGATGATCCCGAGCAGATGGAAGAGGAGCGGCGGCTCCTGTTCGTCGGCATCACGCGGGCCCGCGAGCATCTGGTGCTGGTGCATAGTCGGTATCGCACGATTCACGGCCAGTTTCTGGCGACGGCGCCGTCCCCCTTCCTGTATGAGTTGGGTTACACCGGGCAGGAGGAAGAAAACTTCGAGGCGGAGCCCGACGGGGATGACGGGGTCAAGCCGATTGAGAAGGCTGCGCCGCGCAAGGAACCAGCCTTTCGGAAGAATCAGCGGGTTGAGCACCCCAAGTTCGGCCGTGGCCGAGTCGAGCAATTCATCGACCTGGGTGCCGACAGCATCGTGGTGGTCCGGTTCGGCTCAGGCGGCACCAAGACCCTGCTGTCGCGCTATGCCAAGCTCGAGGCCGTCGCGGACTGATCCATCGCCCGATTCTCGCCTATCGAGGTCACGATTCCCTTTTCGAGTAGTCGATCTCGCCGCTGATGCAGACATCGTGTCCAAACGTCTTGATCTCCGGATCCATCAGGTTCGTGGGCCGGCCCAGAGCGGCCATGGCGTCGCTGAGCGGCTTGTGTCCCTGATCGCCCAGGAGAATGGGCGCGATGTAAATGCGGACCGCGTCGGCCAGACCCTCTTCAAGAAACGCGGTGATCAGCGTCGGCCCCCCCTCGACGAGCACCTGCTGCACTTCGCGTCGGGCCAGCTCGGTCAGTACGGTCTTCAATCCGCAGCGGCCCTGCACCGCCGGCACCACCGTCACGTCCACCCCCTTGCTGAGGATACGGTCGATTTTCTTGTCCTGTCCGACGACGCCTGTCTCGGTCGTGAACAACAGCGAGCCGAACCGTCGCGTATTCATCACCTTTCGACGGAGCAGGATCCGCAACTGGCTGTCAAGGATGACCCGCAACGGGCTCTTGCCCTTGGGCGGCCGCGGTGTCAGCAGGGGGTCATCGTCGAGGATCGTATTGACGCCCGTGAGGATGGCCTGGCTGGCGCGTCGCAGGCGGTGCGCATCGCGGCGACTCAGCGGCCCGGAGATCCATCGTCGGCCGCTGTCGGGTTTCCAGGCGAGCTTGCCGTCGAGGCTCTGGGCCCACTTGACGATCACGTAAGGCCGGTGCGTGCGGGCGTATTTGACGTAGGCGGCGTTCAAGAGCCGCGCGTAGTGCTCGCACAGCCCGACCTCCACGTCCAACCCCGCGCCGCGAAGCTGGCGGATGCCGCGGCCGTTGGCGTGCTCGGCCGGATCGGACATGGCCACGAATACCTTGGCGATCCGCGCTTCGAGGATGGCATCCGTGCATGGGCCGGTCTTGCCATGATGGCAGCACGGCTCGAGCGTGACGTACATCGTCGCCCCCGCCGGGTCCTCGCCTCGGACGCGACAGTCGGTCAGCGCGTTGATCTCGGCGTGCGCCTCGCCAAACTTCTTATGGTAGCCCTTGCCGATCACCTTGCCATCGCGGACCAGCACGCAGCCCACAGCGGGATTTGGCTCCACTTGGCCGATGCCGAACGCCGCCAGCCGCAGCGCCATCTTCATGTGCTTCTTGTCTTCGTTCACATCACACCTCAACCGGCTGAGATCAGCTTGCGAAACTCTTTCTCGTCGATGATCCGCACCCCGAGCTGGCGGGCGCGGGCCAGCTTGCTGCCGGGCTCGGCCCCGGCCAGGAGGTAATCGGTCTTACGGCTGACACTGGACGACACGTGCCCGCCGTGATCACGGATAATCTGCTCGATCTGCTGACGGGTGCCCGATTCGAGCGTGCCCGTCACGACAAAGGTCTTGCCCTCCAGGGAACCGGATGCGGCGGCCGTGCGTTCGGGCGCGGCCGGCGAGACGCCGGCATCGAGCATGCGCCTGATAACCTCGACGTTTCGTGGGTTCTGGAAGTAATCGTGGATACTCCGGGCCATCACCGGGCCGATCTGGTCGATGGCCTCAAGCTCCTCGGGCGAAGCCTTCATGAGGGCCTCCATCGAGCCGAAGTGCCCGGCCAGGATCTGAGCCGATTGACCGCCCACATGGCGGACGCCCAAGGCCGCGATCAGCCGCCATAGGGGTTGCGTCTTGCTCTTCTCGATGCTTTCCAACACGTTGGCCGCGCTCTTGGGCCCCATCCGCTCCAGCGCAGCGAGCGTTTCAGCGTCCAGGTGGTACAGGTCGGCGAAGTCCTCGACGTACCCGCTGGCGACCAACTGCTCCAGCAGGGCCGGGCCCAAGCCTTCGATGTCCATCTGACCCCGCCCGACGAAATACTTAAGGCGTTCAAGCCGCTGGGCCGGGCACGCGGCGTTGACGCAGCGGACGGCCACGCCGTCGGGATCCTTGCGGACCGGACCCTCGCAGGCCGGGCACCGCTCCGGAGGCGAAATGGGCTTGAGACCCTTCGGCCGCAGCTCATGCAAAACCGCGATCACCTGCGGGATGATCTCGCCGGCCTTCTCAATGACGACCGTGTCGCCCGGACGAACATCCAGCCGTTCGATCTCGTCGAAATTGTGTAGCGAGGCCCGTTTGACCGTCGTCCCGGCCAGATGCACCGGCTCAAGGTTCGCCACGGGCGTGAGCGTACCGGTCTTACCCACCTGAACGTCGATACTCAGCAGTCGCGTCTGGGCCTGTTCGGCGGCGAACTTGTACGCGATGCACCATCGCGGCGCCCGCCCGGTACTGCCCAGCCGCCGTTGATGGTGGTACCGGTCGACCTTGACGACCAGGCCATCCACGGCGTAATCCAGGGTGCCGCGGGCATCCTGCCAGGAGCGGCAGGCCTCGATGACCTCGTCGATGTTCGCGGCCCGCCGGACGTGTGGATTGACGGGCAGGCCGTACTCGGCCAGGACTTGCAGGCTGTCAAAATGCCCTTCGGCCAGGGGTCGGCTGACCTCGCCAAGCCCGTAGGCGAAAAAGGCCAGCTTGCGCTCGGCCGTGATCCGCGCATCGAGCAGCTTCAGCGAGCCGGCCGCCGCGTTGCGGGGATTGGCGAACGCCGGCTGCTCCTGCTCCTCGCGGCGGCGATTCAACTCCACGAACGCGGCCAGGGGCATGTAGATCTCACCCCGCACCTCGATCAGGTCGGGTACATCGCGACCCAGTAATCGCAGCGGGATGGCCCGGATCGTCCGCACGTTCTCGGTGACGTTATCGCCCGTGGTGCCGTTGCCACGCGTGGCCGCCAGGACGAGCAGGGCATCTTCGTACCGCAGACTCACCGCCAGACCGTCGATTTTGATCTCGACAACATAGCTGTAATCGTCGGTGCCCAGCCCCTTGGCCACGCGCTGGTCGAAGGCCCGCAACTCCTCCTCGCTGTAGGTGTTGTCGATGCTGAGCATGGGTACGGCATGACGGACGCTCTCAAAGGCCTCGATCGGCTGTTCCGAGACCCGCTGCGTGGGCGAATCCGGCGTAATCAGCTCCGGGTGCTCGGCCTCGAGCGTCCGCAACCGCTCGAAAAGCCGGTCATACTCCCGGTCGGAGATCTGGGGGGCGTTCTTGACGTAATACAGATAGTCGTGCCGCCGGATCTCTTCCCGCAAGGTCTCGATTTGCCTGGCCACATCCCGCTTCATGGCCGCAAGGATAGCGTCCGCGGCGGATTTTGCAAGGCCGGCGTTGTTCACTTTTCGGCTTGTGGAGCCGCGCAACGCCTCGAAATCACTCATTCTGGGCTGGTCGTACGCACTACCTTTTGGGCGTAGGCCAAATACCGGCGTCGTCTGTGGCCGCCTCGCCCGTAAGGCCGAGAAAGTCGATCAGGGCATCCGGCTCCAGGCGAAAGGCCGATCCCCGTCCCTGAAAGAAGGCGTGTTTTCCGATCAGATGGATTGATACATCGGTCCATTGCAGCGCTTGGCCGGTCTCGGAGCGGCGGGCCGTGGTGATCCGCTTGCGGCACCGCGCCGGGTGCGGCCACGGGCAGACAATCAGGCCCTTATGCTCCTCGGCGCGGACTTGCAGACCGCCGGCGTCCACCCAGGCGCCGAGGCGGCCCGTGGCGGCCGCGGTCAGCTCGGCCATACGCTCCGCGATCCGCTCGCATGTCAGCCCACGTCGGGCCACCGCGGCGCGGTCGGCCTCGATGATTTCGGCAAGGGGGCGCCGATCCGTGCCCAGGAACCCGCCCCGGACGATCCGGCCCCCTCGCAGGATCTGTTCGAGCCGTACCATGTCGGGCGATTGCTTCATCAGGCCGCCTCCTCGATCAGGCGAATTTGTCGTAGTAGATGCGAGCCTTGTCGATGCCCAGCGATTTGACGATTTTGATTGCGGCATCGATCATACCGGGGCTGCCGCATAAGTATGCCTCATAATCGGCCAGGTTGTCGAACTCTTCGCTTACGGCCTCGGTCACCAGACCGCGGCGCCCGTCCCAGGACTCCTCCGGCCCCGGCTCGGCGACGACGGGGATGAATGTGAAGTCCTTCAGGTGTTCCTCGAAGCGCTTCATCTCATCCAGCAGACATAGGTCGCGCACCTGATTGCCGCCGTAGAAGTAGCGCACCGGCCGCGTGTCGTGGGCGTGCTCCATCTGATGCAGGATCGACACGAACGGGGCCATGCCGGAGCCGCCCGCAATGAACAGGGCGGGTGCGGGGTTGTCGCTCAGGCGGAACTCCCCATAGGGCCCGTTGATCCGAACGGCCTGGCCTTCCTGGAGATGCTCAAAGCACCACGTGGTGCAGATGCCGTTGGGCACGCGACGGATGATCAGGTCGACCCGCCCCGTCTCGGCCGGGTCCGACGCGATCGAGTACGCCCGGTAGACCTCCTCGTCGCTGCCGGGATAGGGCGGGCACAACAACTGCACGTATTGACCGGGCACGTAGTCGATATGGTCCGGCTCCTGCAAACGCAGGATGAATCGCTTCATGTCGTAGGTCAGGTCCTCGATCTTATCGCACACGGCGGTGTACTCCCGGACGCTGAGCAACTCCTCGGGGATCTCGATCACCAGGTCGTTGCGAACCTTGACCTGACAGGACAGCCGCACGCCTTGTTTTTGCTCGTCGGCCGTCAGGAAGGGTGTTTCGGTCGGCAGAACGGGACCGCCGCCTTCGCGGATGGTCACCTTGCAGTAGCCGCACGTACCGCGTCCACCGCAGGCGCTGGGGATGAACAGCTTCTCCTCGGTGAGCACATTGAGCAGAGACTTGCCGCCCTCGAGGGTGATTCGCCGCGTGCCTTGGTTGATGTCGATCGTGCAGGAGCCGTACCGCGCGATGAAACGCTCGGCGACGACGAGGATCAAGGCGAGCATCGTCGCCACGCCGCTGACAGCCAATACCGCCAGAACCGCCTGACCCATCAGCCCAGCACCCCGGAGAAGCCGATGAATGCCAACGCCATCAAGCCCGCGATAATCAGCGTGATGCCCGGCCCGCGCAGGCCCACGGGGACCCGCGATTCGTCGAGCCGCTGGCGGATGCCGGCCATCGCCAGGATCGCCAGCAGCCAGCCGACGCCCGCCCCAAAGCCCCACCCCAGGCTCACGAGCAGCGTGTAGTCCCGGATCACCATGAACAGCGACGCCCCCAGGATCGCGCAGTTCACCGTAATCAACGGCAGGAAGATGCCCAGATTCTGGTAGAGCCGGGGCGAGTAGCGGTCAATGACCATCTCCACAAACTGCACGAACGCGGCGATGATGACGATGAACAGCACGAAGCGGAAAAACTCCAGGTCCAGCTTCACCAGGAGCCAATGGTACGCCATCCAGTTGAGCACGACCGTGCAGGTCATCACGAAGACGACCGCCCCGCCCAGACCCAGCGCGGTGCGAACCTCGCGCGAGACCGAGGTGAACGGACACATCCCCAAAAACAGTGTCAGCAGGATGTTCTGCGTGAACACTGCCGAAAAGCACACCACCAGGGCCGTCTGCAGCTCCTGCGACAGGCTCATGTCGATTCCTTTCGCGCTTGCAGCCCCCGGGCGACCCAGATCACGCACGCCAGCGTGAAAAACGCGCCCGGCGGCATGACCATGATGACCCAGGGGTCCCAGATATCGACGAAGTAGGGCACGGGATAGCCCAGGATCGTGCCCATGCCCATGAGTTCGCGCGGAACGGCGATCACCAGCAGCACCAGCGAATAACCCAGCCCGCACGCCAGGCCGTCCAGCAGCGACGGCAGCGGCCGATTGGACCCGGCGAAGGCCTCGCACCGGCCCATGATGATGCAGTTGGTGATGATCAGTCCCACATAGGGGCCCAAATTCTTGCTCATCTGGGGCCAATATGCTTTGAGCAGGATGTCCACGACGATGACGTAGGACGCGATAATCAGCGTCTGGACCATCATGCGGATGTTGCGGGGGGTCCAGTGCCGCAGCAGCGAGACCGTCAGGCAACTGGCGGCGGTCACCAGCGTCAGCGAGACGCACATGACGGTGGTGTTGAGCACCTGATTCGTGACCGCCAACGTGCTGCAGATGCCCAGGATCTGGCGAAAAACCGGGTTATCGTGCCACAGGCCATCCAGGAGGATCGCGCGGCTGGTCTTGGGCGTGCCGTTCATGGCGTGGCCTCCGGTGCGTCCTGGGCAGCCTGCCAGCGGCGGATCGCGTCGTTCAGGATGTCCTCCAGCCGCGTGGAGGTCTGCGTGGCCCCGGTGATGGCGTGGACCTCGTTATCGGCCGTCGATTGACCGGGAGGCACCAGCCGCAGCGGCCGGCCATTGGATTGGATGACCTTGCCGTCAAAGGCATTCCGGAAGTAGGGTTTGACGATTTCCGCCCCGAGGCCGGGCGTTTCGCTCTGGTCGTAGAAGCCCAACCCCGTGACGGTCTGCCGGTCCGGCTCAAAGCCGATGACCCCGCGGATCGGCGCCCAGAAGCCCCGCCCCTCGAAGGGCACGGCGTAGCCGGTGGTTTGCCCATCCTCCTGAAGGACGTACACGGTGCCGAAGCCCGGCTGTTCGACCTCCTTGAACCGATCCTGGAACCGTTGGTGGAGTTGCGCCGTCGATCCCTGGTCCAGCCCGTGCGAGGCCAGAACAGCCCGCTCGAAGGCGAATTGCTGGTTGGCCTCAATGCGCGGGTTGGCCCAGGTGCCCAAGCCGATCAGCACGCCGCCGTAGACCGTGGTGACGATAAACATGTACACCGGTGGAAAGAAGAGTCGCTCCTTCATGCCGGACTCTCCTGGTTGGCGGGCCCGGACGCGTTGCCGCTTGACTTCGCCTTGGCTGCCGCGGCCCACGCCTTCACCGTGTAATCGATCAGCGGGGCGAACATGTTGCCCAGCAGAATCGAGAACATCAGCCCGCCGTTGAAGACGCTGAAATTCCGGATGACCGTTGTGCCGGTGCCGATGATGATCCCGTAGATCACGCGACCAATCTCGGTTCGCGGGCTGCTGATCGGGTCCGTGGCCATGAAGAAGGCCCCGAGCAAAAAGCCGCCGCCCAGCACGGGCGCCAGCGGGCCGTAAAAGCGCGGCACGCCTGCCCACGTGAGGGCCGCGTTGAGGGCGGCATACGTAATGACGACCGACAGGATAATCGTGCGGCTGGCGGTTTTGGTCCAGAACAGATAGACCCCGCCGATGAGGATGAGCAGGGCGCTGGTGACGCCGCCGGTGCCGCTGATCCGCCCGAACGCCAGGGACCGGATCAGGCTCGAGCGCTTGATGTGAACCACGTCGTCCCGCCCGATCTGGAAGGGGATCGCCGTGGCCGCATCCGGCTCCGAGGTGGGGACGATCCGCCCGGCCTTGAGATGCGCCATCGGGGTGGCGCTGGTGATGGCATCCGGGCCCGTCACGGTGGACCAGCGGCCCAAGGCGCCCAACGGGCCCTGCGCCGGCGGGGCCCACGTGCCCGTCAGGGCGACCGGAAAGCACACGTACACGAAGCATCGTCCCGCCAGGGCCGGATTGAAGATGTTCCGCCCGAAGCCGCCGAACACCTCTTTCGAGAACACCACGGCAAACGCGATGCCGACGATCAGCACGTGCCAAGGCACGGTGGGGGGCATGACCAGCGTAAACAACAGGGCCGTCACGAAGACCGCCTCGGAAACGGGTTCCTTGCGGGCCCGACAGAAGAGCCCCTCGGCCAGGAAACCCACCGCGGCGGCCACGACGGCCATCGCCGCACAGCGCCAGCCGAAGTAATAGATGCTGCCGAGCAGACACGGTACCAGGGCCAACAGCACCTTCCGCATCGCCGGCTGCCGCCGCAGCCATCTCCTTGTGCCCTTCCCACCCGGCATCGTCCCTGTCCTCGTCCGTGCATTTCCGTACAACGCCGGTTGCCATCATAGCTCGCCTAAGGCGGATTGCAACGTATTGCGCGGCTTTTTCACAGGGCTGGTGGGCCGGCCTCAGAGGACAAGTCCCGTCGAATCAGTAGACCTCCGTATACGAGGCGGCGTCGTACTGCATCACGATCTCGGAGACGAATCCCGCGGGAAGCTGGTCGATACCCGAGCGGTTGAAGATCAGATCGGCGTTGCCGCTTAGCGTCATGGGGGTGTCGGCGTAGTTGATGACCGATCCGCCGATGACCCCGCCGGCGTTGCCGAAGAACGTCACACCATTGGCGGCGATCGCGCCATTCAGCGTGTCGAAGTTGCCCCCAAACGACACGCCGAAGCCGGGCGCCATCACGAACGTGCCCGTCTCGGTGCGAAGATCGTAATAGGCGCCCGCATCGCCATCATAGCATATGTACTGCTCGTCATCGGCGGGCAGGTCCGCCACGGAGGTGCTGCTCACGTTGCCCCGGGAAGATAAGCTGGTTGGTCTGACTGTCGTCATCGGGATCCCCTTCGGCGACGATGATGCCGGCGATGTCGCAGTTGCCGCTGAACGTGACGACGTTGGGTTGTTCGATGTAGATGACGCCCTGAAGGGTCACGTCGGCGTTGAACGTGGGGTTCATCCCCGCGGGAATGCGGACGTTCGTGTAGGTACCGCCCGTCACATCTGTCAGATCGTTCTGGACCCACTTCTCGAAATAGGTGGGGTTGGGGTCGGGGAACTGCGTCTGGGGCACGCCGACGGTCACGTGGTTCTCAATCGCCGCATCGCCCGTTTCGCCGCCGATGGAGGCCTTGCCGCCTTGCAGGTCGACCTCGGCGTCAGGATTGACGATCTTCACGTCGCCGGCGATCTGGCTGTTGCCGATGATCGAAAGGGCGGTCTCATGGAAGAGGCTTTCGAGGTACACGTCCGCCTCGACGGCGATGTTGTAGCCCGTCAACTCGATATTGCCGGACAGCGACAGGGGGCCGCGGCTGGCCACGCCGAAGTCAAAGACCGAATCCTGTCGCACGCCGAACGTATAATTCACGGCGATGGTGCGTCGGATGTCGCCGCTTTGGCCGGTCATTTCCACCCGGACGGTGTAGGGATCGATGGAAGAGACGTGTCCCCAGAAACGCTCGTTTCGGGAGGGATCCAACACGATGCCGCCCGTGGCCGCCGAACCGACCCAGAGCTCGCCGTAAAGGAGGGTCTGGTCAATCCCGCTGGAGGTCATGTCGTCATACAGGTTATTGACGAGGTAGGAAAACCGCTGTGTGGGGGGAATCAGCCCGGACATGTGCACGCGGCCCATCCAGTACTTCATGAAGTCCACGCCGGATTCGGCGGCGGACCTGGCGCGGGCGGCAACGGCCTGATTATTGGCCATTTGGACGTTTCGCGAGGACTGTGTCATCATGGCCAGAGAGAGTGTTCCGAAGACGGCCACAAAAACCAGCGCCAGAATCAGGGCGATTCCACGTCGACCGGATTGTCTTGCGTACCTTTTCATTGTCTTCATCCCCCCTATGCGACGACAAACCTCCGCCACCATAGAATATAGGAAACAATCCGCCCATGGGCCACACGGGTCAAGGAAACGCCAATCAAAGAGGGGTGCCCCCCACATAGGGTGCCGTTCAACGTGATTATCGGACGCCCGCCGGTGCCGCGGCGCAGATCCTGGGCCGGTACAGGGTTGACAGCCGCCGCCGAACTATGTATATATAGGACCCAATGATACGGTCGATTGGCGGAGATGACGGGGCGCGATCATGAACACAACGGCAAGGCGCGGGCGGTGGCGGTGCTGGTCGGCGCGGGTGGCGTTGTTATTGGCCGCTTTGGCGCTGGCGGGGGTGCTCGGGGAGGTGATCGTCCGGCTCACGCCGCGGCTGCGGGTGAACATGCTGGTGTCGCAGTCAGACGCGGCGCTCGGGGAGGTGTACCGTCCCGGGCAGCGCGTCCGCTACTCCATGCCGGAGTATGATCACGTCGTTGCCATCAACAGCCATGGCCAGCACGATGTCGAACATACCTGGGCTAAGCCGTCGGGGGTGTATCGCATTCTGCTTCTGGGCGATTCGTACGTCGAGGCGATGCAGGTGCCGGTGGAGCAGATTTTCTACCGGCGTCTGGAGGAACACCTGAACGAGGATGCCGGGGCTCAGGGGGTGCGGTACGAGACCATCGGCCTGGGGCGCTCGGGCTGGGGTACCGCCCAGGAGCTGGTGGTTCTGGAACAGATCGGGTGGCGTTATGAGCCGGACCTGGTCGTGTTGTGCTTTCTGCCGGACAACGACTTCGTGGACAGCTACCTGCCCCTCAAGCGGTATCCCTCGATGCCGTATTTCGAGCGGATGCCAGATGGGCGACTCGCGCCGATCCCCGCCATCCCGGACCCATTCAAGGATTCGTGGCTGTATGGCCTGTGCAAGCGATCGCAACTGGTGTGTTTCGTGCGGCAGAACGTGGACCTCCTGCAGCAGATGCGGGCCGATGCGCGCAGAGTCCCCTTACGGTATCAGGTGTTCATGGAGGATAAGCCCGTTCCCTGGACCGAGGCGGTCGAGACCACTCTGGCCTGCGTGCGGCGGATGGAGGCCGTGTGCCGCGAGCGGGGTGTTGGGTTCTTATGCGTGGGGTTGACCTCCAAGGTGACCCTGGGCCAGATGGACCTGGAGGACGAGGCACAACGTTATCCGGCCATGCGACAGGTGGCGTTCGACCCGGCCTGGCCGCATCAACTGCTGCAGGATCGCCTCGGCGGGGTGGTGCCCTATGTGTCGATGGTGCCGACGTTCAAACAGCACATGGACGCCATGGGCACGCCGCTGCATTTTGCCAGAGACGGCCACTGGACGGCCGAGGGCCACGCGGTGGCGGCCGCCTTCTTGTACGATTTCCTGACGGCAGGCGGGCTTGTGCAAAGGGCCGCCGGATCCCGGTGAGAGAATCGACCGGCCGGTCCGATGCGTTTCCGGACAGTCGGGCGCAGGATCCTTGTCGATTCATGATGCCGAGCTTGCGTCTCGCGGGTCGATCAGGTCCAGGACGATCCGGCGCAGTTGCTCATGGCGGAGGTAGGACGGGTCGTCTTCGGGCGACAGATCGGCGGGGAGCATGACGAATGCGCGTGTTTCCCGTGGTCCAATGCCCCCGTGCGATCCGTTCTCGATGGTGAAACTGTAATACGGTTTGCCGGGGCCTTGGTAGCCACACAGGATCAGGTCGCCGGCGTCCGGGTGCGTGCAGGTTTGGATGAAGTCCGAGACCATTTCCTCGTAATAGGGCGTGGTGCGGTCGAACCATGGGCCGGGGTCCTCGGGCATGACCCATCGCTGGTCAGCCGTGTAGGCGATCACGCGATCGGGCGCCTCCGGCTCAAAGACAATCGGCACGAGATGCCGGTCCAACAGCGCACGGATGAGATCCCCCTTGCGTTGCCGCAGACCCTCGTCGAGAAGATACACGTGTGCCATCGGCGATAGGGTGGCCGTGACGACCCGCGCCTCTTCAGGGGGCCGGCCCACGGCGAGACGAATCGCATTCAGGGGATTCCGCAGGCCGATACGTTCCAGGAACGTGCTCTTGCCCCGACGGGAAAGCCCTCGTGGAATGCACAAGTCCTCGCACACCTCGGATACCGCGGTTTGGATGGATTGGCCCATGGCCTTCTCATAAGGGACCACATTCTCCTGGCCATGGTCGGAATAGATGCAAACGTGGTAGTTCCTGCGGGTCGAGGACCGGGCCCGTTTCCACATGCGCCGCACGGCGCCGTCCATGCCGCCCAAGGTCCAGCGGGCGAATCGCGAATCCGCGCCACGGCGATGAGACTGCTCGTGATATCCCATCAGATTGGCGTGAATAACGGGCAGCCCGCGCGCCGCATCGACCTGCACGCCGATGACGGTGAGTTCCCGCAGCAGAACACACATCCCCACGCGGGATGGAATCAGCATAATCTCCCCGATCAAATCATGCCCTGCGATGATGCCGCGCAGACAGTCCACCAGGGCCAGGACAATCTCTAATCCCAGATACGCCGCCGCCCGAACCAGGGCGGGGATCTGCATCAGCACCAGAAGCAGGTACCCCAACGGCGGCGGGCTGCGGAGCATCTCTCCGAAGCCCAGGCTGGCGATGCAGAAATGGGGCTCTCTGGCACCGCCCGTGAAGATATTCGAATAGGCGCTGCCTTCGTCCAGCAGGGCGCGGCCTTGCTCGGAAAGCCGTGCTTCGACGTGATGCGCATCATCAGGATGGAACATCCAGCGGAGTGTGCCCTCTTGGCGATCGTAGAAAGTAAACGCCGGAACGGCTGCTCCGACACCATAGAAGAGCCGCGCCTGAGCGGCAGGCGTATTGCAGGGCATCCCTGGGTAGACCCTATGCAGACGATAATCCTGTTTGGCCAGGAGTTTTCTCAGGAACGGCATGCGGCCTGATCGCACCGCCTCGACCAGCCGGTCGTAAGACAGCGCATCCATCTGAATGAGAATCACGCCATGGCGGTCGTCCGGCTCCTGGGAGGGGGATAATCCGAGCAGCCGGACCATCCATTCGGTCAACCGGATCGCATTCCAGAGGCGGCGCAACGCCCGGAGGATCGGGTTATTTCCCACCCGCATCGGGTTCTCCGCTCACGGCCCGGCTGATGGAACCGGCCAGATTGCTCAGCAAATCCCACTCCGCTTTGATTCTATCCATGGCTGCGGTCCAGGGGTCTTCATTCCGTGATCCCGGTGTTTCGCCGAGGAGACGCTGATAGAGGTCCAAAACCCGCTTACAGCACCTCTCCATGCTGTACTCGTCGGCGGTCTGACGTGCTCGGCGACGCATAGACCGTCGGGCCGGCTCGTCAAGCCCGGCAAAACGCTCAAGGGCCTCCGAGAAGGACGCCGCATCGTCCGTCTTCAGGAGCCACCCGTTCTCGTCGTTGCGGACGATTTCTCGCACGCCGGGTCCGTCCAGGGCCACCACCGGCGTGGAGGCGGCCATCGCTTCGGCGATGACCATCCCCTGGGTTTCCGTCTTGGAGGCAAACGCGAACACGGTCATGGCATGATAGGCGTCTATGAGGTCCTGCCCATCCAGGGCCCCCGTGCATCGCAGGTGATCCCGCACGTTCTGTTTGTCAAAGACGGCTTCGATCCTCGCCCGTTCGGGGCCGTGGCCGACGACGAGAAACACCGCGTTGTCATGAGCTGTGCAGAATCGCGCGACGGCTTGCGCAAGGAAGGCCAGATTCTTCTCCGAGGCCAGACGGCCCACGTAGCCCACCACAAAGGCCGAATCCGGAACACCGAAACGCCTTCGGATGCGCTCGCCCGCGCCGTCCGCGTACCGGTCCACCTCCACGCCCGTGGGGATACTCTCAATCGGTGTCTCGACGCCCCGCTGTCGCAGGACGCGTTCGATACTCTTGCTGGGGGCGATAACGTGGTCGCAAAGGTTCGCGTAGCCGACGGACAGGTCGATCACGAACTGTCGAAGGGCGGACGCATGAAGGGGGACGTAGTGCGTGTAGTCCTCATACATCGTATGGTGGGTGAAGATCAGCGGCACGTGAAACGCCGCCGCCACCCGCACCGCGCTGTTGCCCAGCAGAAAGGGGTGGTGGGAGTGCACCACTTGCGGTTGAAATTGATGCAACCGGGAGTGCAAAAACCCCGGAACAGGAACGGCGACCGAAAAATCTGAACCGTTGAACTGCTGAACCGCCGGCAGACGCACCACGTCCGGCTCGTGCTTGGAGGCCCCCTCGAACCGGGGGGCAACCACCAGCACGTCGTGACCCATGGCCCGCATGTGCTGGGTGTACAGGGCGACCGATCGCGCGACACCACCCACGTGGGGCAGGTAGGTGTTGGTCATCATCACAATTCGCATGATGACATCCGCAACCCAGAGGTTCCACCGGCTCACAAACCGGCTTGGCGTTGTGACGTATTGCTTCCTGGCCGGCTTTCGAGCGGCCCCTAACGACATCGACCGCCGGCCCAGCGCGCCGTGCTGCAGACCGCACGCTCCGGCAGCATACCGGAAGGGGCGATTCTCGTCAAAGGCCATTTCTGATCGCGGACCGTCAGAGGGTTGTGGCCCTATCTGCATGTGCGGTGTTGGCATATCCTCTGCGGTCAACCGGGGTGTGCTGCCCCCAGAGCTTTACCGACGCTACGGCCCGGCCGCAGGCCGATTCGGGGATCGCGAATCAGTCTGCCTGTACAGAGAACAGGGCCCGGCCCCCGCAACGGGATGACCGGGCCCTTGCCAGCCTGGCGTTGTGAAGCGCAGTCGGTGACTCGAAATCGCTGGATCACGGGCAAAGCAGACTGTTGCACGCGAGCCACTGTGCCGCGAATTCGGCCAGGTCCTCCAGGTCAATGACGCAGTCGGCGTTGAAGTCGCCGGCCATCGGTTCATAGTCGGGCATTGCCTGAGCGGCCAGACAGGGGGTTTCGCGAACGAAGATCGAGACGGTATCGGTCGTGGTCAAATCGGTATCGTCGGCCGTCACCTGTACCTCGTAGTCGCCCGTCGCGGTCAGGGTGAGCCTCATGACGGTGGGGTCTTCCGGGTTGACCTGCTCCAGGGTGATGTCCGGTCCGGCGTCGATCTGCTCCCATGTCACCGTCAGCTCGCCCGTCGGCAGACCGTCATCCGTCACGATGGCGTCGATCTGCACGATTGCACTGGCCGGATCGCCGGCGTTGCCCAGCCAGATGTACTGGTCGGGCCCGGCGTCCACCGACGGGGCCTTATTGTTCGTGTTGAAGCTCCACAGCCCTCCCGGCAGGAATTCCTCGCCCTCGCCCATGCTCGGGTCGTGGCAATCCACCACCCAGTAATAGGTCTGGAATTGCTCCAGGGCCACCGGGATGTCGATGCACGTCTCCGTCGTTCCCCCTTCGGGGCTGATCCTCTGCAATCCAAAACCCGGCAGCAGGTCGTTCGGTTCATTCGTGCCGAAATAGACGTCGCACGTGATCACCGTGCCCGGCACGTTCGGATCGGGATGGGTCCAGCAAAGCTGCGACAGACTCGGTGAAACGGTAGCCCCATGCGCCGGTTGGGGATCCATGGCGCCTCCGAGGGAGGCGTTCGGCATGGTGAGCGTCGGCGGCATCGCGGTCGCGTGCTCCTTCGTCGCCAGTTCCGTTTCATCATCTTCGCCGACTAGGATCAGCGTCACCGCACCGTTCGTATCGGACTGGAGAAAACTCGTCATATTCAGTGTCCCCGGATCCGTGGAGAACACAACGGGCGGTGTCTCCGTCGGTGTGACGAATGTTCCCAGCGACACGACCTTGCTTTCATCGAGATCATAGAAGCCGTCCGCGGCGGGCAACATCGCCGGGGCGTTGTTGTAGGTGATCGTCATTTCGTCCCAGAAGTCCAGCGTCTCATCCGTCAACCCGTACACGGTGACGTTCTTGCCGCTGCTTTTCGCGTACGTCGTCTCAAACGTCAGGAAAGCCCCCGACAGATTTCCTGTGACTTCGTTGATGTTGAACCGTATGTACGCGACTTTGGAGCGCGACGCGTTGTTCTGTCGCAGGCGCATTCTGTTTTCGCCGCCCCTGTTTGAAGTAGGGCCTACCTGGCTGTCATTGCCCACGTAGGTGTCGGCCCCCGGGTAGTCGGGGTCCTCTGTTGTTCGGATCACCTCCGCCTGGACCACGAGCCCAAGCATTCCCAGCATTCCCATTACGAACCACAGCTTGCTCTTGCACATACCTGTCCTCCTTACAACGATAGACTACCCATTGTGTGTTATGCCGTCTTAATGGAAGCCTATGACGGTGTCGCATGACCGAGTTACACGGTCGGATGGACCCACGTGGTCATAAGCCATCCTCCAAAACACCACCACCGAATTCACGTCTGGCGGCGTCCGGCCCGGAGTCCCTTATAGAAGCGAAGAGCCTGGATTGTGGCTCACGGCTACGGCTGCCGTCCCTGCATTCGCAATGCGCGGTTATCCAACGAATACTCGCATGTATGCCTCCTCACCTGGAATCGACGCCCCTTCGTGCTCGAGACCTCGAATCACACCAAAATCTTGCCGTCGGCACCGTCCCTTGTCAAGGGGCAAGACACCCGTCTGATCGCGCTAGGGGCGGGGGGCTGCCGTAACAGGGCAACCGGGCCCCACATTGGGAGCGGATCGGGCTTAGGGGTTGAGCAGGACGTCCTTCAGCAGGTCCGCTTGCCAAGGCATCAGGTGGGCGACGTGGATCAACTCACGGACGGTCGTGGGCCGGGCGCGGGCGATGGTCTCGACCGTCGCCCGCGATACGAGCACGTCGGGCGCGATCTGCAAGGCGTGCGCGATGCGGCGGCAGCGGGCCAACAGGCGGTCCGTGCGCTTGCGAACGTCCGCCACGTCGGGGGGCTTTGGCGCCAGCCGGCGGGGCGAGGGCCATTGATCGGGCGGCAGGGCATGGGCCTTGCGAAGGACGCTCACCAGCCGGTTGCGACGTTGGGCGTTGAAGTGTCGAGGCAGTTTCGGCCCCTGGTCCAGCGGCGCAGCGGGATGGTCACACGCCCAGATGGCCAGGGCTCGCAGGGCGTCGTTACCCAGAATCTTAAAGGGGGGCAGATCGGCCTTGCAGGCCTCGGTCTCGCGCCAGTGCCAAATCGCGTGGAGATAGGCAAGCTGGCGGGGGGAGAGATGGTTGGCGCCCTTGATACGCCATCGCTGCGGGTCCTTTTCGCGAGGCGGCAGACCGGTGTTTCGCACAAGCTGTTCGCACCATTGCCGATGCCACTCGGTGCGCCCGATTCGCTCCAGTTGCCGGGCCAACGCATCGGCCAGGGGCTCCAGATAATGCGTATCCTGCGCCGCGTAGGCCAACTGGGCCCCGGACAGCGGCCGACGCGACCAGTCGGATTTCTGACCCTTCTTGGGCAGGCTTACCTCAAAGAACTGCTCGATCAGAGCGGTCAGGCTGAATCGCTCGATCCCCAGCAGCCGTGCCGCCAGCATCGTGTCGAACACCGGGCGTTTTGGGCGGAAGCCGAACGAGGCGTTGAGCATCCGCAGGTCGTATCCCGCATCGTGCAGGATGAGGGACCTGTCGGCAAGGAGAGCCAGCAGCTCCTGCACATCAAGCCCGGCGAGAGGGTCGATGATGAAATTGTCGCCGTCGGCGGTGAGCTGGATGAGACAGGTCTTCTCGTAGTAGTGGTGAAAACTGTCGGCCTCGATGTCGAGTGCGACCTGCCGCGTCCGGTGCAGCAGGGGCAGCGCCGTGGTCAGTGACGTGGGGTTGTCAATCAGATGATACGGTGGTGTCGATGATGCAGTCAATGCGGCGTGGGCCTTGTCGGATCATTGTGTACGGACCCCGGACGCCCGGTGCGTCACAGCGGTTGACGCGATGATAGGTCTTCGCGGCCCGAACGTCAACGGCGAGGTTATCCGACTCTTTCTCGGCGTGGGGCCGGGTCTCCCGCCGAGACCGGTACGGTCCCTGTGGCACCGTCAGTCAGAGCGTATGGGTGCGACGTACCTTCCTTGGTGGGTCGGCCGTGTGGAAGGCCGCTTGACTCCGTGACCGATGGGACCTACAGTACGTGCATGGCTTGAAGCCGCGGAGGCAAGGAAATCCGCGAGTCCGGGAGCGCCGTTTGTGTGAAGGACTCTGCGGGGTCAGCGGACGGGATGGCCGCAGATGAGCGGCGAGGTTCTTAATTCTCGCGCTTCTGCGATGGAGGATGAATTGGCGGATGGCCCGTAGATCACGAAGAAGCGGCTCCCGGAGGGGCCCGAAGCGGCCTGCAGAGCGCACCCGGCCGCAGGAGGATCGCTCTTCGGCCCTCGCGATCCCCCGGAGCCGATTGTGGGTCTATCGGCTCATCGCCTCCACGGCACTGCCGTTGCTCGTGGTTCTTCTGTTGTTGGGGATCGCCGAAGGGGTGTTGCGCCTGAGTGGGTACGGGTACGATACATCCGCCACCATTGAATATGACTACGAGGGCCAGCGGTGCATCGCCGACAACGTGTCCTTCTCGCAACGGTTTTTCCCGCCGCAGATGGCGCGGGAGTTTGAGACGTTTCGCTTTCCAGTCAGTAAGCCTGCCCGCACGTGTCGAGTCTTCGTACTGGGGGCCTCGGCGGCCCAGGGGGTTCCCGATGGAGCGTATAGTTTCGCCCGCATTCTGGACGTTCTACTGCATCAGGCGTATCCGGAGGTCCGGTTCGAGGTCATCAACGCGGGTATGACGGCGATCAATTCGCATGCCGTCCTGCCGATCGCGCGAGACCTGGCGCCGTGTGAGCCGGATGTCTTTGTGGTGTATCTGGGGAACAACGAGGTCGTCGGGCCGTATGGCGCCGGCACGGGCCTGGTGCCGATCCGCCCGTGGCTGTGGATGATTCGGGCGGGCTTGGCCCTGCGGACGCTGCGAGTGGGGCAGTGGGTGGCCGAACGCGCAGCGCCGGATTCGGAGGAATGGCTGCGCGGCTGGGGGGGTATGCAGATGCACCTGGACCACCAGGTGCGGGCCACGGACGAGGCGTTGCAGCGCGTCTATCGTTACTTCCGGCAGAACCTGGGCGATATCTGCCGCGCGGGACTCGAAGGCGGCGCCGACGTGTTGCTGTGCACGGTAGCGACCAATCTGAGGGACTGCGCGCCCTTCGCGTCCCTTCATCGGCCCGATCTGACCGACGGCGAGCGGGAGCAATGGAAAGCGCTCTATGAGAAGGCGATAGAGGCGGATGAGCGGGGACAAACGGACGAGGCCTTGGGGCTTTATGAGCAGGCCCGGGCGATTGACGCCCAGTATGCCGAGCTGCACTTCCGGATGGCCCGTTGCCTGGAGCGACAGGAGCAATGGGCGGCGGCCCGCACGGCCTACCTGGCGGCCCGACAGTACGACACGCTACGTTTTCGAGCGGATGGCCCCGTGAATGATACCATTCGCAAGGTGGCCGGCGAGTTTGAGGGTCGCGGGGTCGAGCTCGTCGATGTTGAGAAGGCGTTTGTTGATCTGAGCCCGAACGGTCTGCCGGGCGAACCATGGTTTTACGAGCACGTGCACTTCACGTTTGAGGGCAACTACCACGTCGCGTGCCTTTTGTTCGAGCGATTGCGGCCCATCCTGGCCGAACGGCTGGAGGTCACCGCCGAGGGACGGTCCGTGGCGCCGATGGCCGAGTGCGCCCGGCATCTGGCCTATACGGACCTGGACCGATATCGACTCTGGAAGATGGTGCTTGACGATTTCTACGGCAAGCCGCCGTTCACCAATCAATTCACGAACGCCGCTCAGCGGGCTCGGCTGGAGGCCCTCGTGGCCGAGCTTCAGGATTTCGCGGCCGAGCCCGATCTCTCACAGGCCGTGGCGCAGTACCGCCAGGCCATCACGCTGCGCCCCCATGACTGGTATCTGCACTGGAAGCTCGGGATCCTGCTGAACGACGAGGTGAAGGACTTCGCGGCCGCCGCCGACCAGTTCGCCAACGTCCAAGAGATGATGCCGCATTTCCACCGGGGTTACCTGGCGATGGGGCAGGTCCTGCTGGTCGAGCGGCCTCAGGAGGCCCTTGCTCACCTTCATAAGGCGGCCCAGCTCCGGCCCGGTCGCCCGGAGGCCCATTTTTATCTGGGCGAGACCTACCGAAAGTTGCAGCAGGCGGACAAGGCCATCGTCAGTTACCAGACCGCGCTGGAGTGTCAACCGGACTACATCCAGGTCTGCAATCCGCTCGGCGAGATGCTCTATGCCCAGGGGCGATACGAGGAGGCGATTGAGGTGTGTCGTCACGGGCTTCGCTTCCAGCCGGACAACGCGATCCTCCACTGCAATCTCGGCCTGCTGCTGGCAACGACGGGCCGTATGGAGGAAGCCCGCCGTGCGTTCGAGGAGGCCCTGCGGTTGGATCCGCAATCCCCGCGGATTCGCAGTGTAATCCGTCGATTTCAGTCGCCTTCCCGCTGACGGCGATGAAGCCGGTTAGCGAGACGCGTGTGCCGGGGGCGGCACGAATACCTCGTCCCGTACGGTTGACGTCTCGTGCAGAGGTGGGGTCAGGACACCGACTGTCGGTCCAAGACCACGTGCTTGCTTATCGTGACCGGCTGGTGCGGCACAGTCGCCGGTACAGGCATCGACAAGAGGGTTATTTGGTTCGGTGCGACAAGGCCGACCAGAGGGTGTGGAGCAGCCCGGTGATGGTCTTGGGGCGTGGGACAAATTCAGCCGTGGCGCTGTGGATTTCGGCGCCCGTTTGCACGCGGATAGAGGCCGACTTGGGACCGGCCAGGATCTGGGAGGGGTAGACGCTGCGGTGACCGGTCATGAGGAAGCTGATGACACAGGCGATGGCGGCGTAGGGGGCGATGGGGGCGCCGAACAACTCAGCGGCCATGATACTCGTGGCGATCGGTGTGTTGGCGGCGCCGGACAGAAGGCTCACCAGCCCGATGGCGGCGAACAGGGATCGGTCAAGGCCGAAGAGATCGGCGAACAACACACCGGCGGTCGCGCCGACGAAAAAGATCGGGGTCACGATGCCGCCGCTGCCGCCAAAGCTAAGCGTGATGGCGGTAAAAGCACATTTGAGCAGGAACGCGTACGGTACCACGTCCTGTCCGCGGAGGCAGCCCTCGATGGTTTTGAGGCCGAGACCGAGGTAGTCGGAGGAAAACAGCACGGCCAGGACGATCAGGACAACCCCCCCGATGAGCGGCTTGATCCATTCGGGTACGGGCAGCTTGACGGCGACAAAGTGGCCTGCCCTGAGCGCCTCGATCAGGATCAGTGCGCACAGGCCGAAGAATAACCCCGCCAGGACGAGCATCGGCAACATCGCACCGTTCTGAAAGAGATCGGCGTTGATCGGCGTGATCAGGTAGGAGATGCCCAGCGCCGCGGCCACGTGGTAGGCGATAATGCTGGAGACGAACGACGGCAGGAGCATATCGTATTGCATCGCACCGACAAACAGGACCTCCAGACCGAAGACGGCCCCGCCGATGGGGGTGCCGAAAACGGAGGCGAAGCCCGCGCTGATTCCGCAGACCACCAGTTTTTTACGATCTCCGTTGCCCAGTCGCAGCAGGTTTGCGAACAGCGAGGACAAGGCCGCTCCGATCTGAGCGCAGGGGCCTTCCTTGCCGGCCGATCCCCCCAGGGCTAGCGTCATGATCGTGGCCACGAGTTTGATCGGGGCTACGAGGACCGGGATCCTCCCTGCCGTTTTGTGAATCGCCTCGATGACCTTCTCGGTGCCATGGCCTCGAGCCTCCGGGGCGACGTAGTGCGTCAGCAGGGCGCTGCCCAGCAGGGCCAAAGGCAGCAGCAGAAAGGAGTGTGGGAAACGGGCGGTGAAGGCGATTGCCATGGCCAGCAGGTGCAGGAACAGGGCCGTCGAGGCCCCGACCAGGGCCCCGCAGCACGCCGCGAGGATCACCCATTTGGTGATGCTGAAGAAGAGCACGGATTCTTCGGTGATAATCCTCTTCATGCTCAAACTCCCCGGACGCGTCGGTTCGCCGTTTACGGGGCCTGGGGTCATTGGCTCGCGCGGTTACACGTGCGGGACAACCCTACCGGGTCGGGGGGACACTTGCAAGAGGCCGGCTGGATTTCCCGGTACTCCCGCGAGCAATGAGCCGTCGCGATCGGCCCTGAAATGAGGTCGTTCGTATCCGAGATTGACCCCCGATCCTCGGCCCGGTATCATCCCGCCCGTCGGTGAGGGGCAGGGAGCCTTCTGCCCGGCCGGCACGTGTGGTCCCGATCGGTCGCGCGGCCTGCCGGCCGGGCCCGCTCTGGACAATGACCTGATTTGGGCGTGTGATGCCGGAATACCTGCTCTTAATTCTGCTCGGGTTGTTCGTCGGCACGTTGGGGACGCTGATCGGCGCCGGCGGGGGATTCATCCTGATGCCGATCCTGCTGCTGTCCTATCCGCAGCGCTCCGCGGAGGAGCTGACGGCCATCTCGCTGGCGGTCGTGTTCTTCAACGCGGCATCGGGGTCGATTTCATACGGGCGCATGAGGCGGATCGACTACGTATCCGGCCTGTTATTTGTGACCGCCGGGATTCCCGGCGCCGTCATGGGCGCCATGACCATCGCGTATGTCCCGCGGCAGGCGTTCAATGCCGTGTTTGGTCTTGTCCTCCTCGCGGCCAGTCTGTTCATTCTTTTCCAGTCCCCCCGGCCGCCGGACCCATCCGCACGGCTGCGTGCCCAGTTCCAACGGGTCTTGACCGACGCCGCCGGCCACCACCATGCATTTGCGTATAACCTGCCGCTGGGCATGGGCCTGAGCTTTCTGGTCGGCTTTGCATCGAGCCTACTGGGCATCGGCGGCGGGATTATTCATGTCCCGGCCATGGTGCACCTGTTGGATTTTCCCGTGCATATCGCGACCGCAACGTCCCACTTCGTTCTGGCGGGGATGGCCCTGGCGGGAACCCTCGTCCATGGCGTGACCGGATCACTTCGCGACGGGTTAAGCCTGTTGCTTGGCTTGGCGGCCGGGGCCGCTATCGGCGCCCAGATCGGCGCCCGGCTGTCGCACCGCATTCACGGGCGATGGATCATGCGGGCCTTGGCCGTCGCGCTGGCGCTGGTGGGCCTTCGCATCCTCCTGGCCGTTGCGTGGGCGTAGGCATTCCGCAGCAGAAGAGATCGCTCAAGGCAGACACGCGATGTCCATGTCGCGGGCGGCCTTGGTTTCGTCGAGGCGGCCGATGGGCGTCGTCTTCGGACAGGAGGTCACCGAGTCTGGGTCTGTTTCGGCGCGACGGGCGATGTCGATCATGGCGTCGGTGAACGCATCGAGCGTTTCCTTGCTCTCGGTTTCGGTCGGCTCGATCATCAGGGCCTCCTTGACGATCGTGGGGAAATACATCGTCGGCGGGTGGAAGCCGGCGTCGATAATGGCCTTGGCGATGTCCAGGGCGTGCACACCCCGCTTGGCCTGACGCGAGGCGCTGATGACGCATTCATGTTTGCAGACCTGCGGATGGGGCACCTCGTAATGGTCGCGGAGCCGCGTCTGCATGTAGTTGGCGTTGAGGACGGCGTTTTCGGCGACGCGTTCGAGTCCCGTGGCGCCCAGCATACGGATGTAGATGTAGGCCCGGAGGATCACGCCGAAATTGCCGTAGAAGGGCGCGACGTAGCCGATGGACTTGGGGCGGTGGTATTCCAGGGCATAGGTGCCGTCCTCCCGTTTGACGACGACGGACACGGGGAGATATTCCACCAACTTGTCGACGACCCCCACGGGACCGGCGCCGGGACCGCCCCCGCCGTGCGGCGTGGCGAAGGTTTTGTGCAGGTTGACGTGGACAATGTCGAAGCCCAAGTCGCCCGGCCGGGCCTTGCCGACGATGGCGTTCAGATTGGCCCCATCGTAATACGCCAGTCCATCCACGCGGTGGATCATGTCGCAGATTTCCCGCACGTGCGGATTGAACAGCCCCAGCGTGTTGGGGCAGGTGAGCATTACGCCTGCGACCTTGTCATTGAGGGCCTTGGCGAGTTTCTTCAAATCCATCAGACCGTCGGCGTCGCTGGGAACGGCCTTGACAGCATAGCCGGCGATCGCCGCGCTGGCGGGGTTGGTCCCGTGGGCGCTGTCGGGCACGAGCACCGTCGTCTTCTGATTGCCGCGGTCGCGGTGGTAGGCGGCCATCATCATGATGCCCGTCAACTCGCCGTGGGCTCCGGCCATGGGTTGCAGCGTGAAGGCCGCCATGCCGCAGATTTCGCGCAGGAGCAGGTCCATCTCGTGCAGGACCTGCAGCGCACCCTGCGTGAGGCTGCCGCCCATCCGCAGTTGCGGCAGCAGCGGATGCAGGTGCGCAAAGCCGGGGTAGCCCGCGATGCGCTCGGTGACCTTGGGGTTGTACTTCATCGTGCAGGAGCCGAGCGGGTAGAAGTGCGTGTCGACGCCGAAGTTAAGGCGGCTCAACGCGGTGAAGTGCCGCACGACGTCCAGTTCGCTCAGCTCGGGCAACTCGGCGGGCTTGTCGCGCAACAGGCCGGCCTTGAGATTGATGCTCGTGGGCACCTCGGCCTGGGCGATGGTCAGACCCCGTCGGCCGGGAACACTCTTTTCAAAAATCAGTTCCATTGAATTTTCCGAGAACCCTTTTGTGCATTGATGCTTGGGTGGCTACCTTCGCGGTCGCTACAAGACGTCTTCCAGGGCGGCCGCGAGCATGTCGATCTCCTGCTTGGTGCGCTTCTCGGTGACGGCAATCAGGATCGACTGGTCCATGCCCTTATAGTATCGGCTCAGCGGGAAACCCGCCGCGAAGCCCTTCTCGATTAATCGGCCGATCACATCCCCTGCGTCGCGGGGCAGATCCAGTACCATTTCATTAAACACCCACTTGGCGTGAAAACGCGGGCGCACGCCGGGGATGTCCGTCAGCTTCTGGTAGGCGTAGCTGGCCTTGTCGGCGCAGAGCTGCGCCACCTCGCGCAGGCCTTCCTTGCCTAAGAGCGACAGGTACACCAAGGCCGTCAAGGCGCACAGGGCTTCATTGGAGCAGATGTTGGAGGTGGCGCGGTCGCGGCGGATGTGCTGCTCGCGGGCCTGCAGCGTGAGCACAAACCCCGGACGGCCTTCGGCGTCCACCGTGCGGCCGACGATCCGACCGGGCATCTGCCGCACGTGTTCCTTTCGCGTGGCCAGAAACCCCAGATAGGGCCCCCCGAAGGACATCGGCAGGCCCAGCGACTGGCCTTCGCCGGTGACGATGTCGGCCCCCATGGCCCCCGGTGTCTTGAGGATGCCCAGGCTGATGGGGTAGACCGAACAGATCAGCAATGCGCCCTTGTCGTGAGCCGCCTCGGCCAGATCGGTGTAATCGTCGATGCATCCGAAGAAATTGGGGTTTTGTACGAGGATGGCCGCTGTGTCGTCGTCCAGCTCGTCGAACAGGGCCCGGCGATTGGCCAGCCCGTCGGCGTTGGCCGTCTCCACGAGCTGGATGTTGAGGTTCCGCGTGTACGACTGGATCATCACGCGGTAGATGGGGTTGACGGAATCGTCGATCAGGATCTTGTGCCGCCGCGTGCGACGCAGGGCCATCATCATCGCCTCGTACAGGGCGGTGCCCCCGTCGTACAGCGAGGCATTGGCGGCCTCCATCTCCGTGAGGCGGCAGATCATGGACTGGTATTCATAGATGGCCTGCAGGGTGCCCTGGCTGACCTCGGGCTGGTAGGGCGTGTAGGCGGTGTAGAACTCCCCGCGGCTGGTCAGCGCATAGACGGCGGCGGGAATGAAATGGTCGTAAAACCCGCCGCCCAGAAACAGCGTCAGCTCAACGTGATTCTTGGCGGCCAATTCGGCCAGTCGACCGCGCACCTGCTGCTCGCTGAGCGGTTCGGGGAGATTCAACGGCCCACACCGCAGCGCGGGGGGAACATCGGCAAAGAGGTCCTCGGCGCTCAACCCGATGGCCTCCAGCATGGCCCTCCGCTGGGCGTCGGTGTTGGCTATGTACGGCATGGCGCATCCCTATGAAAGACCGCCGCGGGAGGCCGCCGCTCAGTAATCCTCGTCTTCGTCAAAGTCTTCATCCTCATCTTCGTCTTCGTCGTCCTCGTCATACTCCATCTCATCTTCATCGAAATCTTCGTCGTCCTCGTCGTCCTCATCCTCGGACTGGCAAAACCGATCGTACTCTTCAGGCCCCATCAAACCGTCAAGTTCACTGGCGTCGGCGGGTTCGATCTTGATGAGCCAGCCGTCGCCGTAGGGGTCCGCCGAGATCCGATCCAGGTTCTCGATGAGGTCGGTGTTGACGTCGACGACGGTCCCGCTGACGGGCGCGTAGACATCCGACGCCGCCTTGACCGACTCGACCACGCCGAACGTGGCCGACTGCGCTAGCTCATCGCCCGGATCCGGAAGCTCCAGGTAGACGACCTCTCCCAGTTGCTCCAGGGCATAGGCACTGAGCCCGACGGTGACCCGTCCGTCCTCCAGGCGCGCCCATTCGTGTGTTTCCGTGAACCGCAGGTCCTGCTCACCCATGATTCGCTCTCCTGTTCCAAGGCCGGCCGCGCCGGCGTTGGTTGATTCATTCGTCCGGCAGCACCGCGTAGCTGACCGGCCCGTTTCGGTTTTCCAGATTCCGCCGTACGATCATGGCCTCGATGAGGCGGTTGCGCACCCGCACGTGCACCCGTTCATCCGGGCCCATCCGGCTGTCGATCAGAGCCAGAGCCACGGCCCGCAGGCCATGCGTCTCTTGCAGAACAACCTGCGCACCCTCACGTCGATAGTGCCAGTACGGCACCATGGTGCCGCTGGTGACGTATCCGATGACACGATCCTCGCGGACAACCACGTCTCCGGCGCGGGCGACCCCGCGGCCCAGCAGCGTCAGCGGGCTTATCCGCCGGGGCAACACCTCCAGGCCGCTCCTGTCGCCGCGACGGAACCCGTCGAGCGCCCGCATCTGTCGGGCCAGGGCCGCTCGGCCCACGAAGTCCCCTCTGGATTCGTCCAGGCATACGGCGAACCGCGCCGCCGGACATGCCAGGATGGGGATCGGCCGACCTTCCGGGTCGATTCCGAATTCGTGCCCGTACAGGGGCAGACCGGCCTCGAGCCGAAGGGTGTCCCGTGCCCCCAGCCCCACCGGCTCAGCCCCTCGCGACACCAGGGCGTCCCAGATACCTTCTCCCGCGTCGGTCGGCAAGAACAATTCAAAACACACCGGCTCACCGGTGTAACCCGTTCGAGCGACCCGCACCTCGGCGTCGCACAGGCGGGCGCGGCTCAGGTGATTGCGTCCCGGTTCGGGCAGGGCGCCGTCCTCGACCAGGCCGTTCAGGATGGCCTCCGAGGCCGGACCCTGCACGGCGAGCATGGCGTATCGGGGGGTCAGGTCTTCCATGACCACGTCGGCGAAGCCATCGGCGTGCTCTTCGAGATGGGCCCAATCCTTGTCTTTGTTGGCGGCGTTGACCACCAGCAGGTACTCGTGGTCCACGAAGCGGTAGAGGTAGGCGTCGTCGATGGCGCCGCCGGCCTCATCGGACAGGATCGTGTAATGGCTGCACCCGAGCGGCAGGGCGGCCACGTCGTTAGTCAGCACGTGCCGCAGAAACGGCAGGGCCCCGGCGCCACGGATGCCGAATCGCCCCATGTGCGACACGTCGAACAGTCCGCAGGCCTTGCGCGTCGCCAGATGCTCGGCAAGGATTCCGGCCGGATACTGGATGGGCATGGACCAGCCGGCGAAATCCACCATGCGTGCCTGGGCCGCTCGATGGTTCGCGTAAAAGGGCGTTCTCTTGCCATCCATAGGTTCACCGTCTCCGGCAGGGTAAACAGTTTGCGATTGCGTGTAGCGGGGCGCATTCTATGCCGATGGCCGCAGGCCGTCAACGGGCAGACGGAAAGAACCGGTCGGCGCAAAAGAAGACCCCGCAGGTGGGCCTGCGGGGTCGGATTTCTCGATCCTGGGGCCGGTGTCCAGGCCGGCTCAGGTCGCCTCGGCTAGGCCGACTTGTTGAATCGCGTCGCCCGTGAATGGCGGATGGCTCGCTCGATTCCCGGCCAGACATACCGCTGGAAAACGGCCTCCCAGCCCATGTGTCGGGCCAGGTCGTAACCGCCGCGGAGCATGGCCGCCGCCTCATCGTCGTTCTGCGGCAGACGGGCACACAACTCCAAAGCCACTTTCTCGCTCATACGATGCTCGATGCGGTCGCGGGCGCCGCGGTCCAACTGCTTAAAATCCTCGATATCCCACGCGTCCAGTTCATCCGCGCGCGTGTAATCCGCGAAAATGACGTTTCGCACGGGCTTGCCGTCGGCGACGTCGCGTACGAAACCGGCACAGCCACAGACGTCGGTGACGATGCACAGCCCCCCGAAGGCGAGCACCTCGAGCTGGGCGATCCCGAACGGTTCGTAGATGCTCTGCCCGAATTCGGCGTCCGAGCCCTTGCGGATGTCCATGAACTCCACGTCCTCGGGCACGCGCCAGCCGCAGCACAGCCGGTCGAAACCGAACTGGTTGATATAGATCACCTTGACGTGGCTGCTCTTGGCGTTGAACTCTTGAACGCCGGTGTAAAAGGCGGCCTCCCCGCCGGACAGATCGGGCAGGCCCTCGCGGTGGGCGACGGGCCAGTTGTATCCCGCTTCCATGCCGTAGATGTCGCGCTCGCGGCGCTTGCCGATTTCGGTGCTGAGGACGAACAGCACCGCGGTCTTGTCCTGCGTGCGAAACTCCTGATCGACGTGTTCGAGCACGCGCAGATCCCGCCACAGCCCCTTGCTGGGCACCATGCGCGTCACGTGCGTGAAGATAAAGTCCGGGCGCCAGCCCAACAGGTTTTGCGCGTATTGTTGGAGGCGTTCCTTGGACTGGTGCTTTTCGGCCAGGGTGATCTCCCAGGCCGGAATGCCGTTGTACGTCAGGCTGATGTCGGCGATGCGGAACTCCGGCGCCAGGAACCGCAGCTCGTCGACCACGCAGTCGCCGACGGCCAGGATGTTGTCGCAATGCCGAGCGGCGTCGACCAGGGCGTATTTGAAGTTGAAGCTCTGGTCGCCGAAGACCTCGTTGACGTACAGATCGTTTTCCAGGGCCCGCTTGAGGACGTTGTAGAACATCGTGTCGTGGCCGGGATGCGTTTCCACGATGTGCCGCATGGGCGCGACCTCGTGGGCGTAGAAGACCGTCCGGAAGTCGTACGGGTCGAGCATCGCGGCCAGGGCGGTGGGCATGCCCATGAACTCGTGAGCGACGATGATCGTCGCATCGCCCCGGTCGGCGGCGCCGATCGCCTTGAGCGCGGCCATCGCCACCGGCCCGATCCGCACGTACTGTTCGTACTCCCACAGGTGCTCGTACAGATTGGATCGAATGCCGAACTCGTTGAACAGTCGCGCCTTGAACTCGTTGATCGGCACCGGATCCATCCGCGTAATGTCGATCAGAAGCACCTCGGGGGAGCCCTTCACGCCCGTGCCCGGGTTCTCGAACGTGCGCCGTCCATAGACAATCCCCACGTTAAAGGCATCCTCGATGGGGCGGAACGTGCGCGCGTAATTCGGAGGGATGCGCCCGTCCGGCGACGAGTACAGCACCTCCCCATCCGGTCCGAGGCGCGTGGCCACGTCGCCCTCGGTGCTGAACAGCGGACTGACCAGAATCGTGCGGCCAATCCGCTGTGCGTAACTCGGGGTGGTCAGAAGCCCTTCCAGGACGGCCCCGATCCCCCCGATTTTTCCAATGGCCTCGTGTGTAACGTGTACCGCCGTCGTCTTGCTGCTCATACACACGCCCTCGTTCTCGCCGCTATTTCTACGTTGCAAAAAGACCGTGGTTTTCGGCTCCATGCCGTATAAACCATACGAAACCTCAACTCCCAAGCAACCCTGCTCCGGGTGCCCAGATTATCTTCCGGCAAGGGCCGAGAAATCGCGCCGCCCTGTGCTGGCGGGACCTTCATTCTCGGACGTTCGATACAAAATCATTGTGAAAAATTTCAGGTCGGGTAAACATAGATAGACTCTCCCTGAGAAATGCGCATGGGTAGGCGTCACGCCGGCTTGGCGTCTTCGTCGCGACGCGACAGCTCCACAAAGGCCACCGGGAGATGATCGATCAGGTCCGTGGCGATCAGACTCATCTGGCCGAGACGCGCGGCGGCCAGGTCACCGGCCCATCCATGAGCGTGAACGCCCAGGACCGCGGCGTCGAAGGCGGCCAGTCCCTGACCCCGCAGGGCGGCGATCACGCCCGTCAGCACGTCCCCGGCGCCGGCGGTGGCCATGCCGGGATTGCCCGTCGTGTTCACGTAGACGCGGACGCCGTCGGTCACGACGGTGCCGGCCCCCTTGAGGACGACCGTGCATGCACCACACCGGGCCAGAAGCGCCGCCTGCTCGATACGATCCTCCGGCATGGCGTCGCGGAGCGTGGCCTGCCAGAGACGTCGCATCTCACCCGGATGCGGTGTGAGAACCATGGACGCGGTTGCCAGCGTGTTCCAGTCGCGGATATGGCACAAGGCGTTCAATCCATCGGCGTCGAGCACGAGCGGTTTTCCCTCCTGCGTCAGCAGAAGTCGCAATACGTCGCAGACGCCCCGGCTCACGCCCAGCCCGGGTCCGCACGCCACCACATCGTGGGTTTGCACCGCATCCAACACGCGATCCAGCGCCGCGCTGCTGATCCGGCCCTCCTCATCGGGCAACGGCAGCGTGGTATAGCACGCCTCCAGCGAGGCGACGATGGGTTGAACGGTTTGGGGCGTGGCCACCTGCACGAGGCCTGCTCCGCTGCGCAGGGCCGCACGGCCCACAATGGCCGCCGCGCCCGTCATGCCGCGGGAGCCGGCGATCACGAGGACCTTGCCAAACGTGCCCTTGTGGCCCTCGGCCGGTCGCCGTGGCAGAGGCGGGATGTCCATGACGCGATGCATCAGCGATTCATTCCGACTGGACTTTTCGGTTAATCAGCGCTGCCGCGTAGGCCGCGCCGAAACCATTGTCGATATTCACCACGGTCACGCCCGAGGCGCAACTGTTAAGCATCGTCAGCAGGGCCGCCAGACCCTGGAAACTGGCCCCATACCCCACGCTGGTTGGCACGGCGATCACCGGGCAATCCACCAGCCCTCCCACGACGCTGGCCAGAGCCCCCTCCATGCCCGCGACGACGATAATGACCGATGCCCCGTGAAGCACCGGCAGGCTGCCCAGGAGCCGGTGCAGCCCCGCCACGCCCACGTCCGCCAGCAGTTGCGTTCGCTGGCCCAGGATCTCGCAGGTCACCTTCGCCTCCATGGCCACGGGCAGGTCCGCCGTTCCCGCCGTCACGACCACAACCGGCGGACCCGTCGGCTCGACGGGCTTCTGCATGAGCGTCACCGACCGGGCGAGCTTGTGGTAGCATAGGGCGTCGTACCGTCCGGTCCTGGCCAAAGCATCATACACCTCCTGATCGGCGCGACTGGCCAGGACGTTATTGCCCGTTCCCGCCAGCCGCTCGAAGATACCCACGATCTGCTCGACCGTCTTGCCGGGACAATAGATGACCTCCGGGAAGCCGCAGCGGATCTGCCGGTGATGATCCACGCGTGCGAAACCCAGGTCCTCGAACGGCAGATGCCGCAGCCGCTGGACGGCCTCGTCGATGGAGAGGCTGCCGTCCTTGACCTGCCGCAAGAGCTCGCTGAGTTGGTCGGCGTTCATCGGTTTCCTGTTCATTGGCCCATGAAAAAGGCCATCCTTGTATCCTGCCGGACGCCGGATGGCGTCCGGGTCGGGCCTTGATCGCGAATCCACACGGCACAGCCCAAGTGGGGATTCCTGCCTTCGCAGGCAGGCATGACACCCGGTCGGTTCCTGTCGGGCTCTCCACGGGGCCGCCGTTAGATCGAATCTTCTTTCACGCGGGCCAGTGTACCACAATTCCGGGCGACTTTGGCGATGGCGTCAAAGATTTGGTCCATTTCCCGCCGCGGGCCCAGAAATGGGATCTTGCTGTCGAACGAAAGCCTTTCGACGGTGCTGGGAATACGATTGTCCATGACGGGCAGGCTCTCCAGCGACCGGCGATAGGCCTCCAGCCTCGCGGGGGAGTACGATCGGCGGAAGGCCTCCGACTGGAGATGCTCTTCCAGCATGCCCTCGCGGTGGCAGCCGCGGCCCCACCGACGCGGCCCGCCCGAGACAAACGAGACCCCCTCGGCCCGAAGCGCCCGGGCAAAGAGCGACGCCGGAACGCCCTCGAAGCGGTCGGGGTGGTAGTCGAGGTCGAACTCGACGTAGGTGATGCGGGTATTCGGCGTGTACCGTTTCCGCGGGGACAGGCCGGGAATCTCGGTCAGCCGCTGCTCCAGGTACCGTCCGTTGGCTTGGCGGGTCCGGTCCTGCGTGATGAACCGCTTGAACTGCTGGCCCAGGACCGACGCCTGGAACTCGGTCATGCGGTGGTTCGAGCCGGGGAAGGGGTAGCCCCCCAGTGTCCCGGCCGGGTCCCGTCCGTTGTTCACAAAGGCCGCGCAGCGCCGCATGAACTCCGGATCGTCGCCCAGAATCGCCCCGCCCTCGCCGCAGACCAGCGACTTCCATTCCTGGAAGCTGATGCACCCGCCGGTGCCAAACGTGCCGACCTTCTTGCCGTTGACCTCGGCGAAGACGCTCTGGCAGGCATCCTCCACCACGGGGATGCCGTGCTTCTTGCCGATAGCCATGATCTTCTCGATGTCGGCGGGGTAGCCGGCCAGGTGCACGGGCAGGATCACCTTGGTGTGCTCGGTGATGGCCGCCTCGATCAGGTCCGCGTCGAGGGAGCCCGTGTCCGGGTCGATATCGACGAACACCGGCAGGGCGTGGGCGTTGGTGATCACGTTGATCGTCGCGATGAAGGTCCGCGGCGTGGTGATGACCTCGTCGCCGGGCCCGACGCCCAACACGTGCAGACACGCCGAAAGGGCGGTCGTGCCCCCGTTGCTCAGCACACACTGCCCCGCGCCCATCGCCTGGGCGAAGGCCTTCTGATAGTCATAGACCTCGTGGCCCCGCAGGCAGCACCAGTCGCCGCTGCGCAGGGCGCCCAGGAGGGCCTGCTCCTCGTTCTCATCGAAGATCGGCCAGACCTCCGAAAAGGGTTCCGTCCGCACCGGTGTGCCGCCCAGCATCGCCAGCTTGTCCGCCCCCGAGGCCGCGGCACCGTGCAGCGAGCCGCCCAGGGCCACAACCCCCGCCGCCGAGGCCGCTCCCATCCGCATAAACCGCCGTCGATCCATCCTCGCATCCATAGTCCACCTCCCGTTATTCATTCCAGCACGCAATGCCCACCCCCTCTGTTACGCACAACGCCAATTCCCGACGCCCCATGGTACAGTCCAGTGCATTTCCATATTACTATATCTCTGTTAACCAATACTGTTTTTATCCTGGAAGATCTTCCATTTCGTAGGCAGGTTCCAGGGTGTCGGGCGGGGGCACAGTCTCCTCGATCATGCCCGGGTCACCGTACTTGTGGGCCAGGAACCGTTCGCGGTAGAGGTAGAAAGCAGCGTCGCAGACCTTCGCCGTGTAATACACATTGAACCCCCCACCGACGGCGGCCCCCGCAAATGGGATGGTCTGTGCGAGTTTGGCCTTGGTGAGCCGAACCCCCAGGGCCTTAGCGATCTGCTGGATGATCCTCACAAAGGCGTGCTTCTGCAGGTCCTTCCAGGCCTTCTTCTTGGCCACATCCTGCGCGATCTTCACCAGTTGGGCCATGGCCACGCCCTTGGTTGCGTCGTTGGTGCTCGACGCCAGCCCCAGCACGTGCATGGCGAACAGCCTTTCCTCTTGCGAGGCAAGATCAAAACCACAATAGGTGGCATACTCGCCAATGGCTCGGAGATTATAGGTCACAAGGGCAATGACGTCCGGCGGAATTCCAGGTGCGCCTAATAGCCCCGTGCCCGCGCCCTCCGTAAGGGCGAAGCCCTTGTACTTTGCTGCCAGCCAGCCGATGGTCTTGTCCACATCCTCCAGGTCCAGTTTGAGCAGGTCAGCGTGAGTATTCACCGCATGGCCGTTATCGCGGTACTCTTTGAATATCGCCTCCGGCCTTACAGACCATTGAGCCACATCATTCGCTATCGAGACGATCCCGGTGACGGACTTCTCGATGACCCATCCGATCCCCGGGGTGTTCATCACGAGATTGCCAGCCTTGTTCACGGGCCAATTGAGGGCCCGCATCGCATAGCCGAACCAGCCGAGCTCAGGGTTCTTCCAAAGGTGTATTTCCCTCAGGGCCTTGTCCTCGTACATTGACGGGTTATCGTGGCTCATGATTCTCTCCTGCGCTGTTCTATTAGGCCCAGCAGTCCGTTGAAAAACCCGCAACCAACAATACGGCCCATTCTTGCCATTTCCGCCAAAGCGGTAATCCACGCTTTACATGAAGAGAATGCACCTTACGTCGGGTGTGGACCCCGGATCACGTCCGGGGTGACAAGCAGAAGCCCTATTTCAACAGGTTCCTCGTACTGTCCTGTGGCCCTTTTGGCAAGCCTGACATTCTGACAAGGCTGGTGGCAGCCACCAAGTCCCGGCGTGGATGGCCACACCCTGTTCCCGAAACCACATAAACAGTCGCACAATACGTAACCCTACAACCGCCACGGGGCGCGGTAAGGCCGCGACAGCATGGCGTTGGCCTCGGCATCGTCCAGGACGCGTTCGCGCTCGGGGTCCCAGCGCAGGTCGCGGCCCAGCAGCATCGCGATATTCCCCAGGTGCGCGATCGTGATCGACCGATGGGCCACCTCGATTGGCGCCACCGGCTCCTTGCGGCTGATCACGCAGTCGATGAAGTTGCGGAAATGGTTGTCGCTCTTGTACAGGTGAATCTCCTCCGGTCCGATCGTGCTGTTCTTGATCGCGTCGCTGCTGGCCTCATGCCGTCCGCGGTTGGCCCACACCCAGCCATCCGTGCCGATGAACTTGACGCCGCCGCGCAGGCGGTTGCCGATCTTGAGGACCACGCCGTTCTCGTAGACCGCCTCGAAGTAGTACTCGGTCGCCGTATTCCACAGGTCGTTCATGTGGAACGTCCCCTTGGCGTTGGTGATCTTCACCGGGCCGGTCCGTTCGGTACCCATGCCCCACTGGGCACAGTCCGGGTGATGGCCACCCCAGTCCGTAAGCTGGCCGCCGGAATAGTCCAGGATCCAGCGGAAGTTGATCAGGCATCGGGCCGGACAGTAGGGGGCCTGCGGCGCCGGGCCCAGCCAGAATTCGTAGTTGAACCCCTCGGGCACGGGCTGCGGCTCCTTGCTGGGGTTGGTACCCACGTAGTCGGGTGTGCCGCCGGGCAGACCGCACTCGACGACCTGGAGCTTACCGATCCGGCCATTGCGCACCAGCTCGCACGCCCGGCGGAAGTTCCGGTCGCTGCGCTGTTGGCTACCGCACTGGAACACCCGGTTATAGCGCTGGACGGCGCGGACCATCGCCCGGCCGTCGGCGACGGTCAGGCTCAGCGGCTTCTGTCCGTAGATGTCCTTGCCGGCCTTGGCCGCCTCGATGACGGGAATGGCGTGCCAGTGGTCCGGCAGGGCGGTCTCGATCGCGTCAATGTCGGGCCGGGCGATGAGTTCGCGGTAGTCCTCGTAGGCCTCGCAACCACTGTAGTCGGCTTGGCCCGTCTTGCGGGCGTAGAACGCGTTGACGATCCGCCGCGCCGGCTCGCGCCCGCCCAGGCCGTTGGACCAGTAGCCCCGGCTCTCGCGGTTCACGTCGCAGACCGCCACGACCTGCACGCGATCATCCTGCAGGAAGCCTCGCATATCGTTGGTGCCCTGGTTGCCCACCCCGACAAAGCCCATCGTGATCCGGTTACTGGGCGCCTCGGCGCCGAGCACGCGGGCCGGCACAATATAAGGCGTGCCCATGGCCGCCAGGGACATGCCGGTAAACGTTCGCCGTGTGATTCGCTTCATAGTCAGACCTCTCTTTCTTATGTTTTTTCATCACCCCCGCGCCATGAGGGGCGTTGTGTCGATCAGGTCAGCCGCCACGGGCTTCGCATCGGGCGGCTCATCATCCGGTTGGCCTCGTCGTCGCCGATAAACTGCTCGGCGTCGGGGTCCCACTGCAGCTTGCGGCCCAGGCGGATCGCAATGTTCGCCAGGTGGCACACGGTCGAGACACGATGCCCGATGTCCACCGGGAAGTACGGGTCCTTGCGGGTCTTGACGCCGTCGAGGAAGTCCCGGTGCTCACCGGCGGGGTTGGTGTACAGGTGAATCTCATTGGGCCCGATGACGCTGTTGAGAATCTCCGGGCGGCTTGCCTCGAGGGCCCCAAGCCAGCCGCGATTGCCCACCCAGCCGTCCGTGCCGATGAACTTGATGCTCGGATTGCCCGGCCGGCACGTCATCACGACGCCGTTGGCGTAGCGGTAGGTCACATCGTAGTCCTTGACGGTGTTGTAGAGCCCGCCTTCCCAATGCGTGCCGGTGCCCTCGATCTCCACGGGCCCGCTGCGCTCGGTGTCGTTGGCCCACTGGGCCGTGTCGAACAGGTGCGTGCCCCAATCGCAGATAATCCCGCCGGAGTAGTCCCAGATCCAACGGAAGTTGAAGTGCACGCGGTCCTTGGTGTAGGGGGCGTAGGGCGCCGGGCCCAGCCACATGTCGTAGTCCAGTTCCGGCGGCACGGGCTGTGGCGTGGGGTCGCCGGGAAACGTCGGCTGCTTGGGCAGGATCACCTCGATCCGCTGGAGCTTGCCGATGCGGCCGTTGCGGACGAGCTCGGCCATGCGGTGGTGAACCCGCTCGGCGCGGTCCTCGGTGCTGGTCTGGAAGACCTTGCCATAACGCCGCACGGTGCGCACCAGGATCTTGCCCTCGTCAATGGTCAGCGTGGGTTTCTCGCACTGGACGTCCTTGCCCGCCCTGACGGCCATGACGCTCATCAGCACGTGCCAGTGGTCGGGCGTGGAGATCATCACCGCGTCAATGTCGGGCCGAGCCAGGATGTCGCGAAAGTCGCCCGTCGTTGCACAATCGGCGTTACCGTACTTGGCATCCACCATCGCCTTGGCCCGGGCCATGTTGTTGCGGTCCACGTCGCACACGGCCAGGACCCGTGCATCAGGTTGGCCCAGGTACATCCGCAGGTTGCGGTCGATGCCGTGACCGCCCGTGCCGATAAACCCCACGGTGATCTGCTCGCTCGGCACGACCTGGCCGTCCTGGCCAAGCACACGCGAGGGGAGAATCGTTGGTGCTGCCCCAAAGGCCCCGACCGCCATCGCCCCGCGAACGAACGATCGTCGATCAATTCGTTGTTTCATTGGCACGTCCTCCACACGTTACTCGTGATTGAGCAAGTCATACAATGAACACCCGCCCACGTGTCATTCCTGCGAAGGCAGGAATCCACGCCCAACGTGCAGAGCGTGGACCCCGGATCAAAGCCTGCCCCGGACTCGATCCGGGGTCCGGGGTGACAATGTTGTGTGGGTTGGATCCCATTGAGGGTTCAGAACTCATCCGTCAGAATGATAATAATACCTGCCAGATGTACAGGTACGCCAGCGCCTCGTTGTCCTCCCAGATGCGCCGGAACAGGTCCTCATCGCCGCGAATATCGGGCAGGTCCTTGCGTTTCTCGTCCCACTCGATACAGACACCCGGCTTGGGCCGGGGCGTTTTGATCGGGATGGATTCCATGCTTCGGTCCTTTCCTCAGTACACACCGTAATCGCGGATGGACTCGGTCATCACGCGCATGTTTTCGATGCTGATCTCGTTCTGCATGATCGCCGAGGCGTCGGCGATATAGCCGCCATCACGGGCGACCTCATCGATCAGCCGCTTGCAGAAGGCCCGAACCTTGTCGGGCGTCTCATAGGCCAGCAGGAAGTTCGGGATGCCACCGCTGATGGCGAACTTGTGTCCGATCTTGCGGTGCACCTCGAACACATCATCCTGGTCCACGTGAAAGACGATGCTGCCCTCGGGCAGCTCCAGAAACGCGTCCAAATGGGGCAGCCATTTGCCCTCGGCGTAGAACAGGACTTGGTGTCCGTGACGCCAGATCTCCTCGATGATGGGCTTGAGCGTCGGCCAATAAAACCGCGCCCACTGCTGGCGGTTGATGAACGGCACACACCCCCGGTGCATCCAGAACCCGATCGGCACGTTCTTTTCCGGATCCGCCCCGGACAGGGCCACATGCAGCAGATGCGGCATCAGGGCCTCGCACGCGGCCATGACCTTGTCGGGCCGCTCGAACAGGTCCATGGTCAATCCCAGGTACCCGCGGAGCTTGTCGGCCAGGATATCAAAAGGAGCCTTGAAGATGCCCGCGATCGCCGAGACCGTGCCGCATTCGGTCCGCAGCCGCTGCGTCTGGGGGCCAAACGCCCCAAAATAGCTCAGCATCGCCATGCCGCCCTTGAGAAACGACAGGTTGTTGCGATAAGTGCACGGCGAGCCGGTCTCAACGACCTCCGTCGAGACCCGCGGCAGCCACACATTGAACAAAAAGCCCGTCGGGTCCTCGATCAGGGCCTCGTAGTCCTCGGGTTGCATGAAGGCCTCGTCCTCGGGTGGCTCGCGGTACTGGAAGCCCGTGTTCACGTCGATCTCCAAGCCGGGCGTGGCGTAGTACTTCAGCCCGATCGCCTGCGTGAGCCCCGTCCAGACGTAGACCATGTTTGCCACGACCGCGTCCCAGTCGAAATCCTCGGCGCACCGCACGGCCGCCTCGAACGCCAGGCGATAGTCGTGGGTCACCTCCTGGCACGTGTAGCCGGCGTACTTGGCCGTGAACTCTGCGACGAAAGGGCGGATCGGCACGCGGTCCGGCTTCTCGTTGCGCATCGCCGTCACGTATCGCTTGAGTCGTTGTTGATAGAGCTGTTCCATGTCTTGTGCCATATCCACCGTCCCTTTTCCTTGGGTCCTTGCGTCTAGGCCGACGGGTGGTCGGCCGTGATCGGACAAAATCAGGACCTCAGGCGCTGGCCCGAGGCTCCAGTGACAGATCCGCAAATTGTCCCGCCCGGTACTTGAAGTACGCCAGCGACGCCACCATTACCGCGTTGTCCGTGCACAAGGGCCGGGGGGCCACCCATAGCCGGCAGCCGGCCTGCGAGCACATCCGCTCCATGGCCTCTCGCAGCGGTGAATTGGCCGCCACGCCGCCGCCCAGCAGCACCGTCCGCGCGCCCGTTTGCTCCACGGCCCGACGGGTCTTGGCGACCAGCACGTCCACCACCGCCGCCTGGAAGGACGCGGCGATGTGGGCGATCTCCTCAGGGTTCATCGAGCCCACGCGGCTGGGGCCCTTCATATCCTGGCCGCGGACGTGGTAGAGGACCGCGGTTTTCAGGCCGCTGAACGAGAAATCCAGGGAATCGGGCCCCAGCATCGACCGCGGGAAATCGACCGCCTTGGGATTCCCGTGCCGTGCGGCCTTCTCGATGCTGGGCCCGCCGGGGTAGGGCAGGTGGAGGATCATCGCCACCTTGTCAAAGGCCTCGCCGGCCGCATCGTCAATAGTTCGCCCGATACGCTCCAGCTCCAACACGCCCCGGGCGAAGTAGAGATTGGTGTGTCCGCCCGACACGATCAGGGCCACGGCCGGCCAGGCGGGCTCGGCCTGGTGCAGGAGCGCCGACTGCAGGTGCGCCTCGACGTGGTCGATGGCGATGAGGGGTTTCTCCCAGACCATGGACAGCGTCTTGGCCGCCGTGACGCCGACCATCAACGCCACCACCAGGCCCGGCCGATGCGCCACGGCCACCGCTGCCAGCTCATCGGGCCTGATTCGGGCCTGTTCCAGCGCCTCGGCGATCACCGGGTAAATCCGCTCGATGTGGACCCGCGAGGCGACCTCCGGTACAACTCCGCCATACTTGCCGTGCAGGGCCGCCTGCGAGGCCACCACGTTGGACCGTACGTCCGATCCGCCGGTCACCACCGCCGCGGCCGTTTCGTCGCAACTGCTCTCGATACCCAGAATGTGAACCTGTTCCGCCAAGCGCCGCTCCCGATTGTCCATACTCCATGCTACCGGCGCGACCGGTTCGGGTCAACTGTGGCCTGAGACATCATGCCCGTGGGGGATACCGGGCATCGGCAATTGGTATGGGGGATGTAGGCGGGACCGCTGTGTCGCCTGGGTCGGGAGAATGAAATCGGGCGTGCCTCCGGCCAGAGGCACGCCCGATCCATCTTCTCAGGGTCAGATCGTCGGCCGAGCTTGCGATCAGTGGGGTATCTCAGCGCGGTCTTGCCGCGATTCGATGATCGACACAAGCACGTCGTCAAAGAACGAGGCATTGCCGTATCGGTTGCCGTAGCAGTACAAGCCGATCGTTCCCGTGGCAAAGCTGGTGTCCTGGGCCTCCAGGATCAGGTTGTCGTCGACGTACAGGGCGATATCAGGTCCGATCACCTGGATGGTCACATCATAGGATTCTCCGAGTTCGAAGGAGAAGCCCTGGACCTCGGCCAGCAGCGTCGCCTGTCCATCCACCACCTTGACAATTCGTGTATAGGGAAGGTAAGGCGGGGTGAACGAGTAGTCCGTCGCGTTTCGCCAACTGAAGCGGTAATAGTTGTTCTCATCCTGCACGCGGAACATGACTCCGAAGTCGTTGATCCAATCGCTCCGCAGCACACAGGACAGGGTATAGTCGGCCCACGTGTAACCGCCGTCGTACAGGGCGAAGGTGCCCAGTTTCAGCAAGGCGGCCGAGTTGCCCGGAGGCGAGTATATGCGATTGCTTTGCATGAGCGTGCCGCTTGCGGCCGACCAGTTGGAACTGGGATCACCCGCCGTTCCCTGGTCCATAATGGTCCATCCGACGAGGTCACCGTCGTCGAAGTCCTCGGCCAGCAGCGGAGGCTTGAAGCACAACCAATGAGCCGACAGAACCGCGTAATCCAGCAGATCCACCCCGCCGTCGCCGCGCGCCGGTGCAATGTCGCCGGCGACCGGGCTGGACGATGTCCATTCCGCCGCCAGGGTTAACAGGTCCAGCAGATCCACCCCGCTCGGCTCGATCATGTCTCCCGGACTCGGCTGCCACGCGAACTGCGGATACTCCACGCCGTCGACACACAGCCACCACGTGTCTTGCGTGCCGTCGTCGTGGGTGTTGATGAAGTCCCAGCCGGCATCGACAAACGTGCTCCGGGTCTTCATCTGCGCAGTGGGCAGGCCCGTGCCGCCATGGCTCGTCGCCATCCCCGAAGTCTCGGTATCCCAGAAGGAGGCATCCACCGTGCCGTCAAAGCCGCTGTTGCCGCACAGTCCGCCGATCAACACGGGTCCATCGCCGGCGATGACGCGGCCGGTGGAATAGCATCGTGTAATGGCCGCTTCGGCGCTTCCCGGTTCGAGTCTCCGGTTCAAGCCGCACAAGCCGCCCAGGTAGGACACATGGTCCCCGGCGACCACGTCGCCCCTCGCGTAGCAGTCGATGATCCGCCCCGATTCGTTCAGGCCGCACAGCCCCCCCATGATGTTCGAGTCTCGGGCGCCGCTGACATCGGTGTCGGCCCAGCACTGCTCAATGACGCCGAACTGGTTGGCGCCGCACAGGCCGCCGAGATGGTAAGAGGCATTGCCGCTGGATACCTGTCCGGTGGCGTAACAGCGTGAAATCCGCCCGCGGTTGAGACCGCACAGGGGCCCCAGAATGGAGCCTCGTCCGCCCTTGATCGTGGCTTGTAGAACCCCCAGGTTGCGGACCCGTCCGGCTTCCTCGATGGTCCCGAACAAGGCCAGACGGCTGTTCTCGTCGTTGTTCGGATCGCTGTCGGCCATCGTGTCGATCGTGAGGTTCATGATCTTGTGTCCCGCCCCGTCGAAGACACCCGTGAAGGCGCTGCCCCGTGGGGCAACGACGGCGGTGGTAAAGATGCGCCCCGCCATGTCGACGTCCGCGGTCAACACGAAGTGCTTGTCCAAGAGGGTCGGATTCGAGCCGATGGACCGAAGCTGATTGGCCGTCGAAATCCGGTACGGGGCCTGGGCCGACCCGTCCCCACCGTCAAACGCCAGTGCGGTAACCCCCATGCCCAGCAGCACCACTGCAACCAACCCGTGGATAAGAAGTGATCGCATCGCCATCATTGGCCTCCAACCTGTAAATTCTTGATCTTTAATCCCATAACCTGTCGTCCGGCGCATGATCCACATTAATGCGGGAACGCCGCTCTACGTCCGGGATCCCTCCTCGGCCAATTGACCCTCCAGGTGAACCTGAATTATACAACAGATTGATCGTGCGTGTCAACGCCGCTTTTCACGGATCGAGCAATTTGATAGTCGGCCCTGTTTTGGGCCCCTCAAGCCGGCCGCGTCCTCGGTGCCCCCCGGTAGTTTCAGGCCCCCCTTGGGGGCAAGGTCTGATAAGCAGGGGGACGATGAAGGCCCGTGGGAGGCATGGCCGTCGCGTTGTGATTATCGGCCACAACAGCCCGGAATTACACGAAATATAACCTTAAGGGAGCCCTCCATCCGGACGAAAAAACCGAAGCCACGCCCGTCGGGCGGCGACGGGGGGCGAACTAAGGTTGGAGATGCAGGAGACGTGTTGTGGGTACTGCAAGCATGAGACGGACCATACGATGTGCGGTCAGCCTGGGTCTGATTCCCGTGTTGCTGGTTGCGGGATGTTCGAGCCGGTACGGTCGGGTTCTGATGACGGATCAAGACCGCCAGGAAATCGCGAAGACACACTCGGAGTTCTCCCTCCTGGCCAATCGCTCGGACCTGCCGGCCGAGTACGTCAGCGAGGGCAAGGTCGGCATCGCCAAGGTGGAAGCGGCGTTGGAAACGGCCGATGCCGCGGACACGCAGGCGCGAGCGGAGCTCAATAAGCAGCGGGCCGACGTCAACGCCCAGCGCACGGAAGTCGCCGCGCAGGTCAACAAGACGCTCTCCGAGGCCGAGGCGTCGCGTCAGAGGTTCAGCCGGGAGTACACCCGGGCCATGGCCCAGATCACCGCGCGCGAGGCCGAGCTGGATGCGCTGATCCAGCAGAAGGACACCATCATTACCTCGTTAAATACCGAGGGTGACAGCAAACGCAATGAGATTCTCGCCAGCGCCCGAGAGAAACTGGACAGTGAAACGGCGCGTATCGAACAGCTCCAGAAAATCCACACCGCGATCAAGACGGAAAGTAACGCCAAGATTCTCGAGATGACCGAGGCCTCCAAGGCCACGCGTCAACGGGCGGCCGCCACCGTCGCCGAGCTGGAGGCCCAGGCCCGCGCCGTCGAACTGGCTACCCAGGCCCGGGTTGATGAGATCACCGAAAAGATCAACGCCACCAAGGTCCAGACCCAATCCGAGGCCCAGCGGCTTCGCGTTCTTCGCGATGCCATCCTGAAGGATTCGGAGGCTCGCGTGAAGGAGCTTCGTGCCAAGGCGGCCACGATTCAGACGAACCTGGCCAACGGCGAGTACCAGATGAAGCTGGCCGAGGCGGCGTCGACCAAGGCACAGTCGCAGGCCAGGGTGGAGGAGAAATCGGCCGGCGTGCCCACCCGGTTTGAGCGCGCTCTGGCGGAGATCGACCGGCTGCGCGCCGAGGCTCGCAACCATCAGGAAGTGGCCGCCGCCACCTACGAATCGCAACTGGCCGAGGTCCAGGCCCGGCTGGATGAAGAGCTCAGCGAGGTGACCAAACTGCGGATCACCTCGGATCGGGCCGAGCAGGTCGCCCAGGCCGAATTTGTCAAGGCCGAAGCCGCCGCCCGTGCCGAAGCCGCCCGTCAGACGGCCCTTCATGCCGAGGCCGTCGCCGAGGCTCGGAAACAGCAGATTATTGCCGAGGCCGAGGCCGAGGCGGCGCGGATCAAGCAGCAGGTCCTGGAGGAGATCGCCGCCAAGAAGGCCGCCAACAAAGTCGAGCTGGAAAATCACACCAAGGCCGTGCCTCAATACACCGATGCGGTGCATGAGGTTCCGACCGTTCCACAGGTGGCGCCCGTCGCCCCGCGCGTCGAGCCGGAGCACATCGCCGCGTACCGGTCCGACCTGGCCAAGGTCATGCGGACCCGCGCCCAGGCGGACGCCCGTGAGATGGTGGCCCGTGCCCTGTTCGCCGAGGCCCAGACGCGTCTCCTGGCCGATCGGGCCCAGCAAGACGCCATCACTGCCGAGCAACTGGCGATCGCCGACGCCCTCGAATCCGAGGCCCGGGCGCGGTTCAACGAGCTGGAGACCAAGACCGCCAGGGAGATGGACATCGTGGAATCCAAGTACCGCCAGCACGTGGTCCAGGCCGAATCCTTCCGCAAGGAGAAGGAAGCCGAGGTCCTGGACTACCAGAGCCAGGCCGACGCGTTGGACAAGATCGCCAGCGCCCGTGCCGAGCAACTCCTCGCCCAGGCCCAGACCGTCCAGAAGCGCGGCGAGAATGAGATCAAGGAGCTGGAGGTCGTTCTGTGGGCCGTGCAACAGCGCGGCGACGCCGAATACGCCAAGCTGATGACCGAGGCCCGGAGCATCGCCGATTCGCAGGAGGCCCTGGCCCTGGAGCTTGACGCCCAGGTCGATGCGGCCCGACGGCATCTGGATGCGGAACTGGCCAAGATCGCCAACGCCATCCAATCGGCGGAGACCATCGCCCAGGCCGACTACCAGCAGGCCGTCGCCCAGGCCAACGTCCTGCGTCAGCAGACCGACGCCGAAATCGGCCGCATCAACGCCCAGTTCACCATGGAGCACGCCGTCCTGAGAGCACAGATTGAGCGCGACAAGGAACTGGCCCTGAGCCAGAACCTCCGTGGCCAGGCCCTCTGCGAGCGGATGGTCGCCGAGGCCAACGCTCAGAAGGTCTGTCGTAACGCCGATCTCGACGCCCAGCTTGCGACGGCCGAGGCCGAAATGAACATCCTCCTGGCCAACAACGCCTCCAAGCGTCAGTCTGCTCAGGCCTACCTGGACGCCGTCAAGGCCCGGTTCACGGCCCGGGTGGAGCAGGTCAAGGCGGAGCGCGTTGTGAACGCGGCCGGGGAGCAGGCCCAGATGGCCTTGAAGCGGACCGATCTGGCCGCGGCGGTCGCCAAGGCCACCGCCGCCCGCGAGGAGTCCAGCCGCAAGCTGGCCGAATTGCAGAAGCGCCAGGCCGAGCTCCAGACCGCGTCCCTGACGGACTGGTCCGAGAAGCTGGCCACCTACAAGAACGCCGCCTCTGAGTTCGACGTCACCGAGTTCGACGCCAGTGAGTACGGCGTGATCGGGACGGACACGGCCCCGGAGCAGCCGGTCGGCCGGACGGAGAGCTCGACGATTCGCGTGATCGATACCGTCAGTTGGGGCCCCGACGCCCGCAACTGATCGACCCATGTATCAAGACCCCACGGCGGGGCGCGTCGATTCGGCGCACCCCGCTTTTTTTGCGCGCGGGCGGACCCACGACGACTGCCGGGATCGTCCAGGCTCATGCCCAGCCGGATCCGATGGGCATAGGGTGTGATTTTTCACTTTTTTTGTATTTTTTTCTCTTGACAGAATCACCGGCCGACGTCAAAACATATAGCAGACGTTGGGGGGGGGTTACATAGGGGTCTGGAAAGGAGAAAATCATGGCACGGACACTTCTTCGGGCCGGGAGGGTTGCTGTCGGAGGGATTCTCGCCGCACTGGTCCTCGGATTGATCTTGTACACCTTGACGCGGGCGGGGCGCGCGCAGGTGGACACCGGTCAGCCGCCGCCCGCCACGGCGCAAGAGGAGACCGGCGTGGATATGGCGGCCTTTCAACGCACGGCCGACGACCTGCGCCGCACCTGCCGCTATGACGCCCTTTACGATCTGTGTGTCCAGACGCTCGAAGAGCCCCTTGACGCCAAACAGGTGGTGCGGGTGGGCGGGGAACTGGCCCGACTCTACATCGAGACGCAACAGGTCGATCTGGCCGAGGAGGTGACCGGCCAGTTATGCGTGGACTACGCAGACCAGCCGGAGGTGGTGCCGGTCTTGTGCGAGATCGGCGATGCCTGGCGGTCCATGCGGGATTTTGACCGCGCCAAGGGCGTGTATGAGCGAACGGTGGCCGAGCAGGGGGAACGTCCTTATGCGATGTGGGCGCAGAAGAACCTGTGCACCCTGGCGATCCAGCGTCGTCGCGAGGCCGACGCCCGGACCGCCGTGGACTCGCTCGTCGAGCAATTCGGTTCGCACCCGCAACTGCCCCTGGCCCTGTGCATGGTGGGGGATGCGTACCTGGGTCGCAAGGACTACGCCGAGGCGCTGGACGTGTACCATCTGGCCGTTGAACGTTACGCCGATCGCGCCGATACGATCTGGGCCCAGAAGAACATCTGTACGACCCTGCTGCATAAGAACGTCAGGAATCTGGAGCAGGCGGAGGTGCAGACGCAGCGATTGATCGAGCTGTTCGGCAATCGTCCGCAGGCGGCCCAGGCCCTGTGCGAGGTGGGCGACGCCTGGCGCAGCGCCGGCGAACTGGACCGGGCCGTGGGTTTGTATGCCTACGTCGTCGAGCAGTATCCCAAGGCGGACCACGCGTTCTGGTCGCAAAAGAATCTGTGCACGCTGTATGCCGAGCAGGGCGATGAAGCCGCCGCCGATGCCGCGGTCGAGACCCTGCTGACGCGGTTCGCCGAGCATGGCGCCGTGCCGCAGGTGGTGTGTGAGACCGGCGATGCCTGGCAACAGGCCGGGCGACCGGACAGGGCCCTGGCGCTGTATGAATACGTCATCGCCCACTGGCCGGCCCACGGCCACGCAGTCTGGTCGGCCAAGAATATCGTAACGTTGCATATCGACACCGGTGATTTCGACGCCGCGGCCGAGGCGCTGGACTGGCTGGCCGCGGATTTCGCCGACCGGGAACAATTGCCCCAGGCGCTGCTGGACATCATCGACGCCTACCGCGGCCATGGGCGTTTGGATGAGGCCCGGCACCTGTGCGATTACGTGGTGGCGACCTTCCCGGCCGGCCGCTGGGCCCTGTGGGCTCGGCAAAAGGCCATCCTGGTGGATATCGCCTTGAGCGAACAGGCCCAGCCGCCGCCCGACACCCTGCCCGAACCCATCGCACAGGCCGTTGACGCCCTCATCGCCGACTTCGCCACGTTCCCGGAGGTCACCTTCGCCGTCTTCATGATCGGCGAGGAGTACTACACCAAGGCCGATCGGGCACGAGTGGAACTCCGCAAAGGCGAATCGCATAACTGGGGCAAGGCTATCGCCGTGTGGGATCGAATCGTCCAGGGCCAGACACCGTTGGATCGTGGAGCGACGCCCGAGGCATGGTTTTTGACCGGGGTTTGCTATGGGCGGATGGGGGAGTCCGAACGAGCTAGGCCGTATCTGGAAACAGTACTCCGCGATTGGCCGGATTATCAGTACGCGTGGGACGCTCAAGTATTCATCGCGATGGGCTATGAGGGTATCAAGTACAGAGACCGACGCCGCCCGCGGACAGACTTGGATGATGCAATCGAGCGGGCTTACCAAGCCGTGCTGGAGGAGTTCCCAGATTGCACACTCGTCTGGTATGCGCATCTTCGGCTGGCCCATCTAAAGCACGCACAATCGCGCTGGGCCGAAGCGGCAATGCACGCCGAGATGTTTCTACAGGACAAATTCGTACGAGCTTCAGGCGACCGAGCAGAGATCCTTATCAAGCTGGGGGAGTGCTACGACAGGCTTGGTGATCCTGGTCTTGCTGAACAGGCTTACCAGCAGTGCCTGAGCGAGTTTCCGAACCTGCGGGAAAACCAGGAGATCCTGGACCGGCTGGAGACGCTGAAGGGAGGTGTGCAATGAAAACGTGCACGAACCTTTGGATCACCACGGCCGCGTTGGTAAGTGTTGTGGCCGTGGGCTATGCTTGCGTGTCACCCGGTCCGTGCTACATCTGGGATGGGGATTCTTGGGAGCCGATAGGGTGTCACGCTCAATCATATCCCCAGTGTGAATGGTGTTATTATTGTGACAACTCGGGATCCGGCGCAACTTGTGACTGCCTGCCTGTCTGTGTGTCACCTGTTGCCGTCATCGAGGTGGAAGGCTTTGCATCTGGCCAGCCTATAACCGTCGTGGTCGGGGAAAGTCTGACCTTTGATGGTTCAGCCAGCTATGATCCGGATGGTACAACGCTGACATATGCCTGGGATTTTGGTGATGGATGCGTTTTGCAGGGAGCTAGCGGGTCACATGCGTGGAGTCACAGCGGTATATATACTGTGACCTTGGCTGTGACGGACAACGATGATCCTGACTGTCACCCTGAGTGTCCTGACCATGGGGATTCTGCAGAGGTTGATGTTTTGGTGCAAGTGTCGATCGAGATCGTTGATGTTGATGCAGATGACCCACATGCCACTGAAGTGAACTACACAACTGTCCCTGTCGACGAAGTCTTCCCAGGCACAGTCTCGTTTTGCGCGCCAGGGATGCAGGATAGCTGTGAGAACCCTGAGGGGCACTTTTCGTTCGATTATGACCAATCGGCAGTCGTTGATGTGCACGAGATTAATCTCTCGTCAGGAGGCAAGAATCTCGCCACGTGCACGGTGACAAAAGAATACAAGCTTCCCGAGGTCATGGAGACCGTCCTGGCGTACTTCTTGGTTGAAGGTGTGGGATTGCGTCTCTACCCTCATAAACTGCGCGAATTCTATCAGCCTCATGTGTATTCTGTGCCCTATTCGGGCAAGACGGTTCATGCTTCGGAGTCTACTGTGCTGATGGACTTTGGTGGAGATTATGAGAACATTGGAGCATGGACCGAACATCACCGGTATACTTGGACGGGTGGGCAGACGGCTTGGGTTCTTATGCCGCCCTCTGGAGGGCTGATGCCGCCAACCATGCGTGCGAGACATCTGGATTGTGACACGTGGTTCCCGGGTGACAGCTTGACGGGAGTCGCCAAGTGCGTGGGGCTTCTGTGGCTGGACGATAGTGGCAGCTCGACGCCGGCGGTTATTACAAATGGGGAAGTTGATCTGTCGATGAACTGATTGTGAATCGCGTGGTGCTATGGTGATCGAATCCAGAGAATGTGCCCTGGCGCTGTGCGTGCTCGGGCTGGGACTGCTGTTGGCTCCGACGCGGGGCTACGGCTCATCAGAGCTTGCCGGTGACATGGTAGTCGCCCGAGTGGATGGTGTACCCATACACTACAGGCAAATCCAAGCCCCGCCGCAGGTGGTGGATATGCTGCGAACGCAGACGCAGGACAGCCAGGATCTGGAAAAGGAGGCTCGGTTGTGGGAAGCCCGGCGATTATACGGCCGGATTCGCGGAATCATCGCCGACCATGCGGCCGAAGCGATGGGGATTACTGTCAGCCTGGATCAGGTGGATGCGCGACTGAACCGTATGATCGAGACCGCCGGCCTCACGGATGACGACATGGAACGCATCGTCACACAGTCCAACGCCTTGGCCGAGGCGCTTCGCGCCTGGCACACGGACCGGGAGGCAAAGAACGCAATTTACCAGACAAAACTGGCCCCCGTGGGGATTATGCCTGAGCAGTGGGAGGCCTTTTGCGTCGCCTATCCCGAACCCGACGATCTAAAGCGGCTGGTGATTCCAAACAGCCCCGCGGACGTGATAGCCAACAGTCGCCAGAGCACCACACGTGATCTGCTTCTGGAAAAGCTCGATGATGCAATCGTAGCGGATGTGCGTGTCGGCGAACCCGAATTGCTGCAAGCCTATCACGCTCGGTATCCGGAGGCATCGACGGCTCCGGACTTTGAAACGGTGCGGGTCCGACTCGAAAAGGAGCTTCTAGATCGCAAACAGGCCGGCGCACGTCAAGCATGGTGGGCGGCTCAGTTCGCCACACGCGTAGAATACGTCGATGAGCGCTTCAGTCACGCCTTGACGCTGCCGGACACTGCGGACACGCCCAGCGAGCCGGGTGTACCCAATGGGGGCGGGCAACCACCGTCTGCGGTCATGCCTTCGTCCAAGGGCGTCACGCTCTCGGCCGCCCCGCGCCAGCCGTCTCAGGAACCGGTCCCGCTTGCGACGGCCAAGCCGGCTTCCGGCAGGCATTTTCCCTGGTGGCTCGCGGCACTCGGCGTCGCGGCCCTGATCCTCGCCGCCGGCGCCGTACTGCTGCATCGTCGGTCGTCGCCCGGCTGACCACCGCATCCGCCAGTGTGCAAACGGTGCATGCGTCGGTTGCAGGGGGCTATTGTCCCCGAATGACGGGCTCGACGTGGAACACCCATGGCCAGAGCTTGCCCGTTACAAACAGGCGGTTCCCCTCGGCGTCGTAGGCGATGCCGTTGAGCACCTCGGCCCGCCGCGCGGCATCGGCCTCCGACAGCCCCGACAGGTCCCAAAAGGCCTCGACCTGCCCCGTGTCGGGATCGATCACGGCAAGCCGGTCGGTCCGCCAGACGTTGGCGTAGATGCGGCCCTTGATGTATTCGAGCTCATTGAGGTCTTTGAGTGGTCGGCCACCCGCCGTCACCTGGATCGAGCCGGTCGGCTCGAACGTGTCGGCGTCGAGAAACGTCAGCCGGTCCGATCCGTCGCTGAGGATCAGTCGCCGGCCGTCCCACGCCAGGCCCCAGCCCTCGCCCGGAATCGCAAACTCCGCGATCCGCCGAAACGTCGCCTTGTCATAGACGAACCCCACCCGCTCACGCCACGTGACCTGGACGATCCGATCGCCCAGGATGGTGATCCCCTCGCCGAAATAGGCCGCGCCGAGGTCTCGCCGCAGCACAACGTGGCCACTGACCAGCCCCACCTTCCGCAGGCTGGAGGCCCCATACCCCCCGGTGCCTTCGTAAAGAAACCCCTCGTCGTAGGCGAGACCCTGCGTCCAGGCCTCACGGTCATGGGGGAACCGTGCCACGACGCGATACCCCCACACCGGCACACCGCCGTCCGGCTCTGCGGGCCGACGGCATCCGCATACCAGGACCCCCGGGAGGCACATCACGAGTTGGAGCCGCCGACCGATCATCTTGGCCGGGCAGTCTAGCCGAGCCGCCGCCGGATGTCTACCGTGCCAGTTCCGTCGTCGACAGGTCGAACCCGCGCAGGATCGCGTCCGCCTTGTCGCCCCGGCCCTGCAGGTAGTACACCCGCATCAGCTCAAACCGTGCGGCGATGTAGTAGTTCTTGCTGAAGCCGTCCTCGATCTGGCTGTGCCGCGAGAGGTACATCTGCCATCGCTGCTCGGCAACCTCCAGCGTCGGAGCCGTCGCGGCGTAGTGGAAGTCATACGTGATCGTTCCCGGCGCAAAGTCCTTCCAGTTGGACCGGGGCGGGTACAGCGGCTGATAGGTCCGCTGCTGAGGATAGGCGGTCTGGGTCCCGTACCCGGACGCCGTCCCGGAGGCCTGCGCCGGGCCCGGCGGGTACTGGTCGCACCCCGGTGCCAGGACGATGCATGCCGTCATCAGGACCGCGAGAATCAACGCAAATGCATGTTTCTGCATGGCCGTTTCCTTTCCATGCCGTGCGGGACGCGCCCGCCTGCCATCAGACTTCATCGGCACAGGGACCATCAACGGTTCAAAGAATCATCGCGGCCCGTCCGATAATGGGCCAAACCTGAGAGGATCTCACCGGCCGCACCGAGAGCGTCGCGTGGCCAGATCGTAGAGAATGGGCACGACCACCAGCGTCAGCACGCCGGAGACAAAGATGCCCCCCACGGTGGCGATGCCGATGTCATTCCGCAGCTCGGCCCCGATGCCGCGACCCAGGGCCAGGGGCAGCATCCCCAGCACGGCGGCCAGCGTGATCATGGTGATCGCCCGCAATCGCTCGGTGGCCGCGGAGATCATCGCCTTGTGACGCGGGACACCCTCCCGCACGCGGGTGTTCATCTGGTCGATGATGAGGATGGCGTTGTTGACCACGATGCCGATCATCATTACGATGCCCATCATGACGAAGATCGCCATGTTGCGGCCGGTCAACGCCAAGGCCCAAAAGACGCCGGGCAGGGCCAGGGGAATGGTGACCAGGATCAGCCAGGGCTGCTTGAACGATTCGAGGATGGCCGCCAGCGAGAGGATCACCAGGACAACGGCGATCAGTCCGGCCTCGCCCAGTTCAGCCTGCGTTTCGGTCATAAGTTCATAATCTCCGGCGAAGCTGTACTCGTAGCCGGTCGGCAGGTCCGCCGCCTGTTCAAAGGCCTGGCTAAGCTCTTGCACGGCCGTTCCCAGGGCCTTGCGGCTGTCGATATTGGCCAGCAGCTTGGAGATGCGTTGCTTGTCCTTACGGGTGATCTGAACGGGGGCGAGGGTCTGTTTGACCTCGCCGAGGTGCTCGAGCACGAGCGGCCGGCCCGGCGCGCCGGGCAGGAGAAACTGAGCGACCTGCTGTTTGCCTTCCATTTCGGCCAATTCGACCACGATGTCGTAGGAGCGATCCCCCCGTTTGAAGGTGCCGGCCTCGAGCCCTTCCAGGTTCGCGCGCAGGGTCAGACCAAGCGTGGTCGCCGGCAGACCAAGGTCGGCGAGGATCGCACGATTCGGCCGAATCCGCAATTCGGGCTTTCCGATCCGAACGGTCGTGTCCGTGTCGGTGAAGCCGGGCAGCTCGCCGGCCACCTGCTCGGCCTGGAGCGCAAACACGTCAAGCCGGTCCAGGTCGGGCCCGGCGATCTCCATCTCGATGTTGTAGGATTGCCCCCCAACGATGGTCGGAACGCTGACGGTGACGGTGCACTCCGGCACGGCTTGCAGACGCCGGCGGACCTGCTGCTGGAGTTCGCGGGTGGACACCGCCCGCTCGGTTCGCTGGGGGAATACCAGCAGTACTTGGGCCAGATATACGCCCTCGGAGGACTGGCCGATGATCCCCTCCACCTTGCCGATGGTCGTCAGCATGCGTTCCAGCACAGGCACATCTTTGAGCATGCCCTCGATGTCGCGAACTCGCTCCAGCGTCCTATTCAGATCGTAACGGGTGGGGAACTCGAGCTTGACAATGACCTGTCCCTGGTCGGGCTCGGTGAAGAAACCCAGCCCCAACGTGCGGGCCGTGAAGAAGGACTGGATCAGCAGGGCGAACACCGCCACGAGGACCAGCAGCGCGACCGCCCGGTGCCGCTCGTTGAATCGCAGCACCGCGCCGTACGCGTTGATCAACGCGCCGAACATCCGGTTCCAGCCGCGTTCCATCCGCGCCAGGATCCCGACGCGGGCGGTCCCGGGCTTCAACAGCACCGAGCAGAGGATGGGCGTCAGGGTAAAGGAGATGAACAGCGACACCGCCGTCATGATCAGCATGGTCAGCGCGAACGGCCGCATGAAAAGGCCGATCAGGCTGCCCATGACGGTAATGGGCAACAGGACGACGATATTCGTTCCCGCACTGGCCAGTACGGCGATGGCGGCCTGGCTGGTGCCCAACTGGGCGGCCTCCCGAGGCTGGCCTTTCTCCTCCAGACGCCGTGCGATCGACTCCAGAACGACGATGGAATTGGTGACGAGGATGCCCACGCTCATGCCGATGGCCAGCAGCGTCGAGGTGTTCAGGCTCAGATCGGCTGCGCTCATGAAGAACAACCCGATCAGGATCGTCAGCGGCATGGTGATCGCGACGATGATCGTCATCCGCACGTTGTACAGGAACAGAAACAGGATCAACGCCGTCAGGGCGATCCCCTCGGCCACGTTGAGCCACGCACTTTGAACGGTGGCCTCGATAAAATGCCCGTTGTCGCTGACCCAGATCAGTTCCATGCCCGCCGGCAGGCGGCGGTTAAGCCGGTCCATGGCCTCGCGGACGGCGCGGACCACCGCCACGGTGTTGGCCTCGCCCTTCTTCACGACGCGGATCGCCACGCATTCCCGGCCATCAACGCGGGCGCGTCGCCGCAGTTCAGCGGTCGTCATCCGCACCTGCCCCACGTCGCGGAGATAGCAGCGTTGACCGGCGCGGTTGACCAGCTCCAAATCCCCGATACGCTCAACCTGCTCAAACTCCGCGTCAAACTTCACGGTGAACTCCGTCCCGCCCTGGCGCACGCGGCCCGAGGGAATCGTGCGGACCCCCTGTTGAACCGCCGCGACCACGTCCAGGCTTGTCAGACCGCGGGCTGCCAGCCGCTCGCGATCCAGCAGCACGTGCACCTCCCGTTCAGCCCCGCCGATCAGCTCCACATCGGCCACCCCGCTGATGACGGTCAGGCGATCCCGCAGCGTGTTGTCCGCATAGTCGTAGAGGGCTTCGAGATCGGCCCGGCCGGTGAGCGCCAGGTTGATGATCGGCTGGGCGTTGATGTCGAACTTGAGGATCTGCGGGTCCTCCACGTCCTCCGGGAAGTCCGCCCGGATCAGGTCGAGCTTTTCACGGACGTCCGTCGCGACGATATCGACGTCCACGTGGAGCTGGAATTCCAGCATGGTCTGGCAGACGTTTTCCATGCACGCGCTGCTGATGTGTTTGAGGCCGTCGATCGTCACCATCTGGTCCTCGATGGGCTTGGCCACGTCGGTCTCGATCTGCTCCGGGCTGGCCCCGGGAAACACGGTCACGATCGTGATAAAGGGCACATCCGTCCGGGGCATGAGCTCCAGGCCCATCGTGCGCCAAGCGTTAATACCCAGCAGGCTCAGGGCGATGATCAGGCAGCTCATCGCCACCGGCCGTCGTACCGATGCCGTCGAAAGGAACACTAGCGATCCTCCCGCGTGATAGTCACCCGCAGTCCGTCTTTGACCCGTTCCTGGCCCATTGTCACGATGGAATCGCCGGCGGCCACGTCGCCTTCAACCACCTCGACCCAATCATCCTCCTCGATGCCGAGTGTGACCGGCACTTCCTGGGCGCGGCCGTCGCGCACCACAAACACCACATCACCGCCCCCGCGCTGCTGCACGGCAACGCTCGGCACGCCGGCCCCCTCGCGCTCTTCGAGCAGCACCTCGACCCGCGCCACCGCGCCGGGCACCACGCCGGGCTCCGGCACGTCCACCCGTGCCCTGATTTCAAACGTCCGAAGCCGCGGATCGATCGTCGGGCTGCGATAATAAATCGGCCAGTCGCCCACATTGCGCCCCCCGACGGTGAGCCGTACCCGCGTCCGGCCGGGCTGCACTTGGCCGTAGTACTCCCCCGGCAAAAACGCCGAGACCCTCACAGTGGAAACATCTTCGATCCGCAGCACCGGCACCCCCGGCGAACCCATCTCCCCCGGTTCCTGGAACCGCATGGCCACCACGCCGCTGATGGGGGCCGCGATCACCGCATCGGCCAGGTCCTTCTCGGCGATGTCCAGGGCCGTCCGCGCTTGCTTGTGCTGCTCTGTCGTGAGGTCCACGTTCGCCTGGGCCAGTTTGAGGGCCGCCTTCAATTGGGCGTGACGCGACTGCTGCTGCTCCAGGGCATCGGCGGTGACGGCCTTGCTCGCGAAAAGACGCTCAAACCGCCGCAGGTCGAGCTCGGCCTTGTGGAAGTCGGCCTGCACCTTCTCCAAGTTGGCCTCGGCCTGCCGCACGCCGCACGCGGCGACCGCTTGGTCAAGGCGACGCAGTTGCACGGCCTTTTCCAGCTTGAGCCGGTCGATCTCAAACAACACCGTGCGGCCCGCCTCGACCGCGTCTCCTTCCTCCACGCGGATGGCTTCGATCGTGCCGGGAATCCGCGGCGAGACGTTCGCATACGTCTCGGCTTGAAGGGTCCCCTGGAGTCCCAACCGACGCGTGAACAGGCGTGACTCGGCCGGCGTGACACGGACGGTGATTTCCGGCTGGCTCGGGGTCTCCTGGGCCGCGCCCTCCGCCGGCCTGTAAACCGCATGCAGTACCCAGACCCCGGCGGCCAACGCGACCACAATCACGACAACGCCCAGTATCCACCAGATCCCCTTGTTGGATTTGTCCTGCGGGTCTGCCATGGAGTTCTATCCTTTCTCCTCGGGGTTATCCGACCGGGCAACCTCGGTTCGCGTCATGCCCATCGCGTTCCGCAGCGTTGCCGCCGCCACCTCGAACTGGAACCGGGCCGTGGTGCGGAACATGCGGGCCTGGTCCCGTTCGGCCAGCACGCTCAGCAGCGTCGGCGTGTCCACCAGGCCCTCTCGCCATTCTTGCCGCGTCTGTTCATATCGGTGCTCGGTCATGGTGAGCTGGTCTTCCGCGAGCCGCAACTGATCGCGGGCGCTGTCCAGATTCCGCTGGGCCCGAAGCACCTGAAGCATGACGACAAGGCTCTGCTGCTCCCGCTCCAAGGCGGCTCGGGTGACGTTCTGCTTGGCCGCCTCATACTCGTGCAGGTTCGCAAAACCGTTGAACACGGTCATCACGCCGCCAAGTCCCAGCATCCACGTGCTGGAGTACCGCTGGAACGAATCGCTCGTGTTTACGCGATTGGCCACACCCACCAGGCTCGGCAAGAAGTTCGCCAGGGCGATATTCACCTTTTCCTTCTCGATGGCCACTTGGCGATCCGCGATCCGAAGTTGAGGATGGTTCAACAAGGCTTCCGCGACAAGGGCTTCCAACGACCCCGTCGGAGGCTCCTCGCTCGCCTCATCCTGCAATCGGATCGAGGCCAGCGGGTTGAGCCCCATGGTCAAAAGCAACTGGCCGCGAGTCTGGTCCAGAATCTGCTCCACCCGCTTGCGCTGGGTCCGGCGAAACTCCAGCGCGACGTGCACCTGCTCCACCTGCCACCCCAGCGCCAACCCCTCGGCATGAAAGGCGTGGACCTGCTCGGCCAGGCTCTCCGCGGCGCGGATCTGGCTGTCCAGGGCACGCCCGACCTCCTCCAGCCCGAGGCAGTAGTAGTACAGCGTCGTCACCTGCAATATGATCATCTGCCGCGTGTAGTCGGCCGCGAGCTCGGCGACCTGCTCGCCGTGCGTATGCAGGGCATATAGGAACCACGTCGTCGGGTTGAACACCGACATCTGTATCTGCCAGGTGATCTCCCGAATCCGCTCATCGTGCATGGGCATCGAGCCGCCGGCGATGACGACCTCCGGCTGCGGGTCCCAGCGGGCGTAGCTGTAGTTCAGGTTGACGTGGGGCAAAAAGGCGGAGAAGGCGATCTTGCGGTCCAGTTGCGCGATCCGCCGCCGGACGTCGGCCACCTGGACGTCGAGGTTGTTCGCCAAGGCGATCCGCGCGCAGTCGTCCAGCGTCAGCCCGCGCTCGTCGCCGACCAGCAGGGCGGTCTTCTCCGCCAGGGCCGTCTGGTGGCGCAACGTCTCATCATGCCGCACCTGGGATGCATCGAACGCGGTGCAGCCGGTCAACGCCGCCGCCCCCATGGCCGCGCATAATGCCGTCGCGAACCGCAAAGCAGCACGCCGCTCAGGCGATCGCATCGCCACCCCCTCGCACGAGAACCCCATTGAAAAACAGCCGTTCGATCTCGGCCAGCCACCGGTCCACTTGGTCAAGCTGCTGCGTCGCCGCCGCGCGAAACGCCACCGCCTCCAGCATGGCATCCAGTCCCATCGTCACAATCTGGGCATCCATGGGTGCAAATAAACCGGCGGCCACGCCCTCATCAATAACGCCGGCACACTCGGTCTGAAGCCGGTCAAAGACCGCCCGGGTGTCCCCCACCAGCAAGTCAGGCTCAAGGGTATGCCGGGCCTCGGCCTGGAACACCTTGTAGAACAGCCGAATCTCCGGCAGGTTGTCGCGGATGACCGCATTGTGCGCGCGGATCAATTCTCGAGGCCGCATGTCCGGTGGAGCGTGAAGCCGCAGGATCGGCGTAAGCTGTTCCTCAATCCGCCGGGCACACCGCAGCAGAAGCTCCTGGAAGAGCGCCTCCTTGCTCTGGAAGAAGTTGTACAAGGTTCCCGTGGCGAACTCGGCCTTCTCGGCAATCTGCTGCATGGACACCCCATGCAGGCCATGCTCGCCGAACAGTCCCAGCGCGGCGGCGAGAATAGCCTCGCGATGCTGCCGTCGCTCTCTTTCCTTTCGCGATGACCGAGGTGCGGACATGGCCTGCCTGTCAAAGAGACATAGATTCATTTTTTGAACAATAGTTCATTGTATGAATTGCCGTTCATAATGCAAGGTGGAAGATACTGTTTTTTGGACCATGTGCACAAAGCAGCGTGCGTCCCTTGAAGACACGGTCCTGAAGTGCCGCCAGACCCCACGCCGGAGGACCGGAGGACGTATAGTCCTATAAGGTAAGCCTTTTCAATGACTTATAGGCATTTATCGCGGCTTTTTTGGTATGTTCGGTTTTTGTTCGGGTCTTTGGGGTCGAATTGCCGATAAGAAGCAGGCGGGTGCAGGATGGCCCGCACCAAGGTGGACCTAGTAAGAGGAAGGACCCGTCATGGATGCCAGACGCTTTTCCGACGATGCCGACGTGCCGCTGTGCAAGTTCGGACCCGGCGGAGACTATGTGTACCCGTGGGAGCCGTCCGCGGGTAGCGGCAAGAAACCCCGCAATCCGCTCGGCCAGGTCTTGGCTCGGATCGCCCGGATCCTCGGCGATAACCTGGATCCGGCGATCCTGGCCGAGTTGACCGCCTCGGTCGACGGCCCCAGCCCCGTTCCTTCGGGCCAGGAGAACCCTCATGAACCCGACCCTGCCCAGCATGCAGCTCACGCCGCGCCAGATCCAGGCGCTGGAGAACATCGCACGGTTTCAGGCCAGGCGCTGCTATTCGGCGACGATCGGCGAGCTGGCCGACGCGCTCGGCGTAAGTCGGGCCACCGCGTTCGAACATGTGGCCGCGCTTCGCGAAAAGGGGCTGGTCGCCCCGTCAAGCGGCAGGGCACGCTCTTTGCGATGTACGGAGCGGGGACAACGGCTGCTTGAGCGGCAGGCCGCGTGTGATGGGGATGGGGGTGCCGATGTCGGGCTTGGCATACCGCTGGCCGGGCGCGTCGCCGCGGGCCGGCCCATTGACGCGCTCGAAGAGCACGAGCAGCTCTCGCTGGAATCCCTGTTCGGGCGGCAGGATGTGTTCGCCCTGCAAGTCGTCGGTGACAGCATGATCGACGCGGGCATCGACGATGGCGACTATGTGGTCTGCCGCAAGACCGCCGCCGCCGAGCAGGGCCAACTCGTCGTGGCCATCGTGGAGGAGGACACCGCCACGGTCAAGCGATTCTACCGGGAGGGGGGCCGCATCCGGCTCGAGCCGGCCAACGCGGCCTATGCCCCCATCTGGACAGACCACTGCCGCATCGAGGCGGTCGTTATCGGTCTTCTGCGAAGGCTGTAGGCGCATAAAGAAAGCCCGCGGGGACAAAACCTCCCACGGGCCTCGTGAAACGTGTCGCCATCAGCCTATTCAAAAAGTGTCACCCCGGACTTGATCCGGGGTCCACGCTCGACGTGCGGTGTATTCTCTACACGCAAAGCGTGGATTCCCGCTTTCGCGGGAATGACGAGAAGGGCCCGTTTGTGTGGCCCGTACGTTTTTCAACGGACTGCTATGCTTCAATCAGGGGATTCGCGGACGGGGACGGTCTGTGTTCGTCCCCGCCGAATCAAGTCACGCCATCAGGCGGCCCGTCGCCGGCGCCGCAGCAACGTCAGCGAGCCCATGCCCAGCAGCACCAGCGTGGCCGGTTCGGGCACGCCCACGGCCGACAGGGCGAAGTCCACGTCGGTCGCCCCGTCCGGATTGAGGATGAACTCAATGCTGGTCACATCCGACAGCACCGACGGGTTGGAGAATGCCGAGAACAGGGCCACGAACGTCATGGGGCCGGCGCTGTCCGGGATCACGTCCGAGAAAACCGCCGTTCCGCCCGTGCCGTTCACGTTGATGGTAATGCCGGTCACCTGGGCGATGCCGCCGTCGATCCTTTCGAAATCGAGGTACAGATAGTCGCCCATGGCCAGCAGGTCCAGACCGCCCAAGCCCTCGCTGTTGACCAACGTTGCCGGCGGGCCGTAGATGTCGGGGTCCAGGCCGTCGTACTGGAGCGTCAGGATCGTGCCCGGCGCGTTCGAGTTGAACGACAGCAACCCATCCCCGATGGTGCCGATAAAAGAGTCCATGTTGGCCGTGCCGTCCACGGTAATCAGCAAATCCCGCTCGCCGCCGAGGATCGTGGCCCCGGTCGTTTCGACGAGCGTCGGGTTCGGATGCAACAGAGGAATAGCCACCGCCTGCGACGTGGGCGGGTCCGTGAAATCGTCAAACACGACCAGCGCGTTGGCGGCCGATGCAGCCAGCAGAACAGTAAGGATACCGATAGCGTTTTTCATCACCTCTCCCTTCCGAGAAACCCATCACCCCATGTGGATACGTCAAAACCCCCGCTTGATACTCCATGAGTGTACCATGTTCCGGGGTCGAATGTCAAGACGTCGCCCCTCAGTTTGCGCGAATCGCCCGGCCTCATTGGACCACATGCAGGTCGCACCATGCGGTCCTCGGCACCGCCGCTCATCAGTGGGTGCGCCGCCGCCCGAACGTGGCATGACCATGCAGGGCCAGAATTGCCGTGCCGTATGAACCGGCATGGGAGTTGCGTTTCACCTGCGGCGCTGGTCGCGCACGCAGCGATAGACCTCAAGGGCCGCGAGGATCAGCGAGACAAGGTATATCCACGCGTAGATCTTCCACAAATCCGCGGCTTCCGGGTCCCTGCCGATAACCAGCACCGCCGCGAAACTGAGTACAAACAGGGCGAGTATAAACACCTCGGCTCCCCGCAGAGCGAGTGCGATTATCCTGCGAATCTTCATGACCGCCATCCTCGATGGTTCGTTGTTTCCGTCGGTCGCACCCATTTCAGTAGATTTCGAACCACTCCACATACACCACGGCATGGTCGGGCTGGTCCCACGAAATAAGCATTCGGTAACATTCTCGCGGATTCCCGGTATCTTCACCTGCCCTGTAGGTTTTGTGAGTATCAGGTGTCCACCACGAAGGGCCGGATGAGGTGAAGCGAACATCTGCACCCGGCATAAGTGTCTGCACTCGGAACGGCGTGTTCTGGAGAAACTCGTCAAGCTCGGCGTAAGGCACAGTAGCTTTTGCTAGAAGGGCAGCGTCCAGTCCTCGTTCGTAATAGTAATTGTCTATGCGTGCACCGGCCGTAAAGGTGAGTCCGGTGAGCTGAGTGATTGCTTCTTTCACGGCTTCATCGGATGCCTGTCTGTATCGCACGATGGAGACCAAGACAAGCATAGAAAGGATTGTCACTATCGCCCATAGGAAAAATAAATATCTCTTTGACATAGCTGGGCTCCTTACACTCAGTCCGCTCTAGGTGCTACGCCCGACGTTTCAGTTGCCGGGGTTGGCTATGGGCGATGCCTTTTCGTCCGGCACCGTCTTCCTGTAGACTTCGACCACGTAGTACGGACCCGGTTCCCAAGAGCCTGCGCTGAAGAGCGTTGCTCCCGCGATTGCGTCGTCAAGTGTGTTGAACAGACAATACCTGTTGGTCTTCAAAGTGGCTGCCCCTCCGTTACAGGAAAGCGGAGAGCACTCGAATCCGGGTGTGAACGCACGGTTTACGGCGTCATATCCCAAGAACTCAAAATCGTCGGTCAGCGGGGCGACGGGTGCTTCCAGCAATACGCCTTCTGGGACAACCTGCCCATCTGACACCCTGATCGGATACTGCTTGAACGCATACAGATCATAAGGCCGACAGTCGCGCAACTCTTTCAACACCTGGGCTGCCGAGTCCGGTGAATCGTACAGCAAGTACTCATTGTGTTGCCAGATCTCGATTCTGTCTTCGGGGTCCTCGGAGATGCAGGAGCTGGCGCTGCAAATCTCCTCGACACCGGGGGCCTCCAGGTAATCGGGTCTCCTCCGCGTTATCTTGTGCAAATACCCGATCAAAACAGGCTGCATCCAGTAGCCTCCAAGTGTCTCAGTGGGTGCGCCGCCCGCCACGTCCGTCAATCAGTTCGACCTGGGTTTTCGTAACGGCCAGTTGCGTGCTGTCGCGATATTCCCGTTTTTCCAGGTCCACCAGCACTCGCCGCATCTCCCGACGGCCGGAGAGAAACCGCACCTCATAATTGTAGACGCAAAACGATGGATCTGTACCGATCAAATGACCGACCGCCCGGACCCTGGCAAACGGGCACAGAGGATTCCACAGCACTTGCGTTTCGCACGAAAGGAGGTTCACGCGTACGAATCGGCTCTTGTCACTGCCGAAGACCCATCCCTCGCGCCCCAGGCGTGGAACACCGAGGCGCCCCAGTTTGCTGGCCGTCCCCGTACCCAGGTCAAACACATAGGTGATAAACTGCTTTCCTTGGATGCCCGTCAAGACAAGGCGATCACTGAAAGTATCGTACTGGGCCTGATACCAGGCTGCTCCCCTCGGTGCTTTCATGCTGGAAGTGACCTTCTGGCTGTCAAGATCGAACAGGTCGATGTGCGCATCCGAGTCGTCACGTAGAACGTAAGCGATGCGATTAGCCGGATCGACGGCCGCACACATGTACTCCTCGAGTTCATACACCTTTGTCTCAGGGCTGTCCTTCGCTGGGATGATTTCCAGCAGAGCGGCCGGCCAGAAACCTTGTTTTCGTAGGACGGGACCTGCTAATTCAACCCAGGCGCGGTCCTCGGCGACGCCCACCACCCTTCCAAACTCCCGTTGCCCCAAGAGGCCGAGTCCGGAGATGTCCAGCGTCTTGAGCTCTTCATATCTGTCGTTCCATAGGGTCATGGTCTTCCCGTTGACCGACAGCAACCTCCGCAATGGCGGAAAGGCCGCCCTATAACAGGCAAACTGTCCGGGCCCTCCCGCATAGGCGTTCCGACCGAGCGGCCCGTAGCGCCCCGCAACGCAGGCTTGAATGCCTGGTTCTCCCAGAAACGAGGCCGCGAACGCGTCGGCCCGCGTGAAGTGGTCCACCTGTTTGAAGGAGGCCACAAACCCCGGATCCCACCGCAAATATCGCCATGCAAGACCGGCCGCGACAACCGCCAGGACCAAGAAGAGGATGATGCCCAGTGCTCGTCTTCGGCAAAGCCGTCTCAAACACGAATTACAATATCCCATGGGCCCGTCTCTCTTCTGGAGCCGCCAACTCGAGTTTTCTCAACGCCCGTTCTTAATCCTCGCTATTCGGCGTTTTCTTAAGCCGCAGGCGTGATGCAACGACGTACAGGTTCCACACGGCACGCCGCAGAAAGAAACGGGCCGCCATGCCGCCCACGCTACCGACGGCAAGACCGACGACGGCACCGCCGAGGACACGCATTAGGTCGATATGGAGCGTTCGTTCAACCAGCAACAGGCCTGGTCCGGGGCGTGACGCTGTTACCGTTGATACACCTGCCTCGGCCGCGACAAGTACTGCTCCGAGGATCGCCCCGACCGGCACCCAGATGCGTGGGTGTTTGCTGCTTGGTACGCGCCCAAGGGAGAATGAGCCCAAGGCGACAATGATCAGACACAGCCAGAGTACGACCAGTGTCCGGTCGGAGAGTACAATACCTTCATATCCGCCGGATACATTGGGTGCCGTGTCCTTCATGGGGGGCGTTCGTTCCAATTGGGCGATAGCCACGTCGGAAACGGGACCCGTGACGACGAAGTCCTGCAGGGGCGCGCGCAGGGGAAGGGCAGAATAGGCCAGCCCATCAATGATGCTGACCATCCGGGGTTGAGACCGCATTGAGAGATAGCGGCTCGTCGCAGCCAGAAGCCTTCGTGATGCCAACGGGGTCAGGCTGACTCGAATCGCCGGCCTGCCCGTGGAATAGTCCGTTGTCTGAGATACGCTCTCGATATCGGCAGAACTAACATCGGTATCTTGGACAAGAACCAGCACTTCTATGTGATCCTCCACAGTCCGTAGTACGAGTCCGTCGATGTCCTGTAGATCACCTGTCGCCTCGTGATGGACGGGTACCCAGTGACCGACTGTCCCGTCGTCGCTGCTCACGTCCTTGCCGCTGGCCTTTTTGGCCTGCCGAACGAGTCCCGCGTCAGTCGTTGGATCGGCTGCCAGGCGCAGTTCAATCGTGCCGCTTCCGGTGTTTCCGCCTTCAGGCAGGTCCGCCCCACAGATAAGGGGCAGTAGCCCGGCCAGGATCAAGACCCCTGCGTAGGCCAGCCCACGCGGCGCGACGGCGTTCGGGAGTTGACGGGTGCCACTGCAGTGGCGCGATTTGCATGGCACAAAGTACACAAGAGAGGTACCGGGTGCAGCCTTGGCGTGCAAGGTGCCTCCCGCATTATCGATGCTTGATTTCATAGATGCACGTTTTGACATCGGCTGCCAGTTCCATATTTCCCTGGACATCCAGGCCTTGGATTGCGGGGATGTCTTCCTGCGTTCCCACGACCGCCAGAGCACAGATCGCCTGTCGTACATACAGCATGTCATCTTCTGTCTTCAGGATCGCCAAAGCAAGATGCCTGAGTCTATCCGTGAAGCCGGGGCGTGCCTCGTTCTCCTGGTTGACGAAGCCCCTGTAAAGACCCATGCAGAAAGGACCCCTGCGCAACCAGGACAGTCGTCTCTTGAAGAAGAGCCACTCATAGCTCGTTTTGTCGACCGACAAAGAGTGTCTCCATTTGTCCCCAGGTGGACCTTCGTCCGCCGGTAGTACGCCTGGCCGCCGCCTCGTTCCCCGGGTCGGACGAAGTGGAGGGCCTGACCCATGTACCACAGAATACTCCAAGGACCGTTTTGGGACAAGAGGGGAAAACCGTCGATTTGGCTCCGAACGGTGGCCGCGTGGGACCCGGGTATGGGGCGTCAGAGGCCTATTCCGATCCGGGTAAGCCTCTCAACCCCCGGGCCGGGCGCGGCGGCTGGCGGCCTGGTCGAGGGAGCCGACCCAGTCCAGCAGGCCGCGGCGGTAGGTCTCGATCGAAAAGAGGAACCCATCATTGTGGCGGCCGTCGATCTCGACGAACTGCTTGGGTTCGTCGGCGGCCTCGAAGAGCCGCCGGCCGAACTCCAACGGCACCAGCTCATCGTTGCGGCTGTGCACGACGAGCACAGGGCAGCCCACCCGCCGCACCGCATCGATTGTGCGATACTTGAACGACGCGAACCAGTGCACGGGCAGGTACGGGTAGAACTCCTTGCCCAAATCCTCATATGAGGTAAACGTGCTCTCCACGATCAGGCCCGCGGGCTCGACCTGGCTGGCCAGGTTCGCCGCGATCGCCCCGCCCAGCGACCGGCCATGGAGGATGATCCGTTCGGGCCGCACGTGCTTGTCCCGCACCAGCCAGTCCCAGGCCGCCCGGGCATCGCGATACGTGCCCTCTTCGGTGGGCTTGCCCTGGCTTTGGCCATAGCCGCGATAGTCAAAGACGAGGATGTTGAAGCCCAGCTCGTTCCACAGGTTAATCGTGTCCAGGCGGTGGGAGATGTTGCCGCTGTTGCCGTGACAGAACAGGATCGTATAGCAGGCGCCGGCGGCGGGCACGTACCATGCGGCCAGCTTCAGCCCGTCCTGTGTAGGGAGCGAGACCTTTTCAAACGGCAAGTCCAGGTCGCCGGGGTCATACTCCACCTCGCGGACGGGCCGATACAAAAACGATGGCTGCATGAAATACAGCGTCAGGCCCAGAATGGCGTACACCCCCACGATCAGCAGGGCGATCGATACCAGGATCGACATGATTCTCCGCTTTCTCATCTGTCGGTCGAACCGTGGCGGTCCCGTCGCATGGCCGCCGGCCGCCCGGATGCGGTCGAGCGGTTGGGGCATTTTAGATTGCCGACTGGACACGGGCAAGATAGAATGCGGTTTCATATACGGCGCACCGCGCACCCCAAAGGACAGACCCACGAGTATCGGGTATGATACAACGGCGAAAGACAACGACGGCGCAGGTCGGGCCGCTGCGGATCGGCGGGCAACATCCGATCGTGGTGCAGTCGATGACGAAGGTGGCGACGACGGACGTTGGCCGCTGTGTGCGGCAGGTCCGCCGCCTGGTCGAGGCCGGGTGCGATCTGGTCCGCATCGCCGTGCCGACGGCGGCGGCGACGCGGGCGTTCAAACAGATCGTGGACCGCGTGTCGGTGCCGCTGGTGGCCGATGTCCATTTTTCCGCCGACCGGGCGATCGAGGCGATCGAGGCCGGCGCCGCCAAGATCCGGCTCAACCCGGGCAACCTGCGCGGCCACGGCGACGTCGAGCGGGTGATCGACTGCGCCAAGGCCCACGGCGTCGCGGTCCGCATCGGCGTCAACGAGGCCAGCATCCGCGACTTGAAGGCCGAGGATGTGCCGCCCGCCCGCCGCGTGGCGCTCATGATCCGCGAGATGCGCACGTACATCCGCCGGTTCGAGGGGCGGGGGTTTACGAACCTCGTCCTCAGCGCCAAGTCCGCCGATGTGAACCGAACGATTGACGTAAACCGCGCCGTCGCCGAGGCATTCGAGTACCCCCTGCATCTGGGTCTGACCCACGCGGGTTTGCTGGTCGATGCCACGGTGCCCTCCGCCGTCACGCTGGGGGTCCTGCTCGCTGAAGGCATCGGGGATACGGTCCGCGTGAGTGTCGCTGGCGACCCGGTGCAGGAGGTGCGGCTGGCGCGGCAGATCCTGCTGGCGCTGGGCCTGTTGACTTCAAACGAGCCGGAACTGATCGTCTGCCCCACGTGTGGCCGGTGCGAGATCAACGTCGTGGCCCTGGCCCGGCGGGTGCGGCGGCTGCTCACGGATGTGCATAAACCCGTCCGGGTGGCCGTCATGGGGTGCGTGGTCAACGGCCCCGGTGAGGCCGCCGATGCGGACCTGGCCATCTGTGCAGCCAAGGGCAAGGGCTTTCTCTACCGCCAGGGACAGAGAATTGCCGTTGTCCCCGAGGCCCAACTGCTCGATGCACTGGCGACGGAGCTCGCTGCGATCTGAACGGGCCCGGCACTTGCACGGACGCGTGGTTCTGTGTACAATCGAGATGGATGGCAGGTGTGGCGGGTCCTGAAAGGTCGGCCTCTTGCCCCGCCTCGGGAGGAAGGCTTTGAAGAAAACATGTATTGAGGGAGGACGGTGATGAAACTCTACCAGCAGGTTCTTCTGGCAGTGGGTGTGGGGGTTCTATGCTCGCCGGCGGTCTTCGCGGCGGCCTCTGATCACGTTTCACAGGTGCTTCTTACGCAGGGCGTCAGGTATGAAGCCGAGTCGGATGCGGGCCCGTGGTATGTCTTTACCCTGGAGGTCGACACCGACGCGACGGTCATCGAAATCCAATTCACCACGCCCGCCGGTTACACCTACATCATTCCCGCCGTCCCCAGCCAGTACAACCCCTGGACCGGCGTCCAGACAAGCTGGGAGTACTTCGAGGATGACGATGTGTGGGAGTGGGAGTACGAAATCGCCTCGGAATACATCGACCCCTTCGAGTATTACGGCGACGGCGACTACCAGATCACCGTCTTCTACGCGTGGTCCGACCCCGACCAGATCACCGTTCCCTTCCGCATCGCCGGCACCGACGACCCCCTGCCCCAGCCTACGCAGGTGCCCCTGCCCATCGAGCCGGTTCACAACACCGATGTCGCCTCCCCGGTCGCTTTTGCCTGGCAGCCGTGCACGGATCCGGCCGTCAACGCCATCTGGGTCGGCGCTGAAAGGACCGATATGAGCGATGAGGTCGGCGTCGATTGGCTCATCGGCCCCGACCAGACGCAATGGGGTCCGGCCGAATGTTCCGCCGGACGCTGGCAGGCCGAATTGACCTTCTATCACGCCCAGGGCCCCATTGATGCCCAGGGCGTTGAATGCTGGGTCGGCAAGTACACCGAGATGGCCTGGTCCTTCTCCGTCGGCGGCCCCTTCCCCATCTATGAGGTCTGGGCCGGACACACCGACTACGTTCAGGAGCCCGAGAACTGGAACATCCACTACAACATTCATGAATCCGACTACGTCCGGCTGGGCGGCTCCGATGGCTACACGGCCACGTTCAAGGGCAGCTATCCGTACTATATCCTCGTCGTTCGCGAACCTCTCCTCGTCGATTGCATCAAGGGCTCCGATGGCAACTGCTACATGGGCCCGTGGGTCACCGGCAACCTCGAAGACGGTTGGGCCCTCTGGTCGCACGATGAACAATACGCCATCCTCGGCGCGCCCACCGGCAGTGCGTTTATCGGCTTCATTCGCGTGGAGAATCCCGGCCATTGGGACGCCGTGACCATCGTGACCGACAAGGCCATAGACTGCCCCGACGGGGACGTCACCGGTGATTGCTTCGTGGACTTGCAGGACTTGGCCGTCCTGGCCGCCGATTGGCTCACCGGGACACGGATCATCTACTGACCGGCTCGCTTGTCCGCGGGCCCTCGACCTGCATCCCCGCGTGGCTGCGAGGCGCGGGAGGTGTCCGGATCATCCGCCTCTGTCTTGCGTCGGCCGGGCGTGTGGCGTATTCTACCCTGTCGAGAAGGGGGGCGGCTGAAAGACTGAGCCGCCCGAACGGTCAGGGGAGAATCGCCTATGCGGATCATCGCCGGTATGCGGCGCGGGATGAACCTGCTGCCCCCCAAAGGGCACCAGACGCGGCCCATCACCGACCGCGCCAAGGAAGCCCTGTTCAGCGTGCTGCACAAGTATGACGTGATCGATAACGGCGTAATCGCCGATCTGTTTTGCGGCACCGGTTCGATGGGGCTCGAGTGTCTGTCCCGGGGCGCCCGTTGGGTCACCTTCGTCGACCGCGATCCCAACGTGATGGATCGGCTTGGCCGCAACATCGCCAAGGCCCGGTTCGTCGAGGCGTCCAAGGTCATTCGCGCCGATGCGTTCAAAGTGGGCGCTCCCTGGCCCGATCCGGCGGCGGCCCAGGAACGTTACGATGTGGTGTTCGTTGATCCCCCGTACCGGATGACCTATGATACGGCCGCGGATTCGGCGCTCGGTCGGCTCTTGCGGGCCTTAACGGATTCGGTCGTGCCCGAAGGGCTTGTGGTGGTCCGAACGCATCACCGGTCGACTCTGGTGGAGGCCTACGGCGAATTGAGGGTGGTCGACCATCGTCAGTGGGGCACCACGGCGGTGAGTTTGCTGCAACGGCAGTCACCGCCGCCCGAGCCGTCGGCTTCACCGTCGTGAGTCCATCTATCTGTCCGGCGCCAGCGAGGAAACCATGACGAATCGACAGGCCGCCATCCGGATCGTCCGCCGGCTTCGCGAGGCGGGCTACCAGGCCCTCCTGGCGGGGGGGTGCGTTCGCGATCGGCTTTTGGGGCGTCGGCCCAACGATTACGATGTGGTGACCGACGCCCCGCCCGATGCCGTGATCCGCCTGTTTCGTCGCACGCTCAAGGTCGGCGCCCAATTCGGTGTGGTGATCGTGCTTCAGGGCTCCCAGCAGGTCGAGGTCGCGACATTCCGCAGCGATGTGGGGTACACCGATGGCCGCCGCCCCGACCAGGTCACGTTTTGCGACGCCCGGCAGGATGCCCTGCGCCGGGATTTCACCGTCAATGGCATGTTCTATGACCCCCTCGAACGCCGTGTCATCGACTACGTCGGCGGCCGCGAGGACCTGCAGCGCCGCATTCTTCGCACCATCGGTCCGCCCGATGAACGCTTCGGCGAGGATTACCTGCGCATGCTGCGGGCCGTCCGGTTCGCCGTGCAGCTTGGCTTCGAGATCGAACCGGCCACGTGGCAGGGCATCCGGTACCATGCCGAGCGGATCGCGCGGGTCAGTGGCGAGCGCATCGCCGTCGAGCTTGAAGCGGTCCTGACCCACCCGGATCGGGCCCGGGGTATGCGGCTCCTGGTCGAGTCGCATCTGGCCCGGCACATCTTCCCGGGTTTCGACGGCCCCGTGGCCCGGGCGGCCTGCGGCCTGTACGAGCATTTGCCGCGATCGGTCGATTTCGCCCTGGCCTTGGCGGCGCTTTTCGTGGCCGGGCCCACCGAATGGGCGCTCGAGCGATGTGCCGCCCTCAAGCCGAGTCGTCGACTGGTCCAGCACGTGCAGTTTCTGCTCGATCATCGTGGGTGTCTGCTGGACGCCGAGATGAGCCTGGCCCGGCTCAAGATGTTCGTGGCCAGCCCCTACTACCACGACTTGTTCGTCCTTCACAAGGCGATGTGCAAGGCCGAGGCCCGGAGCTTGGCTCCGCTACGTAAGATTCGCCGCCGAGCCGCCGAGCTTGCCGGACAGGACATTACCCCGCGCCCGCTGCTCAACGGCCACGAGCTCTTGGCCTTGGGGGTCCAGCCTGGTCCCCAAGTGGGGCAGGTGGCCCAGGAGATGTACGTGGCCCAGCTCGATGAGCAAATCCGTACACCCGAGGAGGCCCGCCGGTGGGTCCGGCAGTGGCTGGCCCGGCATGCCCCGGCTGATTGAACCCTGCGATGTATTCGTTGTCCGGCGCCGGGCGCTCGGCAAGACGGGTATTTTTTGAAGCCGTGGGCTTGACCGACCGATCTTGTCTGCTAGACTGTACGCGACGGGGCCGTAGCTCAGTTGGGAGAGCGCTTGCATGGCATGCAAGAGGTCGTGAGTTCGAATCTCATCGGCTCCATTTCACCTCCTACAGATCCCCAATCAAATAGTGGTCACACGACGTTCGGTACGGACGGGCCGCGTGGTGCCGCCCGGGCGGGGGGCCTCCTGGTTCCAAGGGGCGTTTTCAGCGTGCAATTCTGACGCGATTTTGCTATAATCATGTCAAAGACTGATGCGGGGGCGGTCTAGCAAGCTGTTGAAAAAGTGTCACCCCGGACCCCGGATCGAGTCCGGGGCAGGCTTTGATCCGGGGTCCACGCTCGACGTGTGGTGCGCTCTCTGCACGCAAAGCGTGGATTCCCGCTTTCGCGGGAATGACAGAAAGGGCCCGTTTCTGTGGGCCGTATGTTTTTCAACGGACTGCTGGCCGCGGGGTCGCGGCGTGCTGAACCGGACAAAGTTGCGCGGGGGAGGGGGCGATGGTTGAATGTCAGGCTTTTTTATCATCCGTGTCAGGTGTGTTTCTGTTCGGCCACCCGACGGGTCCCGGAAAATAGGCCGGAAATAGTGTTACATTGTCGGCCACATACTACTCAGAGTAATGGCCTATATGGTTGACAACGCCGATTTCACCGATCTTGTGACCCGGGCCCAGGGGGGAGAGGGGGACAGCCGGGATCGTCTAGCCGCCCTGGCAAGGGATCGGCTGTATACGTATGTGCAAAGGCTGACCCTTCGGCATGAGGTGACTGAGGACATCGTACAGGAGAGCATGATCGAGATGTTACGCTTCCTGGATAAACTCGAGCGGGCCGATCGTTTTTGGCCCTGGCTGCGGCGGATCGCCATCAACAAGCTGCACCATCACTACGCCCATGAGCGGAGCCGAAGGGCCATGAGCACCGCCGACATGGAACAGGTCCTGGCCGCGGATAAGAGCCGTGAGGGCTTCGCCGAGCTGGTAACCAACGAACTTAAGCAGATCATTGTCGAGACGATGGGGGAGCTCAAACCGCGGTACCGTGAGGTTCTCGTGCTGCGGTGTTACGAGCAGATGGATTACGCAAGCATCGCCGAGGAAATGGGGACCACCGAGTTCAGCACCCGCGTGTTGTTTTTTCGTGCGAAGAACGCCTTGGCCAAGCAGCTCGCACGGCGGGGATTGGGGCGTGCATCGCTGGCGATGGTGCTGGTCGTTTTCGGTCGTATGACGGCCGAGAGCCAGGCCGCGGCGGCGACCGTTCAGGTCGGCGGCGGCACGCTGGCGGTGGGGGCCACTGCGGCGGCGGCCGGCGCGCTGACGACCAAGACGGCCATGGTCACCCTGGCGGCGGCCGCCGTGGTCGCAGGCACCGCGTTGGTGCAGTCGCCGAAGTCAGCGTTGCACCCGGGGGCGCCGAGCGGGGCAAGTTCGGTTGCCTTGACGGGCCTGCCCGCCGGTGCGACGGCCGCGCATTCGTGCTGGTATTTCTATCCTGAGGGAGCCGGCGGTCCCGTCATGATTCGCCGGGCCGCGCCCTCCGGGGGGGGCGCCGAACCCTGCCGCTACCTCCAGAACGATCGAGGCAACTACTACTTCGACACCCGCGCCGGCGTGGTCTATATCAACAACCATCACGATTATGACCCCGACCTCTACGTGCGCCTGTTGCCCACGGATGACGCCGAGCTGCGCCGTTTCCTGTCGCAGGTCCAGCCCGACGCGAAGGGGCCCACGCCGGTTACCGACGCTGGGCGGGGCCTGCTGGTGATCGGCCATGAACGGGCCGAGTGGCCGTCGTGGACGACGCATCACGTGAACATGCTCAACGAGGACTACTACCGGTGCGACTGGCCCAAGGACGTGCGTGTCGTGGATCGACGCGACGACCTCCACCGTCGCGGCTATGCGGACATTCAGGTACGCGGACACGTCGGCAGCGAGGACGTGTTCGGGCGGGGCCAAATCCCCCTGGTCTACGCCGAACGCGAGCTTCATCAGCCATGGCTGTGGCTCCAGGTCGGCTCGCGACTGGTCGTGGCCGATGGTCCCGAAGGGGCCTATCGCTATGAGGCCGGGCCGCGCCGACAGACGATCTATCCGTCGGGCTGCTTCTTTGCGGGTTTGAGTCGTCCGTGGATGGGATTGCACGCCATCGATACCGTGCGGCGCGACGCGGCCGCCGCGAGGGTATGGTTCAGCACGCGCTTGGGCGAGGACGGGCGACTCGGCCAGGTCGAGCTCCAGCATGAAGACGGCTCGATCACGTATACGATTGACATGGACAGCGACCTGGTGACCGAGGTCGTGTTTGAAGACCTGGTCTCGGGTTCCCCGGTTCGGGGGCGCTTGTCGTTTGAGTATGTTCTGTCGGTTGCCCCCGTCGCCGATGCGATTTCGGTCCGGCCCTTGAGGCGGGTGCGCGACGATGCCTTGCCCCACGTGGCGTGGGTTTTTGATCTGGCGCGTTAGGTCGACAGGGCCGGGGCCCGTGAGGAAGAGGATGATGAGAGATTGCCGATCTCCACGGCTATGGGCGTCGTTGTCGCTCGTGGTGGTCTTCTGTACGGCGTCCATGGCCGGCATTTTTTACGTGGACGACGATGCCGCCGCCGGGGGTGACGGCGTCGCCTGGACGCGGGCGTTCAGGCACTTGGCCGATGCGCTGTCCATCGCGGGGCCTGGCGACGAGATCCGTGTTGCCCAGGGCCTCTACCGGCCGGGATTCACCGACGCCGACCCCAACGTCATGCCGGGCCGTGAGGCGAGCTTCTTCTTGCCTCAGGGCGTCGAAGTGTGCGGGGGCTTCGCCGGCCTCGGTCAGGGCGACCCCAACTATTGCCAACCGGATCTGTTCCCCACGGTGCTCAGCGGCGATCTGCTCGGCAACGACCAGCCGGATTTTTCCGGTTACGAGGACAACTGCCGCCACGTCGTCACCGCGGTCGGCGTGGATGCCCAGACGGTCCTCGACGGTTTTGTCATTACGGGCGGCAACTGCCAGGGCCAGGAAACCAACCCCGACAGCCTGCGGGTCCGCGGTGGCGGCATGCTGAACGATAACGCCGACCCCACCATTCGTCGATGCCGGTTCGTCCGCAACACGGGCTGGTACGACGCGGCGATGCTGAACATCTACGGCAGCGACCCTGTGGTCATGGACTGCCGCTTCCTGGGCAACCGGGCCACCGCCAGCGCCGCGGCCGTCCGAAATCGAAACAACAGTCGTCCGACGTTCATCAACTGTGTGTTCAGCGGCAATCATGCCGGCGAGCGGGGCGGCGCGGTGTACGACGACTTCGGCAGCGCCGCCCACTTGGTCAATTGCACGCTTGTGGGCAACAGCGCCGGCGACCGCGGCGGGGCGATTCACGCCGACCAACAGGGCCGGCCCTTCGTGACCAACTGCATCGTCTGGGGCAATGCCGACAGCACTGGTTATGGTCAGGCGGCCCAGATCGCCGTGGTGGGCGGAACGGCGGTCGTCAATTATAGCTGTGTTCAGGGGTGGACCGGCGCACTCGGTGGGGTCGGCAATCTGGGTGATGACCCGCTGCTCATGAATCCCGCCGGTTTGGATGACCTGAGCGGGACGGATGACGACGATTTGCGGCTCAGCGGCGACTCACCCTGCATTGATGCCGGCGTCAACTCGGCGGTCGCGGTGGACCACGACCTGGCCGGCAATGCCCGCATTGTGGGGATGACCGTCGACATGGGAGCCTACGAATACAAGGGTCCCATCGGTCTGGTGGCGCACTGGACCTTGGACGAACGATCGGGACCTTGGGCTCACGACGAATTGGGCCGTGTCAATGGTGTGCTTGTGGGCAACCGTCGTTGGCGGCCGTACGAGGGGCGCATCGGGGGGGCGCTCGATTTCGACGGCCTCGGCGACTTCGTCGATTGCGGAGCCAATGCGATCTTCAATCTTCGCGATGCCGTCACGGTGACGGCGTGGTTTCAGGTGCGACGCTTTGACCGCAGCTACCAAGCCATCGTCACCAAGGGCGACAGCGCCTTTCGGCTGCAAAGGTACGGCAACACCTCGGTCCTGGAGTTCGCCTGCAGCGGCGTCGATGTGCCTGGGACCACCTGGAGCAATATCTGGGGCACGACGCCCGTCGACGACGGGCAGTGGCACCATGCCGCCGGCGTCTATGACGGGCAACGCATGTACCTGTACGTCGACGGCGAGCTGGATGCCTCCAGCGAGGCGACGGGCCGATTGAACCTGAACGATTACCCCGTCTGGATTGGCGAAAACGCCGAGCAGCAGCGCCGCTACTGGAACGGGCTCCTTGACGACGTGCGGATCTACAATCACGCGCTGAGCCCGACGGAGATCCGCCGGCTGGCTCAGCCCGGCCGCACGTGGCACGTCGATGGTGCCCATGGCAGCGCTCAGAACGACGGTCTGAGCCCAAGCAGCGCCCTGCTGACGATTCAATCCGCCATCGACCGCGCCGCCAACGGCGACCGCGTGCTGGTCTGGCCCGGCGTTTATCGCGAGGAGGTGGATTTCCGAGGCTTGTCGATCACGGTGACCAGCGCCACGCAACCGGCCGTCATCGAGGCCCCCAATGGCTGGGCCGTTTCCTTCGTCCGGGCCGAGGGACCGGCCAGCGTCCTGAGTCATTTCATCATTCGAAACAGCCGTTACGCGGTATTCGTGTGGATGGGCCGGCCCACGCTGCGTAATCTGACCATCGTCAAGTGCGAATTCGGAGTGGATGCCCGCGCCGGGGCCGCCCCCGATATCACCAACTGTATCTTCTGGGGAAATCTATATACCGATCTCGCCCACGATGACCTGAGCCGTTGCGTGGTCCGTTCAAGCTGGTTGCAGGACTGGATCGAGCCGGAACCCGTCGCCTGGTGGGCCTTTCGCGAGGGCTATGGCGCGATGGCCTACGACTGGTACGGCGGCCATCACGGGACGATTCAAGGCGCGCAGTGGACCACGGGCGTCGCCGACACCGCGCTGCAATTCGACGGGATTGACGACTTTGTCCACGTCGCCAACGCCGCCGCGCTTCAGTTGGGCCGGGGCGACTACTCGATCTGTCTGTGGGTGCACCCGCAACGCGTTGACGGCTACCAGGCGTTGGTGGCCAAGGTGGAGGGCGATCAGAACAAGGAGTACATGCTCGGCATCGAGAACGCCGAGCTGCGGCTGGACGTTGAGAACCAGGGCAACGACGGCCGCGAACGCTCACCGATGTCCCTCGAGCCCGGCCGCTGGCAGCACGTAGCCGTCACGTTTGATGCAGATCGGCTCGAAGCGGCGTTTTACCTGGACGGGGAGCGTCAGCTCAGCGGTCATTGGGATCAGCCGGGCATCACGGCCTTGCCGACAGTCTTGGCCAACGACCTTGTTTTTGGGATGCGCGACGGCCTGTATCGCGACTCCTTCTACGCCGGCGCCATGGATGAAGTGATGCTCTTCGATATCACACTCACCGACGAGCAGGTCGCCGCGGTCTACCAGAAGGGGCTGGGGCCCTTATTCGCCGATCCCCAGCGCGGCGACTACCACCTCAAGTCCGAGTTCGGCCGCCACTGGGTCCCGGACGGCAACGATGTTCCGCCCGGCGGATTGTGGGTCCTGGACGATCAGACCAGTCCCTGTGTCGATGCCGGCGACTGGCAGGAGGGCCCCGGCCTTGAGCCGGAGCCCAACGGCGGTCGTGTTAATATGGGCGCTTATGGCGGCACCCCCTTCGCCAGCCGTGGCCTCTGGCCCCTGCGGGGCGATATTGACCGCGATGGACGCGTCGGACTGCCTGATCTGGCCATCCTGGCCGAGGATTGGATGTTGGCCCTGCCTTGGGCCCGGTAAAGCGACCCAGGCCACCAGAACGCCGTTTTCGCCTCATGCCCGACCGGACGAGGCCCTTTTCTTCCTTTCCGCGTTGACATGCCTTGCGCGATTGCTATAATAGAGCTAGGTTTTTAGCAGGGTTGGCAGCGGTCAGGCTGGGGAAGGAGGCCAGATATCGCGACCGGAGGTGGACAGTCTGTACGGGCATGGCGTGGGCGTCGCGGATTCACCGTCATCGAGTTGCTGGTCGTTCTGTTCGTGATTTCGCTTCTCTTGTCCATCCTCGTGCCGTCCCTGGGCAAGGTCCGCCGACATGCCCGCGCCTTGCACAGCCGCTCCAATCTCCGCGAGATCGCGCGCGCGGTGAACGTCTACGCCGTCGACAACAACGACTGGTACCCGCCTTCCGTGGCCACGAATGGTCCTGACGTGCGGTTCTTGAGCTGGACGATGCCCAACCGTCTTGTCGCGGTGGACGCCCAGGGCCCTCGCGTCCACCGGTCCATCTCGGCCTATCTGGGGCCCTACGTGGGAGACGTGGAGGTGATGCAGTGCCCCAATGCCCCGCGGCGGTTCCGCTATTTGCAGGACGCCTGGGACCAGGGGGATGCTTGGGACAACCCCGACAACGGGCCCGGCCCGGACGAGCTGCGAGGCTCGTACTGCATGTTCTGGGATTACCGTGGCTACATGCCCGAGTTTGACCGGGCCTTTCGCGGGGCCGAGAAGTCGGCCGGGCAGGCCGGGGACAGTACGCTTTTGGCGACGGACTATTTCGCCTTCGACCACCGGCGGCACCCTAATGCCTACGCCAGTTGTGAGAAGTTCGCGGCCTCCGACCGCACCATCGAATCCAGCTTCTATCCGAGCTACTGGCAGACCGATGAGCCGCTGACCAGTATTCGTATCCGCCCGGCCGCCGCGTATATCGACGGCCACGTCGAGCCCTTTGACGCAAAGGACATCGTCGAGGTCAAGGTCGCCAAGACCGCCGATGGCCGGGTCCCCTTCGCCGACCAGCTCCAGGCGGGAACCGTCCTCATCCCCCGCCAGGCCTCGCGGTAGGGCGGATGTTATCCAGCTTGTGCCGTCAGGGACTTGGCGTTTTCCATCTCCTCCCAAGGACGCGGTCTCAGAGTGGCCGAACGGAGAAATCTCTGATTCTCTCAAGTCTTTTCTCAATATAGGTTTATATTGAATCGGCTGCAAATCTCGAGAAAAATCTGATCTGTGTGTTTGACTTGTCCGTAAGTAGGACTAAAATAGTCTTAGTTTGATTGGCGAGGACCAGGAAGCCTAGAGGATGCAGGTCATACGGCAGAATACGGACTACGCGTTGCGGGCGATGATTCATCTGGCCGAGCGCGGCGACAACGGGCCGGTTTCAGCGCGGAAATTGGCCCAGGCCGAGCAGATTTCGCCGCAGTTTGCCAGTAAGATCATGCAGAGGCTGCAATCGGCCCACTTGGTGACGAGCACCATGGGCCCGAAGGGCGGTTTCGTGCTGGCTCGTCCGGCCGAGGAGATCAACCTGCTCGACGTCATCCAGGCCGTCCAAGGGCCGGTCAGCGTCAGCGACTGCGTCTTCTCGCGGGATGTGTGCCCGCGACGGCCGGCCTGCACGATCAGCCCGCGGCTGGCGGCTTTGCAGAGGATGATCGAGGGCTTTCTGAAGGGCATCTCGGTGGCCGACCTGGTCAACGGGACCGGCCAAAGTGATTCGCAGTTTTCATGCAGGGAGATCAGCCATGGCTGAAGCCAAACGGACCGACGTTTTGGATGTGTGTGTCGCGCAAGCTCAAACGCTGGCCGACCTGGTGGATTACTCCGACCAGGCCATCGTCAGCAAACGCATCATCGACAAGCCCACCGGCACGGTGACGCTTTTCGCCTTTGACGCCGGTCAGCGGCTCAGTACCCACCAGGCGCCTTACGACGCCCTGGTGCAGGTCGTCGAGGGCGCCGCCCACGTGACCATCCACGAGCGGTCGATGACCATGTGCGCCGGCCAGATCGTGCTCATGCCGGCCAACGTGCCGCATGCCGTCGCCGCCGAGCAGCGATTCAAAATGCTCCTGACCATGATCCGGGAAGGCACCCGGTCGTAAAGAAACGCACTTGACAAGGAACGCATGAGGAAAGGGAAGGAAATGTTCTGCTATCAATGTGAGCAAACCGCCAAGGGAACCGGCTGCACGAAGATGGGCGTCTGCGGCAAGGACCCGCAAACCGCGGACCTTCAGGACCTGCTGATCCACGCGTGCAAGGGTATCGCCTGGCACGCCCATAAGGCGCGGCAGGGGGGCAAGATTGACCACGAGATCGACCGTTTCATCGTGGAATCGCTCTTCACCACGGTCACGAACGTCAACTTCGATCCCGCACGACTTGAGGAGTGGCTTCATCGGGCCGGCGAGGTGCTCGACAAGGCCCGGCGACTGAGCGGCGCCACCGAGGGCGCGCCGCCCGAGGCCACGTGGAAGCCCGCCGCCGATCACGCAGGCCTGCTCGATCAGGCTCGGCAGGTCGGCATCGACAAGCGCAAGGCCGAGCTGGGTGATACGATCGCGGGCCTGCAAGAGCTGCTCGTGTACGGCTTGAAGGGCACCGCCGCCTACGCCGATCATGCCGCGATCCTCGGCCAGGAGGACGATGCGGTCTATGCGTTCTTCCATGAGGCCCTGGCGTTTCTCACGACCGAGGAGGCCACCCAGGTCGATCCGCTGCTGGGGATGATCCTGCGGGCCGGCGAGGTCAACCTCCGCGTGATGGAGCTGCTCGACGCCGCCAACACCGGTGCGTATGGCCATCCCGAGCCGACGACGGTCCGCGTCACGCCCGTCAAGGGCAAGGCGATCGTCGTCTCCGGGCATGACCTGCGCGACCTCAAGATGCTTCTGGAGCAGACCGAGGGCAAGGGCATCCATGTCTACACGCATGGCGAGATGCTGCCTTGCCTGGCGTACCCGGAGCTCAAGAAGCACAAGCACCTTGTCGGCAACTACGGCGGCGCGTGGCAGGACCAGCAGAAGGAGTTTGACGCCTTCCCCGGCGCGATTCTCATGACCACCAACTGCATTCAAAGGCCTACAGACGGTTACAAGGGCCGCATCTTCACCACCGGCTTGGTGGCCTGGCCGGGGGTTACGCACATCGCCGACGCCGACGGCCACAAGGACTTCACGCCCGTCATCGAGGCCGCGCTGGCCGCGCCGGGCTTTACCGTGGACGTGCCCGAGAAGACCATCACCATCGGCTTCGGGCACGAGGCGGTCATGGGCGTCGCCGACAAGGTCATCGACGCCGTCAAGGCCGGACAGATCCGCCACTTCTTCCTCGTCGGCGGCTGCGACGGCGCCAAGAGCGGCCGCAACTACTACACGGAGCTGGCCCAGGCGATTCCCGATGACTGTGTGATCCTCACGCTGGCCTGCGGCAAGTACCGCTTCAACAAGCTGGCGTTCGGCGATATCGGCGGTATCCCCCGCCTGCTCGACGTGGGTCAGTGCAACGATGCCTACTCGGCGATCCGCATCGCCCAGGCCCTGGCCGAAGCCTTCGGCTGCGGCGTCAACGACCTGCCGCTGTCGCTCGTGCTCAGTTGGTACGAGCAGAAGGCCGTGTGCATCCTGCTGACACTGCTGTATCTGGGCATTCAGAACATCCGGCTCGGACCGTCGCTGCCGGCCTTCATCACGCCCGAGGTGCTCAACGTGCTCGTGGACAAGTTCAATATCGCGCCGATTGGGACCGTCGAGGCCGACCTGAAGGCGATCCTCGGCTCAGCGGCGTAAATCCGAGGAAGACCACCGTGCTGCGGAACATCATCGTTATCGACGAAGAGAAGTGTGACGGTTGTGGTCAGTGCGTCACCGCCTGCGCCGAGGGCGCCATCCGCATTGTGGACGGCAAGGCCAAGCTCATCAGCGAGAGCTACTGCGACGGTTTGGGGGCCTGCCTGGGGCACTGTCCCAGGCAGGCGATCACCGTCGAGCAGCGGGACGTGCCCGCGTTCGATGAACAGGCCGTGCAGGGGCACCTTGCGGCGCAAAGCGCCGAGGAATCGGTCGCCCCGCCGACGCCGCCTCTGGGCTTCGTGTGCCCGGGCATGGCGGTACGGCGCCTCACGCCGAGCCAGGCGCCCCCGGCGGATGGCAACGGTCCGGCGGTGCCGTCGGCCTTGCGCCAATGGCCCGTGCAGCTTTCGCTGCTTTCGCCGACGGCCGAGTTCCTCAAGGGGGCCGAGCTGTTGCTTGTCGCCGACTGTGTGCCGCTGGCGGTAGGGGACTTCCACAGCCGCTGGCTTGCGGGCAAGGCCGTCGCCATCGCCTGCCCCAAGCTGGATGATCGCGAGGCGCACGCGAAGAAGCTCGCGGCCATTTTGAAGACCGCCAGGCCTGCCTGCCTGACCGTGCTGCACATGGAAGTGCCGTGCTGCTCCGGTCTGACTCGCCTGGCCGAGAGGGCCCTGGCGGCGGCAGGCGTGGACGTTCCCGTGGAGGACATCACCATCGCGCTGGATGGGCGGGTCGTCGCACCAAGCCCCAAGGCTGCTTCAGCCAGCCTCGGGTGACCCTACCGCCGCGTTTTAAATTGTGTAGGTCGTCCAGACATGCCGTTGTTCGTGATTCTGGCCCCGCCCCGCGACCCAGACCGCCCGCTGGCTCACCGACCGCCTCGCCGACGGCCCCGCCGAGGCCGCCGACCTCCTCAACGAGGCCGAGCAACGCGGATTCGGCAAGCTCACGGTACAACGAGCGGCCAAGAAGATCGGGGTGACCAAGGAGCGATCGGGCAAGGGGCAAAGGCGATCCATCTGGACTCTCGCCAGGCTTGACCCTGACGTACAGTGAAGCATGTCAGCCTGGGGAATGCGGAGTGAGAGCTAATTCGGTAACTTGGGAAATCCTGGGGGAATCTGAGGGCCCCTTCGAGAGGGGGGGGGTATGGGGGAGAGGATGAAAAATTGATAAGTTGATAAATTGAAAAACGCTATTAACACTCTAGCATGATCTCTTATCCTCTGGCCTGGTGCCTCTCCACCAACCGGCAGACCGTACCGGGCCGAGGAGCCCTCCCTTGGCCGGGCTATCCAGGGGTCTGTTCATAATCGTGGTTCTACTCCTGTTGAAAGCCACCAACTTTTCAATTTTTCAACTTTTCACGTTTTCCCCCCATACCCCCCCTCGGGACCCGGGGGGCATGCCCCCGCTTGCCTCGACCAACAGCGCCGGGTGCCATGCCCCACGGACACCCCGACCCACCCGCGCCGGGTGGCATGCCCACGCTTGCGTGGGCATGTCTTGGCGATGCAGGGGGCGTTCGTCGTCCCATGGCCACGCGTTGCGTGGCCATGCCACCCAACAACCTTGTAGACCCCCACCATCGTCATCCCGACCGGAGGGCCGAAGGCCCGTAGTGGAGGGACCCGTTTAAACAGCCCTTCCACAAGGCACCCGACGCCATGCCGCAACAGCATCAGCGGTGTCGCTTCGCGACGCTGAAGAATGGGTTCCTCGATCCGCGGTGCTTCGCTCCGCTTCGCACCGCTTCGCTCGGAATGACGATGATGAGGCCACCCGACGCACGGGCATGGACAGAATGAACAGCCCGCAGGGGCAGGGCAAGCCACAGAGAATCACAGAGAGCACAGAGTAGACCTGGCTCACCCGGATTGCCTCTGTGCCCTCTGTGGCGAACCCCATGGCCCGCGCGGCACAGCCCACCCGACGGTTTTGCAGGCCCCCCTTGGCCGTCATCCCGACCGGAGGGCCGAAGGCCCGCAGTGGAGGGACCCGTTTAAACAGCGCTTCAACAAGGCACCGGACGCGAAGCCGCAGCATGCTTTCCAACGGGGGGTCAACGTTGATCTCCGGCCATCTAACGCCGTGCCACAACAACAAAAACGGTGTCGCTGCGCGACGCTGAAGAACGGGTTCCTCGATCCGCGGTGCTTCGCTCCGCTTTGCACCGCGTCACTCGGAATGACGGTGAGAATCGTGGTCTGCACCGCGTCGCTCGGAATGACGATGATGGGGCCGCCCTTTGGGGGCGGAGATCGCCGGGCGATGTTGGGGTTGTTCGAGGACGGGGCTTGGCGTATAGTGCCCCGGCAAGGGCCGTCCTGTCCGTTGGACCGGCGGCATGGATTGGAGCACGCACGAGAAGGACTCCATGGACGCTATCGAGTTTGCATCGGGCTGGCGGGCGGTCTTCGCCGAGGCAGGGCTTGCCACGGTGGATGATTTCATGCGCTACGAAGGGGGCACGCCGATCGGCCACAACCGCCACCGGCAGGTCCTGACGTTCGTCCTCGACACGCCCGGGGGGCCCCGACGGTTCTACATGAAGCGATTCATCCGCCCACACCTGAAGGATATGCTGGCCACGCTGCGTCGGTTCAGGCGGCCATGCTCCCAGGCCGAATGCGAATGGCGGTATGCCCGAACGCTGCTGGCCCAGGGGATTGAGACGTACCACCCGGTCTGCCACGGCTCGCTCATGCGGTACGGATTCGAGCAGAGCTCGTTCTTCGTCACCGAAGAGATTCAAGGGCAGTGCCTGACGGACTATATTGCCGAGACGTGGAAGAACCTGTCCGCCGAGGACCGGCGCATGTTGCTCGTTTCGCTGGGTCGCTTCGTCCGCCGCGTGCACGAGGCCGGGATCAGCTTCCCCGACCTGTACGCCTGGCACATCTATCTGCTGGACCCGGTCGGTCCGTCGAGCCCATTGGCCCTGATCGACCTGCACCGGATGCGCTGTGGCGTGAAACGTCTCGGCGAACGGCTGCGGAACCTCGGGGCCCTGGAATACAGCCTGCTGGAACGGTACTTCGACGACGACGCCAAACGCATCCTGTTTGAGGCGTATCGACGACCGGAAGACCGGCTATCGTGGGAAGACTTCCGGTCACGGGTCCTCCGTCGTGCCGACGTGCTTCGACAACGCCGCCGTCACGCGCCCGACTACTAGGCCCCACCCGCAGCCTTACCGGCCTCCCTCCGTCGCGATGCAGCAGCAACGAAATCGAGGCCTTCCCGGCGGGCCCTACCAGTCCGTTGAAAAACGTACGGTCACAGAAACCGGCCCTTGTTGTCATTCCCGCGGAAGCGGGAATCCACGCTTTGCGTGCAGAGTACACACCACGCGTCGAGCGTGGACCCCGGATCAAAGCCTGCCCCGGACTCGATCCGAGGTCCGGGGTGACACTTTTTCAACAGGCTGCTACAGGTGACGGATGATCTGCTCCAGGTCGTTGGGCACCTCGACCGGCGGGTTGCTGAAGGCGCCTTTGCGATCCCGGTGGTACTCCACGGTCACGTTCGGGTCCTTGAGCGGGTGGCCCGTCAGGACACACACCACGCGTTCATCCCGACCGACGACCCCGTCGGCCAACAGGTGCTTGAGCCCGGCGATGGTCGCGGCCGAGGCCGGCTCACACCCCAGACCGGTGGCCCCGATCTGCGCCTTGGCATCGAGGATTTCCTCGTCACTGACCGCCAAAACCACGCCGTTGCAGATATCCAGGGCACGGAGGCATTTCTTGAGATTCACCGGGCGAGAAATTTCGATCGCCGATGCACACGTGTGCGGTGAAAACCCACGCTGTGTCAAGTCGTCATAGTAGGCGTCGATCATCGCCTGGTCGACACGCCCGTCGTTCCATCGCAGGCCGCGCTCGTTGAACAGTTGCGTCAGCGTATTGGCCCCGGTGGCGTTGACGACCGCCAGCCGCGGTACGCGGTCGATCAGGCCGATCCGGCGCAGCTCGGCGAAGGCCTTGCCGAAGGCGCTGGAGTTGCCCAGGTTGCCGCCGGGCACGATAATCCAATCCGGCACCTCCCAACCGAGCCCCTCGAGCACGCGGAACATGATCGTCTTTTGCCCCTCCAGGCGGAAGGGATTAAGCGAATTGACCAGGTAGATCCCCTCGCGGGCACAGACGGCCTGGACCTGTCGCATGCAGTCGTCGAAGTCGCCGCGGATCTGGATCGTGTGGCCGCCGTAGTCCATCGCCTGGCTGAGCTTGCCGAAGGCGATCCGGCCCGACCCGATAAAGACCGTGCATTTCAATCCGCAGGCATGGGCATAAAGCGACATGGACGCCGAGGTATTGCCCGTCGAGGCGCACGCGCTCGACCGGGCGCCCACCATGCAGGCATGGCTGAAGGCGGCGGTCATGCCGTTGTCCTTGAACGAGCCGCTGGGATTGAGCCCCTCATATTGCAGGAAAAGGCGGCCTGGTTTGATCCTAAGCTGGGAGGCCAGAGGATCATTGCGTTCCAGCAGCGTCTGGCCCTCGCCCAAGGTTACCTTGCACGCATCGGGGCAGAAATCCAGAAGCTCACGGAATCGCCACACGCCCGAAAAATCCAGCGGCTGATCCCGCCGGGCCCAGCGATCAGCGAACGCACCGAGCTTGGCGGGCCGGGCGATCCGGTCCCAGTCGTAGCGGATATCCAGCAAATCGCCGCATTTCGGGCATTTGAACAACGTCCGGGCGCACTCGAACTGGGCCCGGCAATCCGGGTTGATGCACTCCTGCCACGCGGTTTCTCTTGAAGGCATGGTCATTCTATCGTCTTTCCAGGGGCCCGATTATAGGCGACAGGCGGAAATGGCGGCAAAGAAAACTACGTCCGCGACTCAATTTCGCCCAGCCGGTCCGGTAACTGGGCGAGCCGCTCGATCCGGACCGTCCCGGCCGGCGGTGCCCCTCGGCCGTTGGTATGGGCCTGCTTGAGCACCGGGATCATCCCCGCGGCCAGGGCGCCCTTGACGTCCTTGTCGATTCGATCGCCGACGTAGACCAGCGCATGGGGCGGTTCACCCAGCCGTTGGGCGGCCTCGATGAAGATGCGACGGTCGGGCTTGCGAAAGGCGAAATCGTAGGACCACAACCGCACGGGAATGTAATCGAGCACGCCCAGCTCGCCGAGATGCCGCTCGATGGCTGACGCGTGGACGAACGTGTTGGACAGAATCCCCAGCTTGTACCGCTCGGCCAGCGTGCGGATCGTCTCCTGAAGGTCCGGCTCGACCCGCGTCACCTTGTACAGCGGCTCGTACCAGCACCAATGGACCTGTCGCCACTGGTCCTCGGTCAGATGCAGACCCCTCTTTCGCCCCACCTGCTGCAACAGGTCCAGGGCGTCGAAGTCGCGCCCCGTCAGAAAGGTCCGAAGCAGATGCCACCGCAACCCGATCAGGCTCTTCCAGTAGTACCGGCGAAACGAGCCCACCTCGGCGCCCAGGCTGCGCAGGTAATCGTAGGACCGCCGCGCGGCCTCGTTGAACAGAGATCGGGTGTCGAGAGGCCCGAAACACAACAGGGTCTCTCCGACGTCGAACACAATCCCTTTGATCGTCCGGCTGATCACGGCATTTGGACTCGCCAGGCCGGGTCGTCCTGACCTGTCAACACACCTGGCCATCAGGCCCGCCGCGGCGGCGGATTGCCCCCAAAGGCCTCGGCCACCCAGGTCTCTATCTCCTGGTCACTGATCGCGCTGACCCGGTCGGCGGCGTACTCGGCGTCGATTCGTTCCTTCACCGCTATGACCCGGGGGTCGTGCTTGGCGATCGTGATGTCATACTGCTGCTCGATGAAATGTTTGATGCCCGCGGCGCCGCTCTTGTCGGTGATGGCGACGCCCAGCGGCCGGCGCAACAACCTCTCCGTATCGAAGGGGTTGTAGATCTCCTCGTTCTTCAGCAGGCCGTCGGCGTGAATGCCGGCCCGCGTCACGTTGAAGTCCTTGCCCACCAGCGGGTAGTTCGGGGGCAACGAAAAGCCCAGCTCCTTTTCCGCATACTGAGCCAGCTCGGTGATGGCCTCGTAGCGGACGTTCGGGTGGGTGCCCCGCAGTTGCGCGTGCTCGATCACCAGGGCCTCCAGCGGCGGATTGCCCGTCCGCTCGCCCACCCCGAAGATCGCGCAATTGGCCGCCGAACAGCCATACAGCCACGCGGTCGCGGCGTTGACCTGCACCTTGTGCAGATCGTTGTGCCCATGCCATTCGAGCCACTCGGAGGGTACGCCCATCTGCCGCATGCCGTACACCAGCTTGGGGACGCTTCGTGGCAGGGCTACGCCGGGGTGCGGCACGCCGAAACCCAAGGTGTCGCACAGGCGGATCTTGACGGGGCTGTCATACCGCTCGGCGAGCTTCATCAGCTCGGCCGCGAACGGCTGGATGAACCCCTCATAGTCCGCCCGGGTGACGTCCTCGAAGTGGCACCGCGGGATGATCCCCTGATCCAGCGCGGCCTTGACGATGTCGAGGTAGCCATCCAACGCCTGCTGACGGGTTTTGCGGAGTTTCAGGAAAACGTGGTAGTCGCTGGCCGAGGTCAGGATGCCCGTCTCCCGCAGCCCCATCTCCGTGACCCGACGGAAATCGGCCGCCACGGCCCGAATCCAGCCGGTTACCTCCGGATAACGGTAACCCCGCTCCTTGCACAGCTCGACGGCCTTGCGGTCCCGATCGGAGTACAGAAAGAACTCGCACTGGCGAATCAGGCCGGTATCGCCGTCGATTTCATGAAAGAAATCAAAGATGCGAAGGATCTGCTCCGGCGTGTATGGCGGCCGGGCCTGTTGACCGTCGCGAAACGTGGTATCGGTAATCCAGATCTCCTCCGGCATCTCATACGGAACGGGATTGTGGTCGAAGATGATCCGGGGAAACTCCACGTACGGAAACGTCTCTCGGAAAAGATTCGGCTCCTGGACATCATGTATCTTCGATTCTTTTTCCATAAGTCCCTTTCGTGCTGGGTTTTCTCGTTCGTAAAGGCCTCCGGCGCTCGGCATCGGTCACGCTCACGCGTCGCGTCCCACACATTCTTCGGCAAAAGGCATAGCCGAGGTGGGAGTCGAACCCACACGCCCGAATCGGGCAGGGGATTTTAAGTCCCCAGCGTCTGCCGTTCCGCCACTCGGCCCCCAAGGCTACGTTTCCACAAAGCAACCGGTTCTTCGACGGTCGGGAGGCATCGCTCTTTTTGCCAAACTGCTGGGTCACGTGCCTGCGCCGACGACCCGGACACAGAGCCCCCCTATCAGTCCGTTGAAAAACGTACGGTCTACAGCAACGGGCCCTTCTTGTCATTCCCGCGAAAGCGGGAACCCACGCTTTGCGTGCAGAGAGCACACCTCACGTTGAGCGTGGACCCCGGATCAAAGCCTGCCCCGGACTCGATCCGGGGTCCAGGGTGACACTTTTTCAACAGCCTGCTATTCCCATGGCCTCTCATGAGAAAACGTGAGGGTTTACCATCCGGTGGCGTTATTATAGGGTGCAGTCAGGCTAATGCAAGCGGATTTCGGGGACTGACCGAAGGCCCCGTATCGAACTGTACAACCATGGAAAAAGAGCAAGTCGGAGGCGTGATCGTGACCATGCGCTGGATTATCTGGACGTTTGGTGTCGTGCTGCTCGCGGCGGCTCTGTGGGGAGAACGCCGGGCCGGCGCGGCTCAGCCGGGGGTGATCGTGGAACGGTTCGTTTTCGAGGAGGCGCCGTTCCCCGAGTGCCACGCCTCCACCGTCGTGGAGACGGCCGAGGGGCTGCTTTGTGCCTGGTTTGGCGGCACGCGCGAGGGTCACCAGGACGTGGGCGTCTGGCTGTCGCGCTGCGGGCCGGAGGGCTGGGACAAACCCGTTGAAGTCGCCACGGGCGTGGTGTCTGAATCAACACGACACCCCTGCTGGAACCCGGTGCTCTTTGCACCGGCCCAGGGACCCCTCGTGCTGTTCTACAAGGTCGGACCCAGTCCCAGCCGGTGGTGGGGTATGGTGATGCGATCCGACGACCATGGCCGCACGTGGGGCCCGCCGCAGCGTTTGCCCGATGGCATCCTGGGCCCGATCAAGAACAAACCCCTCCCACTGCCCGATGGGACCATCCTGAGCGGGTCCAGTACGGAGCATGATGGCTGGCGGGTGCACTTCGAACGCAGTCGTGACGGCGGGCACACCTGGCAGCGGATCGTGCCGGCCGACGATGGCCGACGGTTTGGTGTGATCCAGCCGACGTTACTCAGACATTCCGACGGGCGCCTGCGGGCGCTTATGCGAAGCCGCAGCGGCCGCATTGTGGAGATGACCTCCGACGACGACGGGACCACGTGGAGCCGGCCTGTCGAAACGAGCCTGCCCAACCCCAACGCGGGCTTTGACGCCGTGACGCTTGGCGATGGGCGGTTCCTGCTGGTCTATAACCACACCCTCCGCGGCGGCGAGCGGCCCCGCGGACGGGAGATGCTCAACGTGGCGGTCAGCGATGACGGCAAGACCTGGCAGGCGGCATTGACCCTGGAGAATACGCCCGGTCAGGAGTATTCGTACCCGGCGGTCATCCAGGCCGGAGACGGGCAGGTACACGTCACGTACACCTGGCGGCGGCAGCGCATCCGGCACGTCGTGATCGACCCCTCCCGGCTCTCGCCGCGACCCATCCAGGAAGGGCGTTGGCCCCAGTAAACGGCCGGCCTCCGGCCGGGGCCGTCAACGAACGGCGCCCGATACACCCCCGGGGGCCTGCTCGGCCTCTTTTCGCCGCTGCTCTTCGATCTGTTTGTATAGATCGGGCCGTTCGATCTGGATGCGCGACAGCAGGTTCCGCCGGAGCTCCTCCGGGAAGAAACGATCCTCGACAAACTGCCGAAAGGCCTGGTACTTGATGAACGCCAAGGGCGGCAGACCCACCCGACCGGGCTCTTCCCGGCCGCGCTTCTGGTAGACCTGGTAAATCTCTTCGGCCCACCGCTCGTAACCGGCGGCGGTATCGTCCTTGCGGATCGCGTAGTAGAAAAACGCCGTCCGCAACGACAACAGGACCTGTTCGGTCGCGTCCTTGTCGCCGATGCTGCTTTCCTGCTCGTGGCGGATTCGCGCGCGAACGTACTCCACCAGCGGCATGGAGAAGTCCTTGCTGTGCTCCCCCTCGGAGAAGTCGCGGCGCAGTTGCGCGTAGATACGCGCGGCCTTGCGGCGGTACCCGGCCCGATAGAACGAATGGACCGCGTTCTCGAGGAAGTTGCGGTGTCCCCCGCGGACGGCTTTGGGATTACCCCCCTCGAAGCTTTCGTATTTCTCGATGCGATTCTTCCACGCCTCGTTGCACGAATCGAACATCTGCAGATCGGGCAGGGTCAGGACGGTCGCCGGTCCCTGGCCGGTGGGATAGATCACCACGTCGCCCGTGCGATACAGCGATTGGAGGGAATGGAAAACGATGCGATCCGTGTTCTTTTCGTCGATGGAATAACGATCGGGATTGCCGGCCCGTTTCAGCCCCAGTTCCGCCCAGTAGATCGCGTGGGCGTCCGGATGCTCCCAATTGAGCGGCTGGCGGTCGTTCGGATCGTCGATGCTCACCCGCCCGTAGCGACGGTTCATCTCCTGCATGAAGGGAATTTCGTACTTCCATTCCTGACGCAGGACGGTGGCGCGGGCGAACACGTCAAACGCCTCAAGACCGTTCGTGCCACGGTACTTGTCGATCACCGCGAAGGCCTCCGGCCTGAAACGACGGGGCTCGGCCCGCAGACCGAGGTACTTCCTGGCCAGTTCAAGCGGATCCTTCTGGTCCAGCAACGGATCGGCGGAGCGCAGCGCCTGGACAAACTCAGCCGCCTGCGGATCGGCCAGCACGGTCTCCAGATCCTTCGGTGCGGCCGCCAACCGTTCGAACGTCTCGTTGGTTTCGGGATTCCCCAACAACCGTCGCATGTCCAGGGCCAGCTCGCGCTTGTAGTGCCGATGGCAATCGTCCGCGACGTCGCCCATCTTGTGCTGGAAGATCCACGCCAGCGAACGGTACAGGAGAATACTTTTGGGGTTCGTGGGGATGCCGCGGTCGCGGAGGATCTCGATGCCGTTGCGGACCCAGCGCCAGCGCTCCTCCCATTGCTCGGCGGGCACGGCCACGGAGATATTGTAGGCCATGTTCCACGCCTGGAAGTCCCAGACGGCCGCGAATCGGGGCTGCAGGATCGTGATCCAGTCGGCCAGTTGACGGGCGTCAAAAAACAGGCCCTCTTCCTTGAGACGGTCGGCCCGCATCCAGAGCACGTCCACGACCAGTCCGCGAAAGGCCCCCATGGCCACCGTGGCGAAGGCCAGACTCGGTGGGGCGTTCTCCAGGGGAGCGTTGACCACCAGGCCCATCTGTTCCCGCGCCTGATGGATACCGCCCATCAGGCCCGAGGCGGTGAAAAGCAACGCCAGCCCGCCCAGCACGCCCACAAGCACAATGATTCGGTCACGCCACCGCATCGCCGTCGATCCTCATACGGCCGTCTTGGCCAATTCCCGTTGGTGGAAAATCAACACCCCCAGCAGCACCAACAGCCCGGCCTTGATCAGGCCGGTAGTCAGGTACACCTGCCCGAGGAATCCCCAGCCGATGGCCCGCCCCTCCACGATGAAACGGGTGGGGTTGTAGTCCCCGTCGAACTTCGGGAGCAACCACAGCAACGGTTTGATGGTGAACGTATAGAGCAGGGAAAGGGCCCCTTCGACCAGGTCCAGGGAGTCCACGATAAACCCATTGACGGTGCCGGTCACGAAGGCCGCCATGCAGATCAGGATAGCCACGGGAAAGGACAACCAGGTGGACACGCACACGCCCACGGCGGCCAGAAACAACAGCCGCGAGAAGATCATGAGAAGCGCCCGCAGAAAATTGCCCGTGAACGTGCCCGACCGATAGAGCAACTGGACCTCCTCCGGGATCACCGTGCAGGCGTTCCGCGACGGATCGTTGAAGTAGGCGACGGCCACGTACCCGTCATCGGCCACGGCGCTACTCGGCACGGACAGTTCGACAAACGTCCGCAAGGGGTCCCGACGGACGACGTACCGGGGCACGGCATTGCCGGTCAGCCGTCCCGTGGCGTCCCGCGTTCGGAAATCACCCACCCGCCACTGGCTGAACACCTGGTCGTCCACGGGGCTGGGCAGGGCCCGCAGCTTATACCGCACGAACAACGGCGTGTTGGGATCGCTGACGCGAACGTTCTGAAACGTCCACTCCTTGGCATAGCCGGGCGGCACGGACTTGGCGATGTTGAGCGCCTCGCTGCGGAGTATCCCCAGGGCACGCTGGCGGGTCATCCCCTCGGGGATGCGGCCCTCGGACTTGAGCCGGTTGTACTCTTGCAGGATCTGGGCTTGCAGGTGATCCATGTCGATCTTGGTGTCCAGGCGCACGCGGGAAGTGAAAAACTCCTGACGGGCCTGGCGCACCTGCGGCTCCGGCGCATCGGCCGTATAAAGCATGCCCCAGGCCAAGCCATAGATAATGGCCCCGAAAGCCGCCAGCAGCATCGCATCCAAGGCGACCACACCCAACAGCTTGCCCAAGACGATCTGATAACGCCGAATCGGCTTGCAGACGACGAGGAAGATGTGGTGCCGCTTGATGTCGTCAGTCACGGTGTAGACCGCCACGAACACGGTCAGCAGGCAAAGCAACAGGCTGGTCAGCGACAGCCCATAGCTCACAAACGTCTGCAAGCGCCCCAGCAGGGTCCGGTCGCCCACCGCCGTCAGGCCCATCAGCGGAAGCAATACCAGCAGCAACACAATCACCACGGCCGCCACGCGCATGCGGATGCCCTGGGAAATCGTGTTTCGCGCTACCGCCCAAACCCTATGCACGCTCGTCCTCCTCGGGCTCATCCGGGCGGGCCATCTCGGTCGTGCCGTCGGCGTCGGCGGCCTGGGACCCGGCCCCCCCGGTCAGGGCCTCAAGAATATCTTGGCGGACCGTCTCCACGGGCTGATCCTCCGGCCGGGCCGTGGGTCGCTCGGTCATCTCCTCCTCGCCAGGCTCCTGCGGCGAGGGGGGACCGCTTTCGGTCGTCGGCAGCGTGGCGGCCGCTCGGGTAAGATCATCCAGCAGGTCCCGATCCTCCGGCTCCGCCGGGGCGGCCGGCGGCGTGGGCTCGGCCTGAACGGATTCGAGGTCCGCGTCGCCGCGTGTTGTGGGCTCGATGGACTTGCCGACCAACGTTTCCAGCACGCCCGGCTCCTGCGGCGCCGCCTCCTCGGCCAGGAAGCCGCCGATTTTCATGGTGTTGACCGCGCCGCTGGTCGGTCGCGCCTCCGCCTGGGCCCGCGTCACGATCTGAATGAAGTACTGCTCAAGCCGCTCCATCGGCGTGCTGATGTCGCAGTCCGTCTGCTCCTCGGCGATGATCTGTCGAATACGGTCCAGCGTCTGCGGGCTCAGCGGGCCGCTGACGATCTGGCAGCGATCGCTCTGCTGCAACAGGGAATCGACGGCCCCTTCAACCTGCATGCGGCCCCCATAGAGGATGCCGATCCGGTCGCACACGTCCTCCACGTCGGCCAGCAGGTGACTGCACAGCAGGATCGTCTTGCCCCGTCGGGCCAGATGCAGCAGCAGGTCCTTGATCTGCCGCGTGCCGATCGGGTCCATACCGCTGGTCGGCTCGTCGAGGATCAGCAGCTCGGGGTCGTTAATCAGCGCCTGGGCCAAGCCGATCCGCCGGGCCATCCCCTTGGAGAAAGTCCCTACGTGCCGATTGGCCATGCCCATCAGGCCGACCATCTCCAGCAGCGCCTCGATGCGGCTCTCGCGCACGCGGGCCGGCAGGTTGAACAGACGACCGTAGAAATCCAGCGTTTCCCGCGCGCTGAGATACGGATAGAGGTACGACTCCTCAGGCAGGTACCCGATCCGCCGGGACACCGCCGGATCGGCCGTGCTGCCGCCCAACACCAGGGCGTACCCCCGCGTCGGATGCAGCAGGTTGAGCAGCATCTTCAGCGTGGTGGTCTTGCCCGAGCCGTTGGGCCCGAGAAAACCGTAGATCTCGTTGTGGCGGATCTTCAGGTTCAAATCGTCGACGGCCACGACCTTGGCCCGACCCCACCAGTCGGGAAAGACCTTCGTCAACGAAAACGTCTCAATGGCATGTTGTTCTGCTACCACGACAGGCCTCACCGATTGGGTCTGTTCGGCAGACGGCGATCTTGCCCGGGACCGCGCGGGGTCAGGACGCCGGCTCCTGCGGGCCGGTCAGATGCTCGCCGAAGCGGACCAGCCGGGCGCTGTTGAAGATCACGACGACCGAGCCGCTGAGGTGCACGATGGCCGCCAGGATCGGCGACAGCCAACTGGCCGCGGCGGCGAAAACCCCGACAATAATGTACAGTATGCCGAACAACAGATTCTGGTTGATTACGGTTCGCGTCTTGCGGCTCAGACGGATCAGGAACGGCAGCCGCCGCAGATCGTCACTCATCAGCGCGATCGACGCGGAGTTGATCGCGACGTCGCTGCCCGCGGCCCCCATGGCGATGCCCAGGTCCCCCGCCGCCAGGGCCGGCGCATCGTTGATGCCGTCGCCGACCACGGCCACGGCGTGCCCGTCGCTGCGGATCCGCTCCACGACGGCGAGCTTGTCCTGCGGCAGGCAGTGGGCCTTGTAATCCGTGCAGCCCAATTCGGCCGAAATCCGGTTGGCCACCTCGCGGCGGTCGCCCGTGAGCATCGTGAGGCGGCGGACACCCAGCTCGCCCAGCTCCTTGACGGCCGCCTGCGCCTCGGGACGGGCCTTGTCCTGCAGGCCGATCCAGCCGATGCACTGACCGTCACGAGCCACGTACAACGTGCTGAAGCCCTGCTCCTCGTGCAGCGCCGGATCGGCGACGACGTGGACGTCGATCCCGTTCTCGGCCAGGAATTGGTCCCGCCCCACCATCACGCGGGCCCCCTGCACGACCGCGGTCACGCCTTTGCCGGGCGTTTCCTGAAACTCGCCGGTCTCCACCACTGCGACACGGGCCTCCTTGGCCAATTGGACCAGCGCCCGGGCCGCGGGGTGCTTACTCAATCGCTCGGCCGAGGCGGCCAGACGGAGCATCTCCGCCGGCTCCACGCCCGGCGCCGGCTCGATCTTGGTCACGTAGAGCTGGCCCGTCGTCAGCGTCCCGGTTTTGTCAAAGACCATCGCCGTGATCTTGCCGGCGATCTCCAGCAGGCTGACGTTCTTAATCAAAATACCCACCCGCGCCGCAGCGCTCAAGGCCGCCACCATCGCCGTGGGCGTCGCCAGGATCAACGCGCACGGACAGGACACCACCAGCGCCGAGATCGCGTTGTTGATCCGGCCCGTGAAGAACCAGATGATGCCCGCGATCATGAGCATCGTCGGCACGTACCACTTGATGTGGCTGTCGATGATTCGCATGATGGGCAGTTGGGTCTTCTCGGCCTCCATGATCAGGTGCTGGACCTTGCCCAGCGTGGTGTCCTCGCCGGCCTTGGTGACGACGATGTCCATGGCGCCGGTCAGATTGCTCGTGCCCGCGAACACCTGCATGCCCGGCACCTTGTCCACCGGCAGCGACTCGCCCGTGATCGTCGCCTCGTTGACCGTGCTGATGCCCTCGCGAATCTCGCCGTCGGCCGGGATGTTGTCGCCCGGACGCACGCGCACCACGTCGCCCGGCGCCAACTGCGCGACCTCGACCTCCACCTCGGCGCCGTCGGGGTTCACCCGCTGGGCCGTGGTCGGGGTCAGCTTGATCAGCGACTCGATTGACGCCCGCGCCCCCAGCGCCGTTCGCGTCTCCATCAGTTCGCTGAGCAGCATGATGAAGCCCACGACGCCCGCGGTGATGTAATCCCCGCTGGCAAACGCGGCCACGATCGCCAGGGCCACCAGCTCGTCCATGTGCATGTGCCCGTGCAGGATGCACCGCAGCGCGTGCCAGACGACCGGCGCCCCCAGCAGCAACGCCCCGGCCATGGCGCATAAGTGCGCCGGCACGAAATCCGGACCGTAGATCAGCGGAGCGACCTTGCCATTGAGCAGGAGCACGCCGCCGGCCAGAGTGGCCAACATGGCCACGCTGACCCGCCACTGGCGACCCCGCGTCGCATCGCCCGTCATTTCGACATCTTTGACACCAATCAGTTGATGCGCCATGCCTTCTCTCGTATCGCGTTGCCGGTTATGCCAAACACCAGTGTTGCCGTCTCTTACCGCGGCGCACCGGCCGGCCCGCCGGGCCTGGGCTGCCGTTCCTTTTCCTGCGGGATCCTCGGATCCCGATTGACCAACACACGAATCTCGTCCGCGGGCGACTGCACAAGGATCTTTTCGTCCACGCCCTGAAGCACCTCTTCGATCGCCTCCTGATAGATGCGCTCCAACACCACCCGGGCCAGCGCGGGCCGATCCCGCAACTCACCCAGCAGGCTCTCCAGATACTGGGCGTTGGCCTGCGCATTCTTGATGACCTGTGTCTTGTAGGCGCGGGCCTCGGCAATCATCTGGCCGCTCCTGCCGGACAACCGTGATAACAGGACGGTACGCTGATTCTCGAGGTCGCGCAAGCTCGCGCGGGCCGCCTCGGCGTCACCCGACCCGGTCTGCAACACCTCCTGGGCCGCCTGGCGTTCGGCCTCGATCCGCTTGAGCTCGTCCAGCACCATGACGGCCTGGGGGCCGCCACTCTCATTGAGGACCTGTTCGGCCCGTATCTGGGCGTCCCGAATCAGTTCGCGGCGTGTTTGCTGGGCCTGGATCGACTCTTCAAACGCCTCGTTGACCTGTCGTGGCCAGGTGATCTGCTCGACGTTCACCAGATCCACGACGATGCCCGCCTGGATCGCCTCCAGCTTGGCGTTTAGAACGTGCCGGACCTCCTCTCCGAGCTGACCGGCGCTGGTCAGGGCCTGGTCAATGGTATAGCGGACCAGCGTCTTGACCACGGCGTCCTCGGTCATGGCCCGCAATAGCGGATCCACGGCGCGACCGGCCACGTCCAGGAAGTCCTGGCCCGGTCCCGGCGTCTCGTAATAGACGTTTTGGAAGAAGGGCTCAATGTCCGCAATGTGGTAGACCACACTGAGGCGGCAGTGCACGATGTTGTAATCGGTCCCTTCGCCGGCGGCGAGGGGATCATTGCGGATCAGGCAGTACCCGTCCTGCTGAGGGTTCAACGTCGCGCCGGCGTACCGCGACGCCCCCTGGAGCCTCTCGTTCTCGGTCATGTAGTACCAGAACGACTCCACCCGCAGGGTCTGGCGATGCGTGACGGGAATCCGCACGACCTCGCTGATCGGGGCCGGGAAGTCCCAGCCGAAGCCGGGCCCGAGAACTCGGTCCTGTCGGTCCATCCCGCGAATCCGCCCAAAGCGCAACACCATGGCGTTCTCATCCTCGCCCACGGTGAACAGACCGGATCCCAGGAAGAGAATGATCAGCACGGCCATGATGACCTTGAGGATCACGAAGCTGACCCGCAGGGCCTCCGTCAGGCTCTTGCCGGCCGCATCCAAAACCACTTCGTCGGCGTCCTGCGTCGCGGGGGCCTTCGGTTCGACGGGTTCGTTGTTCGGTTGATCAGGCATACGGCTCATCTCACGCCAAGAGGGTTACCGGGAGGGGGAGGCCGAGTCGTTCTTGGGCGACGACGTGGTCGACACGTCCGGCATCTCCCGCAGCAGGCGAAGCGGCGCCACGTCCGTTCCCAGAACGATGGTCGAGCGCTCCTGCAGAATCTTCTTCAAGGCTTCCAGGTCCCGCAGGAACATGGCCAGATCGGCGTTCTGCTCGAGTTTCTCATAATGTCGGGCCGCCTCGGCGTCGGCCTGACCGCGGATGGCCTTGGCCTGGGCCTCGACAATCGCCAGCAGTTCGGTTCGCTTGGCCTCGGCGTCGCTCTCGATCTTCGTCGCCTCCGCGCGGCCCTGCCCACGGATGGTCTCGGCCCGTCCCTGGCGGTCCTTCTTCATGCGGTCGAACACCTTGGCCGTCGTACTCTCGTTGATCGCCAGTTGCTTGATACCCACGGCGACGACCTCCATGCCGTATTTGTCGCGCGCGATCTCCTTCACCCCATCGAGCATCTCCTGCTCGATCTGGTCGAACTTGCACTGATCCGGATCGGCGTTGACAAAGTCGCTGAACGAATGGCGGCCGACCACGGTGTTCTGACTGTTGCCCAACAGGCTGTACAGGTGGCGCTCGGCCTGGACGTAATCGCCGTTGACGTTTTCCAGGAACTTGATCGGATCGCCCACCCGCCAGATCGCGTAGCTGGTCACAATGATCGGGTTGGCTTCGGCGGTGGTGGTCTGCTCCATCGTGCGCTCGTAGAGCCGGTTGCGGGCGTCGAACGTGTACACCCGTTCAATCGGGCTGGGCCATTTCAGTTTCCAGCCCGGATCATCCACGTAGGTGCGCACCGGCTGGCGGAACCGGGTGACCACGGCCACCTCGGTTTCCCGAACCTGGAACGAAAACAGAAACAACGACAACACCACGGCAATGACGACGACCAGAATGAGTACCGACAGATTCCGCATCGTTTCGCGTCCCGTCCCTTCTCTATCCAACTTACTTTTCAGCTTCCTGCTCGAGCAGACTCATGTCCAGAATGCCCGAGGTGATTTTCTCTTCAAGGTCGATGATGAACACGCGCTGGTTGCCCTCATCGGCCACGACGACATACTTGCGGCCCTTCTGGAGGCCCTCTTCCAGAACCTGCAAGCGCTGCAAATGGGTGTAAATGGTGGGCGCCCGGTCAAACGCATAGACCTGGTCGTCGAACTGCCGGCCGATCGCCTCGGCCAGCCTGACTCGTTCGAAATGGTAGGCCAAGGCGTCCCGCAGCGTCTTGTACGCCTCGCCGCCGCCCGCTTCCAGAACCTCCCGCAACTGGGGTTCGGCGACTCCTTCTTGCACGGCCGGGGCCTGACTCTGCTCGCCGCGGCCGAGGTCCAGCAGCGCATCGGTCTGCTCCAGCGACCCGGCCAACTCCGTCAGAATACGGTTGCTCGCGGCGCGGGCCGCGAGGACCGCGGCCTGCTTTTCCTGAACCGCCGCGATGACCGACTGATAGGCCTCGGCCAATTCGGGCGGTGGATGAAGGCCCTGCAGGTTCACCAGGACAATCTCCACGCCCAGCCCCACGCGGTCGGCCGTGGCCTGCATTCGCCGCCTCAATTCCTCGGCGGCCGCCTCGCGTCCGGCCCCCAGGATGCTTTTGCGACCGACCAGAACGAGTTCGTCCCCCTCGGTTTCCACCTTGGCGCTGGCGGCGAACTGCACCAGCTCGCGATAACAGATCGCCTCAACCATCTTCTCGGCGTCCGTCCGCCGGTCCTGGGCCAGTGGATCACGCCAATCACTGAAGTTGTACAGGAAGGCGTACAGATCCTTGATCCGGTAGTGCACCGGCACCGCGGCACGGATGACGCTCACGGGAGGCGTCCCCTCCGCCCTGGCCGTCCGCTCATCCTCGGCGGCCACCAGAATGTCGAACTCCTCCTCGTAGTGCTGTTCACCCCAAAGCAGCGGTTGTTTATTGATCTTCGCCGGGTCCTCCTGGAAACCGATGTTCACCTGCTGAATATGGTCCGTGGGGTACTTGTAGGCCCGATCAATCGGCCAGGGCCATTTGACGTGCAGCCCGGGGCCCCACGTGCGGGTCCCATCCGCCAGGACCTTCGGCTTGCCGAAATGCTCGATAATGGCCCCCTCGCCGGGTCCGACCACGACGAAGCAACTGAGCAAGTACAGCACCGCCACGGCGAACAGGAACAACGGCAGGACCGCCCGCTCCAGCAGCTTGTAAAACCAGGTCTGAGACACCTTGAAGCCGAACTGGTAGTCGATCGTGCTGGCAACGGTATGCAGGATCCCCCCCGGCTCGCCGAACATACCCAGCAGCCGGCTGTCGAACGCCGCCCGGCTGTAGGCGCCCGGCACCCGCGGACGATACAGATCCAACAGCGCATTGAGGCACGTCTCGACCCCCAGCACAATCATGACGATCGGAATCGCCCAGGCCAGAATCTGCAGCCCGATGGTCATCTTGAACTGGGCGAACGCCAGCGAGATCGCCGCGAGAAAGGCCAACAGCGCCACGCCGAAAAGATGCGCCGCGCCGGCCCGGAGGGGTTGCCAGACACCCTGACGGCTCATGCCGATGCCGTACCGTGAGATCAGGAAGCTGACGAACGCAATGGCGACCATGAATACGGCCGCCAGTTGCGGCTGCTGGAGCGACTCCTGCTGCTCGAGCAGCCCCAGCCGCACGTTCGTGACCAGAAACAGGCCCATGCCGATCTCATACAGCGCGATGACCACGCCGCCGATGGGCACAAACCACTTCTCGATGAGTTCCAGCCGCCGCGTGGCCACGGCCAGAACCGCCGTCGGGTCGTGCTCCTGCTGAAAGATCGTGCCCCCCTGCCGGGCGCGGGCCAACTGGGCCATGTCGAGCTTCTCACGCTCGGCCAGAACCCGCTGGTGGAACTGAATGACCAGGACGAACCAGATCAGGGCATCGGCCAGGATCAGCCAGGCCAGCTCATGCACGGCATAGGCCACGCTCATGGACCAGATGATCCACGTGGCGATAAAGAAGACCACACTCACGATCAGCCCGGTCAGCGAGAGCGTCTCAGCCCGCTTACTGGATAGCTCCATAAGCCTCGCGATCCTCACCACCTGGTTTTCGTTTTATTGAACAATTGACGCATCCCATCGGTACAATCTTAGGCCGATTTGGACACCACACACTCTTTACAGTTGACGGGAACGGCGTACTATACTCAGACTGCAAGTTCGATGGTAGCGGAAATAGGGGAAAAACACGTTGTTCAAGCTGTTCAGCATAGCCGCCAATACATTCACTGAGACGCTCAGGCAACCCGTCTATTCGGTGATCTTGGTCTGCGCCATCCTGCTTTTCTTCCTCAGTCCGTCTCTGACGACCTACACCTTGGACGAAGACCAGGATCTCAACTTGCTGCGTGAAATCGCTCTCTCTACGCTCTTCCTCACGGGATTGTTCATTTCCATTTTCGCGGCCACCGGCGCGATCACCGAGGAGATCGAGACGGGGACCATCACCACGGTCCTGTCCAAGCCCGTCTCCCGGCCGGTCTTCGTGGCGGGCAAGTTCTTCGGCATCATGGCCGCCGTCATTCTGGCCCATTACATCGCCTCGATCGCGGTCCTCATGACCGTTCGGCATGGGATTCTCTTCAATGCCACCGACACCCATGACTGGACCGTGATCGTCTCAGCGGCGGTGGCCATCCTGGCCACGCTCGTGATAAGTGCTTTCCTAAACTATATTTACGACTGGAACTTCCCCTCCACGGCCGTGGGGCTGCTGGCCTTGGGGGCCACCGGATGCATCATCTTCCTCAGCTTCATCGACCGGGACTGGAAGTTCAACCCCGCCGGGAACCGGTTCACCAGCTTCGAGATCAACGCCTCGATCCTGCTGCTGCTGGCGGTCATGATCCTCGTGGCTCTGGCGGTGCTGTTCTCCACGCGGCTCAACATCGTACTGACCCTGACCTGCTGCGTGGGCGCGTTCCTGCTCGGGTTGATCAGCGACTACGTGTTCGGCCGATTCGCGGGGGAAAACCTGCTGGCGCGGGTCGCCTATGCCCTGGTGCCCAACTTTCAAGTCTTCTGGGTAACCGACGCCCAATACGCGGAGGGTTCGATTCCCCTGGGCTACATCCTACGGGTCGGCGCCTACGCCCTACTCTATACGACGGGTATTCTGGGACTGGCGGTCGCCCTCTTCCAGAAGCGCCAGGTCGGTTGACTGCCCGCCAAGCCGTGGCATGGGGCCGGCCGCCGGCCGCTGGCGTCCGTCGAACGGCCACGCCCCGGTTACGACACCAGGGAACGCACCATCGCGATCTCATCGCAATGGTCCTGCTTGGGACAGCGGGCGCAATCGCTCCAGACCTTCATGGGCAGGGAGGCCTTTTCAACGACCTGGAAGCCCACTTTCTGGAAGAACGCCGGCTCAAGCGTCAATGTGAACAGCCGGGCCAGGCCCAAGTCCCGCGCCCGCTGGGCGCAGGCCTCCACGAGCGCCCGGCCGATACCGTGACCGGCCCAGCCCTCACGAACCGCCAAAGACTGGATCTCGGCCAGGTCCGACCAGATGATCTTCAGCGCGCAACACCCGACCACCCGGCCCTCGATCTCGGCCACGAAAAAGGCCTGCAAGCCCTCAAAAACGTCTGAGATGGGCCTGAAAAGCATCCGATCCCGCTGGGCATGGGTGCTGATCAGCTCGTGAATCGCCGGGGCGTCTCGCACTGTCGCATTTCGAATCTCCATGCGGGCAGTATATCGCCGCCCCGACCGGGCCACAAGCCCCCTGCGATGGACGCCTCTGAGGCGACGACAAGGCCGATTCCGGGGCAGACGCATTTTCGAGAAGCAAGTCCGGCCAAGTTAGATTTTTGCGAATTCGTCCTTGACTCGCAGTGGCAGGGCGAGGTATAGTGTGATATTATCGGTGGTGGGGGATGATTGACACCATCGATGCCGGAGGCAGGCGTGGTGGAGGGTACACCGGTGCCCGGCGAAGCCGGGCGGGGGGAGGTGAGATCACTCCAGCGAACCGCCAGATGATGCAGGATGCACGCCGGGCTGATGCTGTGCGCGCGTGCGCCCCAAAGCAGCCGCCCTTATGTGGTTCATGTCGTGAGTTTGGTGTCGCCGTCGGTGAGGCCCGTCACCGGCAGGCAGACGCGCGAAAACGGGCAAGCGAACCCTGTTCGGAGGAGAACAGCATGAAGAAAGTATTGGTTTTGGCACTGGTCCTGGCTGTCAGCGGGATCGCGTCCGCCAGCATCATTACGGCGATCGAACGACGCAATCCCGACAGCAACAGCGGGGACACGCCTCCCATCATCGCACCGACGCTGATGGCCGAGGCCGCCTTGGTCTTTGTGGATCGAACCCATGTTTATAGTTCGATCCCCGCGGAGCTCTTGGGCGCCGAGTATGTCATGGCGGCCAACGATGACAAGGACAATCCCAACTACGAGTTGGATGTGACCATCAGCCGGCCTGCCTTGTTGGGTCTGCTCCTGGACAACCGGCTCGGCCATGGCAATCCCACCGAGGATCCGGCCACATTGAGCCCGGATCTGGCGGCCGCGGGAATGAGCTGGGTCATCACCATGGGCTTCATGGACACCGGTCTCGACGTCGGGATTGATGAGAGTGCCGACGGCGACATCGACAATTGGGCAAGCGTCTACGCGATGGAGGTGGGCCCCGGCACGTACACCCTCCTTCAGCAGAACGACGCGACCAACGCCGGTGGACGTAACATGTACACCGTCGGTGCGGTTCCCGAGCCGGCCTCGATGCTCCTGCTGGGTCTGGGCGGTCTGGCGCTGATTCGACGCCGCCGGTAAGACCCGTGCACGCTAGCGTGTATTGATCCAACGGATGGATACGCATTCAACAGGTCGTGCGGCCTGACCGCGCGACCTGTTTGCATGCGCTGCCTGTCCACCATCGAACCATCCGTCCGGCGGCGAATCGGCCACGTCGGCGCGTACCTAAGGCCGCTGTCCGGCTCGGGTTTGCTGACCCCTGTAACGTTCAACCTGAAATGTGACGCGTCCCGGGCCTGTGGCACTCCGTCATCGGACAGATGGGAGTGGTGGGCACTTTTATCAAGCGCGGCCCTTGATTCAGCCGAACGGAGTAGGTAGACTGTATATGGGCTGACGGGCTTCGGCCAGTCCGACGGGAAAGGAAACAGGGGCCGTTGTCTATCGCATCGACAGAGGACGAGATGGGCACCAGACCAGCAAAGCGGCACTTCCGTGACCAATGTGTCATCTATTACGACCATGAGGCCCGTCGTTGGATCGCCCATAGTTTGGACACGGATCAGATCGGCGACGGCGACAGCGTCCTCGATGCCTTGGTTGACCTTATGCGCGGCGTCAAGGCCATCTTGGACCTGGCCGCGGAGGACCCGACGGTACAAGTCAAGTCCCCTGCCCCGACCGAGATTCGCCGCATGGCCGAGACGGCTTTGCCGTTGCCCGCAGAGGTCTACGAAATCGCGTGCAAGCAGGTTCACGGCGACTGGCCCGCCCAGTTGACCGTGCAGGTCGATACGTCTGCCCAGCAACACCATCGGCGGCTCAAGAGCGACTTGGCGTTCACCTGAGAAACACCATGAGCCGCCGTGCCGTCAAATGGAGACAGCTCGAACGCTATCTGCAACGACACGGCTATCGCATCAAAGCCAAGGGCGGCGAGGTCATCATCCTGCCCCCTGAAAATTCCGAGGGTCCCTGCCGTCCGGTGCGGATTGGGCACACTTCCTGTAGCAGCCCGGGGGCCCAAGTCCTGGATGCTTACCTGAGTAAGCTTCAGCGAACCTTTGGTATCACCCGCGATCAGATACTGGATGACTGATGCTCGGAAATCCTGAAGTCCGACGGCCCGACAGGCACGCAGTTCCACTGGATCCCGCCGTCCGGGTGGGTTGAGTGAGGCTCGCAGAGAGGTCTTTCGCCGTGATGCGTGCACAGGGAATAACCGTCCCCTTTTCAGGCGCCCCCTCTTCAACGGCCGACGCGCTGGAGTCTCTACACCGATACAGGCTTCTGGTCCGTAAGAAATCGGGTTATGGAATGGTGTCTACAGCTTGCGATCGAGAATCTCGCCCACTACCCGTGGATTGGCCTGACCGCCGGACTTCTGCATCACCTGGCCCAGCAGAAAGCCGCGGGCCTTCTGGCTTTTCTTGCCCCCGGCGCGGACGTCCTCGACGGCCTTGGGATGGGCCGCGATTACCGCATCGACCAGGGACTCAATCTCACCGGCATCGCTGGTCTGAATGAGATTCAGGCGTCGGGCGATATCCCCCGGTGCCTCGTCGCACGTCGTCATGGCTTCAAAAATGGTCGTCGCCGCGGTGGCGCCGACCTGTCCCTCTTCGACCAGCTTTGTCAACTCCACCAGGCGCCCCGCGTCAATCCCCAGCGCCCGCACCGTTGTGCCCCTCTCGTTGGCCAGCTTCAGGCCGGTCTGGGTCAGTAGATTGCAGGCTCGCTTGGCCTCGGCGCCGGCACGTACAACGGCGTCAAACAGCTCGGCCGTATTCCGGTCACCCGTCAGGACCGCGGCATCGTAGTCGCCGAGCCCATAATCCGACACGAAGCGCTTTTGTACAACCAAGGGCAACTCACACAGCCGCGCGCGAATCTGCTCCAGCCAAGCATCATCCAATTCGACCGGCACCAGATCCGGGTCGGGGAAGTAGCGGTAATCGTGGGCCTCCTCCTTCTCACGCTGCAGCACGGTGCGCTGGTTGGCATCGTCCCAGCCGAACGTCCGCTTGTTGCCCGTCTGCATCGTGACGCCCGTTTCCAGGAACTCATCGTACTGCCGCTCGACCTCGTAGGCCACGGCCCGCTCGATGGCGCGGAAGCTGTTGAGGTTCTTGACCTCGCTGATGGGCGTCTTGAAGACCTGTCCATCCCGCGTGATGTGCAGATTGACGTTGGGCTCGAAGCGCATGTGGCCCTTTTGCATGTCCCCCTCGGAGACGCCGAGGTATCGCACGATGCGCTGCAGCTCCTGGGCGAGTGTCCGCACCTCCTGCGGGCTGTTCATGTCCGGCTCGGTGACGATCTCCAGCAGCGGCGCCCCGGCCCGGTTCAGATCGACGGCGGAGAACGGTCCCAGCGTATGGACGTTCTTGCCGGCATCCTCCTCCAGGTGGGCCCGGACGATCCGCACGGTCTTGGTTCCTCCACCCTCCAGCGGAATCTCGATAAATCCATTGCGGCTCAGCGGCAGATCGTACTGACTGATCTGATAGTTCTTCGGCAGGTCGGGATAGTAGTAGCTTTTGCGGTCCCACTTGGTGAAGCGGGCGATCTCGCAGTTCAGCGCCAGGGCCGTCAGCACGGCGTACTCGTACGCCTGGCGGTTCATCACCGGCAGCACGCCCGGCATGCCGATGCACACCGGGCACGTGCGGGTGTTGGCCGACTCGCCATAGGCCAGCTCACACCCGCAGAACATCTTCGTCCGCGTGGCCAGGTGAACGTGAATCTCCAGCCCGACCACCACCTTGACCGTACACTCACCCATAGCGCTCTACGCCATGACACCCATAAGACGCGTCCCTTCGACGCGGATTCCTGAGACGGACTGGTCAACGAATGATCAGACACCCTCGCCGCACCCCACATCCGCCTTCAGACCGTCACACATGCGACGGCCCCTGTCTACGGATTTGCGGTGACTTTGTCAAATGCTTTTCCACCCCCCAATGAGGAGAAAAGCGACGCGGTCGCCACGAGGGGAGCGAGATTCGGCTTGCTCGCCCCCCAAGGCAACACTAGCATAGGCGCCGCCGAGTCCTTGTTCTGCCGGACGGCCAAGACCTGGAGATTCCCATGAAGGGCGTCTTTCGAAAACTCTACACCCGTTCGCCGCAGCAAGTGCTGCAGCGTATCCGGGCCCGGTGGCCGGTTTTTCAACCCCGTCTCGTTGACGAGCAGCGGGTCCGCGCCCTCAGCGACGCTCTGCGGTCACGATTTGATTTGTACCGGATGGACCGCCTTCACTCCATGGATAAGGACGTGTTCGGCCAGCACATCCAATCACAACTGAACAGGATCGACGGCGGGACCGAGGGGTATTCGGACGACGAATTGCCCTGGCAGCGCGATCTGAGCGTGAAGTTCCATTGGGGACACCATCATGACTTCGGGGACTTCCAGCTCCAGGGCCGCATGGGTAACCGGCACATCGAAGTGCTGGCCAACTTCATGGCGCTCTTCGCCATCGAATTGAAGGACTTCGAGGACAAGGCCGTCCTGGATGTCGGTTGCTGGACCGGCGGAACAACGTTGCTCTTAGCGAGTCTGCAAAGCCGCGTACTGGCCATCGAAGAGGTGAAGAAATACGCCGACATGACGGCCTTTTTATGTCGCGCCTTTGGCCTGAACGAGCGCGTGTCCGTCCGGGCCACGTCGCTCTATGAATGCAACACGGCGGAGTTTCGCCACCGGTTCGACATCGTGCATTGCCCCGGCGTCATCTATCATCTGTCCGATCCCGTCCTGGCGTTGCGTATCCTGTTCAACAGCCTCACCGTGGGTGGAATCATCCTCCTCGAATCCGCGGGCATCAACCATCCGGAACCCCTGTGCCGGTTTGAAGGCAGCCGGATCTACGGCTATGGGACGCAGGAACAGTTGAATCGCAGCGGCTGGAACTGGTTCCTCCCGTCTCCGGCCGCCTTGCGTCGTATGATGGAGGAGGCGGGCTTTGAGAACGTCCGGACGGTCTGGCACGATGGCAGCGGCCGGGTGTATGGCTACGGCAAAAAGACTGCGCACACAGGCATCTGTCGGGCGGGATTGTCCGTCCGGACCATTGACTGACGCGCCTATACGGGGCCTGAATACAACAACGCTTCCGAAGGTAGGGCTTTCACGGATTAGTTGGCCCGTCCACCCTCAGCCGGATGGATGTCCCGCCTAGCAGGCTGTTGAGAAAGTGTCACCCCGGACTTGATCCGGGGTCCACGCTCGACGTGTGGTGCGCTCTCTGCACGCAAAGCATGGATTCCCGCTGGAGTGGAAACGCGCCGCAGGCGGGCGGGAATGACAAAAAAGGGCCCGTTTCTGTGGGCCGCGTGTTTTTCAACGGACTGCTAGCGATACAGCGTCGGGTCCTTGCGCCAGTCTTTGTCCTTGTCGTGCCCGTACTCCACCACGCGGGGGCGTCGCTCGCGCAGCCGGACCGACTCCACACCCAGGTAGTACCCCCGCGACAGGGCGTTCTTGCCGACGCATTCCAGCCGCAGCGTGTACCGGCCCGGCTCCGGCCAGAAGTCCAGCAGGTGCACCTCGCGCGAGCCGACCTCCTCGCCGTACAGATCCACCGGCCCGCCCAGTTTGACCCCGTTCAAAGACGCCTGGTATGTGCCAAAGTCGTAGCTGGTCGTCGCCATGACGAGCAGCCGCTGGGGTTCCTTCTTGGTGATCTCGAATGGGATCTCCACCCAGGCGTCCTGGTCATCCGGGGCCCTGTACAGAAGCTGGGGCTGTTCGTACTGGTCGAGCTTCTGGGTCACGGCCTCGCCGGCGCCGTGGTGCTTGGCCTCGGTGAAGTCCTTCGCATAGATGATCCGATCCAGGTTGGGCAGCGCCCGCTGGCGGGCGTGCGGCGCGCGGGCCTGGAACGTGGCTGGCCCGGTCTGGTACCAGAAGGCAACCGAACTGTAGTCATCCTGCCGCTCGTTCCAACTGTGGCTTCTGTAGTCCGGGTTCTCATCCGGCGATATCCAGCCGTAGTGCTCGATCGTAACACGAATGTGTTTGTTGAACACGATCGGATCATTGACATGCCACCGATACGCGCAGGTATGCCCACCGACGATGCCCCACTGGTCGAAAATGCTCACGCCAAAGTACGGCGTGCCGGTCGTCTTGAGCCCCCACGCAGAAAGGAAGTAATCCTCGGTGCCCGTGCCCCAGATCGACGCATCCTTTTCGCCGTCGATGTAGATCTTCTCATCGCCCTCGCCGAACCAGGAGGGGCTCCGCGTCCGCACGCTGAGGACCATGCCGACAAAATGCCCCTTGCCGGCGGTATCGAGGATCGTGTAGTCGCGGCCCGACTCCACGGGGTATTCCTGGCGGTACTGCGCGTGGAAATAGGGCGTATCCTTCGGCAGTGAATCCAGGGCGATCCAATCGATGTTGAAATACAGCAGGCTGATAGGCTTGTCGGACTGGTTGACGATCTCGACGCGGGCGTGCTTGCGAAACGGCATGTGCCAGAAGCAGTTGTACGAGTCGGCGTCCTCGACCACCACGGGCAGGCTGATGACCTCCGCGCGGCGACCGAATCCGCAGGCGAAGAAATCACCCACCGGCGCCTCCACCGCGGGCCGCTCGCTTTTGTCCCAGTAGATGCGCAGCAGCATCTCCTGGTGATTCGCCGAGCCCTCCTTGGCCCAGGGATGCGGCTCGGGAGCCAGGAAGGTCAGCCAGATGTGCGTGATCACGCCGGGACCGGACCGGTCCATGAGCACCCGTGTTTCGCCCGGAGGCACACTCTTGTTATCCGCGTTGCTGTCGGGGTCGGGCTTGCCCTGCGGATCGAACTTGCCATCCGGCCCGAGCCGGTGCGTGGAACTCTCCCGCATGCTTCGGCCCGATTGTGGCCGGGCCAGATCCGCCAGGAACGAGGCCTGGCATAAGGTCGCCAAGACCGACAGAACAAGACACCCCACAAAGACTTTCCCAAAGATCATTCCGCCGCTTCGCATGACTGTAACCTCCTGCCGCGTCGAGCTTTCTTGCCACAAGGCGTCCAGACAGCCAGTTATTGTACCCGGCTTTCGCGCTCTGCGGAAGGGTCCTTGTCATCCGTCGAAGGCTCGGCGCGAAGCAGCATAAAGACCTGTCGCATGATGCTGCGGCCGACCCGCGGCAGACTGAAGCGCAAGGGCCTTTGCTCGGCCGGCTCGAAGTCCCGGCAGATCACATCTGCCAGCGATTCGCCGACGATCTCGATCTCATCCAGGCTGCCTGGGCCGACCCCTTGCCGCCGGGCGGTCTGCAGAATGGGCAGGGTCTGCGGGTCGAACCCGGCAATGGCACAGCAAACGTGCTCGCAGGCGATGGGGTCGGACCCGCCGCATAACACCCCCAGCGGCCGTGGCCGCCCGCGGATCGGCCCGGTGCCCTCCATGGCCATGATCCCATCCACGATCGTGACCGTCGGCGCCAACAACCGACACAAACCCAATAGCATCGCACAAAAGTCATCGTGCGAACGGCCCCGGGCGAAATGCCACCAGGCCTTTCGCTTGCCCGGCACGCAGCCGAACATGTTTTTGACGGCGAACGTCGCGACGAGCTGCTGATGCGCCTTGAACTTGGGCAGGTTGACGATCGCGTCGGCGTCGAGGGCCACGCGACTGAGGCGCATTTTGAAACCGTCGCAGCCCGGAATCTCACGCAGCACCGGTTGATTCAGCGGCGTCACCGGCACACCCAGCCGCGCCAGCGGCTCGGCCAGCCCAAGGACGTGAACACACTGATCCAGCCGCCCCCAGCCCGGCGAATCCCCCACGAAAGGCCGGGCCCCGCGGTCCTTGAGGGCCTCGGCCACGGCCAGGATCGCCGCCGGATCGGTCTGCACCGCCTGATGCCGTGGCCGGGGCATGATAAAGTTCGGCTTGATGAGCACCCGCTGACCCCGTCCCAGCCGCCGCCCATCGGGATCGCACCGGTCAAGCTGCTCACGGACCGCCGACCGCACGGCCGCGCCATCGTAATCCGGCACGTGTTGAAGCAGCACGGTGGGACGTGAGATGCCGGACGACGCGACGTTCACAGGCCGACCTTCGTGCACAAAACCATATACAATCGCAAGACGCCGCCGCTCGACCGCGGAACCATAAAGGCCGAGTCCAGCAACCCCTGCCGGTCGGCGTCGTGATACGTGGTCGGCCCCATCAGAATGAAATCACCCCGGCTCATTTTCGTCGAGAGGACCGAAAAGTCGAACACGCGTTCCTGGACGCGATCCTGACGGGCCAGCCGGGCCGCCGCGATGTCCTTCTGCCGCCGATGGACGTAGCGAAACACCACGTCCGCCACGCCCCGCAACGGCTCCACCGGTTGCGCCGTGGTCGACCAGACCAACCGGCCGGGCTCCAACTCCACCGAGGCCGTCGAGCCGTCGGCCCGTATGTAACTCAAGGTCTGCGTCTCCCACAGCGGCAAATCGACCAGGTCGAGCCCGCGATCATCAAAGTGAATCAACGTGTGCAGATAGGCCTGTTTGGCGTCGGCCTCGTCGAGCTTTTTGGCCAAGTCGGGCCAATCCCGCTGCGTGCCGAACCTCACGCGGATGTCGTTGGCCTCGAGCGTCGCCCGATCGGCGAAGAAGATCGGGTCGGCCCGCAGCACGTCGAACATCTCGCCGACCGCGGCGGCCTTGTCCGCCGGAGCTTCAAACACGATGACCTGCAGGCTCACCTGCGACGGCAGGGGCTGGGTCTGCGGCGCCGCCAGATCGCCGACCTTCAAACGCCTCGATTCAGCCGACGCCGCGGCCTCGGAGGGCGGCGTCTCGCAGCCGGCCAGGAGAATCGCCAGCAACGCCGCCAGGCACGTGCCCACGCCGACCCCCACACACCGGGACAGGCCGTGAACATGCCCCCCCACGCGAGCGGCCAGGCGTCGTGTGTTCGCTGGGGTACCCTGCGAGCCGGCGCTCATCACATCATTCACCCCCCTCGCCGCTACGTGAGCCTCTCCTCGATCCGCCGCAGCGTCTTCATGCTCTCCTGGGCGATGACCCGCCCCCCGGGCGTAAAGTCGAACACCTCCAGGCTCACCCACTTGTTGTAGCGAATGTCCTTGAGGTACTGAAACGCCGGCACGAAGTCGTTCACCGCGTTGCCCGTCCCCAGATACGTGCCGTCCATCTCCTGCACGTGCACGTGATGGATGTAGGGGCGATACGTGCGCAGCAGCGTCACGAAGTCGACGGTCTCGTCGATCGTATTGTGGAAGTCGAACATCGTCTGAATCGCCGGATGATCGACCTGCTGGACGATCTCCATCGCCTCGGCGGTGGTGTTGATCACGTCCGTCTGCGTGTGGTCCAGCGGCTCGATGAGGATCATCACGCCCCGCCGCCGGGCATGATCGGCGACCGCGGCCATGCCCTCGGCGAAGTACTTTTTCGCCTCGGCCTTGGAGACGCCCACGGTGTTGCGCTGCTTGGGCGAGCCGAAGACCATCACCGTGCCGCCCAAATCGCCGCAGAAGTCGATCAGCGTATCCAGGTAGGCCACGGTCCTGCGCCGCACGGCCGCGTCCGGCGTGGTGAAGTGCAGGCCCGCCGGCGGCGGCGCCAGCAGCCAGTGCAGCCCCACGCACGTCAGGCCGTTATCGTCCATGATCCGCACCATCTCCCGGCGCCGGGCGGGTGAAATCTCCTGCACGCCCTCCTGCACAAGCGTGAACGCGGCGATCTCCACGCCGGTGTATCCGGCGTCCGCGATGATCCCGCACTGCTGATCCCAAGGCAGATCGCCCATGGACTCGTTGCACATGGCGTAGTTGAAGCCCTTCCACTTGCCGCCCAGACCCAGCGACTCCAGGCAACCACCGGTCATCGTCCCCGCCGCCGCCGCCCCCGCCAGGGCCGCCGACCTGCCCATGAACTGCCGTCGTGTATGCCGTGTCGTCATCGCCATCCCTTTCCGTGGCTGTCCCCCACTGCCGACTCGATTCACAAGAGCCTGCATCATACCCGAACGCCATGGCCGATCAACCCGTCAATCACCCGAAACCACCCGCCATCGACACACCGAACCATCGGGCTGCACCCACAGTATGCTCCTGTAACCCGTGGGGCCAAACTCAGGGCCGGCGGGGACGACGTCGTAGGGCGTGCCGTCCGTCAGGCAGCGGGCGATCTCCCGGATGGCCGGCGCCAGGACCTGTTTGTAGGTCAGGCCGTGGGCATTCTTGCGGTCCAGGGGGTAGATATGCGTGCCCCAGGTGAACATCTGCCACACGGTGGGCAGCGTATAGCCATAGGGCAGCACCACGGCCACGTCCGCCCCGCGGCGCAAGGACTCCAGGTTGCGCCGGGGCCGGCTCCGGACGTGGTCGCGCAGGAGCCGCGCCAGCCGAAGCTGCTCGGTATACTCCACGTGGTGGTCGTGGTCGCTGGTCCAGAACCAGATGAACTCGGCCCCCAGGTCATACGCCAGCCGCATCGACGGCCACCGCAGGTCCGGCTCGCACTGGCCATAGATGCTCATGCCCCACCGCGTGCCCAGCGCCCGGGCGGGCCCGCGCATCTGGCCGTAAAACCACAGGAAGAGATTCTCCGGCGTGATCGGGATATCCACGCCGAAGTCCTCGTTGACCCGCTGGAGCATCAGGATCATCTCGGAGTCGGCCTCCGGACGCAGCCGCCAGCGGCACTCCTGCACGATGCCATAGCGGTTGACCTCGAGCTGGTAATAACTCGTGCCGATATACGTCTCCCAGATGGGCACCGCCGGTTCGGGCAGCGACACATCGCCCAGGGCCACCCCGCGCTCCGTCAAGAGCCGCTGATACGTCCTGTCGTTCATGTGCCCGGCAACGTGCTCGTGGATCATCTTCACGGCCGTCTCGAGCGAGGCGCCGGGCGGGTATTCGCCCGCCAGGCGGCAGGCCGGCTCGTCGATGAACATCCGCATGCCGCGGAAGTTGGACCGGTACAGCTCCTCCGGATAGGCGATCCGTGGATCATAGCCCTCGTAGAAGACCGGTCGGCGGCAGATCCAATCCACCTGCTCGCCCTTGGCGATGAAGGTGTTGATCCCCGCGTCGATCATCTCGTCGTACTCGGCGCGGGTGAACGGCACGAACGTGTAATTGTCCTTGCGGCTGGGCCGACCCGTGCCGTCATCCCGGAAGTTGCGGCTGGTGCCCACGAGCAGGTCCGTCCGCAGGACCAGGCGCTGCGCCTCGGCCGGCAGCGTAGAAAAATCGCTCGGCCCCACGGCCACCTGCCGCAGGGCAAATCCCAGGTACGTGCCCTCCCGCGGCAGCAACCCCGTGTCTCCCGGCGTCCGACGCGGCAGGAGGCGCTCCACGAAGCCGAACAGCGGCAACAACGCCCCGCCGGTATGCCCGTCGATGTACTCGATCGGCTCCTGGTCGCCCTCCCGCAAAATGTATCGGCCGATCCGGACCTTGTGCGAATCGCCGCCGAACGGGTCGCCCTCGGCCGTGAACCAGAGCCGGTAGACCTGCCCGCCGGCCTTGGTGCCGGTCAGCCGATACACATCCGGGCCCTGCAACGGGCCCGGCGAGCACACCGCCAGTTCGATCCGCACCACCGGGTTCGCCCCGCGCCCGTCCGGCGGCTCGATGTCGTAGACCGCCGCCTGTTGAACCGCCCGGCCCCGCACGTCAACACAGGGGCAAAGGAGAACGACGAAGAGCACCAGATGTGCCTTGACCATCACAGCGTCTCCCCAGTCAAAGGGCGATCTTGCGATCGCCCTTGTTCATGTGCGGCTGGCTCAAACGAACCGGTGCTTTACGCCATCCAGGCCCGCGCGCGGCTCTTGTGCTGCGCGACGATGGCGTTGGCGATCTGGACGTCCTCGGCCACCTGCCAGTCGAACATCCCGACGCAGGCAAAGTCGGCCCCGTTCTTGAACACGAAGTCGAACCCATCGCGCGGCGCGATGGCCCCGGCCGCCAGCACCTTGTACGCGATCCAGGGCTTTTTGACGTCCCGCATGAACGCGATGGTCTCCTGCGGCGTCATGGCCCAGTAGTTGTCCACCCCGTAGTTCTCGATGACGTGCCGATTCTGATCGGGTCGCCGCGCGGACCAATAGTTCGTGTGGTGCAGCGTCTTCATATAAAAGTCATTGGGGATGCCGGCCGACTCGACGGCGATCAGCATCTCCAGCGCGTGGCCGGCCACCCCGGCGATGACGCCCTGTGTCTTGACGTAGCGAACGAACTGGTCGATCAGGTCCATCCGATTGTCGAACGTCCACTGGTCGCCCTGATTGCCCACCAGAAAGACGCCCGCCGCCCCATCGTCGATGGCCTTGTCCACGACCGTCTTGACGTCGTCGGTGGAGGGGTTCGCCTGGGCCAGCCACTGCATCTTGCCGCCCCGCTCCTTGCGGTAGCGGCCGATCAGCCCGACGGCCCGCGGATCGCCGCAGAAGATCACGCACGTGTTGATCCCGTGCTCCTCGCAGACCTGCCAGGTGTCCAGAATCTTGTCGTCCGTGAAGTACTGCATCATCAGCGGCGACACGTAGATCAGATCGCGGCTGTGCGCGTAGCCGCTGATCAGGTTGCCGCCGCAGAGAATGCGGCTGATATTCACGTTGCCGATCCGGCCCATGGCGCACGCGGCCTTGGGCGCGGCGACCTTCTTTTGCGAGTCCGTCGGGCCCGCCAGCAGCGCCCGCTCCTCGAAGCTGAGCCCGATCATCGCCCCCGCCGCACTGGTCGCCAGAAACGACCGTCGATCCAACCCATCCGTCATACACCGTCCTTTCGATGCGGTCCTGCCCTGTGGGACGCCCGGCACACACAACCGGCCCTTAGGGGCCCTCTCACTCATCGGACTTATTCTACCAGAACGGCGTTTCGGGGCAAAGCGTCGTGCCCAGACATCTCCCATGGATGGCCACAGCCCCCCGGTCCCACGGGCCCTGCGCACACAAACACCCCACGTCTCTTGGTAGAGACGGCCGGACTCGGCTACGGCATCGTCATCCATTCCTCGACCAGCACCCGCAGATCGTGCACGTCAATCACACCGTCCGGCGGGTCGTTGATGTCATAGGCCGGGTCCCACCCCGCATCGCCCGGTTGCGCGAACCACGCGCTCGACAAGCCGACGAAATCCGATACGTCCACGAAAAAGTCCTCGTCGAAATCGGCGACACTGGGCAACGGGCCCGTGTACACGTAGTGGGCGATGCGTTTCTTGTTGGTATCCAGGAGGACCGGCAATCCCGCATCGGGCGTGATCTCGTTCCCGCCTCCATCGGTCCACTTCACAAACGCATACCGGCCGACCTGCGAGGGGGCCGTGACGGTCACGGAGGGCCCGGTGTTGTAGGTTCTGCAAAACTCACCCACCCCATCCTGGCGGCCCCAGCGGTCCACGCTGTCCACCTGGAAATAAGGCAGCACGTCCTGCGGCTCGGTCAGGACCTGAAGCGTGCTGTAGTGCGATGGCCGAAGGATGCGGTCGTAGCGAATACGCAACCGCAGCGTGTCGAGCACCAGATCGCCGCGGTTCTCTTCGTGGGGCGTCTTCTTCAGAACGATCTCCGCCCAAAACCCCGGCCGGGCATAGATCATGATGTCCCCGGTTCCGGCCTGCTGACAGTTCTCCAGCAGACTGAACAGCATCGACCGGCTCGCATCGCTCCGATCCACCGGTTCCCAGTAGCCGTCCGCGAAGTGCCGCTCATTCCAGTTGATCGGGTTCGTCTCCTGCGTGACGTCCTTGTAGTGGACGAACCGGTAGATCTCACCGTCCTTTTGCAGCCTCGATACGCCGCCATGCTCGATCTCAAGGTCGAAATAGTCCTGCCAGTCATAGATCCCTTCCACGTGGAACCCCAGGGCGTCGACCGCCACGTCGACGATCCGCGTGTTCTCCTCGTTGTACTGGAGCCGCGCCACGTCTCTCAGAGGGATGACCACCTTCTCCCCGGCATTCAGAGCCGCGAGTTGCTCGGGCGAAAGTTCCAGCCGCACGGGCGCGGTCGCCTCATAGGAGACATTGTCCTGGTAGTCGCGATAGATGCGGTCCGTCAGGTCCCAGAGCTGCTCCTCATACACCGTCTTCAATGCATTGAACGCAGCCGGATCGAGTGTCCCATCCACGGACACGACGTCCTGCATCGCCGTGAACATGTAGTGGAGGTTCAAATCCATCGGCGAGGGCCTCAACAGCCGGTACTCGTAGGACTTGGCCAGATAGTAATGATACTTCTGCAGCCGCTCCAGGGCCCGCCGCTCCATGTCCTTGACGTACATCGTTGCCCGCGGGTCCAGCACCTGGTTCAGATGGCTCGCATCCCGGTTCATGCCGTCGATGGCCAGGAGATTGTTGGTGATCCCACTGGCCAGGGTCGACACCTTCTGCACGGCCGCCGAGAGCTGACGGTTGAAGACCTCCTTCTCCACCGCAAGCTGCGTTACCTGATCCACCAAGCGGTTGAAGGTCCAGTCCTTGGCCTTGATCTTCTTGAGCTCCGCGGCCACCTCCTCGTTACTCAGCGAGGTCTCCTTCAACGCCTCCTTGATCTGGTGCATGCCGCCGGCCATGGTCGCGGCCTGGGCCCGAAGACCCTGCAAGTAGGTATCGCCGCCGCTTTCGACAACGTTCAGATCGCCCGGGATATCGTCGAAGCTATCCAGCCACTGACCGGCCGCCGCCTCGAAGTCGATATCGTAAAACGTCTTGGCCACACCCGTGCGATTATGGATCGCCGGCCACGGGTCCTCCTGCGCCAGAAACGCATCGCTCAACGCGCTGATCGAACCCGTCGCCAGTCCCGCGACCGCCCCCGCCTGGCCGCCCGACGCGGCGCCGCCGATCGTGGACGTCACCACGGTGGCCAGCCCCTTCAGGGCCTTCTTCCACCACGGCACCTCGTGGCGCTTCTGGACAATCCGGTCGGCCCGGGCGATCAGTTCCTCTTCCTTGCGCTTCAACTCGCACAGCAAGCCGGAGCATCCCCCCGAATCCGCCCGGCCGATCCGCGCGGCGATCTGGGCCGCATCGCTCTTGAGCTTTGGAATCAGGGCCTGAATCTGCCGATACTGCTCGGCGAAGTCCTGCGTCTGGCCCCACACCGCCTCGCGTGACCGCGCCAGCGCGGCGGTCTTTTCGGCAACGGTCGTCGCCTTGTTCTGCACCCAGTACGACAGGTACAGCACCCGCACGGCGCGGTTGATCTCCTGCTCGTAAAACGCCTTGGTCACCTCGAACGAGAGCATGGGTACCCAGCCCGGCGGATTGCCGAAGTAGTCCAGCCCGTTGCCGAGCCGATGCAGCAGGGTCACCACCTCGCCATACATCTGCTCGAATTCCAGTTGCCACGAGGCCTCCAGGCCGGCCCACGTATCCAGCGCCATGGACGCTTCAAGCAACTGGCGATACTCGGCGAGTATCTCGGTCGCCTCGCCCGTATAGCCGTACAGGTAGGCATCCCTGGCGTGGGCCAGAACCATCTTCACCGCATACGGTGACAGCCATGCCAGAGGCTTTAACTCGTCCAGCGTCCATGTCATCTCTCCCGGTGTGCCGATCGCGCCCCCATTAGGTCCCGACGTGCCGCTCACGCGAAAACGCCAGCCTCCCGCCGGTTGACAACTGAACGACGCAATATGCATGCAAAGATCGCCCCCGTCCAAACCCGGCAGGGTTTGCCCCGGCGCAACCGTCCTGCCGTCATACGGCTTGGTGCTGATGTAGCTATCGGGCCCGTCCAACAGAAGCCTGCGCGCATATATCCTCACGTTCGTCTGCGGCAGATGCAGGGGGCCGCCGATGACCAGCGTCTCGGCGTAGATGGTCATCTCCTTGATGTCCGCTACGTAGGGCCCGCCCTCCGGGCTGCTGTAGACCTCATAGAGGCCGCTCGGATGCCCTGGCTCAAACACGACCGTCTTTCCGGCGATCGTGACGGAGCGAACCGGTTTGGCCACGCCGTTGAGCACCTCATCCGTCTCGCTGACGATCTCGGTGACGAACAGATAATCCCGGCTCTCGTCATCCGGGAAGGGCTGCACGGGGCTGCTGACGAGGCTGAATTCCGCCGGCAGATCCGCGATTGGGGAGACCTCTATCGTCTGCTCCTCCATCTGGCCGCCCTGTGTCGCCGTGAACGTCACGTTGAAGGGCATAACGTCGGCGTCATCGTGCGGCCGGTAGACAAACAGGCCCGTCCCCGGATCAAACGTCATCTCGCCCGCCGGAATAGGCTCGGCCGTCATCCCCAGCAGCGCCTCCGGCCCCAACGTCGCCGGCTTCACGTAGAACGCCAGCGTCGCCCCATGCTCCACCTCCCCCGGCGGTATCTGCCCGATGTCGTAAGTCCCGACCGGCCCGTATGTCACCGTCGAATGGTGGGGCAGGTCCCGCATCACGCACACCCGTATGCTCGCCGGCTCGAACCACCCGTCAAGCTCCTTGAACTCCACCTCGTAATACCCCGGCACCAGATCACAAACCGTCTCCCCCGACACGCGCCAGGTCCCCTCGCCGGCTAATCGCCATCCGGCCCCGTCGTCCGCCGCCTCCTGCGGCCCTGTCTCAATCCGCAGCAGCGTACCCAGGCCTGTCGATTCACGCTGATACTCATACGCCCCCATGTCCACACACGCCATCCCGTCCCCAGACCCGTCCACCACCCGCGGATTACCGTCAAGATCGCTCTCCACGCCCACCGCGGCGTCCGAGCCGGCATCCACACACGGCGAGAACCACCTCAGTCGAACATCTCCGGCCTCTTCGTCGATGAACAGAGGATATTCGTCCATGTTCCCCTCGCCCGGCCAGCCCCCCGGCACATTGCTGTAGGTAACCGCCGTCGTACTGCTGTCCACGTTGTGCAGGGCGTCCGGGCCGTTGTCCCAGAAGATGCAGTTTCTCACAATGGCATGGCTGTTGTAGCGATTGAATATCGCCCCGCCCACACCTTCCCACCCGTGTCTGTTCTTTACAAACGTGCAGTTGACCAGGGTCGCGCTGCTGCCGCTGTAATTAGACACCGTGCCCCAGTCGCACAGGCTGAACACACAATTGGCGACGTCCGCCTGACTGCCACTGTTGAACAGCCCTTCGCCTTCGAACGTGCAGTTCTTCACCGTTACAATGGAATTGCCTGCACTGCGGACCTGTGCAGCCACGAAGGCGCAACCGATGATCTCCATATTCGTTCCATCATTACGTATACTGCCCAACGAAAACGTGCTGTCTGTAATCACCACGGTGCCGGCCCGGTTGATGATACTGTGCGGCCGATTGTCATCGAACCGGCACCCGGATATCTCCACGCTGCTGTCCAGGTTGTCAATTCCGCAGGCTATCTCCCCCCACCCGTTGTTCTCAAACACGCAGTCCGTCACCACCGTACTGCTTTCCACGTTGCGCATGCCGCCGCCCCACCAGTCGCCGTTCTCACGAAATGTGCATCGCACAACCGTCGGATGGCTCTGATAAGTCTTGATCCCCCAGCCCATGCCGGCATCTTCCTCGCAGTCGCTAAATTGGAAACCGACAAATACGCAGTCGATGACCGTCGGCCCGCTCCCCTCGCAGTACAACCCAATCCCGAAATCCTCCTCCGCCTGCACCGTAAACCCCTCCAGGATAGTGCCCGGCCCTTCGCCGCTGATGCACTCCACCACCCGCCCGAAGTCCCCCTCGTTCGACATGCCCTGGATGATCGTCGCCTCCGCCCCCCCGCCGGAATACACGCGCACCGCCTTGCCCCGCAGGTTCACCGTTCCGTCATACGTCCCTGGCCCGACCTCGATCTCATCGACATCCGCCGCCGCGTCAATCGCGGCCTGGATCGAGGTGTATTCGCCGCCGCCCTCGACGTCGACGAGAATCGTTCGCGCCGAGGTTGACCAGGCCATCGCGACAAGAAGGAGGCAACTGGCCGGAATGCTCTTTGAGAACCGTGTGGTATTCATCGTTTTCCCTCCTTCGTATGCAGGCGACGTGGACGATTACGGACCGTGGACGCGCCGGCCATGGCTAGCTTAAGACTCGATTCGACCTCCGGGGGATGCGTTTCTCTGGGAACACCCGCAAGGGCGACCGATCACCGAACCACGGCGATTCCCTGCCATCTAGGAGCCTGTCGGAGTACGAGCTGACTTGCAGGTGCTCCAGGACAGACTCCTTCTCTTGTGCACTCCGGCATTGT
>ENA-OSEO01000213-OSEO01000213.1-sediment-metagenome-genome-assembly--contig:-NODE-213-length-164858-cov-5.685073_pt1 | contig 164858 bp, 146 predicted proteins | sample MGYA00237883_ERZ534232 | MGnify/ENA metagenome assembly ERZ534232
CCACCGGTGCCCACCACGGCGTAACGCCTCTTGCGGTTCATCACGGCTCCTTTGCGGGCGGCATGGCGCTCTGGCGGATCACCAGGTCGGGGATCAGGACGTGCTGGTGGTGCCTGTAGTCCGGGCCGGCGATCTGCTCGAGGAGGAACTGGGAGGCCAGCCGGTTCTGCATGTCGAAGTCGAACGCGACGGTGGTGAGAGGCGGGATGAGATAGGGCGCGATGGCGTCGTCGTCGAAGCTGACGATTGAGACGTCCTGGGGGACGCGCCGCCCGTGCTCGTGGAGCGCGCGCAGGGCGCCCATGGCCGCGTGATCGTTGACGGTCAGGATAGCGGTGAAGGGCGCGCCGCGGCGAAGGAACTCGCACACGCCCTCGTAGCCGGTCCGCATGGCGTTGGCGAAGGTGGAGTAGTCGCCGGTGTAGGTCGGGCCGGGGTCCAGCCCCCGGTCGGTCAGCAGGCTGAGCCAGGTGTCGTGGCGCAGACGCGGGTTGATGAAATCGAGCGAGCCGGTGATCTCGGCGATCTGGCGGTGGCCCAGGTCGATCAGGTGCCCGACCGCCAGGCGGGTGGCGTGTTCCTGGTTGTAGCCGACCCAGGTGAGCCGGGACGCCAGCACGTAGTCGCGGCGCACGAGGGGGATGCCGTGGCTCATCGCCAGCAGCTCCTCGTCGGAGATGTGCAGGCGGGGGGCGTAGAGCAGGATGCCGTCCACCAGCCGCGCCGCGGCGGTGTCGAGCGTCTCGGCGAAGTTGTCCTGAGTGCATTCGGAGTAGAGCGCGGAGTAGCCCGCCGCGTTGACGTACTGCGCCATGCGGGGCAGCTCAAGCCCGAAGTGCACGTCCATGACGATGAACTCGATGATGCCCGAGCGGTGGGTGGTGAGCATGCGCGCGCCCAGGTTGCGGTGATAGCCCATCTTCTTCATGACGCGCTGGACGTGCAGGCGGGTGGCGGGCGCGACCTCCGGGTGGTTGTTGAGCACGCGCGAGACGGTGCCGTAGGACACCCCCGCCTCGCGCGCCACGTCCCGGATAGTGGGCCGTTTGTCTTTGGGCTTGGGCATGGATTCGCTCCGGTGTACTCTGGTGTGCCCCAAAGTGTAACATTTTTCCATGAAGTTCATAGTGGTTCGAGGCGTCGTAACCAGTCACGAAAACTATATCATAAAATCGCAGGGTTGTCGATACGCCTCGCGGTTTTTCTTTCTGTGAGGGGTGATGCACTCTATGCCGGGACTGTAACCAGTCACGGAAAAGCAAAACCGTCGATCCGCCTGATGGAAAATGGTGCGAGCGACCGGGCGAAACCGGCCCGCCGTCACAGCGAGAGCCGCTTGAACACCCGCTCTGGAATCAGCCGGATGATCCACATGATGTACCGCCAGAACCAGGGGGCGTACACCACGTCCTCGCCCTTGAGCATGGCGACGTAAATCCGCCGGCCAACCGTGGCGGGGCTGGCATAGAGCGGGTTCTTCTTCAGGTGGGCGGTCATCGGCGTGTCCACGAAGCCCGGCTTGATCGTGACGACGGCGACGCCCGCTTTGCTCAGGCGCGCGCGCAGCCCGCTGGCAAACACGCTGACCGCGCCTTTGGCCGCGCCATAGACGTAGTTGCTGCCGCGGCCCCGATCCCCGGCCACGGACGCGATCACGGCGATGCAGCCGCGCCGCTGCTGCTCGAAGCGCCCCGCCAGCAGCGTGAGCAGCGAGATGTAAGTGAGCGCGTTGGTGGTGAACGCCTCCAGCGTCGCTTCGACGTCGGCCTGCGCGCGCGCCTGGTCCGGCAGGGTGCCATGCGCGATCAACACGGCATCCAGCGCGCCCATCGCGCCATATGCCGCCGCGATCAGCGCCTCGTGCTGCGCCAGGTCGTTCAGGTCCAGCGTGTGCAGCACGACGCGCCCCGCGCCGCGCACGTCCAGGTCGCGCTGAACCGCCGCCAGCTTGTCCGGATCGCGCCCCACCAGGAAAAACTCCGCCCCGTCGGCGGCGAACTGCCGGGCCGCTTCATGCGCGATCGCCGAGGTCGCGCCAATGATCATCAGCTTCATGATGGTCCCTCATTCATGGGTGGTCTGCGTGACGCGCCGCCAGAAACTCGACGAGAACTTCGGGTCGATGTGCCGGGCGAACTCGCGCCATTGCGGATAAAACGCCTGGAAATTCTCCGCCGACATGCGGGCATCTTTGGCCGGGTAGAGCACGCCGCCATGCGCCCGTACGATCTCGTCGAGGCGGTCGAGCAGCGCCAGCGTGCGCTGGCCGCGAAACGGGAAGTCCAGCGCCAGCGTGACGCCCGGTCGCGGGAAGGACAGCATCCCCGGTGACGGCACGTCGCCGAATACCTTCAACACCGCCAGAAAGGATACCACGCCGGACTGGCTGATCTGCCGCAGGATATCCTTGATCGCCGTGCGGTCCTGGGCATAGGGCACCACGAACTGGTATTGCAGAAAGCCGGGCGCGCCGTAGAGCCGGTGCCATTCCTGAATGGCGTCCAGCGGGTAGAAGAACGGGTCGTAGGGGACCGTCTGAAACGCGCGCCTGGTGAGCTGCGAGCGGTAGTACAGGCTGTTGAACGCTTTCACCGTCGCCAGGTTGAGCGCGAAGGCCGGGAGCTGCACCGGCATGGTGAACAGCGAGCGCGGCTCGGCGGCTTTGCGCGGGATGCGCTTGGGCCAGGTGTAGTTGCCGCGCATGAACAGCCCGCGCCCCAGGTGTTTGCCCGTCGCCAGGCAGTCGACCCAGGCCATCGTGTGCTCGAAGCGCTCGTCGGACTCGGCGCTGATCTCGAAGAACTCGTCGATGCTGCCAAACCGGATCTGTTCCTTGGCGATGAACGGCCCGGCGACGCGCTGCACGCGAATCTCCGCCCACAGGATCAGGCCGGTGAGGCCCAGCCCGCCGATGGTGGCGCGGAACAGGTCGGCGTTTTCGTCCGGCGAGCAGACCAGCCGCTCGCCATCCGAGCGCAGCAACTCGAAGCGGGTGACGTGGCGGCCAAACGTCCCGGCCCTGTGGTGGTTCTTGCCGTGCACGTCGTTGGCAATCGCGCCGCCGATGGTGACGAACTTGGTGCCGGGGGTGGTCGGCAGGAACCAGCCGCGCGGCACGATGAGTTTCAGGATGTCGGCCAGCGTCACGCCGGCTTCGCAGCGCAGCAGCTCGGCCTCTTCGTCGAAGGCGATGAAGCGGTTGAGCGGCGAGGTATCGAGCAGCGTGCCGCCGCCGTTCAGGCAGCTATCGCCGTAACTGCGGCCCAGGCCATAGGGCAGTACCGGGCCATCGATGCGCGCCAGGTCGAGATCGTTGTTGCGCCAGTAGACCGGCCTGACGTTCTGCTGTTCCACACGGGGATAACGCCCCCACGATTGGTAAGCGCGCCGGTGTCCATTGGCTGTCATGTGCTAACCTCGCGTCCGGATAGGGTGTCAACGTCACAGCACTAGATTATACACAGCCAGCCCCGGTTGGCGGCCAACGGATAAGCCAGCGTGGGAGACGTTCGCGGTGATCTCCGGCGCGGAATCCGGCTGGCGCTCCGGGCGAGCGACGCCGGTGCGGGGGGCAGCACGCGGTCCGGGCCGGCGCGGCCCTGGCCTGCGTCTCATGTGGAGTTTAGCCAATGTTGGGCAGGGCGATCGAGAAGAACAGCCGGTATTCGTTGGCGCCATCGACATTGCTTGACATCACAAACGTTTTCTGTTAGTGTGAGAACAGCAAACGTTTTCTGTCAGATGTTTGCAGCGTGAGGACAAACAATCATGGGGGTTACACTAGAGGAAATCGCGCGGGCTTCGGGCTTCTCCGTCTCGACCGTGTCGCGCGCGCTTACCAATCCCAACTATCCGGTGAACGAGGTGACCCGCAAGCGCATCACCGAGGTGGCTCGCGCCATGGGCTACAAGCCGAACATGGCGGCGCGCAGCCTGCGCACCGACCAGACCAACACCATTGGCATCATCGCGGATGACATCCTCAGTCCCTTCGTTCCCCCGATCATCCGCGGCATTCAGGATTACCTGCGCGAGCACGATTTTCTCAGCCTGATCGTCAACTCCGATTGGGACCCCGATATCGAGCAGGACGCCATCAACGCGCTCATCAGCCGCCCGGTGGACGGCATCGTGTTCGCGGAGTCGTCCCACCTTGCCATCAACGACAACCTGCGGCAGTCCGGAAAACCGTACGTTTTCGCGCACCGCCTGTTCGGCTCGACGATCGCGAACTCGGTCGTGCCCGACGATCACTACGGGGCCGCGCTGGCCGTCAGGCACCTGGTGGGCCTGGGCCACCAGCGGATCGCCATGATCAAAGGGCGCGAGGGCTGGCATTCGGCCAGCCGCCGCTTCGCCGGCTACCAGGCCGAGCTGGCGGCCCAGAACATCGACTTCGATCCGGCGCTGGTCCAGCAGGGCGACTGGGAATACGAAGGGGGCTATAGCGCGGCCAGGGTGCTGTTCGCCGTGGCGTCCCCGCCGACCGCGATCTTCGCCGCCAACGACCTGATGGCGCTTGGCGCCATTTGCGCGGCGCAGGACGCCGGGCTGCGCGTCCCGCAGGATATCGCGATCGTGGGCTACGACAACCGCGAATTCACCCGCATCGTCCGCCCGAAGATCACCACCGTGAGCATGCCCGTTTACGAAATGGGCCACACTGCCGCCAAGCTGCTGCTGAACCAGATCCGGAACGGCCAGGAAGATTTCGAGGAAATCCAGATCAAGGGCCGCCTGTTCGTCCGCGAGAGCTGCGGGGCCGACGTCTCGCAGCAGACGGTCGAGGGGCTGGATCCCGCCACCACGTCGCGCCGCATCCTGCTGGACCGCGACCCGGACCCGGATCGTTAGCGAGCCCCGCCTGCCGCCCAACGCGCAGCCGGTCTGCGGGCCCACAATCACCGATAGCATGAACGATAACCGGTTCTTTCTCGGCACCAACCGGAAACAGGAAGGAGGTGGCAAGCGGAGCGAGACCAGAACGGACCACCTGCTACACAAAAAGTGAGTTTACGTCTCTCCATTCGGTCCCCGATTTGCCGGAGAGCCGCCGGCCTGTAGCGCTGTTTTGAACTGCTAGTATTCCTAAGGAGACTGAAATGCCTACCTCATCCAAATTCAAAATTACGCGCCGAGAGTTCCTTCGCAGGGCAGGGAGTGCTGCGGCAGGTGCGGCACTGGCTGCGAATGCGCCCGGCGTGGTCGCCGCCGCCAGGGACGCGAAACCGTTTGGCGTTCCCCACATCCGCCAGAATCGCAAAGTCCGCATTGCCGTCGGCGGCTGGGCCGAGCAGAACATGCTGGACCTGCTCGAACGCACCGATTTTTCCGGGCAGACGGGGATCGACGTCGAGGTCGTGCTCCGGACCGACACCAAAGAGACCGAGATCACCAAGATCGTCGGCGCCGTGCAGGCGGGCACCAGCCCGTACGACATCATCGACTTCGAGGACGAGCTGACCACGACGCTGTCGCAGGCAAACTACATGCTGGGCCTGGACGACATTCTCCCGTCCGATCTGTGGGACGATTTCTCGCCGGAGATGGTCGCGTACAGCAAGGTCTGGAGCACGCACAATGACGAGACCTTCCGCGTCATTCACAACTGGGAAATGCCGATCTGGTGGTACCGCAAAGACTGGTTCGACGAGCGGGGCGTTGCCGTCCCCACGACCTGGGAAGAGGTCGCCGCGATGGGCGAGGTCTTCACCGACGAGGCCAACGGGGTGTGGGCGACGGAGGACGGCCTGATCAAGGGCGCCTTCCTGAACGTGTACCTCGCGTGGATCACGCTCCAGGCGGGCGGCAACCCGTTCGATGTCGGCGAGCCTTACAAGGTCGCCCTCGAGTACATCTACGACCTGATGCACACCCACAAGACGCTGAATCCGGCCTCGCTGCAGAAGGACTACAACCAGCAGAATGGTGACTACGTGGCCGACCGGGTCGCCTTCATGCGCCAGTGGCCCTTCTTCGGGGACTTTGCCCGCAGCGCGGAGAACGAAGAATGGTTCCACGAGGACAAAGTCGCCATCGGCCTGCCGCCGGTTGGGCCGGGCGGCATAGGCGGCTCGACCTATCCTGCTGCCTGGGGGTTCGGCATCATCAAGACCTCGCCCAACCTGGAAGAGGCCAAGGAACTGCTCAGTTTCCTGGTGTCGACCGAGGTGGCTGTGGAAGCCATGAAGGTGGGGTTCTGGTTCCTCAACGCTCGCAAATCCGTGCTGGCGGAGGCGCCGCAGGACAACTGGCTCGTCCAGCAGTTGCAGATGTACACCGACGCGGGCGTCATCGGCGTGCGGCCCTTCCATCCACAGTTCGTCGAGGCTCTCACGATCCTGGAAGACAACGCCTCGGCGTTCCTCACCAACCAGATGAGCCTGGACGACACCCTGAACCAGACCCGGGCGCAACTCGACGATCTGGAGTAGTCACCAACCGCATTGACGTACCTGGACGGGCCCCGGCTCGTCCAGGTCACCATTCTCGCGGGTAGGTTGAAGAGAGATCGGTGCGAAGATGACCTCGACCCTCGAAAACGGCGCTGTCGCTCGGCGCAAAATGGCCCAGAGACTCCCATCGAAAGCGACCCGGCGGCGCTATCTGCTGTTCGTGCTGCTGGTATCCCCGGCGTTTGTGCTGCGGCTCGCCACCGCCGTCTACCCGATCGTCCAGACGATCCTGTACAGCTTCAGGAACTACAGCCTGTTGAAGGGCACCAATGAATTCGTCGGCCTGGAGAACTACGCCAACCTCGCCAACAATTACGGGGTTCGCGGGGCGCTCTCGTTCACCATCATCTACGTCGTCGCTTCGACGATCCTGGGCCTGATCGTCGGCCTGCTGATCGCCCAACTGCTCAATGCCAACTTCAAGGGCCGGACTTTCGCGCGGACCATCAACCTGATCCCCTGGGCGATTCCGACGATCGTGGCCGGTTACGCGTTTCGCTGGCTGCTGGACGATCAATTTGGCCTGATCCCGTACTGGTTCACCGAGATGACGGGCCAGCGCATGGTGGTCTTCATCGATCCCACCTATGCCCGGCTCACCGTCATCCTGGTGCATGTCTGGAAGGACGCGCCGTTCATGGCGGTGGTGTTCCTGGCGGGCATGCAGGGGATCCCGCTCGACCTGTACGAGGCGGCCAGGGTGGACGGGGCTAACGCGTGGCAGCGCTTCTGGCACATCACCATGCCGCTCGTCGCGCCGCTGGTGATCACGATGGGGCTGTTCCGGCTGGTGTGGTCGCTGGCGAGCTTCGACCTGGTGTTCGGCCTGACGTCCGGCGGGCCGGGGGTGGCGACGTCCGTGCTGGCGCTGCAGATCTTCCGCGAGGGCATTCTGTTCTTCAAATTCGGATTCGCTTCCGCGATCAGCGGCGTCTTGCTGCTCCTGGTGGCGGTGATTGGGCTGGTCGGGCTGCGGCTCTACCGGCGCTTCGATGTGACCTATTAGGGGCGGATACTGCTATGGCTGCCGTAAAGACATATTACCAGGAACGCCTCCGCATTTCGTCCATCTGGAACTCGGCGGGCATCTACATTGCGTTTATTGTGTTCAGCGTGGTGGTTTTACTGCCCATCTACTGGATGCTGCGCTCCGCGTTCGCCGTTCAGGCCGATCTGACTCAGACGCCGCTCGTGTACCTTCCCAGTCCCACACTGCACAACTTCGAGATGCTGATCGACCAGGTCCCATTTGTCGAGTATACTCGCAACTCGATCGTCTTCTCCGTGGGGACGACCGTGACGACGCTGATCGTCAGCTACCTGGCGGCTTATGCGTTTGCCCGGCTGCGCATTCGGGGCAGCGGCATTCTGCTGTGGGTTTTCCTGCTCACGATGGCGCTGCCGGACGTGGGGACGATTGTGCCCTTGTACCGGATTCTGTCCCGATTCAATCTGCTCGATACAATTACCGGCCTGACGATCGTGCTCAGCAGCACGCTGACCCCGTTCACGGTGTGGGTGCTGGTGGCGTTCATCAAACAGGTTCCGTACGAGATCGAAGAGGCGGCGATTATCGACGGCGCGTCATTGCCGACCATTTTATGGCGCATCCTGCTGCCGCTCACCGCGCCTGGGCTGGTGACAATGGGAGTCATCAACTTCATCAATGCCTGGAACAACCTGTTGTACCCGCTGTCTTTCTCGGTGACGCCGGCCTCGAAAACGCTCAGCGTGTCCATCACGGAAGTTTTCGCGGGGTTTTCACCCTGGGGGCGCCCCTGGGAACTGATCATGGCGGTGGGTGTGACTATGGTGATCCCTATCACGCTGCTGATCCTGGTGTCGCAGAGGGCGATTGTGCGCGGCCTGACCGGCGGTGCCGTCAAATGATCGCCCGGTGGCGTTTTGGCGAACCAGGGACTGCGGATAGGACAATTCGTGTGCTACTACCTCATGCCTCGACTGGAGATCGATCATGCATATCTCGAAGCTGACCTCAACCGAAGCTCATCTGCCGTTCGCCCGCTGGCATGGCCTACCGCTGGAGTCGGTCCGGCTGAGCGCCGGGTTCTGGGCGGCGTGGCAGGATACCAACCGGCGCGTGACGCTGCCCCACGGCCTGCAGATGCTGGAGCAGGCCGGCACGCTTGACAATTTCCGGGTGGCAGCCGGTTTGAAGGACGCCCCGTATCGCGGCACGATGACGTTCCACGATTCTGACGTCTACAAGTGGCTCGAAGCGGTCGCCTACGAGCTGCAGGCCAACCCTGACCCGGCGCTGCGGCAGCAGGCCGACGAGGTGATCGATCTGGTGGCCGCCGCGCAGCAGCCCGACGGGTATCTCAACATGTACTTCCAGCTCGTCGAGCCCCAGAGCCGCTGGAGCGATCTCGATTTCGGCCACGAGCTGTACTGTGCCGGCCACCTGTTCGAGGCGGCGGCGGCTTACACGCGCGCGACGGGCACCACCCGCCTGCTGGACGTCGCCACGCGGTTCGCCGATCTGCTCGACGCGACCTTCGGCCCCGGCAAGCGCGAGGCCACGTCCGGCCATCCGGTAGTCGAGCTGGCACTGGTCAAGCTGTACCGGGCGACGGGTAATGCCCGCTATCTGGACCTCGCCAGGTTCTTCGTCGACGTGCGCGGCAGGGGCGTCATGCGCGGGCTGGGCTGGCTGAAATCCGAGTACCACCAGGATCGCGTGCCCGTGCGCGAGCAGGACATCGTCGAGGGGCATGCCGTGCGGGCGATGTACCTCAACGCCGGGGTGACCGACCTTTACCTGGAAACGGGCGAAGCCGCGCTGCTGGCCGCGATGCAGCGCCAGTGGCGCGATATGACCGGCGGCAAGATGTTCGTCACCGGCGGGTTGGGGTCGCAGTACGAAGGGGAAGCGTTCGGCGACGCCTACGAACTGCCGTCGGACCAGTGTTATTGTGAAACGTGCGCCGCCATCGGCAACGTCTTCTGGAACTGGCGGATGCTGCTGGCGACGGGCGAGGCGCGCTTCGCCGACCTGATCGAGCGCGCGCTGTTCAACGGCGTGCTCAGCGGGCTGTCCGCGGCTGGCGACTCGTTCTTCTACATCAACCCGCTGCTCAGCCGGGGCGGGTACGCGCGCCAGCCCTGGTACGGAGTCGCCTGCTGCCCGCCCAACCTGATGCGCCTCCTCGCGTCGCTGCCGCAGTATTTCATGTCGCACGATGACGGCGGCCTGCAGGTGCACCTCTACGGCACAGGGACGGCCCAACTCGCGCTCGAGTCGGGACAGCCCCTGGCGCTCTCCATGCAGACGGACTATCCCTGGGACGGAAAGATCGAGCTTCGTATCGACGAGGCGGACGGCTCGCGCTGGGCGCTCCGGCTGCGCCAGCCCGGCTGGTGCACGGGCGCGGCGGTGACGGTCAACGGGCAGCCGGTCGACGCCCCCGCCGTCGAGGACGGCTACATCGTGCTCGACCGGGCGTGGCAGCCGGGGGATGTCGTCCAGCTCAATTTGCCGATGGAGCCCACGCTGGTCGAGGCTCATCCACGCGTCGACGCGGTGCGCGACAGCGTCGCCATCCAGCGGGGCCCGGTGGTCTATTGCGTGGAAGAGGCCGATCATCCGGGCGTCAACGTGATGGACGTCCGGCTGGACGAGAACGCGCCGCTGCGCGCCATCTGGCGCGAAGGGCTGGTGGGCCGGGGCGCGATGGTGGTCGAAGCGCCCGGCGCCGTCGCGGACCTCAGCGCGTGGGAGGGCGCTCTCTACCGGCGCGCCGGAAAACGGGGCGACCTGCCGCTCCGACCGATCACCCTTGTGGCGATCCCGTACCACGCCTGGGGCAATCGCGGCGCGAACGCGATGCGCGTCTGGATTCCCCGCGCCTGACGCCGGAACACACAACCGGAAGGACATGACCTGATGAACCAGATCAAACTCGATCCCGAGCGCACCCTGAGCGCCATCGACCGCAACATCTTCGGCGGCTTTGTCGAACACCTGGGGCGCTGCATCTATGGCGGTCTCTACGAGCCGGAGTCGCCGCTGGCTGACGAGGCGGGACTCCGTACCGACGTCCTCGACGCGCTGCGCCGCCTTCGCATGCCGGTCATGCGCTACCCCGGCGGGAACTTCGTCTCCGGCTATCGCTGGCGGGATGGCGTCGGCCCGGTCGAGGAGCGCCTGGCGCGGCACGACATGGCCTGGAATTCGATCGAGCCCAACCGGTTCGGCACCAACGAGTTCATTGGCCTGTGCCGCAAGCTGGACACCGAGCCGTATTTCGTCGTCAACTGCGGAGATGGCGACATGCGCGAGGCGCGCGACTGGGTCGAATACTGCAACGGCACGCAGCCCACGCACCTGGTCAGGCTCCGCCACCAGCACGGCTTCGAGCAGCCGCACCGGGTCCGCTACTGGGGCATCGGCAACGAGGTGGACGGTCCCTGGCAGGTGGGCATGAAGACGTCCGAAGAATACGCGCGCGCCTACCTCGAATTCAGCAAGGTCATGCGCTGGGCCGACCCGTCGATCAAGCTGCTTGCCTCGGTCACGTCGGCCTGGGACGCCACGTTCGTCGAGCGGGCGCAGCTCTTGATCGAACAGGCGGCGCAATACGTCGACTACGTCTCGATCCACTGGTACGTGGGCAACCAGGACGGCGATTTCGCGAGCTACATGGCGACCTCGGAGATCATCGAGGACCGGCTGAGCGCGTTCGAGGGGCTGATCCGCGCGTTGCGCTTCCAGCAGCAGGTAGTGCACCCGATCGCGCTGGCCGTCGACGAGTGGAACGTCTGGTATCGCGCCACGCCGGACCCCGCCGATCCCACCTTCAACGGCCTGGAGGAAACCTACAACCTGGAAGATGCGCTGGTGGTGGCTCTGCAACTCAACGCCTTCATTCGCCACGCCGCCTCGGTGCGCATGGCGAACCTGGCGCAGGTCGTCAACGTCATCGCCCCAATCGTCACGCGCCCCGATGGACTCGTGCTGCAGCCCATCTTCTACCCCTTCGAGCTGTACAGCCGCACCTGCGGCGACACGGCGCTGGACGTATTCTGGCAGGGGGAGACGTTCAGCCCGGCGGGCCATGCCGCGCTGCGCGTGCTGGACGTGGCGGCGACGCTCGACGCAGCGGGGAAGACGATCGCGCTCTACGTCGTCAACCGGAGCGAGACGGACGCGATGGAAACGACTATCTCGCTCCAGACGGGCGCGTTTGCCGGGCCGGTCCAGGCATCCGTGGTGAACGGTCCCGACGTCAAGGCCGAGAACACGTTCGACCAGCCGGGGCGGGTGGGCGTTGCTGAGGCGAGCGTGAGCGCGGACGGGAAGGCGCTGACCTACACCTTCGAGCCGCATTCCGTCACAGCCCTGGTGTGCCGGTTGGCGTAACAGCGGGCGGGCCGGCATGCCGCCGGCCCTGCATCTCCGAGAATTCTCCACAGGGCGCTTGACAGCGCCCGATTTTCTTAATATGCTGTAGTTAAGGGCTTAACTACCCTGCACCGTCGATATCTTTTTCACCCAACAGTTAATCGCTTAACTATAGGCTTCGCCGGTCGTTAGAATCAAAAAGGTTTCTTTGAGTGCCTACTTTAGAGGATGTCGCCAAACGCGCGGGTGTGTCCACCGCCACCGTGTCCAAGGTGCTGTCGAATACGCCCTATTTCACCGACGCCACGCGGCTCAAGGTGATGCAGGCGGTCCAGGAGTTAGGGTACGTTCCGAACCTGGCGGCCCGCGCTTTGTCGTCCGGCAAGACGCACATCATCGCGGTGGTGTTCCCCTACGTTTACGAAGCGATCTTCACCGATCCGAACATCATGAACACCCTGGCGGGCATCGAGGCCGAATGCACCACGCAGGGCTACAACATCCTGTTGAGCACGCCGCAGCTCGCCTCGGATGAGCCGGACACGCATTACCAGCAGTTGATCCAGAGCGGGTACCTGGATGGCGTGATCGCGATCGACAGCTATCCCACCGCGTCGGCGCTCAAGCCGGTGCAGGAAAAAGGCATTCCCGCCGTGGTCATCGGTTACGAAGCCTGCGATTATTCCGTGCGGCACGACGACCAGGCGGGCGGCCAGAAGATCATGGAGCACCTGATCGCGCTGGGACACACGCGGTTCGGGCTGATCGAGGTGCCGGAAGATACCAACTACGGCGTCAAATACCGGAGCATTGGCATCCGGGCCGCCGCCGAACAGGCCGGGCTGGACTACGACAGCTTCCCGCGCACGAGCGGCGACTGGTCCACGCACAGCGGCAGCCGGTGCGCCGCGGCGCTGCTCGCCCAACACCCCGACGTCACGGCGCTGATCTGTTACAACGACCGCATGGCGATGGGCGCCATCCAGCAGGCGCGCAGCATGGGCCGCGCCGTCCCTGGCGATCTGTCCATCACCGGCTACGACGACATTCCCTCCGCCGTCCTCTGCGACCCCGCGCTGACAACCATCAGCCAGCGCTCGCCCGAGCAGGGGCGCATCGGGGCGCGGCTGCTGTTCGAGGTGCTCGACGGCACGCATCCGGACCCGGTCGTATTGGACCCGCTGCTCATCGCTCGCCAATCATCGGCGCCGCGGCCTTGAGCGGCCTGGGCGCCGACCAGAACATGACGCACGCCGGTCGCGTGTCGTCAGCCGGAAAGGAGGCAGCAACCATCTCTCGTCTGTTCTGAACTCGCCAACTAGTGCACTTTCGTGTTTAGTGTTTATGAGGAGTGAACCGTGTCTAAGATCACCAAATCAGGAATGTTTATCGTGCTGGTGCTGGCCCTCGTCATGCTGCCGGTCAGCCTCAGCACCCAGGCGCAAGCGCCCGAATACATCACCTACAACTCGATGAACAGTGATCCACTGCCGCGCGCCCTCGATGAAGAGGTCGTGCAGTTGTGGAACGAGCGCAACCCGACGTTGCCGGTCGAGCATTCGATCATTGCGCACGAAGACTTCAAGCAAGCGATCCGCGCGTACCTGACCGCCGAGCCGGCGCCCGACGTGCTGACCTGGTTCGCAGGCAACCGGGCTCGCTTCTTCATCGACCGGGGGCTCATCCTTGATACGTCGGATGTCTGGGAGGAGTACGGGTTCAACGACACGTACGCGCCGGGCTTCAAGGCGCTGGCGACCGTCGATGACAAGCAGTACTTCCTGCCGACCTCATACTACTGGTGGGCCGTCTACTACCGTCCGTCGCTCTTCGAGCAGGCCGGCATCACCGAGATTCCTGAAACCTGGGACGATCTGCTGGCGGCCTGCGACGCCTTCAACGAGGCCGGGCTGTACCCCTTCACCATCGGCACCAAGTACCGCTGGACGACTGCGGCCTGGTTCGACTACATCAACATGCGCGTCAACGGGCCGGAGTTCCACCTGGACCTGATGCTGCTCAAGGAATCCTACACCGATGAGCGCGTCGCCGCCGTGTTCGACTACTGGAAGCAATTGTTCGATCACAACTGCTTCATCCCCGACCCGGCTGCCTATAGCTGGCAGGAAGCGCTGGACTTCATGATCCAGGGCGAGGCTGGCATGTACCTGATGGGCGGCTTCATCACCGACTCGTACCCGGATGAACTGGAAGAGGATCTCGATTTCTTCCGCTTCCCGATCATCAACCCGGACGTGCTGATCGGTGAGGATGCCCCGACCGATGGCCTGTTCATGGCGGCCAACGCGCGCAACCCCGAGGCCGGCAAGCAATTCCTGGCTTTCATGGGGTCCCAAGAGGTGCAGCAGATGGCGTTCGACGAGATGGGCCGCCTGCCAACCCGCACCGACGTGGACGTGTCGGCTGCGTCGGAGGCTGTTCAGAAGGGCATCAACCTGATCCAGACGGCGGACAACGTGCTCCAGTTCTACGACCGCGACACGACCCCGCCAATGGCTGATGCCGGCATGGATGGGTTCATGGCGTTCTGGGATAACCCCGACTCAATCGACACGATTCTGGCTGACCTCGACGCCGAGCGGCTGCGCCTGCTCGAAGCGGGCGACACCGGCGAGTAACGTCTATCGCGCGCCGAATCGCGGGTGATAGCGTGGTGAATGGCACGGTCAATGCCGCTCGGTTTTGGCCGTGCCGCCTCCCTTCCACATGCCCATTCAGCCCCAGGAAGCCGAAATGTCTACCATAGCCTCAACCGCTCCGCAGCAACAGCCCAGGCACGATCTCCGTGCCCCCATCGATCCCACCTGGGCCAACTTCGTGGGATTGATCAGCGCCGCCGCGCTCCTATTCGCATTCCTGTTCGCGCCCTGGTACTGGGGCGAGGTCAAGTACAACGGGGCGCGCTTGATGTCCGAAGTGTTGGTCGACCGCCCCTACGGCCAGTACACGTCGGCCATGATCATCCTGATCCCGCTGGCCGCGTTGGGCACCGTGTTGATCACGCTCTGGGGGTTGAACAGCCCGGAACGCGGCAAGCTGGCCTCCTTCGGGACGTCGTTGTTCGGCCTGATCGCGCTGTTCTATTTCCTCGACTTTTACGTTTTGCAGGATAACGAGTTAATCGACCAGTACGTACAAACGAGCAGCGGTTTCACGATTGCGCTGGTGGCAGCGGTCGTCCTGTTGGGGCAGGCGGTGCTCCTGCATCCCTGGATCAACGAGGGCCTGTTCCGCCTGAGCGAAACCGGCTCGGCGCGGCTGCCCGCCGTGCCGGCCTGGCTGATCCCGTACCTGTTCCTGGTCGTGCCGCTGGCCCTGTACGTGGTCTGGATCATCGCCCCGACCATCTACACGTTCTATCTCAGCCTCACCGACTGGGACGGCGTCTCGTCGCCACGCTACATCGGCCTGAAGAATTACAAAGACCTGTTCGCCCATCGCTCTTTCACCGAGGCGCTGAGCAACAACGTGCGCTGGCTGGCCGTGTTCATTACCGTGCCGACGACGCTCGGCCTGGCGTTGGCGCTGATCTTCAACACCGAGATGCGCGGCGGCAAGTGGTACAAAGTGAGCTTCTACTCGCCCCTGGTGCTGTCCGGCCCGGTGATTGCCCTGGTCTGGTCGTGGGTGTATCACCCCAGCAAGGGGCTGATCAACCCGCTGCTGGTGGACTCCGGCATCACGTCCAGCCCGCCCGGCTGGCTGGCCGACCGCCAGATCGCCATTTACTGCATCATCGTGGCGGCGGCGTGGCGCCAGGTCGGTTATGTGATGGTGCTCTACCTCGCCGGGCTGAAGAACATCGACCCGACGCTGCTCGATGCCGGGCTGGTGGATGGGACGAACCGCTGGCAGTTGTTCCGCTACATCATTTTCCCGCTGCTGGCCCCGGTGACGACGATCATCGTTATCATCTCGATCATCGATTCGTTGCGCGCGTTCGACCTGGTGCAGATCATGACCAGGGGCAACCAAAACACCGAGGTGCTGGCGAACCTGATGTACATGGAAGCCTTCAACAATTACCGCATGGGCTATGGCGGTGCGATTGCGGTCATCCTGTTTTCGATCAGCGTGGTGTTCGTGGGGCTGTACCTGTGGCGCACGCTGAAAGACGAGCTGGAATATTAGGAGCTCATCATGGCAACCGTTGCGAATCTCACCCGGCCCGGCGAGCGTGCCGAACAGCGACGCAAGCTCGTCTTCGCCGCGATCAAGTATGGTGCGCTGACCGCCTTGACGCTGCTGTGGCTCGTCCCGGTCTTCTCGTCGCTGATCACGTCGTTCCGCACGATGGACGACATCTCGATCAACGGCTTCTGGAGCATTCCCTCCGAAGTGACGCTCGACAAATTCCAGGAAGCCTGGAAGGCGGCGCGCATTCGCCAGTACCTGTTGAACAGCTTCATCATCACGATCCCATCGCTGGCCGGGATGTTGTTCCTGGCGTCGCTGACGTCCTATGCCCTGGCGCGCTTCCGGTTTCGCGGGAACCTGTTCATCTACTTCATGTACGTCGCCGGGATGATGCTGCCCTTCCAGATTCTGCTGCTGCCGGTCTTCCGGCTGGTGAACCGGCTCGGCCTGTACGACACGTATGCCGCGCTGATCCTGATCCACACGGCGTTTCAGCTTGGCTTCTGTACGTTCGTGATGCGGAACTTCATGCGCACCGTGCCGGGCGAAATCCTCGATGCGGCGCGCGTCGACGGCTGCGGCGAGTTCCGCATCTACTGGCAGATCATGCTGCCGCTCAGCTTGCCCTCGCTGGCCGCCCTGGCAACGCTCGAATTCACCTGGGTGTTCAACGATTTCCTGTGGGCGCTGATCCTGCTGCAATCGGATGCGCTGCGCCCGGTGACGGCGGGGCTGGCGACGCTCCAGGGCCAGTACGTCACCGACTGGCCGCTCATCACGGCGGGCGCGCTGCTGGCAACGCTGCCGACGGTTTTCGTCTTCGTCTTCCTGCAGCGCTATTTCATCCAGGGGCTGACGCTGGGATCGGGCAAGTAGCGCGCGCGGCTCTGGTCGCGTTCGCCGCGGGGGGATTGGCGTCGATGACCGGCGAGGTTCAGCTCACCAGCTTGTAGCCGATGCCCGGCACGGTCAGGACCAGCTCCGGGTCGCTGGGGTTGATCTCGATCTTGGCCCGCAGGCGGCGGATGTTCACCGTGACCACCTGCTCGGTGTCCGGCGAGTGGTCGTAGCCCCACACCGCGTCGAGGATCTGCTCGCGGCTCAGCACCTGGTTGGGATGTTGGGCCAGGTAGGTCAGCAGGCGCAGTTCGGTCGGCGTCACGTTGATGACCTCGCTGCCGCGCAGGACGTTCCCCCGCCGCCGGTCGATCACCAGGTCCCCGGCGTACAGCGTGTCGCTGTCACCGATCGCCAGCTCGCCATAGGCGCGGCGCAGGTGGGCCCGCACGCGTGACAGCAGCTCGCGCAGACTGAAGGGCTTGGTCACGTAGTCGTCGGCGCCCATCTCCAGCCCGATCACCTTGTCTGCTTCGTCGGCCTGGACGGTGAGCATGATCACCGGTTGGCGCACGCCGAGCTGGCGCATCCGGCGGCAGAAGTCGAAGCCGGAGCCATCCGGCAGGCGGATGTCGAGGATGATCAGGTGCGGGTTGTGATCGCGCGCGTAGGCCACGCCGCTCTCGCCGTCCATCTTCCAGTGGACGCTGTAGCCTTCGCGCACCAATGCTGTTTGCAGGCTCCCCGCAATGCCCGGATCGTCCTCGATCAGCAGGATGTGATACGTGACCATGGTTACCGTCTTTCTGGGACCTCCAGGGGCAGGCGGACCGTGAAGCGCGTGCCCTGCGCGCCGCTCTCGACGTCGATCTGCCCGCCGTGATCCTCGACAATCGCCTTCGTGATGACCAGTCCCAGGCCGTTTCCGGGGTAGGCGGCTGCGTTTCGCCCGCGATGAAACCGGCTGAACAGCCGGGACACATCCCCGGCAGGAATCCCGATGCCCGTGTCGGCCACCCACAACCGCGCGCCGCCCGCCTCGCGGCTCACGCCCAGCGTCACCGTCCCGCCGTCGGGTGTGAACTTCAGCGCATTGTCGAGCAGGTTGTCGAACACGCGCGCGACCTGGGCCTGGTCGCCCCGGACGACCACCGGCCCGGCGGCGGCGTCGAGCGCCAGCGCGATGCCGGCTTGTTCGGCGCGCGAAGTGTAGTGTTCGTGCATCTGCCGCGCCAGCGCCGTCAGGTCGACCGGGGCGCGCTGACGTGGCGCGTCGCGCACTTCCAGCCGCGACAGGGTGAGCAGGCCGCGGGTCAGCGTCTCCAGGCGCTCCAGCTCGTCCTGCGCGCGCCGGATGTCCGCCTGGAAATCGGCGGGCGTGCCGCCGGCCCCGGCCAGCTCCAGGTTGGTGCGCAGGGCGGTGATCGGCGTGTTGATCTCGTGCGCCGCGTCGGCCACGAACCGCTTGAGCGCGATCACCGTGTTCTCGACGCGCTCGGCCATGCTGTTGAACGTGCGCGCCAGCTCGCCGAACTCGTCGCGGCGTTTCAGCTCGCTGCGCACCGACAGGTCGCCCTCGGCCATGCGCCGGGTCGTTTCGGCCAGCGCCAACACCGGCTGGTTGATCTGGCGGCTGGCGAACCAGCCCGCCGCCGCCGCCAGCAGCACGGCCAGCGCCCCAGCCCCGACCGCTTTCTCGGCCACGTCCTCGATGATCTCGCGCCCGAAGGCCGGGCTTTCCGACACTTCAAGGTAGCCGTGAATCTGGCCGCCGGCGTCGCGGATCGGCACCGTCACGCTTAGGTCAGCGCGCGTGTTGCTGTCCGCCGAACCGACCGCCGACAGCAGGCGGCCCACGCCGCCGGAACGTCCCTGGAACTGGTATCGCGGCATCTCCGGCGGGGCTGCCCATTCGTCTCCCTGAACGCGCAGAAACGTCTCGTAGCGCGGCTGCGGGAGGGCTCCCGGTTCCGTCACTGTCGCTGGCGGCCTTCGCAGGTCGAGGCTCAGCGAGTTCTGCTCCGTCACCGGCCCGGAATCCGCGATGAGCGCGCGGTCGGCGTCCAGCAGGCGCACGCGCGACCGGACGAGAAAGGAGAAGATATCGGCGGATGCCTGCAACACGTCGTCGGACAGGAACTCGCGGTCGCGGTACAGCTCCTCGGCGCTGCGCAGAACGACGTCGACGCTGGCGTCGAGGTACTGCCGCTCCAGGCTGTCGTAATGCTGCCGCAGCGTGACGAGCAGCAGGCCGCCCAGCGCCAGCGCCGCCAGCAGCGCGATGCCCGCATAGCTCAACGGGAGCCGCCACCGGATCGAATGAAGATTGACCATGCCTCGCCTGCTGCTCATCGCCTGTCCCCTTCTCGCCCCTACGACATCACCGAGTCTAGCACGAATCGGGCTTACATCCCGCCGCCACTCAGTCCGCCGCTCGCCGCGCCGGGGTCCACAGTGGGCGTCGGTGTGGACGACAGCGGCTTGTAGAACGTCCACGGCCCGCCTTCCAGGCAGGCCACCTGCACGAAGTCGCGCCCCAGCGGGTACACAGTCCAGGTATACGTTCCTTCCTGCGAGAGGTGTTCGGTCAGGTTGATCGTCTCGTTCTGGCGCAGCTCGATCACGCGCTCGAAGACGCTGCCGTCGGGCCGGATGATGCGGATCAGGTTGATCGGCGCCTGCGGCCCGCGCCAGTTGAACGTGATCGAGCCATCGGCGGGCACGGTCACCGACCCGTTGAATGGTGTCAGCACCTCCCACGGGACGCATTCGACCTCCGGCTGTTGGGGATGGCCCTCGCCCGGCACGTGCAGCACCTGTCCCACCACGATCAGGTTCTTGTCGGTGATGCAGTTGCCCTCGGCCAGCTCGTCGGGCCAGGTGCCGTACCGGTCGGCGATGGCGCTGAGCGTGTCGTCGAACTGCACGGTGTAGGTCAGCGTCCAGTCCGCGCGCGGCGCGCAGCCCGGCGTCGAGGTCGGCGTGGGCGTCTCGGCGCCGTGCAGGCCGGGGATCGACACGTCCACGTCGATGGTGGGCGCGGGGGTGGCGCTGGGCGCTTCTGACGGCGCGGGCGTGGAGGTGGGCGGCTCGAACGTGGGCGGCGGCAGCAGCGTGTTCGTCGCGCTGGGTTGAGGCGTCGTCGTCGCCAGGATCGCGTTCGGGTTCGACGCCCGGATGTAGGTTGGCGGCGCCGCCGGGATGTTCCGCTCCGCCTGGGCGAGGGGTTTCTCGCTGGCACCCGGCGATCCGCTCGACGACAGCAGCGCGCCCAACCCGGCCAGCCCCACGACGATCGCCAGTCCCCACGTCAGTCTCATCACGATCCGGCCCATATCTCATCCCTCCGTTCGGGCACCGATTCGGTTTCGGGCCCGGTGCGCCGGATGACCTTGCCATCCAGCAAGTCGTATACTGCGTCTACGTAGTCCACGATCAGCGGATCGTGGCTGACGATCACGAAGGTGATCCCTTCTTCGCGCGCCATGCCGCGAAACAGCGCCAGGATGCGGCGCACCGTCGCCGTGTCGATCCCGCTGGTCGGCTCGTCGGCCAGGATCAGCCGCGACCCCAGGGCCAGCGCCCGCGCAATGGCGATCCGCTGTCGCTGGCCGCCGCTCATCTCCTCCGGCATGTGATCGGCCCACGCGCTCAGCCCCACGGCCTCCAGCGCCGCCCGGACGCGCCGCCGCCGCTCGAAGTATCCCAGCCCCGGCAGGCGCAGCGCGAGGTCGATGTTCTCGCGGGCCGAATAGGTCGGCAGCAGCGAGGCGCTCTGAAACACGAACCCGATCTGCGCCCGGCGCAGGGACGCCCGGCGGCGGTCGCTCAGGCGCACGATGTCGCTGCCCAGGACCTCGATCTGCCCGGCGTCGGGGCGGTCCAGCGCGCCGACCAGGTTGAGCAGCGTCGTCTTGCCGCTGCCCGACGGGCCGAACAACGCCACCAGCTCGCCGGCGCCCACGTCCAGGTCGACGCCGCGCAGGACGTGCAAATCGCCGAAGCGGCGCTCGACGCCGCGCACCCGCACGCACCATTCCGCGCTCATTGGTGAGCCTCCTCCCACGCCTCGCCGCCCCGCCGGAAGAGCCACCACCGCTTCCCGGACCCGTTGTGACGCGGCAGCATGTCCTGCAGCAGCCCTTCGGTGTCGTCCTCGCTGGCCTGTTCCGGGCGCAGGAGCACGCCCTCGGGCCGGACCTCGACCGCGATTCGCGCGGCGTCGTCCAGGTGCGCGCGCACGGCGGGGGGCAGCCGGATGCGGCCTTCCTCGTCCAGCCCCGGCGGCGATTCTTCGGCGGCGGTCAGGTCCTGGCCCAGCGCGCCATCGCGCAGCGTCAGCGTGCGGTCGGCGTACGCCGCGAGCTCCATGTCGTGGGTCGCCATCAGGATCGTCAGGCCGTAGCGCTCGCGCAGGTCCGCGATCAGCTCCATGATCTGCTCGGCGCTCTGGCGATCCAGCGCGCCGGTCGGCTCGTCCGCCAGCAGCAGGTCCGGGTGGTTGGCGAGCGCCACCGCCACGGCGACGCGCTGCTGCTGCCCGCCCGAAAGCTGCGGCGGGCGCTTGTGAGCGTGCTCGCTCATCCCCACCGCGTCGAGCAGTTCCCGCGCCCGCTGGCCGCGCGCGCGCCGTCCCAGCCCGGCCATCATCATCGGCAGGGTGACGTTGCGCAGGGCCGAGCGGTGCGCGAGCAGGTTGCGCTCGACCTGCTGCCACACGAAGCCAACCTGCCGCAGCCGGTATTCGGCCCGCGCGCGCCCTTTGAGGTCGAGCAGGTTCACGTCGCCGGCGCGGAGCTGCCCGGCGGTGGGCGTGTCCAGCCCGCCGAGCAGGTTCAACAGCGAGCTTTTGCCCGCGCCGCTCGGCCCGACGATGGCGACCATCTCGCCGCGCTGCATGGTGAAATCGATCCCGCGCAGCGCCACGATCTCGTGGTCGCCCACGCTGTAGGCTTTCACGACGTGTGTGCAGTCGATGTAGAGTTTTCCGCTGCCGTTGTTGGATGGCATTCGTCTCCGTCCTTTGTGCCGGGCGCGTTACGGCGCGATCACGACGTCGCCCTCTTCGACGCCGCTGGCGATCTCGACGCGCTCGTCGGTTTGCAGGCCGAGCGTCACGTCCACGGTGCGTGGGCCGCCCGGTGTATCGAGCACGACGAACGTCCGGTTCTGGAAGGTGCGAATCACGCTCGGCGGCAGCCAGAGCACGTTCTCGCGCACGTCCAGCGGAAGCTCGACCTCGATCAGTTGGTTCTCCGGGATGTCGTCCGGCAGCGACGCGGCGACACGCGTCGTCTGGTCCGCGTCCCGGCTGCTGAGCGGGATCGAGCGGACGGCGCAGCCCACCGCCGTCTCCGGGCGGTTGACGATCTGGCAGACGCCCGTCATGCCGGCGCTGAGCCGGTTGGCGTCGGTGATTGCCAGGCTGGCGATGACCTCTTTCGGCTCCGGCAGCGCGATCACGATCACCGTGTTGTACGCCTGGACCGTGTCGCCCGGCGCGATGGTCACTTCCAGGATCACGCCGTCGATGGGCGCGTACAGCGACGACTGGCCGATCTTCTGCTGGATCTGGTCGATCTCCAGTTGGACGCTCCGCACGTTCTCGTCGCTGACGCCGCCCGCCGCCTCGGTGATCGCCCGTTGCAGGTTGAGCTCGGCTTGCAGCACGGCGTTCTCCGCCTGTTCGAGGCTGATCTCGTACTTGCCGTAGTTCTGGGCCGACGAGAAGTAGTTGATCTGCGCGCTATCGAGCTGCTGCTGGGCGTTGAGCACCTGCTGGTACGCGTTGTCGACCGTCGAGGCGGGATTCTCCGGGTGGCTGAGCGCCTCGTTATAGGCGCGCTGCGCGTCTTCCAGGGCGCGCTCCGCCGACTCGATCTGCAGCCGGGCCGACGCGACGCCGGTCCACGGGCTGCCCGCTTTCGTGTTCTCCAGCGAGAGCCGCGCATTGGCGAGCGCGATCTGCGCGTTCTCGACGGCTTCGATGCCGCCCAGCTCGCTCGAGTCCACGTTGGCGAGCGCGGTTTCGAGCCGGATCTGGGCGCTGCTGAGCTGGGCTTCCAGGTCGCTGATGTCGTAGTCGGCCAGCAGGTCGCCGGCGCTCACCGCGTCCCCGCGCTGCACGTTGACTCGCCGCACCGTCCCGTTCACCGGGAAGGACAGCGCCATCTGGTCCCTCGGCTGCCAGCGCCCGGTGAAGCTGAACACTTCCTCGACCGTGCCGCGCTGCACCGTGTAGGTGGGCCGCGCCGCGATCTCCGCGGTGGGCACCGGCGTCGAGGTTGGCTGCGCCTGGGCCTGCGCGCCTGTCACGCCGTCCATCGACGAGCACGCGCTCGCCGCCATCGTCACGATCACTATCAGGCCAGCCACCAGGCCATAGCGTACTGTCGTCTTCAATGTCAAGGACCTCCCTCGCATGCGATTAGGCGTCTCCCAGTTTCACCAGCGTCGAGATGTGCTGCCGGCTGAGGACGAGCGTGGTCAGCACCGTGACGCCGAACAGCACCCCGGCGAAGACCGAATACACCAGCACGATGTCATCCCACGCCACCCGCACCAGGTAAGGCGGCAGCCCGCCGCTGAAATCGAGCAGCGGCAGGAACAGGAGCGTGGTCGCCGTCCCGATCAGCGTGCCGCCCGCGATCCCGCCAAGCGCCGCGATGCCCTGGGCCAGCAGCAGGTAGGCCGCTACCGCCAGCCCGCCCAGCCCCATCGCGCGCAGCGATCCAAGCTGGACCGCCTGGGCGCGGAACGATGCCGTGCTCTGGATCACGCTGCCGACCAGCGTCAGCAGAATGGCCGAGACGAACCCCACCGACAGGAACCCCAGCACGCCGCGCCGGGTCGGGTCGGCCTGGGCTTCGGCGATCAGCTCGTCCGGGTCGAGCCAGTCGAGGACCGGGAACCCGGTCGCGCGGACCCCCTCCAACACCCGGTCGCCATCGGCGCCGGGGTCCAGTCGCAGCCAGATGTTGTGCGGCATCTCGGTCCCCACCAGCTCGAAGACCGGATCGAGGTTGCCGACGACGAAGAACCCGTCGCGCGGGTCGAGGGTGGGGAAGTAATCCAGCAGGCCCACGATCGGGACGGTTGTCTCGTACCACGCGTTGAGCGCGGCGATCTGCAGCGTGATCTCCTGCCCGACTGACAGGCTGTAGGTTTCGGCGGTCGCCGCGCTCAACAGGACCCCGGCCCGGTTGCCCGCCAGCCGGTTGAGCGAATCGGCCAGCGGCTCCGGGCCGTAGTCCTCGCGGAAGGCCGCGATCGCCGCCATGGACTCGCGATCGACGCCCAACACGGTGCCGTCGATGCGCTGCCCCGGCAGCACGATCTGCGCCGGGTAGCGCCCCACGCGCGACACGGCGTACACGTCATTGATCTCCAGCAGCGTGCTGGCCGGCAGCGTGTTGTAGCCGACGACCGTCAGCTCGGTGCCGCTCTCGGACGAGTCGCCCTCTTCGGTTTGCGCCTCGGACGCCACGACCAGCACGCGCTCGGCCCCCACATCGTATTCGATCACGTCTTTCAGGCTGCGGTCGAGCGTGCTCGCCATCGACGCGGTGAACCCGATCAGGCTGAGCGTGAAGCACGTCATCAGCAGCGTGCCGCGATAGCGCCCCAGCGAGCGCGTCAGCTCGCGCAGCGCCATCAGCAGCGCGATGCTCTTGCTCGTGCCCACCAGCCGCGCCGCCTGGGCCAGCAGGGACGGGTAGAGCCGCAGGAACATCAGCGTGAACCCGAACGAGAACAGCGTGGGCGCCAGGAACACCACCGGATCGCTGAACGGATCGGTGGCTCGCGCGGTCAGCCCGCTCTGGGCCTGCAGCGTGTAGAACACGTACCCCGCCGGCACCAGCAGCAGCACGTCGAGGTACATCCGCTGCCACCACGCCTTGCCGGACCGCGCCTGGGCGCGCTTGAAGGCGTTGATCGACTGTCCCGTCGCCCGCCAGGCCATCACCAGCCCGCTGCCCGCGGCGAGCATGCCGGTCACCGCGCCCGCCAGGATCGCCCCGCGCGTGAACGCGATGTCCAGCGGCGCGCTCGGATAGTCGAAGCTGAGAAACGACGACGTGCGCCCGATCAACTGCACGACCAGGGGCGACACGGCGATGCCGGTCCCCAGCGCCAGCCCGGCCAGGATCAGCCACATCAGCGCGTGCAGGCCCAACAGCCGGGTGCGGCTCATGCCCCGGCTGGCGAGCGTCACGTCCTCGTGCTGCTGGCGCCCGACCAGCATCCCGGCCAGCATGGTCACGAAGTAGAGGATCAGCCCGGCGACCGGCAGCACCACGATCACCAACTGCTGGGTGAGCGCGTTCACGTCGTCGCTGAAGGCGCGCAGCCCGCTTTCCGGCGACACGTCCAGCCGCACGCCGGACAGCACTGCCGCCACCGCCCGCGTCCCGGTGGTGATGCCGTCCAGCAGCCCGGCGACGTCCGAGGTGCGCAGGTCGCTCCCGTCGAAGACGATCTGCCAGTCCACTTCCTCGACCGGGCTTTCGATCCCGTCCAGCGCGGCCCACAGGTCATCGGCCTGCATCAAAAACACGCTGTCGAAAAACTTGGGCGTCAGGATCCACGCCGGGTCATTCGCATCGACCGGCGACCACAGCGCCACGATTTCGAGCGCCAGCGGGGCGGGCGCGCCGGCCCTGGTCACGGTCAGCACGTCGCCGACCTGCAGGCCGGTCTGGTACAGCAGCTTTTCGGCCATCAGCACGGGGATGGCGTCGCCGCGCGTGTCGCCGGGCGGCCACTGCCCCGCCGTGATCTGCATCTGCGCGTTCGCGCCTTCCAGCGCGCCCAGCGTGTAGACGCCGAAGGCCGCGGGAGTGTCGCCCTGGCGGGTGACGTTCCAGTTGCCGCCGCCCGTGAAGCGGGCCGCTCGCGCCACCGGCAGGCCGATCGCGTCCACGAAGCTCCCTTCGATGGCCGCCGTTGCCCGTTCCACGTCCGCCGGGGCGATCGTGCCCTCCCAACTGCCCAGGTAGCGGAAGCGGAAGGCATACGGCGGGTCGGACAGCCGCTCGGTGAGCAGGTCCGTGTTCACGGCGTCCACGTACAGGGTCAGGCTCAGCGCGAGCGTGGTCGCCGCCACCAGGCCCGCCAGCGTCCAGAACACCAGGGCGCGGTGCTGCCACAGGCGCTCGAAGGCGAGCAACACGGGATCGAGAAATCGGGTCATCATGCGGTCCACCGGGCAGGCCCTGCCGGATATCGGCTCAGTCGAGCAGGTTGAAGGACGGATCGACCAGCGTGGCGCACTCGCTCATCTGGCGGAACTGCTCTCCGCGCTGGTCGGGCGCGATCGTGGACGGTTCGACCGCGATCCCCTCCACGCACGCCAGATAGGCGAGCGTCGTCGCCTCGGCTTCGGCCAACTCCGTTTCGAGATCGGCCCCTTCCTGCACGTAGGCATCCATCGCCGCCCGCAGCCAGTACGACTGCATCATGCTCATCTCGCCGCCGCCGCGCCCCGCGGTGAACGTTGGAAAGACGATCGTGTTCGGCGCGCGCAGCAGCGCGTCGATCTGCCGGTATACCGCGACGATCTCCTCGCCCTGGGCCGCCACGACGCCCGGATCGCTCACCAGCGACTGCCGGGCGGGCATGCCGGAGAGCACCTGCGGGCTGCGCGCGACCGCGCTCAGGAAGCGGTAGGCCGCCTCAGGATTCTGGGCTGTGGCGCTGATGTAGCCGGTCGTGATCTCGTAGGCGATCGCGTTGTACTGGCTGCCCTGCGGATAGGCGATCGTCACCCTGTCGGGCTGTTCGGTGCTCGCCAGCCGCATCAGTCCCGCGCCGCGAAACTGGTTGAGCGTGTTGGTCGTGATGGCGGGTGTGGTGCCCTGGCCCGGCGCGGCGGCGACGAACTCGGCCAGCCCGCCCAGCGAGATGTACCCGCCCGCCGCGAGGTCCAACACCTGGCGGATCGCGTCGACGGTGGCCGGATCGGTGAAATTTACGGTCGGCGGGTCGGTGCGGTAGTCCAGCGGCAGCCCGCCGAAGGCGGCGATCAGCATCATCAGGTAAGACCCGCTCGGGTCGTTCGGCTGGAACGGGGCGGGATCGGTGTCGTAGGGCTTCAGCATCCGCAGGGCATCGGCGAAGGCGTCCACCGTCCACCCACCGGCGGGTTCCGGCACGCCCGCCCGCGCGAACTGCGCCGGATCGTATTCCAGCATCTGCGGCTGGATCGCCAGCGGCAGCGCCCAGGTGCGGTTATCCTGCTGGAGCTGGGCCAGGGTGTTGCCGATCACGTCGTTCCGGTCGAACGCCGGATCGGTGTCGAGCAGCGGGTCCAGGCTGAGCAGCGGGCTGAGGTCCGCGCCCTCGACGGCGTTGGACGGCAGGATGAAGCAGTCGTACTGCTCCGCCAACCGCGCCAGGTCCGTCTCCTGCGTCGACTCGAGGACGACCGCGCCCACTGCCGCATCACCGGCGACGAACTCGGCGATCAGCCGGTCCCATTCGTCCTGGTTGGCGAGCTGCGATCCGCGTCCCATCCCCCCAAAGCCCAGGTTGACGCCGCAGGTGATCTGGATCTCGCCCGCGGTCAGCGGGGCGGGCGTCGCGGGCGGGACGACGACCAGATCGGTGGTGTCGGCGCGGGCGGTCGCTGCCTGCATATCGGCCAGCGCCTGGGCCTCGACCGCTTGCAGCGCGGAACGGGCGTCCGTGCCGTTCGCCGCCATGTCCGCCAGCGCGGTGCTGAGATAGGACGCGTACCGCAGGTCGGACACCGGCAGCGCGACGTTAAGCCCCTGGTCCACCACCGGCTGGACGGTCTCGGGGATGGTCCGGTTGCCGCCGGACATCCCGCCGCCCGGTTCCCCACCCGGACCGCCCGCGTTGGCGGGCTGCGCCGGGTCCACGCTGGTGCGGGCCGGAACGACGCTGAAGGTGTTGTTCGCCAGTTCGGAGCGCGTCGTCAGGAAGCTCGCCAGCGCGTAGGCCAGCTCCGGCTGCTGCGTCCCCGCGCTGACGGCGAAGCCCTGCACGTTCAGCCCTGCCGTCCCGCCGGGCAGCAGCGCGGCATAGCGCACCTCATCGTCCCGGTTGTTGAAGCCGCGCTGGGCGTAGCCGTTGATCCCCTCCACGCGCAGCGGAATGTCGGTGTTGCGACCTCCGCCCTGGGTCAGCACGACCCCTTCCTGAGCCAGTTGGTTCCACGTTTCGAGCGCGTATTCCAGCGCCGGATCGGAGAAGGCGGGCGCGTTGGGGGCGGTGGCCGGATCGGTGAAGCTCGCCCCGGCCAGCGCGCGCAGGAGGACGGTCTGGTTGTTGCCGCCGGACACGGTCGAAAGGCCCGGCACGCTCACGCTGCCGTCAGCGGCGTATGCGGCCAGCCGCCGCGCAGCGTGGGCGAGGTCGTCCACCGTCCAGCGCTCGTTCGGGTAGGCGAGGCCCGCCGCGTCGAAGGCGAGCGGATCGTAGGTGAGCAGAATCACGTCGACCGACAGCGGCAGCGCCCAGATGCCGTTATCCCACTGGTACGACTGCCACGCCGCGGGGACGAAATCGGCGGCGTTCATGCCCGCGTCGCTCATCACCAGCGGGGCCAGGTCGAGGAAATAGCCCGCCTGGGTATCGGCGGCGGTCAGCGAGGACGAATCGACGTAGAGCACGTCAGCCGCCGCGACGCGCTCCTCGGTGGTGTCGAGCTGGTCGTCGATGGACGACACCGGCCCGCCGAAGCCGAAAAACGCCGTTTCGGAGTAGGTCACAACCACGTCCACGCCGGGATATTGCGCCTCGAACGCGCCCAGCACGTCCGGCGTCAGCACGTCTTCCCACATCGAGGGCACGCTGACCACCAGGGACGTCGTCCCCTGGGCAGACGCATGTCCCCCGGCCAGCGGCAGCACCAGGCTGACGCTCAACACGACGCCGATCAGAGCGCCCAAACATTTCGCGACCACATGACGACGATTCACCGACTTTCCTCCTGCGAGAGCCATGCATCCGGGACTGAGCTTCGCCCATCATGCGCCAGCCACATTACACCGGCCTTACAGCGGCATTACAATCTCGTAATGCCCCGCGCTGCGCCGGGTAGTGGTGAACAATTGACTGATAGCGGCTGCTCAACTGCCCCCCATCCCCTGGCCCCTTCCCCCACGCCAAGCGGAGGGAAGGGGAAAAAAACCTCCTTCCCACCTTGTGGGGGAAGGATTGAGGATGGGGGGGCAAAACAGGCATCAGTCAAAACCTCGCCACTATCCTGCGCCGGGCCGGTGCCGGGGAATCAAAACGAAGAAGGCGCGACCGCGTGGTCGCGCCTCCCTGGTACTGTTGGAGCCGGGGGAACGCTGGGGATTTACCAAACTTCCCACGTGAAGCTGTAGCCGTCCGGGCCGGATACCCACAGGTAGCCGAACGGCGAGTAACCGGCGGTGATCCCGTTGGCGGAGCCCAGGACCGCATCGACGCCCCCCGCCCTGGCTTCCTCGACCGCTTCCGCCGGGATGGTCAGCGCCCGGTACCCGGCGCCATCCGCGGTGATGCCCCAGATGTCGATGGCGCTGATGACGCCCTCTGACGACTGCTGCCAGTATTCCTCACCGTCCTCGTCTTCCGCCAGGGTCGACGTGGTGACGACCTCGTAGTCATAGTAGACGGCGACCGACTGGACGATGTCCATCGAGTTGAGCCGGCCATCGCAGAAGCCCGTCACCCAGACGCCCAACTCTTCATTGTAAGCCGCCGGGCATTCCGTCCCGCCGTCACCGGCGAGGACGTTTGCCGCGCCGAACGCCATCACAAGCACCACGACCGACACGATGAGCGACACTTTCTTGACCATCTGATACTCCTTCCAATCGACTGAATTCGGTTCGTTGGCCTGAGCCATTTCGAGGATCGCCGCGCGAGATTACACGCCGATTACAGCCGCCATGCGGATCCGTAACCTTACCGGCCTGTAATGCTGCCCGGCCAGCCGTGCGTGACTCGCGTGTTGTCTGTTTAGTCTGCGAAATGGCGCGCCGCGTTCCATTTTGGGGTGGGGGAACCGCGCCGGGACAAAGAGTGGGGGATCGCGAACGACCGCGTCAGGGCATGGTGGCGCCGGGCAGGGCGGGCGGGGATGCGCTGCTCACCGTCCCGGCTGCCACACGCACTCGGTCGCCATGGTGATGGTCACGAAGCCGAAGCGCTCCAGGATGGGGCGGCTCATCGGGCTGGCATCCACGACCAGGAACCGCCGCCCCTGTGCCTGGGCTTCTTCGGCCCGCGCGGCCAGCAGCCCGGTGTAGAAGCCCCGCTTGCGATAGTCGGGCAGGGTCGTGCCGCCCCACAGGCCCACGAACTGGCTGCCGGGCGCGTACTGGGCCCAGGCGACGCTCACCGGCTCCCCATCCGCGAAGGCGGCGTACAGGCTGAGAACGTCGGCGTTCTCTCGCATTTGGGCGGCCAGTTCCTCGCCCAGCGGCGCGAAATCTTCCTCCCAGACCTGCGTCAGCACCGCCATGAGCGCGGGGATCTCGGCGGGGCCGGTGACGCGCCGGATCGCGTCCGGGATGGGCAGCTTCAGCGCGTCGGGCAGCGCGTGCATGTCCAGGACCATGATCGCGTCGGCTGGCTCTCGGACCTCGAAGCCGCGCGCCGCCAGCCGGTCCATGAGGTCGGCGGGTTGGTCGTGGCTGTACACTTTCCACTCGAACTCGCCCCCCGTGCTCTTGATCCACGCGAGCTGTTCGTCGATGACCGCGTCAGCCGTGTCTTCGGTCAGGCGCGACCACTGAATCCAGCCCTGCTGCCGGCCCGTGGTCTGGACGTGCCGCACGATGATCCCATCGACGACGTCGCGGCGCGTGTCGGGATAGGTGATGTCGAAGCGTTGGTCCTGGTCGTAGGTGGCGCGAAGTTCTTCCACGTTCATGGGGTTCCTCGTCGTGACGCTGCATGGCCGAAGTGAAGCGAGGGCGAATGATAGCGCATCTGGCCGGCGCGGGCGATTTCTCGTGCGAATGCGTTCTGTGGGCAGGTCGATCATCGTCACGGTAGACTCTAAGATCGTGACAGCACATTCCAGATTCACAGGAGGTGTCTTGATGACACATGCGGCAAATCCAATCGAGGTTTACGTGGAAATGGGGCAGAAGCGGGCGTTCGCCGTTGCCCTGGATTGGCCGGGCTGGGCACGCAGCGGGCGCGACGAAGAGTCCGCCCTGCAAACGCTCGTCGATTATGGGCCGCGCTACGAGCGGGTTCTGCAACGGGCTCTGCCCGGATTTCGGGCGCCGTCGGCGGTAGCGGACCTGGTCGTCGTCGAGCGGCAGCCGGGCACCGCCACCACCGATTTCGGCGCGCCCGACCTCGCCCTTGCGCGCGACGAAGTCCCGGTCGAACCGGGCGAGCTGGAACGGTGGCAGACCATCTTGCGCGCTTGTTGGGACGCGTTCGACCGGGCGGCGAGGGCGGCACAGGGCAAGACCCTCAGCAAGGGCCCGCGTGGCGGCGGGCGCGATCTGCCGAAGATGATCGAGCACGTGCGCGACGTCGACCTCAGCTATCTGCGCGCCCTCGGCGGGACGGCGAAAATCGACAAGGCCGCCGATCCCCTGCACGTGCTGCCGCAGGTGCGCGAAACGATCCTGGAGACACTCACCAGGGCGGTGAACGGCGAGATCGAGCCCTACGGGCCGCGCGGCGGCAAGCGCTGGACGCCGCGCTATTTCGTCCGGCGCCTGGCCTGGCACGAACTCGATCACGCCTGGGAGATCGAGGACCGGGTCCAGTAGGCGGGTCAATCCATCCAGCGCCGGATCAAGGCGGCGACCTGCGGATCGAAATGCTCGCGGAAGAGGCGGTAGTAGTACAGCTCCTCTTTGCCCGACAGCACGCGCCCGGTCTCGGCTTCGAACTGCCGCTTCTCGCGCGCGTAGTCCGCATCGCCGATCGCGTCTTCCGCGACCTCGACCAGCGCGTCCGCCGACCCGGCCCCGATGGCAAACTGGGACTTCTTGCGCCAGATCACCTCGTCGGGCAGCATGCCTTCGAACGCTTTGCGCAGCGCCCACTTTTCGACCCCGCTGTCCTGTTGTAGCCGCTGCGAGAGATCGACCGCGGCGGCCACTTCGATGAACTCGGTGTCCAGAAACGGGACGCGCCCCTCCAGGCTGTGCGCCATCGTCATGCGGTCCAGCCGCTGCAAATTGCAGTCGTGCAGGCCGTCGGTGATGCGCACCAGCTCGCTTTGCAGGGCGGCGGGGTTGTCGTAGTCCTTCAGGTAGTGATAGCCGCTCATCAGCTCGTCGGCGCCCTCACCGGAGAGCGCGACCGTCACGTACTCGCTGGCGAGCTTTGCCAGGAAGAAGTTCGGAATGGCCGAGCGAATGATGGCCGGATCGTACGATTCGAGGTGATAGATCACGGTCGGCAGGATGTCGATCATCTCGTCGACCGTGTAAATGGTTTCGTGGTGCTCGGTGCCCAGGTAGTCCGCCACGAGGCGCGCGTAATGCCGGTCCTCGCTGGTGCCTTCGATGCCCACGTTGAAGGAATGCAGGTGGTCCATTTCCTGGGCCACGATGGCCGCTACGAGGCTGCTGTCCAGCCCGCCGCTCAGAAAGACGCCCAGCGGGACGTCCGACATCAGCCGCTTGCGGACCGCTTCGGTCAGCGCCTCGCGGATCTGGTCGAGGGACGGGGACGGGCGGTGCAGCGCTTCGGTGATGACCGAGGCGACGCTGTAGTAAGGCTGGAACCCGTGCGCCGTGTGGTACCAGTGGCCGTGGGGAAACTCGCGCACCCGGTCCACCTGGCCCTGGAGCGCTTTGATCTCCGAAGCAAACTGCAAATGTTCGTCGCGCCAGCCATAGTACAGGGGCTTGATCCCCAACGGATCGCGGGCCATGTACAACCCCGCGCCATCCCACAGCGCAAACGCAAACATGCCGTCCAGGTGCCGGGCGGCCTCCACGCCATAGCGCTGGTACAGGGGCAGGATGATCTCGTTGTCAGAGGCGGTCTGGTAGTCGTAATCGGTGAACTGCTGGCGGAGCGTCTCGTGGTTGTAGATTTCGCCGTTGCACACCAGCCACGAGCCGTCCGTTGCGTTGGCGAGCGGCTGTTCGCCCCCTTCCACATCGACGATTGCCAGCCGCACGTGCCCGAACGTCCCGGCATCGAACTGCACCACCGCCTGGCCGTCGGGGCCGCGATGGCGCATGCGTGTTAATAGTGGGTCCAGGTCCTCCCCGGTTTCTCCGAATATGCCCGCAATGCCGCACATGCTTTACTTCCCTTCTCGATAGGTAACACTGCTGCCGGACACGATAAGACCCTGCCGCAAATCAGGGTCTTCAAGCAGTGTCCAGACTCTACGAGCCTAACAAAAAGCCGGTGAGGCGGCAAGCCCGGCGGCGCGCTGCGGTCGGCGTGTCCGGCGAGGTGCGATTCCTGTTCCTCCCCTGCGGTATAACGCGCCACACAACCCTGCATGGTTAACCACACATGCGGGGTTTTTCACGCGGAGTACTTGCGTAACGGGCCCGGAAACAGCATAATTAAGTGGATCTCGTTATCAGCTTCTCCGAAAAATCGGGGAGGGAGATCGATCGTGCTGGTTGCTGGAAGGCCAGCCCCGCTGTAAGACTTGTTCGGTGAATTCGCGACTGAATGCGGAGGGAACAATGCGACGTTTCATAACGGTGTTATTCGTCCTGAGTTTGATCGTCATGGTTTTCGGGACAGTTACTGCCCAAGACGATGAAAAGGTTTTAGTGGTTGGCCTCTCAGAAGATTACCATTCACTCGATCCCAACCGCGCCTATGAACCCGGTGGCTCGCAGGTGCACCACTCGGTATACGACACACTCGTCACCTTCCCGTCCGATTCCGTAGACGAGATCCTGCCGAACCTGGCCGCCGATTGGGATATCTCGGAAGATGGCCTGGTGTACACGTTCTACCTGCGGGATGACGTCGTTTTCTCCAATGGGGATCCGCTGACCGCCGACGATGTCGTGTTTAGCTTCAACCGCATGAAGAACCTCAAGGATAACCCCGCGTTCCTGGCCGATACGATTGCCAGTGTCGAAGCCGCTGACGATCTGACGGTGGTTCTGACGCTCGAACACCCCGATCCGGCCATCCTTGCCAAGCTGATCTTCGACGCGTTCTCGGTGGTCAACGCGGACGTGGTCCGCGAACATGGCGGCACCGATGCCGAAGACGCCGCTGAGACGGACACCGCGGAAGACTGGCTGATGAACAACTCGGCTGGCACCGGCCCCTACATGGTCGAGAGCTACGAGCCCACCGTGCAAACCGTCCTGGTGCGGAATCCGAATTACTGGGGCGAGCCGGCTTACTTCGATCGCATCATCATTCAGAACCTGCCGGAAACCTCGACTCAGAAGCTGATCCTCGAAGCGGGCGACATCGACATCGCGATGGACGTCATCGCGGATCAACTGCCTTCCCTGCGGCAGAATGACGCCATCGAAGTCTTCTCGACCCAGAGTGACACGCTGATCTTCTTGCTGTGCAACCAGGATCCCGAGATCGGCGGCCCGATGAGCGATCCGCTCGTCCAACGGGCGCTGCGGTACGCGGTGAACTACGAAGAACTGAAGTTCCTCAGCGGCGAGGGTGCCGACAACCCCGCCGCGATGGTCCCGATCGGCTTTGCGGGTGCGCTGGACCCGTCCGAAGGGCTGACGCGTGACCTGGATCAAGCGCGGGCGCTGCTTGCCGAGGCGGGCTATGCGGACGGATTCACGATCGACCTCGAGTATCCGGATTTCAACTACATCGGCACGGAGTTCGGCATCGTCGCCCAGAAGGTTCAGGCTGATCTCGCGGAAGTCGGGATCACGGTCAGCCTCGTGCCCCAGGAATTCCAGGTTTCGCTGGAAGCGTACCGCGCGGGCCAGCAGGGGTTCAGCCTGTGGCTGTGGAACCCGGATTACTACGACACGCTGGACTACGTGGAGTTCTTGCCCAATGGCGTGGTGGGTAACCGGGCCAACTGGACCGACGAGAACGCCGACCAGGAGATTCTCGACCTGCGCGACGCCGTCATCGTCGAAACGGATTCGGACACCCGCAACGAGCTGTTCCGCCAGATTCAGTTGTACGAGCAGCAGAACGGGCCGTTCGTGCCGCTCTTCCAGCCGGGCGTTCACTTTGCCTATGATGCCAATCTGCAAGGATTCGCCTACAATGGGCAGTGGCGTGTAGACCTGACAAAACTGCACTACTGAGTTCTGTCGCCAGGGTGCGGCGGCGGGATCTGGGTGATAGATCTCGCCGCCTTTTTTCATCACCTTGAGGCAAAATTATGTCGCTTCATGTTTATCTGATGCGCCGTCTGGTGTTGATGATCCCGCTGCTCGTCGGCATTTCGATCGTGTCCTTCACCATCTCGAATGCCATCCCTGCCGATCCGACCGCCGCCAACCTCGGCGAGCGGGCCGCGGCGGATCCTGACATCGTAGCGGCATTTCGCCACAAATGGGGCCTGGACCAACCGCTCCACGTGCAATACCTGACGTACATGCGCAATTTGCTGCGCGGCGATATGGGAACCTCGATTCGCAGCCACCGCCCCGTGGTTGAGGAATTGCGCCGGTATCTTCCCGCTACCATCGAGCTTGCCACAGCCGGCATCCTTGTGAGCGTGATCGCAGGCGTGATCTTCGGCGTCATATCGGCGGTGTGGCGCAACAAGCCGATTGATTTCGTGGTCCGCATCCTGTCCCTGATCGGGGTCAGCGCGCCGGTCTTCTGGCTCGCCTTGATCGGGTTGTTGGTGCTCTATCTGCGCTGGGACGTGGTTCCCGGCCCTGGCCGGTTGGATGCCAGGGTCGTTCCCCCCGCGCGCGTCACCGGGTTGTACACGGTCGATAGCCTGGTGGCCGGCGACCTGGGCCTTTTCCGCAATTCGATCGAGCATCTCTTGCTGCCCGCGCTGGTCCTGGGCGCGTATTCGGCGGGGCTGATCACGCGCATTACCCGCTCGTCGATGTTGGAAGTCCTCTCGCAAGACTACATCACGACGGCACGCAGTAAGGGATTGCGCGAATGGGTGGTGGTTATGCGGCATGCGCTGCGGAATGCGTTGATGCCGGTCGTGACGATCATCGGCTTGTCGTACAGCAGCCTTCTGTCCGGAGCGGTGCTCACCGAGACAATCTTCGCCTGGGAGGGCATTGGACGCTACGCCTATAACGCAGCACGGACGCTCGACTTTCCCGCCATTATGGGAGTGAGTATGTTGATCGCGTTGGTATTCGTTGTGACAAACCTGGTTGTAGACATCCTGTATTATTGGCTGGATCCACGACTCCGGCATGGATGAGTGCCATGGATAATCTACACACCGTTCGTTTGCGAATGCGCCAGAATCCACTGATGGTCTTGGGAGCCATCGTCTGCCTCGTCTGGATCGTCATTTCGATGGCCGCGGGGGATCTCGCGCCCTACGATCCGCTTGAACAAAGCGTGATGGAACGCCTCCAGGCCCCAAGCAGCGATCATCTCTTCGGGACCGACCAGCTTGGGCGTGATGTGCTGTCGCGCGTTCTTTACGGCGGGCGTACGTCCCTGCCTGCCGGTTTGCTGGTAGTGACGAGCGCGATGCTGGTCGGGACGGCCTTTGGCGCGGTCGCCGGTTATATGGGCGGCATGTGGGACGAACTGCTGATGCGTTTTACCGAAGTGTTTATGGCGTTCCCGATCATCATTCTGGCGATGGCGATTGCAGCGGCGCTGGGGCCCAACGTGACGAATGCCGTGATCGCGATGAGCGTGGTGTGGTGGCCGAACTATGCCCGCATCGTCCGCAGCCTGGTCATCAGCGTGAAATCCGATGCCTACGTCGAATCGGCGCGCGCGATAGGGTCGTCGCCGGTTCGCATACTGCTGATCACCATTTTGCCCAACTGCGTCGCCCCCGCGCTGGTGATGGCGACCCTGGATATCGGGAATGCGATCCTCATTTTCGCGGGGCTGAGCTTCCTGGGGTTGGGTCCCGAGCCATCCTCGCCAGAGTGGGGACGCATGGTGTCCGACGGCATCGACTATTTCGATCAGTGGTGGCTCAGCACATTTCCCGGCCTGGCGATTTTCACGGTGGTGATGGCCCTCAATTTCGTCGGCGACGGGATGCGCGATCTGCTCGATCCACGGACGCGCAAGCAGCTCGGTTGAGTGCCCGATCACGGATCACGAGTCACCCGAATTGCGGCCCGCGCCCATTCACCCTCGGCGTTCTAGGTCGGGACGGCCTGTTTGGCGATCTCGTAGCCCGTCCGGATCAGTTCCTGGTAGTTGTCGAAATCCCACAGGGGCGTTTGGGTGGGACACTTCAGTTGCACGTGACGGACGGGCACCCCGCGCGCCTCCGCCAACGCCGTCTCCAGCGCGACGTGCCGCAGGTTCAGAGCATAACTGAGTTTCTCCACGTATTGGACGAAGCCGTCGCCCCAATAGCCTGACAGCGTGTCCATCTCGTTCAGGTCGAGCGCGATGATCTCGGTGGCCCCCATGGTCAGTGCCGGCTCGATGGGCAGGTTGCTCAGAAAGCCGCCATCCACGATGTGCCGGCCTTCTTTTTCCACCGGGGCGAACCACGGCGGCAGCGCGATCGAGGCCAGCAGCCCTTCCAGCACCGACTGGGTGGGATCCGTCCCGTAGATCACCGGCTGCCCGGCGTCGAGATCGGAGCCGACCATGCCCAGCCTGACCCCTTCGATGTGCTCGAATCGCACGTCCGACGTGATGCCCTTCGACGCGAAGAACTGCGCGATCTGCTGGGTGGCGCGCGTATTGGGGCGCCCCAGCAGGCACCGCAAAAGCAAGCGCGATAGACGCGGGTCCAGCAGATACGCGTCAGCCGCATCGCGCCAGGTGCGTTCCAGCACGTCGAGCCCGTTCAAGTCGACGCCCCACAGCGCCAGGCCGGTCGCATTCACCGCGCCAATCGAGGTTCCCACCAGCAGGTCGGGCTTCAAGCCTGCTTCGAACAGGGCGCGCATCGCGCCAACCTGCAAGGCGCCGCGCGCGCCACCGCCGCCCAGCACGAACGCCAGGCATTTTCTGCGCTTCCTTCGCCCGTTGGAATAGCTCATAGCCCTGATGCACATCCCTTTCACCACGTTCGCATCCTCCTGTCGTTGGAGAAGCCGGGCCGTAGGGACTTCACACGTGGTATTGCCGGATTTTTCACATTATAGCATGTGCCCGGTCGCCAGAGGCTCACGGTCCGCGTTTCCGGTTCGCAGGCGCGGGACGGTTCTTCGGCCAGATAATCGCCGGTGACGCCGCAGGCCCACGCCCGGCACCCGCTGCCCGGCGTCTTGAACTGGCGGACCCCACACTTGCCGCCCAGCGGATCCGGGTCGCGCATGCCGGCGAAAAATGGGCTGTCCTGCCGGGTGTTAATATGCGACAATCCTCTTGTTGAGATAGCCTCGTTCGCCCGTGTCTGCTGCCCAACCCGGGAGCGGAGACACGGTATTGATAGCACGATTGAAGGGACGATCAATGTCATTGTATGTCGATGAAAGTGGAGCGCCGGGATCGCCCAGCATTGTCTTTTTGCATGGTATCGGCACGAGCGGCTGGATGTGGTGGCGGCAAGTCGCCGCCTTGGCCGATTTCCACTGCCTGACCGTGGACTTGCCGGGGCACGGCAAGAGCAACCATATCGACTGGGTTTCGCTGGCGGATACGGCGCGCCAGGTCGCCGCGATTATCCAATCTCGCGCCACGAACGGGCGGGCGCACGTGGTCGGGCTGTCGCTTGGCGGCTACGTCGGGCTGGTGATGCTGGAACGCCATGCCGATCTCGTGCGGCGCGCCATCCTGAGCGGCGTCACTGCCGCGCCGATGCCCAACCGGATCCTGCTCAAACCGCAGCTTGGGCTGATGTCCGTCCTGCTGAAACGGCGGTGGTTTGCGGATATGCAGGCCCGATCACTGCGCGTTCCGCCGGATATGCAGGCGGCGTTCACCGACAATCTGCTGGCGATGTCGATGCAAGCCTACCGCCGGATCTGGAAGGAAGCGGCGGTGTTTTCTGTGCCCGCTGGCCTTCGAAACGTCGATGTCCCGACGCTGATCACGGCGGGCGGAGCCGAGTCGGACATCATTTTGCAGGCGGTCGATGCGATTCCGGCACTCATGCCCAACGCGCAGGGAAGCGTCGCGCCGGGGCTGGGGCACGGCTGGAACGTCGAGGCTCCCGACCTGTTCAACGCGATGGTGCGCGCCTGGATTACGGACACGCCGCTGCCATCCAGGATGCAGGCGGTGAACGGCAGTCACGGCACCGGCGGTTGATTTAACCGCGCCTTCATCTGGACGGCGCGCTGCTGCCTGCAGCAGTCACACAGCTTGCCGGGTTGTGTGACTGCTATTACACCAGATGAACGCTCACGTCTTCGGCGAGTTGGTATGCGGTCATGGCGAATTGATACCCAGCGGGTGGTCACATCTCCATGTGGACGGGTAACGTGAGTGACGCTAATTTTTATAGTCAGTATTGATTTTATTCCGATTTGCCCTTAACATCTGGTTTCACGAGTGGGTATTCAGACTGCCAGGCAGTCGATTTCGCCTAACAAGGAGTCAACTTCGCATGTCCGTGAAACCATTCACCATCAACGTCTCCGACGCCATTCTCGACGATTTGCGCGATCGCTTGGCTCGTACGCGTTGGCCCGCCGAGATTGAGGGCGCTGGCTGGAATTACGGCACGAACGTGAGCTACATGAAGGAGTTCGTTGCGTATTGGCAGAAACACTACGACTGGCGTAAACACGAAGCGGCGCTGAATCAGTTCGCGCACTTCACGGCAGACGTCGATGGGATGAACGTGCACTTCATCCACGAGCGCGGCAAAGGGCCGAATCCGACACCGATCATTCTGACGCACGGTTGGCCCGATTCGTTCTACCGCTTCCACAAGATCATCCCTATGCTGACCGATCCGGAGCGATACGGCGGCTCGGCGGAAGACGCGTTCGACGTGATCGTGCCGTCGATTCCAGGCTTTGGCTTCTCCGACCGTACCCCCATGCCCGAAGCGGCAGTCGCCGATCTATGGGCCAAGTTGATGCGTGATGTGCTGGGGTACGAGCAGTTTGTGGCGGCGGGTGGTGACGCCGGCAGCATCATCACCAAACACCTGGCGCTCCGGCACCCGGAAGCGGTAAGCGCCATCCACCTCACCGATGTGGGCTATCCGACCGGACAGGAAGATTTCTCGACGTTTTCGCCGCCGGAACTCGAATTCGCGGGTTTCATCCAGGATTGGTGGATGCGTGAAGGCGCGTTCAACATGATCCAGGCGACCAAGCCGCAAACACTGGCATTCGGGCTGACCGATTCGCCGGTGGGGTGGGCGGCCTGGAGCATGACTCTGCTCAGCGACCCCGATGAGGACCGCTTCACGAAGGATGAGCTGATCACGAATATCATGATCTATTGGGTGACCGAGACGATTGAGTCCTCGATCCGGTTCTACTACGAAGGTGCGCATACCGAAGACGCGTTGCGGCCCGGCGACCGGGTCGAGGTGCCCACCGCCGTCGCCCACTGCAAGTTCGATGCGCCGCTACCGCGCGAATGGGCTAACCGGCAGGTGAATCTGCAGCACTACGCCGAACTACCCGCCGGGCATTTTGCAGCATGGGAGGCGCCGGAAGCGTTCGTCGCGGATCTGCGCGAGGCCTTTCGTGCGATGCGCGAGATCGTCTGAGACACCTGTCCACCGGGCAATCATGCCCCTCTCCCGTGGTCTGCCGCCTGCGATCGACGCGGCTTGAAGCGGTGACACACAGCACGACCAGCCCTGGCGAACCGCCCAGGGCTGGTTTTTGTCACTCACGTGATCGGTGAGCTGTCACCCACCATCGAACGGGCGAGGGTTTTCCCGTGACGGCAGTTCCCCACCTTACCTCCGCGGGCCGAAGAAATCCGCCGCAGAGGGATCAACCCGGACCGCGCAGTCCATGAACTGCAGGTAATACGCCTCGAACGCGTCGCTGCTGGGGTCATAGGGCGCGATTGCCGCGATGCAGTTCTGGTAGTTCCTGGTGAACAACTCCGCGTCGGCCAGTTCGGTCGCCAGGTTGGCGTCTTCTTGCACGTAGCGATCGAAGGCGCGGTTGAGCCAGAACGAAAGCAGCGTGCTGCCCATCGCAGCAGGGTCGAAGTTGAACCCCGTCGGGATGACGATCGTATTGGGGTTCTGCATCAGGGCATCCATCGCCTGGTAAAACGCGACCTTGTCCTGTCCCTGCGCGGCGGCCACGTCCGGGTTGTTGATCAACGAGCGCCGGGCAGGCATGCCCGTGATCAGGTCGGGGCGCCTCGACAGCTCGCTGATGAAGCGGTAGCACGCCTCGATGTTCGGTGACTTGCCGCTGATGTACGCGGCGCTGACATCAAAGGACGTGGCCGTGTACGTCGAGCCTTGCGGGAAGGCCGCGAACAGGTCGCGATTCCCAGGGAACTCCGGTCCAACGCTCCCCACACTGCCACCCCCGGCGGGCGCGATCGCCACCACCCCGCCGCCGCTGATCCCGCCGATCGTGTTCAGAATTTCCGTGTACAGCGGCGTCGTATCGTCGGCTCCGATCCACCCCCCGTTCCTCGTGCTGGCCAGGGCGCTGTAGTCGATATAGCCGTTTCTGGCGAGATCGAGTACCTGTTGGATCGCGGCGACTGTGTTCGGGTCGGTGAAGTTGGCGGTGGGCGGTGTGGTCCGGTAGTCCAGCGGCAGGCCGCCGTAGGCCGCGATCAGCATCAGCAGGTGCGTATTGTTGAAGGTGCGCGGCACGAACGGGGCCGAATTGCCGGTCAGGCCCTTGAGCGCCTGCAGCGCGTATTCGAATTCCTCGACCGTCCAGCCATCCGCGGGGGGAACCGCGCCCGCCTGGGCGAACAGATCGGGATTGTAGCGCATGGCGAGCGGCTGGATCATGACCGGCAGCCCCCACGTCTGCCCGTCGCGCTGCACCTGCTGCATCGCGCCGTTGACCATGTCGTTCGGATCGTAAGCCGGATCGGTTGCCAGCAGCGGATCGAGACTGCGCAGCAGGCTGAGATCCGCTGTCGGGACCACGTTGCTCGACGCGAGGAAACAATCGTAATCGTCCGTCGCATCCGCCAGCGAGCCGGGAAACCCTGACTTGATCTGCACCAGGCCGACTTCGGGATCGCGGGCGGCGAAGTCCTCCGCCAGCGCGTCCCAGCGATCTTGATCCGGCAGCGGCGCTATGATCGACGACACGCCAAACGTGAGCGCGATTTCGCCCGGCGCCAGGGTCACCGCTGCCAGCGGCGCCTGGACCGTGATCGGCCCGGCATTCCGCCGCGCGGACGCCGTTTCCAGGCGGGTCAGGGCGCTTTCCTCGACCGTCTGCAAGGCGGTGAACGCATCGACGTTGTTTTGCACCATCTCCCGGATGGCCTGGGCCAGGTATTCGGAAAAGCGCATTTCGCCCGGCGGGAAACCCTGGTCCAGCGCCACGGGAACCAGCGCCGCCAGTTCGGGCGGCTGCACCCCGCCGCCCGCGATCGCCGGGCCGTCCCCGGCCTGGACGCCGGCCAGATCGCGGCGGGCGGGCGTGCTGCCGATGAAGCTCGTGGCAACCTGGGGATCGTTGATCAAGTACGTGACCAGTTCATACGCTTCTTCCGGATACTGCGTCCCGCTGCTGATCGCGAAGCCGCTCACGTCGAGGCTCGCGCGTCCGCCGGGCAGCAGGGTGGGGATTTTGGGCGCGGTGCCGTCGGGGCCCACGCCGCTGAACGCGCTGCGTCCCATTTGCAGCGGCGTATCGAAGATGCTCATCCCGTCATCACCGTCGGGAATGGCCGGCGGGTCGAAATAACCCTCACGTTGCAGTTGTGCCCAGACATTCAGCAGGTGTTCCAGGTCCGGCGAATCGAAGCGGGGCACGCTGGGGATCACGCCCTCGTCGTAGACGCCGTGACCCAGCAGCGCAACCGCCAGCGCCGCGGGGCCGTACTCCACATTCATGAAACCGGGCCGGGCGACCGTGCCGTCGGGGTTGAATTCGGTCAGCGCGCGGATCGCCATGTCCACATCCTCGATGCTGCGCCAGGTGTCGGGGTAGGGCAGATTGGCGGCGTCGAACGCGGCCTTGTCGTAGAACAACAGGACCGGGTCCGCGGCCACCGGCAGCGCCCAGTTGCCGCCGTCCCACTGGAACGACGGCCAGACCGCCGTGTAAAAATCGGCGCTGTTCAGGTACGGATCGCTGTTGACCAGCGGCGTCAGGTCGAGGAAATAGCCCGCGCGGGTGACTTCCGGCGACAGGTCCGCCGAACTGACCGCGAGCACGTCGGCGGAGCGCGCGTAAGCCTCGCGCTCGTCCAGAACGTCGTCGATGTCACCCTGGCCGGCGGTGCTGCCGGCGCTGACGATGATCGCCGCGCCGCCGCTGGTAACCAGTTCGACCCGTACTCCGGGGTGCGCCGCCTCGAACCGGTCGATCACGCCGCTGTCGAGCATGTCTTCCAGGTAACCGGGAACCGCGAGCTGTAACACGATGTCCTGATCTTGTGCGCGCAGCGGACCCACGCCGCCCGCAAGCACCAGCAGCAGAATCACAGCGGTGACCATTATGTTGAGCTTGTTCATCAATCGAATCTCCTTCGGTCGGTGGTAGGGTACCGGCTCATTGTGCGCGAAGGAGATTGCGGCCCAGTTTCGAGGAGGTTAAGGTTTCGTAATCAGCCCTGGGGACGCCGTGCCAGCGGCAGCGTCACCGTCATTTTGGTCCCGTTGCCGCTGCTTTCAGCCGCGATCGAGCCGCCGTGTGCCTTGACGATGGCCTTCGTGATCGCCAGCCCCAGGCCGCTGCCCGGATGATCCGAGGCGTTGCGCGCCCGGCGAAAACGCTCGAACAGCAGGGGGAGATCGCCGGGGGGAATGCCGATACCGGTATCCTGAACGATGAGTTCCAGCGCCTGGTCGAACGTGCGCGCGCAGAGCGTGACCGTGCCGCCGGCAGGGGTGAATTTGATCGCGTTGTCCACCAGGTTCGAGAGCACGACCTCAAGCTGGCCGGGCCGCCCCAGAACCGGCAGCGCGTGCTCGGGCAGCGATAGCTCGAACGCCAGCTCGGACTGCTCGGCGCGCGAGGCATACAGCTCGCTGGCCGACCGGATCAGCCCGCCCAGGTCGACCCATTCCGCCGGGCTCGGATTGGATTGGGCTTCGATGCGCGACAGCGTGAGCAGGCTGTCGGTCAGTTTCTCCAGGCGGATCACCTGGTCGTGGGCGCGGCGGATCGTGGCTGATGGACGTTCGCTCTGTACCAGTTCCAGGTTGGTACGCAAGGCGGTCAGGGGCGTGTGCAGTTCGTGGGCAGCATCCGCCACGAAACGCTGCAACGTGATCACGGTCTCCTCGATTCGGTCGGCCATGACGTTGAACGACTGCGCGAGCGTCCCGATTTCATCTTGCCGCGCGATGGCGGCCCGCCGGGACAAATCCCCCGCGGTCATGTGAGTGGTCACGTCAGTCAGGGCCAGCAGCGGTTTGCTGAGTTGGCGGCTGACGAACCACCCGGCAGCCGCTGCCAGCAGGACGGCAATTCCCCCGGCCATCAACCAGCCCCGCGCCACACTCGTCACGATTTCGCTGCCATACGCCGGGCCGTCCGACAAGATGATGCCCCCCAGCCGGTTGTGATTCGCATCCGACAATACACTTGTGATCTGCTGGTCGGAGCGGGGGGCTGTATCGACATCAATGGTAGGGCTCGCGTTTCCGCTCCCCACGGCAAAGCCAAACAACGCGCTCGACAGGGGGAACGCCGACACGGCATCCATAATGATCTGACCATCCGCGGGCGCAGAGCCGGAAAACCCCGCCTCCGGTCCCCCGGTCGCGGTGCTCCCGGTGATGATACCGCTCACCGAGGTCTGGGGAACGAACGGATCGACCAGGGATGGCCCATAAGTCGCGGTGGTTGGTCCTGCCGGATTCACGGGCTGCCACTCGCTTCCCTCAGCACCCGTAACCTCGACGCTGCCGCTGATGGCTGCCGGCTCGCCGGGCGGATTGAGCAGGATCGATCCACTTTCCAAATCATCCGGGGCCAGGTTCGAAGTCGCGTACAGAAAGGACATGACATACGGGTCGGTTGGGATGCCTGTGTCGATGAGTTCCTGACCTTGAATATCCAGAACGCGAATGCGAACTTTGGAGATAAACGCGAGATTCTCAAGCTGTGATTGTAGGAGGTTGATCGGGACGTCCTCAGCGAAAGCGCTGGATACCAATGCCCCAATGCTTTCCGCGTTGCTGGCCAGATAATCGCGCTCCTGTAGCGCGTAGTGCCGGCGCAAAATACCGAGCAGGACCGCTCCTAACGCCAGCGCAGCCAGGCAGGCAATCGCGGCATAACTGAGCGTCAGCCGCCAGCGTATCGAGTGAGCGCGCATCATCCCATCCCTTTCACATTGTCCCTACCATGTCCGGAGGATGTCACAACCCGGTTTCAGCGTGGTTACGGTTTCGTAACCGGCTCAGCCGGCGAGACGGTACCCAATCCCCGGCACCGTCAGGATGATCTGGGGCTGGCTGGGGTCGAGTTCGATCTTTTCGCGCAGGCGGCGGATGTGCACGTTCACGGTGCGATCGCTTTCGACGTCCGCGCTGTAGCCCCAAACGGTATCGAGGATTTGCTGGCGCGAGAGCGCCTGACCCCGGTTTTGCGCGAAGAAGCTCAGCAGGCGGAATTCGATGGGCGTGAGGTTCAACGATTCATTCCCGCGCGAAACCTGCCCGCTGGCCCGGTCCAGCACGATATCCGCGACGTAAATGATATCGTTGCTGTTGATCGTCGCCAGTTCGCCATACGAACGCCGCAGCAGTGCCCGCACGCGCGAAAGCAGCTCGCGCAGGCTGTACGGCTTGGTCATGTAATCATCCGCGCCCATTTCCAGCCCTAATACCTTGTCGATCTCCTCGCGCTGCACCGTGAGCATCAGAATCGGCTGGTGCAGTTTGCTCTGGCGCATCTGGCGACAAAAATCCAGGCCGGACCCATCCGGCAGGCGAATGTCCAGCACGATGAGATGGGGATTATGCATTCGAGCGTATTCGATCCCCTCCACGCCGGATGATTTCCAGGTTGTGGCAAACCCCTCGCGCTCCAGCCCATCTTGCAGGCTTTGGGCTACCGCTGCGTCATCTTCGATCAACAGGATGTGGAAATTGTTCTGGTTCATCGTCGTTGCCGCTCTCGTTTTTGGCGCGATTATAGCCCGGCGGGGTTCTCCGGGTAAAGCGATCGCTGGCCGGACCCTGTTAGGTTGCCTGTAGGGCCCCTGGTGGATGCGCCGGGTTTCCCTTATGGCAGTGGATACCAGCCCAAGATAGTGCCGGTTCGGTATTGGAGGACATCCATTTCCAGCGTGTGAATGTCCAACAGAACGGGATAACCGTCATAACCGAATGTCAGCATTTTCCCATCGGGTGACCACCGTGGAACGTTGGTGAACCAGAACTGGATGCCCGACTCATTCAGGCAGTAGTCGCTGATCCGTTTCTCCAGCAGGTCGGCAACGAACAATTGCTCCTCCGCGGTGAAAGCCAGGCTATGACCATCAGGGGAGAAAACTGCGCATCCAGCATAACCAGCATATGAAAATATCGTCTCGACATATTGTCCATCACGATCAAAGATGTCCAGTTGCCTGTCTGTCGAGCTACCTCCCTCAGAGGCATTCTGACCTTCCATCACGAACCCTGACGCGTCAGGCATCCATGCAAGAAATCTGGACGTGGACTCAAAAGAGGCGAGCATGACGTCGTTCTCGACATCGTATAACCCGCTGACTTTTTCTCGCCACTGGTGAAATATCGCGCGGGTGAAGTCCGGCGAAAAGTGCGCCAGGCGTGACAGCCAGGTTTCCCGTTCCCATGGCGTGAATTCTGCGGTGAAAGGGTTCACGATGCCATCGTCGCCCATCTCCCTGTATGCAACGATCTGCTCGTTGTCGATCCACTCGACGCGAGGCAATGCGAATGATACGGTTTGCCCAAACCCCTGCTCCTGCCATGGAACTCGATACACCGCTTGTTGGGGATCGGTGCTCACGACGAGGACTGAATCGGCCACGTAGAAATGATCTCCCGCTGAGTTGACGTACCAATTCATGCGCCCAACAGGATAAGCAAACCATTGCCCATTGGGCGAGAATGTTCCAGCGCTGGCAAATGACGTACCATCGTCAAATGCTACGAAATAGGATGTGGGGATGTCCGTTCGAATCGCGCGTACCCCGTCCCCGGTTTCACTGAAAATGACGCCTTCGAAATCCCACTGTTCGCGCGCAATCTTCGAGGATGGCACGTCGGCGACGCAGGCCCGAATCACTTCCCAACCGTCATTTCGAGGTTGTTGATCCTGCGCGTGTGCCAAAACCGCTGTGAGAAGACATATGCTGAGCAAACGACGCATATAACCCACCTCCGACCGCAGACTGCCTCTGCGCAGCGTTTTCTGGCTTTTGATAAGCGGCTGTGAGCAGCCCGTCAGGTGTGGACGTCCGGATAGCAGGCCAAATCGTCGATCACGAGCCGCTGATTTGTTCCATCCACAAGCTGGGCTTGATCACCAGCACCGCCGGAATTTGATAGGGGCGGATGACATCGGTGAGCCCTTCCGCGATCTCGCCATAGGCGTCAGCAGCAACCGCTACCAGATCGTAGGCGCGATTCGCCACTTCGGCCCGGATGATCTCGATGAAGGCGCCCTGCCGCAGCCGCAGTTGGCCGGGAACCCCTGCCTGGTCTAACTGCTGCCTGATCTTCTCCAAATGTTGGCCCTGCGGCGTTTTGCGATCCGTCAGGTAAGCCAGATTGCCGGATACGACTCCGGTATCCGGCAGCAAGACGACCTCGGACGCGTGTGCTTTCGCCAGCGGAACGAGGCTGGCGACCACCACCTGGTCCGGCGTGTGCAGACGCACTAAATGCAGAATGCGCGCGATAGGTTGGGCAATGCGGTTGACCAACAACGTCGAGCTGAAAAGTTTGGGGGACAGCGTTTCGGAAAAACGTCGAATGAAAAGCGTGTTCTCCGCCACGTCACCGCTGCCATCGACAATGTGGCTGCCGAAAATGTCGGCGAATTGGCGCGCATAGTGGTTCACCACCGGATCATCGTTCGGGGCGGTTATTTGCAGCCAGGGAAGCTCTTGAATCGGGTGCCAGATCGTGTCGAGCAGGCGGTGGATGTGTTCGGCTTCGCTCCGCACCGGGATCACCGGCTGGCCCAAAGCGCTCTGAATGATCTCGCGCGCTTTCACGTTATCCGGCTGGGCCATCGCTATCGTGATGCCCTCATCATCGATCCCGATAGGAAGCGCCAGGTGATAATAGGCCAACTGGCGCGACAGCCGGCGCGCCAGCGCCTCGTCCAAAGGAAAGTCGTCTAGCGATACATTCGGATACATCGTCACGCACGACAGGGCAGCAGGTGATAATCTCGCACCCCAACGGTCACACGACTCTGGTGCTGAATATTGTATTCGTGAATGTCCACCAGCGACACCATCGCCTGAATGCGCGTGCCGTTCTCCAGGCGCACCGTCACGCGCTCGTGCGTTCCGGCAAACTCGATTTGTTCGACGATGCCCTGTCCAAGCGGATTCAGAACGTCGTATCCAGCCGGTAACACGACCACGCTTTCAGGGCGAATCAACAGGTCCACGTCGTGACCGGATAAGTGATCGGTATTCTCCGGCGCGGGTAGTTGGACATGATCGACATACACGCAGCGGCCATTGCGTTGGGCCGATAGCCAATTCGCCTGGCCGATGAAATTGGCGGTGAACGCTTCTTTCGGGTGGCGGTAGAGCTGGACAGGGGTGCCCACTTCCAACAATTCACCCTGCTCGATCACCCCGATTCTGTCGGCCAGTTCGAAGGCTTCCTCTTGATCGTGCGTGACCAAAATCGCCGTGATGCCGAGCTGCTGTTGAATCTGGCGCAGCTTGCGGCGCAGTTGGGTGCGGATGTTGACGTCCAGCGCGCCGAAGGGTTCATCCAGCAGCAGCACGTCCGGTTTTGGGGCCAGCGCGCGCGCCAGCGCCACGCGCTGCTGCTGCCCGCCCGAAAGCTGCGCGGGCCGGCGGTTGCCGTGTTCTGGCAAGTCGATGAGTTCCAGCAGTTCCTGCACGCGCTGTTTCTTCTCGCGCCGCGGCGTGCGTTTGACATCCAGGCCAAAGGCGATGTTTTGCGCTGCCGTGAGGTGCTGAAACAGGGAGTAGTTTTGAAAGACAAACCCGACGCCGCGCTTCTGGGGGGGCAGGTGCGTCACGTCACGCTCGTTGAGGTAGATCCTTCCCCGGTCGGTTGCCGCCAGCCCGGCGATCATCCGCAGCAGGGTCGATTTTCCGCTGCCGGATGCGCCCAACAGGACGAACAGCTCCCCCGGTTCGATGGTCAGCGACAAATCACGCACGACCTGTTCGGTTCCATAGATTTTGGTGACACGCTCCAGCACTATCGACATATCATTGACTCCGCCTGCTTTGGACCTGTTTGAGGATATTCATCGACAGCAAGACCACCACCGAGATGACGCCCAGGAGAATCGCCATGCTGTAAGCGCCTGTGTCGTTGCGGTCGTGGATCGAACGGAAGATGTAGATGGTGGCGTTTTCGGTATACCCCTGCACGCCGCCGCCGGCGACGGCTGCCGCGCCGAACTCGCCCAGGGCGCGCGCGAGAGTCAGCACAAGGCCATAGATGACTGCCGGGCGAATCGTCGGCAGGATGATGCGGCGAAACGTCAACAGGCGTGACGCTCCCAGCGTATAGGCCGCTTCTTCCTGCTCCGGCGGCATTGCCCGCAAGACCGGCATGACCTCCCGCACCACGAACGGCAGCGAGACGAACACCGTCACCAGCAGCATGGCCCTGGGCGTGAACGCGATGGACAGCCCCGCAAACCAGCCTTCACGGCCAAACAACACGATCACGACGTAGCCCACGATGACCGGCGACATCACGAACGGCAGATCGACCAGTCCATCGATGAAGCGCCGCCCCGGAAAACGGTAACGGACGAGCACCCACGCCACGAGAATCCCCATGACGGTGTTGATCGCCGCCGTCGCCAGCGCAATGATCGCGGTCAGGCGCAGGGCTTCCTGGGCATCTGGCGCGGTGATACTGTCCAGCATCGGCTGGAAGCCATCGACGAATGCCTGCTGAACGATCGCTGTGATGGGCGCGATCAGGAGGATTCCGGCATAAGCGACCACCAGCACAATGAGCAGGACTGCCGTCCAGTGAGTCGCGCGCTTTTCAGCCATGCTGGCGGCCCCGCTGCACCCAATCGACGCCGAGGGTGACGATCAAAGCCACGCCCAACAGCACCACCGAGACGGCGCTGGCGGCGGGCATGTTGCCCGCTTCGACTTTGCCGTAAATATACACCGGGGCGGTCTGGGTGCGCAGGGGAATGTTGCCCGCCACGATGACAATCGCGCCGAATTCACCCAGCGCCCGCGCAAAGCCTAGCATGCCCCCGGACAGCATGGCGGGCCGAATTGCCGGAAAAACGATGCGGCGGAAGGTGTACCAGCCCGATGCCCCCAACGTATAGGCGGCTTCCGGCTGGCGTTCGTCGAGCTGCACGAGCACAGGCTGAACCGCGCGGATCACGAACGGGTAGCAAATGAACAACAGGGCGAGCACGATCCCCGGCCTGGCGTACAGCACGCGCACGTCGAACCGGTCCTGCAGGAATCCCGCCAGCGCCGTTTGGGGGCCATACAGCAGGACCAGCATGATGCCCGTCACCAGGGTTGGAATGGCAAAGGGGAGATCGATCAGCGCGTCCAGCACGTTTTTGCCCGGAAAGCGATAGCTCACCAGGACGTAGGCGGTTAGCGTGCCCATCACGACGTTGATGACCGTCATGATCGCCGCGGTGACGAGCGTCACGCGCAGGGCGGATACCGCGTGGGGATGGCTGACGTTGTCCCAAAACCCTGACAGCCCGGCTTGCAGCCCGCTCGAAAAGACGACGAACACGGGGAGCGCGATCATCACCAGCAGGTACACGATCGCTGTGCCGCGCAGCCCCCAGCCTGAGAGATCAAGCTGAGGGTGCGGGGCGTTGACCGCTTCTTGTTCCAAGCGAGCCGCGTTCTGCATGGCTACTGGGCCTCTGCGATGGCGCGCGTGTAGATGCCGTCATCCCCGAAGAAATCGCCGCCGATTCGATCCCACCCGCCGAAGTAAGCCACGGTGAAGATGTCCTCCACCGGCGGGAACCGGTCCGGATCGAGCGCGCCTTCTTCCCACAGCGCGCCGCCGCCGGGTTCGGCGGTTTCCGCTTCCTCGTCCACCGCCTGCAAGACGGGCGGGCGATACCCTTTGTCGGCAAAGACAGCCTGGGCCTGGTCGGAATACAGGAACGCGACGAACGCTTCCGCCGCTTCACGCACCCCGTGCGCGTCGGCGTAAGTATCCACCACCGCAACCGGATTCTCGATCAATATGGTCGACGTGGGATACACGATGTCGTATTCGTCGCCGGCAGCGATCCCGGCGAAATACTCGTTCTCGTAGGTGATCAGCACGTCCCCGATCCCCCGGCTGTATGTGATGACGCTGTCACGCGCGCTGGGATCGAGAACGCTCACGTGGGAGAGCCAATCGACCAGGAAGCTGTACGCGCCTTCATCATCGGCGGAGTACCCGTCCACGTATCCCCGCTGGGCCGCGCCAACCGTTGCCAGGACGTTCCACTGCGCCCCGCCGCTGGTAGCCGGGTCCGGGGTGAGGACTTCGACCCCGTCCCGCGCCAGGTCTCCCCAATCCGTGACATCCTTGGGGTTCCCCGGGCGCACCACCAACACCGCGAGCGACGTCGAAACCATGCCGTTGTAGGGATTGTTCTGCCAGTCGTGCGTGATGAGGCCGGCATCCACCAGCCGGGTGACGTCCCGCTCCAGCGACAGCGCGACGACGTCGGCTTCGAAGCCGCCCGCCACCGCGCGCGACTGCGCCCCGGAACCGAGATAAGACGCCTGAAACTCGACGCGCTGCCCGGTTTCCTGCAGCCAGTATTCCTCAAACAGCGGGATCACCTCGACGTAAACCTCGCGAGGCGTCGTGTAGGCGGCGAGTGTCAGCGTGATAGCCGGTGCATCCTGCGCCTGAACGCCAGAAAAGCCTGTGAGGAGAGCCGGTAAGACCAGCAGGAGAAAGATTCGCTTCATCGAAGACAGCTCCTTAATGTGCCAAACCATCATGGAGCATTATAGAAGCAGGGGGTGATAGCGGCGGTTATGGGGTGGTCACAAAGCGGTCACAGAATCAGCGTTTTCGCTGCACCAGAGCATAGCCCACGCCGGGCACCGAGTCGATATAAACGTCGCACGCTTCGATTTTCTGGCGCAAGCGGTAAACCAACTGCTTGAGCATGGCCTTGTCGCCGCCGCCCGGCCAGATACGGTCGATGATGGTTTGCGTGGGCAGCACGCGCTCGCCGTTGATCATCAGCAACTCGATCAGGCTGTATTCGAGCGGGCTGAACTGAACCGGATCGGCATCGACCTGTTCCAGCAGGTGCCGCTCGGGGTTGAGCGTGACCGTCCCCAGCGAGAGCTTGCGGGGCGCGGACTGCCCCACACGCCTGAGCACCGTCTCCATCCGGGCGGTCAACTGCGCGGGACTGAACGGTTTGGTCACGTAATCATCCGCGCCGATGCGCAGCCCTTCGATGACTTCTTCGTCGCTGTCGCGCACGCTCAGGATGATGATCGGCGTATCGTGTGTCTGCCGGATGTGGCGGCAAACCGACAGGCCATCCAATTGGGGCAGGTTGAGGTCGAGCAGCACGATGGTCGGGTTTTCGGCGTCGAACTGTTCCAGGGCGGCCCTGCCATCCTGCGCGTGTATGACTTCATACCCCTCGCGCCGCAGCGTAAACGACAGCACGTCCATCAGAACCAGGTCATCTTCGACAATCAGGACTTTCATACGGCACTTTCTCGCGTCAGGGGGATCGAGAACCAGAAGATCGATCCGCCCCCCTCCCGTACATGCACGCCCACCTTGCCCCCGTGGGCCTCGATGATACCGCGCACCACCGAGAGCCCTAACCCCGTGCTGTGATCGGCCCGGGCCGATTGCTCCAGGCGCACGAACGGCTGGAAAATCGCCTCCTGTTGAGCTGGCGGCACACCTTTCCCGCGGTCGGCCACGCCCAGCCAGAGTTCAGCCGGGTTGTGTGTTACGCTGAGATCGATCTCGGCGGCGTCCGGGCTGTATTTGCTGGCATTCGACAGCAGATTGACCACGACCTGCACCAGCCGCGTGTGGTCGCCTTCGATCGGTGGCGAGCTGAGCGGCAGGTTGAGGGCGATGGGCTGCTGGCGGCGCTTGAGCAGGGGGTACATAGTGTGCAGCGCGTCGGTCAGGATCTCTTCGATCTGCACGGGCTGGCGGTGTAGTGAGAATTTCTGCGCTTCCAGTTTGCTGCCTTCGAGCAGATTGTCGATCAGGCGCTGGAGGCTGGACATGCTCATCAACAGGGAAGTGAAAAGCTGCTGTCGCTCGTTCCGCGCCAGCGACCGGTCGTTGCTGATCAGAAGCTCCACCAGGGCTTTCATGCCCGAAAGCGGCGTGCGGAATTCGTGGGACATATTCGCCAGGTAATACGCCTGGGCGCTGGACTGGCGGTTTTCTTCCGTGATGTCGCGCAGCACCAGGGGAATCGCCCCATCCGGCAGCGTCCGCGCGCGCGTGACCGCCAGCGTGATCGTATAGGCGTCCGGCAAACACACCTGCAGCGATTTTCGGCTGCCTTCGGGCGGCAAACACGCGGAGAACGCCTGGTCGGAATCGGCCAGGCGAAACACGTGGTCGACCTGTTGGCCGGCCTGGTCCGTCTCCCAGTGCATGATCTGGCGGGCGCTCTGGCTGTGGAACACGATCTCGCCCTGGGGGTTGATGGTGACGATCCCCTCGACGATGGACTGCATCAACGTATTCGACCAATCGCGTTCCTCTTGAAGCTGCTGCATCATGCGCCGGATGCGTTGGCGCGTGGTTTCCAGCGTGTCGGCCAGCGTGCGAATTTCCGGTGAATACGTCACGACGTCGATCTGCCGGGCAAAATCGCCTTCGCCCACCATTTGCGCTGCCCGGCGCAGGTCGCCCAGGGGCCGGATGCGCCGCCGCATGTACAGCCCGCTGATCACCGAGCCCGCGCCCGCCGACACGAGCGCAATCGCCACGATGGCGGTGATGGCCGAGGTCTCGACGGACTGCGCGTCCTGCGTGTCGATCAGCACGGTCAGCGTGAGATCGCTCGACAGGCGCACCGGTCGGGCGCGATAGCCCGGCCCCGGCTCGGCGTGTGAATCGGGAAACCGGTACAGAAACCCGGTTTGTTCGTGCAGCCGGTCCAGCAAGCGCGCATCCACCACGAAGCCGCCCACCAGCGTCAGGTCGCCCGCGAGTGCCCGTTCCGCCGCCTGGATCGCACCGGCTGCGGGGACGGTGCCGGCCAGCGCCGTGCCCTGCTCGTTTGCTACGTACAGGAAATCGAGCGTGGTGCCCGCGTGGAAATCCGCCAGGTAGGTATCGAGCGCGGCCCAATCGCGCCCGTCCACGAGCCTGCGCAGCGTGGGACGCTCCGACGCGAGTTCGACGGTCTGGCTCATCTGGAGCTCGGTCAGGGCCCAGATCGTCCGGGTGTGCTGTTCTCCGGCAGCCAGCCGCAGGTCGATCTGGCGATCCAGTTCGCGGTGAAACAACCACAGCGCGGGCAGGGCTGTGATCATGGCCGTGATGAACATCGAGATCACCGCGATGCCGGTTAGCTGACGGGTCAGGCTCAGCGTTCTCATAGGCGCCTCGTGCCGTCCCTGTGGCGTGAATCTGGCCCCACGGCGTGCCCGAATTATAGACGGGCGTCAGGCCGCTCGCCAAAACCGCGAGATTCCCCCCCCCCAACGATCCGGATTCTACAGGCGGGACTGTGTGAAGCCGATCTGTCGCTCGCGGTCCGGGTGGTTCTTGTCGCGCCACACCGCGCATTTCTCAGCCAGGTTGACCGCCGAGAGGTAGTAGTCCGGTTCTTCGGGGCGGTGGCTGCGCTCGTATTCCACGATCGGGCCGATTTTCTTCCACACCTTGACCACCACGGGACTCAACCAGCCGATCACATCGTCGGACGTGACCCAATCCTGCTCGACCAGGAAGCCGAAGTAATCGATCAGGTTGAGGACCTCCTTGATGTTGCGCCTGGCCTCCCCGTCGCCATCCAGGATGGCCCGGATCGCCGCGTCGCGGGCATCCGTGTCGCCGTCGGGGATCGTGGGAAGCTGTTGGTAGACGAAACGGCGCGCCTCGATCTGCTCGAGGCACATCATCTTCTCGTAGATGTCGCGGTAGATGCCCAGGTTGCGGCTGTCGTTGGCCTCGGAGATCTGGAGCAGGACCGTCACGCCGGCGCCGAGGGCAAACGCCAGGGTTATCACAGAGATGAGCGCGCTCAGCCCTGACCACTGCTGGTCCGTCAGGGAGGCTGCATCGAGCAGGGTGGGCGCCAGGGCAATCAAGATCACCACGCTCGCGATTGCCACCAGGATGATGATCCCCATCAGCGCGCCAATGGAGCGGCGCTTCAGAAACCGCAGATGTAATGCTCTGTCTCGTGGTCGTGCCATCGCGATTCCTCCAGGATGACGAGCCGCGCGTACGGCCCGGTTGCGTTTCAGGCATTCTACTGCGAGCGATGGCTCAAGGGAAATTCTCCGCGTGGCCCACTTTGGACACGAAAAACACGCCGAGAACCATGCGGCCACGATTGCCGTAGCCGCGACAGTTCTCTGGCGCCAGTTGTATGCACACCCTGCACGCCCTAGCTTGGCAACTCGCAGTTCAGCCGGGCGAGAGCGGCCTGCCATTCCTCTTCGCTGGTGGCTTTGCGGGCGCGGAAGTTGATCCCCATCGTGCCGAAACTCGCCGCGCTGCTTTCCTGGGGAGCCCCGCCGAACACGTCGGCCCGCCAGGTGATCTCGAAGTCGACGAAACCGGCCATCACCACGGCCATCTCCAACTCTGCTTCCAGCAGAGCGCCGGCAATTCAACCGGTCCACAGGTCGATGTTGCGTTTGGCTCCCGCTGGCACGGGTTTTTCGACCAGGATATCGGCGATTTGCAGCCGCCCGCCCGGCTTGAGCACGCGGGCCATTTCGCCCAGCGCCGCGTGCTTGTCCGGCATCAAGTTGAGCACGCCGTTGGAGATGACCAGGTCCGCCCAGCCGTCGAACACGGGCAGCGCCTCGCCAAAACCTTCGCGGTACTCGACGTTACGCAGCCCCGTGTCGCGGGCGGCCTTCCGCGCTTTGGCGAGCATGGCCGGCGTCATGTCCACGCCTACCACGCGCCCCTCCGGCCCGACCATTTTGGCGGCGACCAGGCTGTCCATGCCGGCGCCGCAGCCCACGTCCACGACCCGGTCGCCGGGTTCTGGCTGCTCCATGCTGAACGGGTTCCCCGTCCCGGCGAACGAAGCGATGGCGGCTTCCGAAATGCCTTCCAGCCAGGCATCGTCGTACCCCAGCATGCGGGTCAGCGGGCGCCCGGTGTGGAAGTGAAAGCCGTGGTCCGGATTCTCGGCCACCACCTGGTACTCGGTCTGGATCGCCTGTCGCAGGCTGTCGAGGTCGAGATTGGGGACGGGCGGGCCTGTGGGAGAGTGTGTTTCCATCGTCATTTTTGCACATCCTTCTCGTTCAGGCGCAGCCGGTCCTGACTGCGCGCGCGAAATGGGTGAGGGGGGAGGAAGACCGGCGGGCCTTCCTCCGTTGGCGTTATGTCCGGTAAGCCGAACGCCGTCAGCTTACGAGCGCGACGCTCACCGGGACCGGGTTGCGGAGCATGTCCAGCACGGGGGACGTGCGCTGGACGTAATCGCACAGCGCCTCGATCTTCTCGCGCGGGGCGTCGCTCTTGACCCGGTAGGTGAGGCGGATGTTCTCGAAGCCCGGTCGCACATCCTCGGACAGGCCGAGGAACGCCTGCAGGTCCAGATCGCCCTCCAGGTCGAAATTCAGGCTCTCGACGGTGATCCCCTGCGCAGCCGCGTTATAAACGAAGCCGACCGCCAGGCACGACGCGAGCGCGTGCAGGATGGCTTCGACGGCGTTCGGGCCGGCGTTGCCGCCGAGCAGCACCGGGGGCTCGTCGCCTTCCAGGACGAACGGCTTGCTGCGGGACTCGTCTTCCTGGCCCGCGCCGTAGAACCCCTGGATGGTCGTGCGCGAATGCCCGCCATCGATCCATTCGTTCTGGGCGCGGAACTGGAACCGCGCAATCTCCGGTTTTTCCTGGATGGCCTGGACCGTTGCGACGAGCTGATCGACGTTGACGCCATTGACACGGGTGGTGACTTGTGTGTTCATCATTCGTTCTCCTTGTGATTTTTTCACGTCCATGTGAGTCCCACTTTACCGGCCTGCCGTGCCGGATGCGTGACAAAACGCGTCCCACGAGCGTGATTTTTGATGATAAATAGTTTTTTATGTTAAAAATATTTGTATAATCTAGAGACAGTCATTCAGTAGCAGCAGGGGGGTGAAAACCAGGCCATTGACTTCACTAAAGCTCATATTGTTCGGCCCTCCCCGCGTGGAGCGCGAGGGCCAACCGGTAGACGTGACTCGTCGTAAAGCCCTGGCTTTGCTGTCATACCTGGCCGCAACCGGGCAACCCCACAGCCGCGATACGCTCGCCACCCTTTTCTGGCCCGATGTCCCTCAACGTCAGGCTCGGGGCAATCTGCGCCGGGCACTGTCCGATCTGAATGCCGAGATCGGCGATGACGTCCTGCTGCTGGACGGCGAAACCGTCGCGCTGAACGCCGACGGCGTTGAGTCGGACGTGGCGCGGTTTCGGGCGTGTCTGGCGGCGTGTTCGGCGCACGACCACCGGGCCGACGACGTCTGCCCGAATTGCGTCCCCTTGCTGGCCGAGGCCGCCGACCTGTACCAGGCGGACTTCCTGGCCGGTTTTACCTTGCGCGATACAGTCGAATTCGATGACTGGCAGTATTTCGAGGCCGAAGGGCTGCGCCAGGATCTCGCGGCTGCGCTGGCTCGCCTGGTGGAAGGGCTGGTCGTCCGGGCCGATTACGAGGCGGCCATTTCCTATGCGCGCCGCTGGGTCGCGCTCGATCGCCTGCACGAACCGGCCCACCAGCAGCTCATGCGCCTGTACGCCCAGCTTGGGCGCCGCCACGATGCGCTGCGCCAGTACCGCGCCTGCGCGGAAACGCTGGATGCCGAGTTGGGCATCTCCCCTTCGCCCGAGACTGAGATGCTCTACCAGCGAATCGCGGGCGGCGACGTATCCCTGCCGGCTGCCGCGAGTCCCAAACCGGCCTGGCTGCCCCCGGCGCTCACCGCCGTCGAGGTCAAACACGGCGCGCCCCTGGCTGGCCGGGATGCGGAGCTGGACCTGATTCGCGCCAGAATCGACGCGAGCTGGCATGGCGGGGGGCAGACTCTGCTGCTGGCCGGCGTGTCCGGGGTGGGCAAGACGCGGGTGGCCTACGAGGCCCTGCAGAGCGCGGCGCAGTCCGGCATCACGACGCTGCTAGGCGCAGCCTACGAACAGGAAGGGCACCTGGCGTACCACCCCTTCATCGAGGCGATTGACCGCTATCTCACCGACCAACAGCGCCCCCTGGAGCAGAACCCCATCACCTATTACAAGCCGTTGGGCGCCACCGATCCGCAGCAGGAACACACGGCCCTGTTCAAGGCTACGGCCATGTTCTTTGCCGCCCTCGCCGAAAACAACCCGGTGCTGCTCATGCTGGATGATCTCCACGACGCGGACGAAGCCAGCCTGAGCATGTTCCATTACCTGGCGCGACAGACGCGCTCGTTTCCTATCATCCTGCTGGCAACCTACAGCACCGACATTCCCATCAGCGGCGTCTCGCCATTTGGCAGCCTGCTCAACGCGCTGTATCGCGAGCAGTTGAGCGAGGTCATCGACCTGTCGCCGCTGTCGGAAGATGCCGCCGCCGAGATCGTCAATCACACGCTGGCGGGGCGGGCCGATCCGCGCCTGGTCAAAACGATCTACGACGCTGCCGAAGGGAACCCGTTCTACGTCCAGGAGATCAGCCGGGCGATGTCCAAAGACGACCACCTGGTTGGGGCGGGCGATGGCTTGCGGCTGCGTCCCGAGGCGGCTGTCCCCATCCCCACCGGGTTACAGGATCTGCTGCGCGAGCGGGTGCAGCGGCTGGGCAAAGCCGTCGAGTCCGCCCTCAGCGCGGCGGCGGTCGTGGGGCGCGAATTTCGCTTTGCGGTCCTCAAGCACGTCACCGATCTGCCCGACGGCGAATTGTTCGATGCGCTCGACACAGCCCTGTCGGCCCATCTACTCCAGGAAACGGATACCGGGTACCGCTTCCAGCATGCCCTGATTCGCCACGCGCTCTACGAGGCGCTGAGCCGCCGTCGCCGGGCGTGGCTGCACGGGCGCGCCGCCGGGGCAATCGAGGCCCTCTATGCCGGACAGGCGGGCGGGCTGCAGCCCCATGTCGATGCGCTGGCCCACCACTATGACCTCAGCGATCAGCGCGACAAGGCTTTGCCGTACCTGGTCCAGGCCGCCGACAAAGCAGCCGGGCTTTTCGCCCTGGAGATCGCGTCCGATTACCTGGAGCGAGCGCTTGGCCTGATGGACGAACTGGGCATCGAAGATCCGGCGGCCCGGTGGCCCCTGCTCGAGAAGTTGGGCACCTGGGCCAAGGTGTTGGCGGATACCAGCCGCGCCGTGTCGAGTTACCAGCAGGCGCTGGCTCTGCCCGCCACCGGCGATTGGCAGCCCGGTCCTGGCGACCGGGTACGGCTGCACCGCTCGGTTGCCCGATCGCTCATCGCCGCCGGTCGCATGGCCGAGGCGGAGCAGAATTTGCAGGCAGCCATCGAGCTTGTCGCGGATATGGATCAGGCGTCGCTGGATTACGCCAATATCCTGTACGATGTGGCGCTGTGGCACTGGCATAACGACGCCTACCAGGAGGCGTATACCGCCGCTCAGCGCAGCCTGGAGATCGCCGAGAAGATCGATGACACGACGGCAAGGGCCCAGGCTTACGAGATGCTGGCGCTGGCCTGTCACTCGTTGGGCGAGTGGCAGGCGGGACTCAGCTTCGAGCAGCAGCGCTCGTTGTTGATCGGCCCCAACCTCGACGTGACGGAGGCGTTCGACGCGCACCTTTGACTGTGGGAATATCACCTGTACGGTGATAAGGAATACGATGATTTCAGGGGCATCATCGACACGACCCTGCACCAGGCCCGGCGCATGGGCGCGCCCCGCGCGATAGCCCTGTGCCAGAGTTTCAACGGCGCACTCGAGTTTCAGGTGGGGCGTTGGGCCGAGGCTGAGGAGTCTCTCGACGAATCGATCCGCCTGTTTCAGGAGATCGGCGCGGCAGATGGCGAGGCGCTGTCCTACCAGCGGCTGGGCATCCTTCTGACCGCGCAGGGCCAGTTGGCGCAAGGTCTCGCGGCCCTCGAACAGGGGATCGTGGCGGCCAAACATGCCAAGCTGCGGGCGCACCTGCAGGGGCGTCTGTACGCAGCCATCGCCCGCAACCGCCTTTTGGCCGGGGACGTGCCGGCGGCGGACGACGCGCTCTCGCTGGGGGAGGCGCTGACCGAAAGCCACGGTCACTGTGCGCTGTGTGAAGCCCTGCTGCTGCCGGTCGCTGTCAGTGTGCGAATCGCCCAGGGGGACCTGGCTTCGGCGGCGGCGTACTGCCACCGGCTCGATGAGGCGGCAGCGCGTTATGGCAGTGACGCGTGGATGGCGCTCGCCGCTCAGGCGCGCGGGGAACTGGCTGCAGCCCAGGAGGATGCAAACGCGGCTGTTGCGCATTACGCGGCAGCCCGCACGTACTTCGAGCAGGCGAAGAACGAGGTCGCCGCCGGGCAGTGCGCCGATGCGCTGGCCCAGCTTCAGGCGTGACGTTACGTGCATGTCGCAGTGCGTACTGCCCTCGTAACAGCCGGTTTCGTGCTCGTTGGGGTTCATCGGCCCGGTGATCTGGCCGGTCACGTCAGCCTACCCGTTCGAGGCCAGCTTCAACTGCGTCGACGGGCAGGAATGTCCTCAGGGCCGGCGGTTTTCCGTTTCCAACTCACGCTGCTCGTGCGGCTTCACTCGCCTTCCACGTCGGTGAGCGCTTCGAACCCGGAGGCAATGTCCAGCAGTTCTTCGGTGATCGAGCTCTGGCGGAGGTGGTGGTACCGGGTGGTGATCTCCCGCAGGCGATCTTCGATGTTCTGCTCGGCGGCCTGCATGGTTGCCAGGCGCGTGGTGTTCTCGCTGGTCAGCGACTCGACAAACGCGCGGTAGAGCAGGACGAAGAAGTACTGGTGCAAGAGCGCCGAAAACAACTGGCCCCGGTCCATGGTGAACATCGGCAGCACGCGCGAGTCCCATGCGGTGGTTTGCAGGTCGCGCAGCCAGTCCAGGTCCACAGGCAGCAGCCAGCGCATCCGGGTATGGAAGGCGGTGCCTGAGGTGGGGGTGTTGAAGAACAGCACGATCCGTTGAACGTCGTGCTGCTCGCGCCACTCCTCGACTTTTAGCAGCACGTCGATCACGCTCGACGTCACGCCCGCCAGCGAGCTGGGCGACGCGATGGCCTTTTCCACCGGGTGCCCGGCGAAATCCATGTGGGCGGCGGTGCGCAGCCCGATCACCAGGACGTGGCGCTGGTCAGGCGGTGCGGCGAGTTTGTCCATGCCGCGGAGCGCGTACGAAACGACCCGGTTGCTGAACTGCCCGGCCAGTCCCTGATTGGCGCCAATGACGACCGCGCCCAGCGCGCTGCCGGGCCCTGTCTCCATTCCGGGGATGGAGCGCGCCTCGCTTTGCAGGACGATCTGCAGCCCCATTTCGATCGTCCGGTAGTACTCGACGAGCGATTCGAGCGCTTCCCGGTAGTGGCGGACGTTGACCGCCGCGAGCACTTTCATCGTGCGGGCGATCGAATAGAGATCTTCGGCGCTCTCCATTTTGCCGCGCAGAGACTCAAGCGTCTCCATGCTCATCCTCCGCCAGGGGGGCGATGGCTTCCTCGATCGTGCCGAGCAGCGCTTCCCGATCGTCCTCGTTCAGTGGCTTTCGCTGGTGGATTCTCTCGTAGAGGTCGGGCTGTTTTCTGGCGGCAGCGGCGCGGATCGCCCGTTCCGCTTCGGCGATCCGGTCCGGAGGCAGATCGTCCAGGGCGCCTTCGGTCACAGCCAGCAGCACGGCGATCTGGTCGGCGGCGGACAGCGGGGTATATTCGGATTGCTTCAACGTCTCGCGGACGCGCCGCCCGCGCTCGATCGTCTGGCGTGTCTCTTTGTCGAGCTGTGTGCCGAAGCGCGAGAAGGCTTCCAACTCCTCGAACTGGGTGTAGGACAGGCGCAGGTCGCCGGCCACCGCCCGGAACGCCGGGAGCTGGGCTTTGCCGCCCACGCGAGACACCGACCGGCCAATGTCCACGGCGGGCAGCACGCCGCGTTGGAACAGCGTCGGCGAGAGGTAAATCTGACCGTCGGTGATCGAGATCAGGTTGGTTGGAATATACGCGGAGATGTTCTGCGCCTCAGTTTCGACGATCGGCAGCGCGGTCATCGAGCCGCCGCCCAGGTCCGGGTGCAGGTGCGTCGCGCGCTCGAGCAAGCGCGAATGGATGTAGAAGATGTCGCCCGGAAACGCTTCGCGGCCCGGCGGGCGGCGCAGCAGCAGCGACAGCTCGCGATAGGCCCGTGCGTGGTGCGTCAGGTCGTCATAGATGATCAACACGTCGCGCCCCTGTTCCATGAAGTACTCGCCGATCGAAGTCGCGGCATACGGCGCGTTATATTGCAGGCCGGGCGCGTCCTGCCCGGTCGCCAGCACGACGATCGTGTAATCCATCGCGCCGTGTTCCTGCAGATCGCTGATCACCTTCGCCACCGACGCATTGCGCTGCCCAATGGCACAGTAGATGCAGATCACGTCTTTGTCGCGCTGGTTGATGATCGTGTCCAGCGCGATCGCGGTCTTGCCGGTCTGGCGGTCGCCGATGATCAGCTCGCGCTGCCCGCGCCCGATCGGGAATAGCGCGTCGATCACTTTGATCCCGGTTTGCAGCGGCACGGTCACCGGCGCGCGGTCCATGATGGCCGGGGCGTCCCGTTCGATGGGCAGGCGATCGGCTGTCCCCAGCAGTTCGCGCCCGTCCAGCGGGCGGCCCAACGCGTCGATCACCCGGCCCAGCAGGGCTTCGCCGACCGGAATATCGGCTACCCGCCCGGTGCGATAGGCTTCCATGCCGGCGTGCAGCCCCTGGTTGCTGTCCAGCAGGACGACGCCCACTTCGCCCGGGTCGAGGTTGAACGCCATGCCCAGCCGCCCATCGGCAAACTCGATCAGCTCCTGGGACTGCGCGCCGGGGAGCCCCTGGACGTGTACCGTGCTGCTGCCCACGCTGACCAGCGTGCCAATCTCGTCGACGCGCAGCGCTACATCGTGGCTTTCCAGCACGTGATCCAGCGTCGAGAGCACGTCGCCTATCACGGCGGTGAGTTCTGGCCTGTCGCTCATTGGGCGCTTGCCTCCGCAGCGTCTGGCTGCGCCGCTTTTTCGGGCGGGGCGGCGGGGTCTTCGATGGCGGACAGGTCACCTGCCAGCGCCTCGACAACCCGCTCCTCCAGCAGGCTCAGGTAGTCTCGCAGGTTCCAACCAAGCTGGTAGTCACCCGTTTTCAGCAGGATCCCGCTGATCAGGTCCGCGTTCACGTCGAACCGCAGCGCCACGTGATTCCCAACCTGCTGCTGCAGGATATCGGCCAGGCGCTCGCGCGTTTCATCGGACAGTTCGAACGCGCTGTGAATCACCATCTCGCGCGAATCGGCGAGCGAGGTTTCGATCACCTCCGGGGCGACCGAGCGCAGGCGCGAGGCGAACACGTTGACCACGTGCTGCTCCAGCTCGACATCGGCCAGGTCGGCCAGGGCGCGCCGGATGACGCGGAAAATATGCTCGCCGACCCGCTCGCGCAGCGCGCGCAAGAAGGCGTCCTTTTCGCGCTGGACGGCGGCCTGCCATCCGTCGCGCTGCGTTTCCACCTCGGCGCGCATCTCGTCGATCAGCTCCTGGCGGCGTTGTGCGGCGGCTTCCCTGGCCTCGGCCAGCAGTTCTTCGCGGCGCGCTTCGATGCTCTGGCGTTCCCGGCGATAGGTTTCGGCCTCTTCTTCTGCCCGCTCGCGCTCGCGTTCGGCTTCTTCGATCTGGGCTGCGATGCTTTCCTCGCGTTTTTCCATTGCAGCAACGATCGGTCCATAGAGAAAACGACGCAGGAGCGCGACCAGGATCAAGAAGTTGATGATTTGAGCGCCGAACGTGAACCAATCGATCTGCATGGTTAGCCTCCTGCCTGGGCCACCACGTAGTCCCAAAACGGGTTGAAGAAGATGATGATCATGGCGACGACGAAGCAGTAGATGGCCGTCGATTCGATGAGCGCCAGCCCGACGAAGAGCGTCCGGCTGATGTTGTTCGACTCGTCAGGCTGTTGGGCCATCGACGCCAGGGCCTGAGCGACCGCCCGCCCTTCGGCGAGCGCCGGCGCGATCGCCCCGAGCGCCATGGTCAGCCCAGCCACGATGATCGAGCCAAGACCGATAACGGTTGTCTGTTCCATTTCCTGAGTTCCTCCCGAACAAAGCGTTACGATTTCGTCGTCGCGGATGCAATATACACCGTAGCGAGGACGGCAAAAATGTAGGCCTGAATCTGGCCGATGAGCAGGCCCAATATTTCCAGAACGACAGGCACCAGCAGCGGGACGATGGACAGCAAGATCGCGATCAGAATGCGCCCGCTCATGATGTTTCCGAACAAACGCACGGCCAGCGCCATCGTGCGCGAAAGCTCGGAGATGATGTTGAACGGCAGCATCAACGGCGTGGGCTCGATGTAGTTGCGCAGATAACCGAGCACCCCGCGTTCCATGATGCCGAAGACCGGCACCGCGACGAACACGCAGATCGCCAGCGCTGCCGTCGTCGACAGCGACCCGGTGGGGGCCGAGTAGCCGGGGATGATGCTCAGCAGATTGGACACGGAAATGAAGAGGAACAACGTGCCGATGAAGGCCATGTATCGCCCCGGGTCTTGCTGCGTGATGTCCCGGATCTGGCTGCGCGTGAGCACCACCACCGTTTCGAGCAGGTTCTGCCAGCGCGAGATGCGGGGGCCGCTCGACAGATTCCGCGTGACCAGCCACGCGCCTCCCACCAGGATGATCATGACCAGCCAGGAAAAGACGACGGTCGCGTTGAGGGTGACCGGCCCAAGATCCCAGACCGTGATTTCATCAGGACTCAATTGCACGCGCCTTCACCTCCTCTTCAGGCGATTTTTGGGATCGCACCCACCGGGACATCCCCATCCGGGCCAGGACGAAGCCCAGGACGGCAGCGAGCAGGCGCTCCAGGCCCCCCCCGGCGATCGCGTAAAACCCCGCGAGCGTTATCACGCTGCGTCCGATAAAACTGCCGGCCAGCAGCAGCGCCGGGTGCCGGGCGCTCTGCATTCTCTGGAGAGTCAGCCACAGGCCCCCAAAGAACACCACTCCCAGGGCCGCGCCCGCGAGCAGTGACAGCACGTAGTATCCGGAATCACTCATCGTCGTCGTCCGTATCCTGACCTATCGAAGCGCGCTCTTTCGACACCCAGTACCACGCGTTCAGGCACCCGATCACCAGGCCCACCGTCAAGAGGGTCAGCCGCCACGAGAAGGCCGCCGGCACGCGCGTCTCCAGCCACGCGCCCACGAGCACGCCGATCACCGTGGGGATGGCGATGGACCATCCGACCATGCCGAACGTGCCCAACCCGAACCAGACGCTGCTGGTTGGATCCCGGCGCCGCGCGCGCGCCAATCGGTGAGCCTTTCGACCGATCTCGGATGCAAACTCGTTCCGCGGTGTCTGGTCTTCTGCCTGTTTCGTCACGGGCGCTCTCCCAGTTCCAGAAAACGGCGAATCATGGTTGTTTCCAGGCCCACCAGGGCCGAGCGAGCCTTCTTCTCGTGCTCGTCAAGGTGCTCGAATTCCGTTTCGATCAGCGCCTCGAGTTTCTCCAGGTCATCGCTGCGGACGGCGCGCGGCGTCGAAACCAGGACGTCGCTCTCCCGCTTGACCAGGATGCTCTCGTCCACCGCCAGAAAGACCTCGGTCCCATCTTCCAGCACACACGACAGCACCCCAGGCCGGAGCGCCGTGACGAAGTCGATGTGGCGCGGCAGCAGGGTGAACGAGCCGTTCTCGGCTTCGGCACTGACCTTTTGCACCCGTTCGTCCAGCAGGATGCGGGTGGGCAGCAGGATGCGCAGTCTCATGGCGCCTGCGCCTCGTCGATGGAGCCGATCATATACAGCGCCCGTTCGGGATATTCTGCGAACTCGTCGTTGAGAATACGCTCGCACCCGTCCAGCGCTTCTTCGGTCGAAACGGTCCGGCCCGGCGTGCCGGTGAACTGCTCCGTGGTGTGAAATGGCTGGGTGAGGAACCGTTCGAGACGCCGCGCGCGATTGACCACGTGTTGATCGCTTTGCGACAGCTCCTCGAAGCCCAGCATGGCGATGATGTCTTTGAGATCCTCGTAGTTCGCCAGGGTTTCGCGCACCGCCCGCGCGATCCAATAGTGGCGCTCGCCCACGATGTGCGGCGACAGCATCTCGGAATCGGACCGCAGCGGCTCGATGGCCGGGTAGAGCCCCTGGCTGGCTTTGTCGCGCGAGAGCATGATCGAGGCCGAGAGGTGCGTGAAGGTGTGCACGACCGCCGGATCGGTGAAGTCGTCGGCGGGCACGTACACGGCCTGCACGGATGTAATCCCTGCCCAGGCGGTGTTGCTGATCCGGTCCTGAAGCTCGGCCAGCTCTGTCGCCAGGGTAGGCTGGTAGCCCAGCCGCGACGGCAGCCGGCCCATCAGGCCCGACACCTCGGAGCCGGACTGGATGAACCGGAAGATGTTGTCGATGAGCAGCAGCACGTCGCGCTGTGCATCGTCGCGAAAGTATTCGGCCATCGTCAGGGCCGCGTGCCCAACGCGAAACCGCGCGCCGGGCGGCTCGTTCATTTGTCCGAATACCAGCACCGTGTCGTCCAGCACGCCGGTATCCATCAGCTCGTGGTAGAGTTCTTCTGCTTCGCGGCTGCGCTCGCCGATGCCGCAGAAAATGCTGACGCCTTCGTGCTGCCCGGCCACGTTGTGAATCATCTCCGCGATCAGGACCGTTTTACCGACGCCGGCTCCGCCAAACATCCCCGCCTTGCCGCCGCGTTCCAGCGGGGCCAGAATGTCGATCGCCTTGATCCCGGTTTGCAGTACTTCCGCTCGCGTGGTCTGCCGGGTGAGCGGGACGGGTAACTGGTGGATCGAGCGGCGTTCTCGGCCCTGCACGGGCTCGCGCCGGTCGAGCACCTGGCCGAACACGTTGAACATCCGGCCCAACGTTTCCTCGCCCACGGGGACCCGGATGGGCTGGCCGGTGTCGATGACGCGATCCCCGCGCGCCAGCCCCTGGGTGGACGTCAGGGCGATGCCGCGCACGGTGTTGGCATCCAGGTGCGACAGCACCTCGACGATGTACCGGTCGTCCGCGCCAGCCTTGAGCTGGTTGAAAATCGCGGGGAGCCGCCGGGGGAATCGAATATCGACCACGCTGCCCTGCACAGACGCGACCTGGCCTACGTTGGGATCGGCGTTCGTGTTGCTCAAATTCGACTTCTCCTTGCCCGGAATGATCGATATGTCGCTCATCCCACGAGACACGACCGGTGTCCAGGGTGACCTCCGATGTCAGGACCACATAGTGATCGGATTAGGGCGAATCAGGCGGTCACAGCTACAGCGTCGTCGCTGTGAGATGAGAAGCGGCAGGGGTGTGATAGGCGGGCTATGGCGAAAGGGTCGTCTGCCGCGTCTATCGATATCGAACGGTCGTTGGTATAGAGTATAGCAATCTTTTCGATCTGTTGACGGGGACAAGGTTCTACAACATGGGCCTGGCTTGTTACCGCCACATTCCAGGTCTGAGCGCGACTGTGTGCACAACTTGCTCGATAAAAACGGGCAGGCAGGCTGAGCCGGTGGCCTTGCTTTCGGAGAAAGGTCAACAGCATGCTCAACCTGCCAGCGCGTCTCGTGGTTGGTGCGGTGGGCAACTGCGCACGATGGAGATCGCGTCGGGCACAGTGGTGCCGCTTCGCTTCGGCAAGCTGCGCGCCCTGGTCGCGGCGGGCAATGACCGCAGCTTCAAGGAAGTATCCCGGGCGGGGGAGGCGGACGACCACGCGCCCGCTTCTCCTCAGGCGCGTGCCTGAACGGTTGGATCGGGCAAAGCCCGTGTTAGCCGCAGCCGCCGCTGGTGGGGCCGCTCTTGGCCTTCATCTTGACCTTCGGCGTGTACTCCAGCTCGAACTCGTGCAGAGGGGGCCGCGCAAAGGAATAACGCGATCCCAGCGCCGACGAGAACGAATAGACCAGTTGATCGCGGCTGGCGTCCGCTGGCGATTGCGCTGCCTTGAACTCGGCGCTGGCGAAGGTGTCGATCCAGCCGTTGATGCCGCCTTCGAGAATGTAGACGTTGGGCACGCTCTCCGCCACCAGGATCTTCCACGCCTCGGTGGCGTCTTCCTCCCCGTTGCTCATCACCACCGTCAGGGTGTTGGCTGGCTCGCCGCGGAGATCGTCGGTCTGGGCCTTGATGTCCGCGAGGGGCACGTGCCGGGCGTCGAGCAGGTGGAACAGGTTGTATTCCGCTTCGTCGCGCACGTCGAGCAGGATCAGATTCAGGCGCTTGTCGTACATCTTTTCGAGCAGCTCGCCGGGGTGAATCTGGACCTCGCGCTGGGCCAGCAGCGCTTCTTGCTCGTCGGCGATCCACTCCCAGCGGTCCTCGGTGGTGGGCTGGCCGATCACCAGCACCACGGCGGCCAGCGCCACCAGGCCGCCCGCCGCCGCGAATCGCCAGCGCGGACGCTCGGAGGGCGCCGTTTTGTTGCCGACGATCTTCTCGACCATTTCGCCGCCGTAGAAGATCAGCAGCGCCATGATCGTGATGCCCAGCACGACGATGCCGGTCGGCAGGCCCAGCATCTCCGGCAGCGTGTAGCGCCCCATGTAGGATGAGTTGAAGAAATCCTCGAACAGCCCCACCGTCTCGCCGAACAGGAAGATGCCGAAAAACGCGCCCAGTGTAAAGAACAGGCCATCCAGTTTGAGCGTGGCTGCAGCGACCAGCGACGTGCCGGGACAGAATCCGCCGACGATGAAGCCGACGCCCATGATCAGCCCGCCCACGATGCCGGGCCAGAGGTACGTCGGGTTGACCCAGATCATGTTGTAGTCGAGCAGGCCGAGCGCGGTCGCCAGGAAGATCAGGATCATCGCCGTGACGATGGCGGTGAACATGACCTTGAGCACGGTCAGGTCTTTGAAATAGAACTGCGCCGCCAGTTTTTTCGAGTTGCCGAAGCCGGAGATCTCCAGCACGAAGCCGAACGCGAACCCGATCAGCAGGTAGACGATGTAGGAACCCCAGTGGCCGAGGAAATCCGTTAAGGTGAGCGGAAACGGCGTCATGATGGGCCTCCTAATTCCACAGCTTGCGAACGAAATACGCCAGGGCGTAGGCTCCGCCAAAGACGGCGAACATGAACGCCCAACTGCCCACCGACAGCACTGCGCCGCCTGACAGCGCCTGGCCGGACGTGCAGCCGCGCGCCAGCCGGGCGCCGTATCCCATGAACGCGCCGCCGACGAAGGCCATGACCCAGCGCAGCCGGATCGGCACGCGCGGCCCGCGGTTAGTCTCGACCTTCAGGCGACCGTGCAGCCAGCCGGACGTGAAGCCGCCGATCACCACGCCGATCGTCACGAACACGACCCAGCTATCGAGCGGGTTGCGGTCGCCGCCGGCCATCTCCAGCAGGTAGGGCGTGGTATCGACGTGGTCCGGAACGATCGCGTCCTCGACGACCACCAGCAGCCGGTTCATGCCGCCCGAGGCGCCCAGCCCGTTGCCAGTGATGAAGAAGGCGAGGAACAACACGATGCCCAGCAGGATGCCGCCCACGTACGGGTGCACGTAGGGTTTTGCTGCGCGCCGCAGCCAGGATGAGCTGCGCGCTTCTCGTGGGACGGATTGTGTAGCCATCTATGCTTCCTCCGGGGATTCATGACCTTCAAGCTCGCCCCAGCCCGTGATCATCGACTTGATCCCGGTGATAGGCGTGCGTTCGGTGGTGGTCAGATAAACGTGCATGACGATGAACGCGGCGAACGACCAGGCGATCAACGTGTGGAAGGGCGCCAGGATAGTGAGCCCGCCCAACCGGTCGGCCACGTCGGGCCAGGTTTGGGCGCCCCACATCAGCGCGCCGGTGATCACCTGGAGCGGCAGCAGCACGTTCAGAATCGCCAGGTAAGTCACCTGCTGCAGCGGGTTCATTTTGCGTCCGGGCGTCCGTTCGAACGGGTGCGGCTCGCCGCGAAAGATGCCGCGCAGGTAGTACAGGGCCTGGGCAAATGCCTGGCCGAAAAAGCCGTGCGGTTCGGGCAGATATTGGCGGATCTCGCCGCTTGCCAGGTGATAGAACGCCGCCAGCGCCGCGTTGATGACCAGAATGGCCGCCAGGACGTTGTGCACCACGACCACGTAGCGGAAGCTGAACATGCCGAAGATGTCCGGCTTGTGGATGACCAGCCCGGTGAAGAGCAGCAGCAAGATCAGCACGGTTTGCAGCCAGTGCCACTGGCGCTCGTAGACCGAGTACATATACTCGCGGCGGTACGCCTGCGGCGCGTGCTGCGACGTCTGGCGGCGCGCAGCCAGGTAGCGCAAGCCGCTGTGTGCGCTCACGCCCGCGACCACGCCCAGGAACATCAGCGCGCCGAGCGCATCCACCCAGAAGACGCTGTCGTGCCCAAAGACGTACAGGCCCAGTTCGTCGCTGTTGTGGCGCGGCTCGAAGTACAGCGCGCCATCATCGACCACCAGCTCGCCGCCCGCCGCAACGTCCGCGCCGCCGGCAAAGCCCGGCAGCACGCCGTCCGGAATCGACCCGGCCAGCAGCACGCGCGAGGCCAGCCGCGAGTCCGCGCTGTGGCAGGTGTCGCAGTCTTTGATCGCCCACTCGTCCGTCGTCACGTTATGGCTGATCGTGTAAGGCCGCACCTCGCCCTCGATCCGCGGTGCGTCCAGCCCCCGCGCTTCGAGTCGGGCTGCGATCAGCGCGACCTTGGCCTCGTCGCCGAGCACCAGCTCGCCGTTGTCCAGGCTGCCGCTGCCATCGGCGTCGAAAGCCTGCACGACGTCCGGGTGATACGCGTCGCCTTCGAGCCACGCGGCCTGCAGGTCGCGCAGCGGAACCGGGCGCGCCGGGTCGCCATAGACCCAGAACCAGGTCGTGACCAGGTTGTGCGGCGCCAGCGTCAGCGTGCCGTCCGCCTCTTCGCGTGGCAGCAGGACGGGAGCAAAGCCGGTGTACAGATCAGGATTGTCGGTTCCGCCCACGCTGGTCACGCCGCGGCATTCGGTTTTTGCCGTTCCATCCACCGTCAGCACCGTCCAGTCGTTGGACTGGCGGGCCGGGCCGAACAACTGCGGGATGTGGCACGTTTCGCAGCCAAGCGCCGCCGTGTGGCGGTCCAGGTACGGCAGCCAATCGTGCCCGGCGCTCGCATCGTGGCACGACTCGCAGCGGCGGAGCGTGTTGTCGAGATCGGGCGCGAGCGGGCTTTGCGCGCTGTTCCCCTTGGCGAACTGGTGCACCGGGCGGTAGAGATACTCGCCCAGGTCGATCCGGCGCGGATCGAACAGCAGGTGATCGAGCTGCTCGTCGCCGGCCTCGCGGTAGTAAACCGGGTTGTTCAGCGCGAAATGGCAGTTCACGCACTCGACGGCGCGCTCGGCGTGCACGTCGAACGAGCGCGTCAGGTCATTCTTGCCCGCGAAGTTCGTGCCCGTGATTGACAGCGGCTGCGGCGAGAAGACCTGCCCGGTCGTCGCCGTGCCCGGCTGCGCTGTCTCGCACCCGTCCAGTACCAGCGGAATCTGGTTGTCGGTGTGGACCTGCCCGTGACACAGGCCGCAGTTCTCGGTGTCGGGGTCCTGCAGGGTGATGGCGTCCTGGCTCAGCTCGCCTTCCGCTGTGAAAGCCTCCCCGTTCCAGCGCCACGCGCCGCCGTCCTGCTCCACGATGCCCGTCCCGGCCAGGGTGGCCGTGTTCGCCCAGGCGAATTCGCCCGCTTCCAACGCCGCGATGCGGGCCTCGTTGTCGGGTCCCTCCATGTGGCACAGGAAGCAGTTCATCTCCACGACGCCGGACTCTGCCCAGTCCCAGGGAGCCAGCGCGCCGGTCGCCGGGTCGACGATCTGCGTTTCGGTGCCGGCGGCCTCGCTCGTCAGATCGGCCAGTGGCGTGCCGTCCCGGTTGTAGACTGCCGGGCCGCCGCCCGCGTGATACAGGCCCAGCGTCTGGATCCACCCGGCAGTGGTGAGGTCGATTCGCTCGTCGCCCTCCGGCGAGAGATAGCGGTAGGTGAGCGGGTCCCAGCGCCCGAACAGGCCAGGGCCGGTGTCCCACGGCTGGAAACCGCCGGTGCCGTAGTCCTGCAAGCCAACGTCGGCGTGAAAGCTGTGCTCGGCGATGAACGCGGTGTCGTGGCAGGCGCCGCAGGTTTGCATGGTCGAGACGGGTTGCCCGCTTTCGAGCACGTTTTCGCCGTTGGCGTCGAGCAGGGGGAAGGTGGGGTGCAGCGGCGAGCCGCCCTGCGCCCCTGCGGGATCGGCGCCGCCCACGAGCAGGGCCGCAGCCACTGCCGCCGCGCCCAACAACCCCATCACAAGGTACGCATGCTGCCGGATCGTTCGATTGATGCTCATCGTGTCCCCGCGTTTCATTCAGAACCCTGGGTGCCGACGTTCCGTCCGCCCCAGCGCATCGGATCGCCCAGGTAGCCCAGGGCTTCCCAATCCATCCGGCTGTCCGCACTGTGGCAGTCGGAGCATTTGAGGGCCAGCTCCGCCGGGGCCACCATATGCGTGATCGGCCAGTACATCTCCGTCCAGGTGAAGCCATACTCGCCGCTGTAGTCCAGGCCGGTCACGTCCGATCCGAGCTGCGCGGCCAGGTCCCAGTTGAATTCGGTCCAATAACCGCCTTCGCCGACGGTCTTGGGCACCAGGAGAATGTTGTTGACCGTGTCGTAAATCTGGTTGGCGCGATGGATCTTGAACGGCCAGATTTTGGCGTTGGGATCGGTGATGTCACCGATCGGATCGTTGATCCGCGTCACCTCGTCGGGGTCGATGGGATCGCCCAGCAGGTATCGCTCGGCGGTGCCGGCATACCAGTCGTAAGCGGGGATGAAGTCGCCTTCGTAGATGAAGCTGCCCTTGATCTTCAGATACGAGTGCTGGTCTTCGGGCAGGTCCTGCCCGGCAGCCGACCAATCCCACACCATCTTGGTGGGCTCGCGCCGCGCGCCCGCCGGGATGTGGCACGTCTGGCAGGCCACCGAGTCGGTGTGGGCGTTCACGCGGGCGTCATCGTGCGGCGCCGCGTCGTGGCAGTCGGTGCAGGCCACCTGGTTGGCGTTATCCACGCTGACCGAGATCGAGCGGCCTTTGATGTCGTGATCGGCGGTCTGGTGACAGTCGGTGCACTGGAAGTCGTGGCGGCCCATGTGCACGTCGAGCGCTTCGTCCGGGTAGTAGAGGGTTTCGTCGAGATCGCCGTGCTTGACCGCGTCGCCACCGCCCCCGTTGAAGTGGCAGGAGCCGCAGTTCTCACGCGTTGGCAGGCCGACGCTCTGAGCCGCTGCGACCAGGTCGACTCCATCGGCGGGCAGGCCCGACGCCGCTTTGACATACTGGCCCGATTGGTCGTGGCACACCAGGCAGTCGACATCGTCTTCGGTGGCCGTCTCGATGAAGTCGGCCCCTTCCCAACCATACCCCGCGTGACAGCGGGTACAGCCCGTCCAGTTGGACTGAATGCCGATGCAGAAGTTGTTGAGCACGTTAGCTTTGCCGGTGGATACCGGCTCCTCCCGCCAATCGACCTCGACCGGGGGCGCCTGCCACGTCCAGTGGTTGGTGCGCATCACTTCGGCGGCGGCATCGTCGTGGCAGTCGAGACAGGCGAGCGTGACGTCACCGCCGGTTTCGAACGGTCCCTTCAGCAGCGCGCTGTGATCGGTGGCCGGGCTATCTTTGGGAACGTGGTCCCAGGGGTTGGTTGCTGCTTCCGATTCAGGTTGAAGCACCAGCACCACCGGCACGATGATGATCAGCGCCGTGCCGATCAGTCCCAGAAGCCAGATGTATTTGAAGTCTCTCATGGGCTGTCGTCATAACCTCTCAGGATTGCGATGGGGAATCCAACACGCCGGCCTGACGTTCGAGCACTTCGCGCAAGATGCGGCGCATGTCGTCCAGCACATCCAGGATGCGCGGATCGGTCAGGCTGTATACGACCACGGACCCGCTGCGCTCCGACGTAACCAGCAGACGCTGGCGCAGCAGGGCGAGATGCCGGGACACAGTCGGTTGGGGCATGTCGAGCAGGTCGGCCAGCGCCGTGACGTGCATCGGCTGCTCGCCGAGCGCGTAGAGGATCTGAATGCGCTTGGGGTCGTTGACCGACTGGCAGATGTAATTGTGCAGGAGCTGAATTTCTTCCAGGGGAATGAGCGGCACGACGGCTCCTTTCGCTTATTCGCACATCCGAATATGCTTATATTCTCTCGCATTCAGGGCTGCCCGTTAGCGATGTTTGTCACGAATGGCATGTGCCAAAAATCACTTGTTGGGGCGCGCCGCGGCGAAGGCTCGCCCCCCGAAGAGTATTACACATGCAAATTTTTTAGGGTCAAAATATCACTTCTCGCCGCGCCAACATGATCGTAGACTGGGACTATGGCTTCTGTTTTCAGGGAGAGCAGGCGATGAAGCGCGTGTTGGCGGTCTTGTTGATCATTCTGCTGGTGCCGGGTGTCTCGATCGCGCAGGATGACGATTGCCCCGTTCAGGTGCAAAGTGTCTTGGCTAACGTCGCGCGCGACTGCGCGGGCACCGAACCGGGCCAGGCGTGTTTCGGACATGGGCCGATCGAGGTGACGACGCGTGAGGGCGGCGGCGCGTTCGGAGCGGCGGGCGACATCCTGGCGCTGGCCGAAACGTGCTGCATGCGCCTGGGTGCGCTGCAAGTGCCGGACGAATGGGGTGTCGCGGTGATGGAGATCGCGCCTGATGTGGGCGAGGTCAGCCTGACCGCCGTTCTGTTGGGCGAGGTCGAGATCCAGAACGCGGCCAGCTTCTTCTCCGAGCTTGAAGTGCGCGTCGAAAGCGACACGCCGGTTTATGCCGGGCCGGGCTCGCATTACGACACCGTGGCCGGTGTGGTGGCGGGGGATGTGTTGCACGCCAACGCGTGCAACTGCACGCAGAACTGGCTGCGCGTGCGCCTGCCGAGCGGCGAGATTGGGTGGATCCCCGCCCGGCGAGCCACCGTGCTCGGCGAGGTCGATAGCCTGCCGGTCGCTGCTGAGGACTCGCCGATTTACGCGGCCATGCAGGCGTTCACATTCCGCAGCGGCACAGCGGAACCCGCCTGTGCGTCAGCGCCGGAGAGCGGCATTCTGATCCAGTCGCCAGCCGGCGCGGAGGCTGCCCGCCTGTGGATCAACGGCGTGGACATTGTCGCCCGCGCAACGCTGTTTCTCCAGGCGATGCCGGAAAGCGAGTTCAGCATCGAAGTGCTGGATGGCGAAGCCATGATCACGGCGGATGACGAGACGATCACGGCGCCCGCGGGCGTGCGCGTGGCGATCCCGCTGTCGAGCGGTTATGCGCCCAGCGGTCACATGCACGTCGAACCTTATGCGGCGCCGGATATCGAAAACCTGCCTTTCACCCTGCTGCCCCAGCCCGTGGACACGGTGCCCTTCGACAATCCCGATCCGCTGCTGGTGGGGCAGAAGGCGTGCACCGTCGTTTCCGATCGCGGGGAAACCATCTGCGCGCTCCATTTCGTGAACCTGGATGGCGACGCCATCGTGCGGCTCGAGACGGAGTTTGTCTACGCTGCTCAGGGAACGTGGGAAGGCAGCAGCCACGAGAACCCGGCGATCATCGAGGGCGACACGGTTTCCGGCGACCTGGCGTGGCCGGTGTCGTGCTCGTTGGGGGGCGCGAACTTCATCGGCCCGGTGATCTGGTCGGTCACCATTACCGATGAATCCGGACACGTCAGCGAACCGTTCGAGGCCAGTTTCAACTGCGTCGATGGGTAGACATGTCCCCAGGGCCGGTGATGTTCAGACCTGTGCTGGCCGATCTCCTCAACTGTCCGGTGACTGGGAACGTGCCCTGGGGATTGACATCCTCACGATTGCAGAATCCACCTGAAAGGCCAGTCCCTGCTCCCGCCCTTGCCGGAACCCTCCGGTTGGAGGCGCAGGCGTGGCAGCCCGACCGCGCGTGCGCGGACTCGATCTTGAGGACGCGCAGCCCGCCGCCGTGGTCTTCGTCTCGTGGAATCGTGCAATCGAAATGCTCCAAGTCGCGTTCACTGCGCTTCTGTTTGTGGGTGAGCGGTGGGGTTATTACGAAATAGCGTTTGATAAGTATCTGGTATAGACTTATCGGCATTGCGCGTCTCACCCTTTCATTTGAGGAGACTATATCGATGCACATGCAGAAGCGTTCGGTCAATCTGTGGATCATCGTAACCATCGGTGTCGTCGCCATCACGGCTGCTACAATTCTCCTGCGTATTCCGTTCTACGGCACAGCGGTAGTCGTTTCGCTTTTTGTGCTTGCCGCTGTGATCCGCACAGAAAACCTCTCTTTCCGATCCCCTCTAGTCTTCAAACTCGCAGGGGGAATTGCTCTGGCCTGGCTGTTATTCATGCTCATCATGATGCTCGAGATCAAGTTCCCATTCAGTCTGCTGATTTACTTTGGTGCCTGGAAGGTCATCAGCACTGTGTCCAACTGGCGGAGCGGTTCACAGGGGGACCACCAGCGATATCTCAAACGCGTCACGGATGGGGATGCCGCTGGTGTCATCGACGAACTGACAGGTCGCGAGAACCTGTCTGCGCCTCAGTTGGTGGCCTTGTCGGTGGCGCACACCTGGCTGGGAGATGGTGAACAGGGGGAAGCATTCGCTCGCCGTGCGCTCGACCTGCATCCTATACCTGCTGCTCCACCATCCTCTGCGAAACTGGGCGCGGTTGATAACATGCCCATCGTCGCGCTGGCAGATGCCCTCGCCATCCAGGGGCGATATGCGGAAGCGATTGACCTGAGCAGACGCCTTGAAGACGACAGTGATATGCCTGCCATGTGGGCCATCAACAACGCAGTGTGGGCTCTCTGCGCTGGGGATGAGGCCCTGTCCCGACAGTTTGTATCTTCCGTCTCCTCTGTTTCCACGCGGCTCGGCCTGAAGAACTCGGTCACCTCTAAATACCAGCTCATGTATTTTTACTTACAGCACCGGCTGTTGGGCATCGAGCACCACGATGATATGCGCGGCATGGCGGCTGCGCTGGCTGAGTGGGAAGACGAGGCTGCGCGCACGGCGCACGCCCCTCACGGCCAGTGTCTGAACGAGATCCTGTCCGATATCCGGGCGATCGTGATGCAATGACAGGCCCCTGGTTGGCAGCCGCTGCCTGCTGTCAGGCGCAGCCCGGCACCGGCTAACATGCTGCTTGTGTTCTTATCAGGGCGCTCGTGGTGCAGCTCATTTTAGACGGATACGGGCACGCACTACCTGGCAGGAGGGGCAGTCTGTGAATGGCTGTCGAGTAGCTGAAAAACTCGGGCCCTCTCCCAATGCAGGTCCTACGATAGGCTGCGTCACCTGGTCTTCTCAGCATCTTGTCGTATCGCACTACACGCTAGATTATCTGATAAGACAACATCGGACTTGACCGGCCAATTGTATGCGGCCAGCCATTTTTCCCCTATACTGGGGGAGTACGCGCCTGCTCCGGTCGATATAGACGCAGTTCAAACAGGATCCAGTCGGGAACACCTGCTCGCCCGATAGACCTGGTCCATTTACGTTTGCCCTCACAACGAATTAACGTGTTATAGTAGTATGGCGCTTAAATTATCAAGGCCGCGCGCTGTTCTTAGCCGTTTGTACGATCGCTTGTACGAACGGATCGGCAAGCTGATAGAGGTCGACCAAAGGAGGTGTCCGCCAGGAGGATCTGAGATTGAACCTTGCCAGTAAGAAACACCAGACTTTTAGCTAGAGGAGCAATTCAATGAACACCAGAACAGTAAGAATTCTACTCCCCCTTTTTGTTGTCATGATGCTGCTGCTGCCGCTTGGCCCGACCGCCGCCCAGGATGACACGCTGCGGTTTTGCCTCGCTGTGCACGACGACCCGACCGGCTCTTTCTGGTCCGTGGTGGATCGCGGAGCCCACGATGCCGCCGCCCTGTATGGCGCTGACCTGACCTCTGGCGGCAGCCTCGACCCGGTCGTGCAGACGCAGTTCGTCGAAGACTGTGTCGCCCAGAACGTAGACGGGATCGTTGTGTCGCTGGCGAACCCCGACGCGCTGCGCGATTCCGTGTTGTCGGCGACGCAAGCCGGCATCCCGGTCATCACCATCAATTCCGGTGTCGATGTCTTCAGGGAACTCGGCGCGCTGACGCACGTCGGCCAGACCGAACTCGTCGCCGGGCAGGGTGCGGGCCTGCGCTTTAACGACCTGGGCGCGAGCAAGGTGCTGTGCGTGATCCACGAAGAAGGCAATATCGGCCTCGAAGAACGCTGCGACGGTCTCACCGAAACGTTCGGCGGTGAGGTGGAGCGCTTCAACGTGGCGACGACCGGTGTTGCTGACCTGGCCGGTACGTCCGGCACGCTCCAGGATAAGCTGATCTCGGACGACAGCATCGACGCTGTGCTGACGCTGAATCCCGATGTGGCGGTCGCGGCGCGCGATGCCATGGCGGCAGCCGGGACGGAGCAGATGCTCGGCACGTTTGACCTCAGCCCGGACGTGCTGCAGGCGCTCGTTGACGGCGAAATGGTGTTCGCCATCGACCAGCAGCAGTACTTGCAGGGCTACCTCCCGATCGTCTTCCTGGCACTGTACAACCAGAACGCCAACGTCGTTGGTGGTGGTTTGCCTGTGCTAACCGGTCCCGGCTTTGTGGACGCCAGCAATGCCGCAGCGGTGATTGATCTCTCCGCCGCCGGAACGCGCTAGCCACTGACTCATAAACCTGTGCAGGAGAAGGGGGTGTCCTCTTCTCCTGCCTGAGCGCGCGGCGTGTTGGCGGCTTTTCGACGCGGCACGTGCGGCAGATCACTTATTGCGTCGCCTTGTCCCGCTTTTAGCACTGACGAGATTGAATAGATTATGACAACACACGCACAACCATCATCCGACGAGCGCGTCGTCAGAGTGAGTATGGCGCGCCGGTTTCTTGCCAGCCCTGAAATCGGGGCCATTGTTGGCGCGACGGTCATCGCGGTATTTTTCTCGTTCATCGACCCCGACACCTATCCCACGATCACCGGCGCGGCCCGCATCCTCGATCCGGCGTCGACGCTCGGCATCATGGCAGTGGCGGTCGGCCTGTTGATGATCGGCGGCGAGTTTGACCTGTCAGCCGGGGTCATGACCGGGTCGACCGGGCTGGTCGTCGGGCTGCTCGCCACCGAAGTCGGGATGAATGTGTGGTTCGCCATCGCGTTGTCATTTGTATTTGCCATGGCAATCGGCTTCATCAACGGCTACATGGTCTTGCTGACCAAACTGCCCAGTTTCATCGTGACGTTGGCGACGTTCTTCATCCTGCGCGGCATCAACGTCGGCGTCACGCGCCACTTCACGGGCCAGGTGCGCGTCAGCAACATCGATGGCGTCGCGGGCTTCGAAGCGAGCCGCGATTTTTTCAACACCGAATTCACGTTTATGGATACCACGTTTCGCACAGCCATCATCTGGTGGATCATCATTGCGGTGGTTGCGACCTGGGTTCTGCTCCGCACGCATTACGGAAGCTGGATTTTCGCGGTCGGCGGGGATGTCGAGGCGGCGCGCGGAGTCGGCGTGCCGGTCAACCGGGTCAAGATCGCGCTGTTCATGACCACGGCGGGCGCGGCGTGGCTGGTCGGGGTCATGACGTCGCTGCGCCTGCGGTCCGCCCTGTCGAGTCAGGGCATCGGGCAGGAATTCGTGTTTATCATCGCCGCCGTGATCGGAGGCTGCCGCCTGACGGGCGGCTATGGGTCGGTGATCGGGGCTTCAATCGGCGCGCTGATCTTTGGCATGACGCGCGTCGGCATCACCTTCGCCGGGTGGGATACGGATTGGTTTTACACCTTCCTGGGCATCATGCTGTTGGTGGCGGTGCTGCTCAACAACTTCACGCAGAAACAGGCGTCGAAGGTCCACGCGCCACTGAGCCGGCTGGACAACGAAGAAGACGTGGGCGGGGAGTGATGGCGATGGAACAACCGATCATCGAAATGCGAGGCATCTCCAAGATGTTTGGCAGTGTGATCGCGCTGCGCAACATCTCGATTTCGGTCAGCCCTGGCGAAGTGACGTGCCTGCTCGGCGACAACGGCGCCGGCAAGTCGACGCTGATCAAAATCCTGTCCGGCTTCCACCGACCGACCGAGGGCCAGTACCTGTTCGAGGGCAAACCGGTCGCGTTTTCGTCACCGCGTGAGGCGCTCGCGCTCGGCATCGCCACCGTCTACCAGGACCTGGCGCTGATCCCGCTGATGTCGATCTGGCGCAATTTCTTCCTGGGGTCCGAGCCGAAAAAGGGCCGGGGACCGTTCACACGCTACGACATCGAGTTCGCCAAACGCACCGTGCGCGACGAGATGGGCAAAATGGGCATCGATATTCGCGATCCGGAACAACCCGTCGGCACGCTGTCCGGCGGCGAGCGGCAGTCGCTGGCGATTTCACGCGCGATCTACTTTGGCGCCAAGGTGCTGATCCTGGATGAGCCGACCGCCGCGCTGGGCGTGAAACAGGCCGGCACCGTCCTGAAATACGTCGTCCAGGCCAAGTCGCGCGGGCTGGCGGTGATCTTCATCACCCACAATCCGCACCACGCCTTTGTGGTCGGGGATCGTTACATCATCCTCAAGCGCGGGCGCGTCTACGGCGAGTGGCACAAAGACGAGGTCGAACGCGACGTGCTGATTCGGGGCATGTCCGGCGCGGATGAGCTGGACGTGTTGAAAGATGAGCTTGACCGCACGTTGAACCAGGAGATGTTGGCGACGTAGAACAGACGAAGGCCCTGGTGTCAACTGCGAACCGCCAGTAAAGGACAAACTGAATGACGACGATTGGCATCGGCGTGATCGGCATGGGCTGGATGGGGCAGACTCACAGCCGGTCGTATACGTTGATTAAGGACCGGTTTTATGACGCGGGGATCACGCCGCGACTGGTGATCTGCGCGGATTCCGTCGAGGCACGCGCCAGGCAAGCCGCCGAACGCTTCGGTTTCGAGCGCTTCACGACGGACTGGCGCGACGTGGTGAACGACCCGGACGTGCAGGCCATCAACGTCACCGGGCCGAACGGGATGCATCTGGAAGCGAACCGGGCCATTGCCGCGGCAGGTAAACACATCCTGTGCGAGAAACCGGTCGGGCGCTTCCCTGAAGACACGTTGCAGTCGTATCAGGCGGCAAAAGAGGCCGGGGTGATGACCCTGGTTGGTTACAACTACCGTTGGGCGCCGTTGGTGCAGTACGCCAGACAACTGGTCGAGGCCGGCGACCTGGGCACGATCACGCACTATCACGGGCGCTTCCTCAACGGCTACGCCAGCAACCCCAGTGGGTTCCTCTCGTGGCGGTTTTTGGGCGAGCAGGGGCTGGGCACGCTTGGCGACCTGATGTCGCATGCGATCGATATGGCGCTGATGCTCAACGGCCCGGTGCGCAACCTGGTCAGCAACCGCGAAACGTTCATCCGCCAGCGCCCGATCCCCACGCCGGGGATGGCGTCCCATTACGAGGCGGCGACCGGCGACCTGGAAAAGGGCGCGGTCACCAACGAGGATTACATCAGCGCGTTGGTGCACTTCGCGAACGGCTCGCACGGCATTCTCGAATCGTGCCGCGTGATCAATGGGGCCCGGTGCGATATGTCGTTTGAGATTCACGGCACACGGGGCGCGCTCAAGTGGAACTTCGAGACGATGAACCAGTTGCAGTTCCAGCGCCGCCGCGACGATAACCCCGCCGAGGACGGTTATACAACCCTGCTTACCGGCCCAGCGCATCCCTATCACAGCCGGTTCAATCCCGCCTGGGGGACCGGCCTGGGCTATGACGATCTGAAAGTAATCGAAGCGTTCAAGTTCCTGGAGTCGGTGGTGACCGGCGTCCCGGCGGAGCCCGGCCTGGCGGCGGCGGCCCGGGTGGCGCGCATCCAGCAGGCGATCATGCGCTCCTGGGACTCTGGTCGCTGGGAAGACGTCGAGGGGATCGACATGCTCTAGCGAACCAGCGCCTGGGCCTCTGCCAGAAGCGGTATCTCCAACCCTTCAGTGAACCCGGCGAGTACGGCGCCCAGCGTCGGATGCGCCTCGCTGGCTCTGCCATCTTCGAACAGCAGGCGACATAGACTCATCGCCGCGCGGAGTTCCAGAAGCCGGGCATTCTGCTGCCGCGCGATCGCGATTGCCCGTTGGTGTTGTTTCTCTGCGCCATGACGGTTGCCGGTTAGCCTCAGGATATCACCATGGATGCGGCCTATCTCCGCTGCATGCTGGCGTTCTCCGGTCTTCTCGACGACCGCCTCTGCTTCTGTGATCTGCGCGAGTCCTTCCTTCACGCGCCCGGTGTTCGCATGGGCCCAAGCGAGTTCGGCCAAACGCAGCGGGACGAGGTGCAGATTGCCCTGCGCGCGCGCCATGCGCAGCGCTTCCAGCAGCAGGTCAATTCCTGCCTCGTACTTGCCTCGCTGGAGCAGCGCTGATCCGCGGAAGCCCGGCGGAAACGGGTGCCAGTGTTGCAGCCCGTGCTCCGTTGCGACAGCCTCCAACGCCGCGGCGATCGCTTCGAGCGTGTCAGGCATATCCAGAAACTGGTGGCACAACCCGCTGAAACCCAGTGCAAAAGCCTGCGCTGTCGGAGCCTCAAGCGCCTGCGCCAGCCTCAGCGCAGCGGCGATGCCCTGCAGGCCCTGCTCCGGGTAGCCCAAAAGACAGCGGACATAACTCACGTGCGAGAGCGAGGAAATCTCCAGGTCGACGCCGAGAAACGTGTCGGAGCCAGGATTCATGTCTGTTTTGGCCAGCGACATCACGCGCTCGGCCTTCTCCAGGGCGCGCGCGAAGCTCCCCGTGAACATCAGCGATGTTTCCAGGGTGGCAAGTGCCATGATTTCTGCTGACCGGTCGAACTGCTGGGCGAGTTCCAGGGCCTCTTCCGCGATGCACTGTGATCTGTCCCATTCTTCATTCCCATAGAACAGGCTCAGGATCAGGAGAATCTGGAACAGCTCCTGGGGCGCGTCGAGCCGGGTTGCCAGCATCCGCACGTGTTCAGCCGCCCCTTGGACCTTATCGCTCGTCCAGCCACAGACAACGACTGTGGGCGGCACGAGGCACATCGACAGCGCAAGCTCCAGACCGTCGCGCTCGCCCGACGGCGGTACGTTGTCCAGGTTGCAGAGTGCACGCCGGAACGTCGCCAGCGCTTCGTGATGGTAGCCGGCGAGGGCATAGACATGCCCCAGACCCGCGCAGCTACTGGCGATGAGATCGAAACGATGATGATCCTGAGCCCAGTGCCATGCTGCGCGCAGATTGTCGATATCCGGCAGTACGTCCTCGAAGGTAATCTGCGCCTGGGCGCCATCAGGCGGGTGTTCGAAGGCGTGAAGCATACCGAGATAGTATTGGGCATGTCGTTCCAGGGCGAGTCGTTCCTCGGCGGGGTAGGTGCGAAGCCGCTCGTAGGCGAAATCTCGGAACAACTGGTGCATATCGAAACGCCGCGTGAGATGATTCGCGCTCACGAGTGACTGGTTCACCAGAGATGCCAGGGCGGTCACCGGGATGGAGGCTACGGCCTCGGCTGCATCGAGGTGGAACCCGCCCCGAAACACGGAAAGGCGCATGATCATGCGTTGCTCCGCTTCAGACAGCCGCTGCCAGGCGTTTTCGAACAGCGCGCGGAGGCTCCGGTGCCGCGGCTCTGCCGGGGCATACGTGACCTCCAGCTCCGTGAGCGCCTGCATGATCTGCTGGCAGGACATGATACGCAGCCACGACGCCGCGATTTCGATGCCGAGCGGCAGCCCTTCCACAAGCCTGCAGATTTGCACGATGCCAGCCGGATCGTCGCGATGCGTAAATGCAGGCCGGACGCGCCGCCCGCGCTCCACGAACAGTTGAACCGCGCTGTAGGTTTCGAGACGGTCTGTCTCTGCGCTTTCGGGGTGCGACATGCCCGCCAGCCAGAACGGCCATTCCCAGCTCAGATTGAGAGCCCGCCGGGATGTGAGGAGCAGTTGACAGTTGGGGGCGTTCGCCAGGATTTCCTCGATGCTTCCGGCAGCGTGGACCAGTTGCTCGAAGTTGTCCAGCACCAGCAGCAAATGTCGCTCGCCAAGATAATCCAGCAGTTCGTCACGCGGAGACGTTTGTCCTTCCTGGAACCGCAGGCCGAGCGCGCTGGCGATGGTGGCGATGAGTGTTTCGGCTGTGGTGACAGAGGCTAGCGGGACGAAGAAGGCACCGTCCTCGAAGTCGTTTGCATGGCGCCGCGCCACCTCGATCGCCAGCCGCGTCTTTCCGCACCCTCCGGCGCCGACGATCGTGATCAACCGGCAATCCGGCTCGCTCAGTTTCGTGGACAGGTCCGCGATCTCGGATTCGCGTCCCACGAACGACAGGGGTTGCGGAGGCAGGTTGCACGTGAGCTTGAGGGGACGAGTGGCGCTGTCACGCTCATCCGGCGGGGGCACGTCGCCGACCAGAAGGCGCTCGTGCAGGCGGGTTGTCTCCATCGATGGCACCGTATTGAGTTCGTCCCGGAGCAGGCGCTCGCATGTCCGGTATTGGGCCAGGGCAGCGGCTCGTTGGCCGGAGTAGGCGAGCGCGCGCATGAGGTGCCGGTGTGTCTCTTCGCGCAGGGGATCGATCTGCAGAACGCGCGCTGCGAGCGCGGCGCCCGTCGCGAAGTCCTGCCGCGCCAGTGCGCCTTCGATCAAGCGATCGGCTGCGTTGAAGAACAGAAAGCGCAGCCGGTCACGCTCCAGTGATGCCCACTGCTCGAAACCCGCGCTGTCCACGTAGAACCCCTGCAGGAAGTCCCCCTGATAGAGCGCCAGTGTGTCCTCCAGCACGGTTTGATCGTCGATCCCGCCCGGGGTCAGTGCGGCCCGCAGGCGGGTTTCGAACTCGGCGGCGTCGAGATACGGGCGGCGGTCCGGTCGAACCGAAACGTTCTCGCGCGTGATGTCGAGATGCGGCCCGGCGACCTGGCGCAGGTTGTTCAGCGCGACGCGCAGATTCGCCAGCGCGCGGTCTTCAGACAGCTCTGGCCAGAACAGATCCGCCAGCAGCATCCGCGCCTGAGGGCGGGCCGTGCAGGCGAGATAGACCAGCAGCGCGCGCACTTTCTGCGAGACGAATCCGCTCGCTGGCTCACCGTCCCGGCGGATCGCCAGACCCCCCAGGGTCCGAATCTCCAGGGGGCTGGTGGAACGCGACGAGTCGGGCAGGTCGTCCATAAACGATCTCTAAATGCTCTCTAAACGCTCGCGGACTATGATGAAGATGAGTGATCCTGCTCGCCTGTGCGGCAAGCGGGCACTCGTGAGTACTGCGGGCATCCGGATCGACATGGCGCGCTTCGGATGCCCCAGGTCCGGCGTAGTTGGCTGCGTGGGGCGCAATGAGTCTTGTACTCATTGTATTACAACTTTGGCCGGAATCGGTCGGTGTTCCGGATGCACTGGCAGGTGAACAGGGCCTGGGGGTGGTCGCGTGGGGCGAGCGCTGGTTACCGTCCGGCGCTCGCCCGGAGTGCATCTCTCATCCGTCGTGGCCGATTCCTACGATGAAGTAACCCGGTTACGAGTGTCCGCATTTTCCAGACGATGATAGTTTGAGGAGGCAAAGATCATGTTAACCAGGAAATGGTTCGTCGCATTGTTGATCGCTGCGCTCGTTGTGCCCGCTTTCGCGTTTCACGTGCCGGCTTCGGCGCAGGATGATCCGGTACAGGTGCTGATTTTCATTTGGGGTGACCAGTCTGAGGTTACAGCCAACGTCGGCGACGGCGTTTATTTGTTTACGGGTTGGGGCGTGTGTCGCGCGCCGGGGTTAGTCACCGTCTATCAAAACGCGTTTGGCGTTGAGCTTGTCGTGGATGGTGAAGTCAAACTGGACGGTTCGGTCAAATCCACCAAGCCGTACTGGCAGCCGACTGGATCATGGGGTGAAGAATCCGCTTGCCACCCTCATCCCGGTAATGTTGTTGGTGCCTGGTGGGTGTACGACTTGAGCTGGCTGGCGCAAGCGCCTGGAACACACACGATCGCGTGGGTGGCAGTGCAAAAACATCAAGTGACCGATCTCCTGGACGCAGTCATCGTCCTGCCAGACGGCACGATTGAGTTTACACCCGATGGCAAGCCCGACAAGTATCCCGCGGACGAATATAGCTTCACAACGACGCTTGTTGTCTCGGCGCCATAACCGGCGGTTGGGGGGCACCCGTCTATAGGCAGGGCCGGACCCCAGTGCGCACGGGCACCGGCCCTTCGCGCATGTCTCGCCCGATCGAACGAGCTAGCCAGTTGGGAGGTTTTGCCATGAACGCTCGCCATGTAAGACTGATTTTGTCCGTGATGTTAATCGCCGCGCTGGCGCTGGGGCTGGTGCCTCTCGCAGGCGCGCAGGAGGGGCCGGCAATCACGGTGGATTTCGCCATGCACGAAGGCAATCCTGTGCTGGCTCCAGGCGCGCCAGGGACATGGGATAGTATGGTGGTGAGTGAGCCGCGCGTGATTCACCACGACGGCTTGTTTCACATGTTCTTCTACGGGGGTGATAACCCGGAAGCGCCAACCGGTATCGGCTACGCGACTTCACCTGACGGCATCGTGTGGACCGAGTACGAAGGCAATCCGGTCTTCACGCCTGAGATGGCGGGAACGCCCGGTGTCCGCAGCGAGGTCACGTACTTCGACGGCGAGCAGTGGGTGATGCTGTTCAATCCTGGCGAAGGCTGGGACGCAGCCGACAACTACCTGCGCGCGACCGCACCCGCTCCAACCGGGCCATGGACAGCCGAGCCGGGCACGGTGTTGACAGCGGGCAGCGAAACCGAGTGGGACACCGGCCCGTTTTCGGTCGAATCGATCGTCTCAACGGAGGATGGATACAGTCTGTATTACGGTCCCATGAACAACCCGGCGTTCGGTATGGCGACTTCGACAGATGGCATAACCTGGACCAAAGTCGACGATCCAGAAACCGCCGAGAGTCCGTATGCCGCGAGCGATCCGGTCTTCGCTGTTGTGAACGCCGGAAGCTGGGCGCAGACATGGATCGGTGCGCCTGCCGTGCGACACCATGCACAAGGCTACGACATGTTCTTCACGGGCACGAACGACTTTGCGACTTCCGGTATTGGGTACGCCTACAGCGACGATGGGATCACCTGGGCCGTGCTGCAGGAGGAGGCAGCTCTCGTCGATTCCAAGAACCTGGCGGTCGTATCGTCGGCCCTGGAAGTTGACGGCACGGTCTACGTGTACTATATCGAATGGGATATCCTGGCCGGGGTGCCGTACGGAATCGGTGTGGTGACCGGCACGGTGACGTGGGAGTAGGGGGAAGACTCTGCTGAAGGGGAAGCGCGCGGGTCGCGTGACATTACAGCCGCGCCCCACCGGGGGTACGGGCCGGTGGGGCGCCCGCGCGGAAAGCGAACGCAATCGCCGTCCCGGTGTTGCTGCAGGCGCCGGCAGGCGCAATGGGGATCGGTGAATTCTGCGCGGGTGTCGCCGGGGCCAACGTCACCGGGCCGGCTGCTCCGTACGCAGCACTATTTTCTTCTGCTAGGTTCGCAGGGGCGGTGCCGTCGATTCCCGGACAACCAGCTTGGTAGGGAGAGTCATCTGAATCACCGGCGAATCGTCACCCCGGATTCGGCGCAACAGAATCTTGGCGGCTTTCTGCCCCAATTCGTATTTGGGCTGAAGGATGGTCGTGAGGCTTGGCGTGGAGTAACTGGCTAACATCATGTCGTCGAAGCCAACCACCGATAACTCCTTGGGCACCTCGATCTGATGTCGCTGTGCATAGCGGAGCACGCCCAAGGCCATCAGATCGTTGAAGGCGAAAATCGCTGTTGGGGGCTTTTTGTGCTGGAATATAAACTCAGCCCCTTCGTAGCCCGAGCCGGGTAGTTCGTCCCCATCGGTGTACACCAGGTCCGGATCGACCTCAATTCCCGCGCAGTGCATGGCATCTTTCGCCCCGGCCCAGCGTCCTTGTATGGTTTCGTGTTCCAGGTTCGACACCACGAACCCGATGCGGCTGTGGCCCAGAGCGAGCAAATGCTCGACGGCTTGCCTGGCTCCTCCATAGTTGTCAGAGACAACCGAGTCAGTCTCAAGCGAGGACAGGGCGCGATCAACCACGACGATACAGTACCCATCGTCGAGGAGCTGCTGCAAATGCGGCGTGATCTGGCCGGGGCTCACGACCGTGAACCCGGCAGCCCGTTGTTGGTACAACAGATCGAGATGGCCGATCGCTTTGGAGGGCTGTTCGTCCGTATCGCACAACACAGCGACGAACCCTTGAGAAAAACAGACATCCTCAACGCCCTTAGCCATTTCGGCAAAAAAGGGATTCTTGGAATCCGGTATCAGAATCCCAATCGTAGGGTTTTCGCTTCGTCGCAGGTGGCGGGCCAACGCATTGGGACGATATCCCAGTTGGTCTATGGCCTGGTGAACACGCGCCGCAAGTTCGGGGCTGACGTAGGCGCTGCTATTCAACACCCGGGATACGGTAGCGATCGATACGTTGGCCAGATCGGCGACGTCCTTGATGGTGGTCATATCCCCTCTTCAGGATCGGTGGTGCTGCTCGACCAACTGCCGTGAGCATTATACTACAAGACAGACTGAAAACTTCGGCAATATGCTTGACAGCCGTCTAAACCTATCATATGCTAAGAAAAGGTTTTCGTAAACCTTTTCATGGCGGTCTCGCCAAACTGCGTGTCGAGTTTTTCCTCTGGTTGGTATGTGTTTCGAAAAGGGAGGTGGCCACGAAAATTCCAGCCGGCAACACAAACGACCATCAATTTGGCAACTGGAACACTGAAATATCTGCATTAGGAGGTATCACGATGTTGAAACGGCTTATTAGCCTTACTGTGGTTCTGTCGTGTATTTTACTCCCACTCTCCCTCGCACAAGCCCAGGACGGCGTTGATTGGGACGCTGAACTGGGCGATTGGTCCGGCAACACCCTCAAGATCCTCATGGTCGGCGACCCGTGGGTGACCGCCTTCGACGACATCAACCCCTTGTTCGAAGAACTCACCGGCGCTAATATCGTGTTGGATGCTTACGGGTACGATCAAACCCATGAGAAGGAAGTCCTGGTCGGTACGTCGCAGAGCAGCGACTACGACGTGATCGTCTTCGACGCGCCCTGGGTGGGTGAATTCGCCGAGGGTGGGTTTGTCGAAGATCTGACGCCTTACCTCGACGCGACCGATCCGGCGATCATCGCCTGGGACGATTTCATGCCGTCCTTCATCGACGTGGTGACCTGGAAAGAACAGATCACCGGTGTCCCGTTCGGTCCCTATATCCTGCTGAGCCACTACCGGACCGACCTGTACGAAGAAGCAGGCCTTGAGCCGGCTGAGACCATTCCCGATTACGTGGCCAATGCTCAGGCCCTGACCAAGGACGGGATGTACGGCGCTGCGCTGAACTACCAGCGCGGCTCACCGATCGGTCAGGCCTGGTTCGAGTATATCTACGCCTTTGGTGGCAAGCCTTTCGAGAGCACGTATCCCGGCTCGCCCGATCCGTATGCGGATATGACCCCGCTGCTGGATTCGCCTGAAAGCATCGCGGTTGTCCAGTTCTTCAAGGACATGCTCGACTACGTGCCCATTGGTGCCGAGAACGTGGCCTGGGATGAGCGCGCGACCCTGTTCGCCACCGGTCAGGTTGCCGCGGTGAACGCGTGGACCGTCCGCACGCCCGGCTTCGCCAATCCTGAGCAGTCGATCGTCGTCGACAAATTCGCCACAGCAATGTTCCCGCATGCTGAAGGCGCGGAGCCTTCACCGCCGCTGGGTGGCTGGGCCATGGGTATCAACAAGTTCTCCGAGCAGAAGGACATGGCCTGGGACTACATCAAATGGTTCACCAGCCAGGACACCCTCAAGCAGTTCGTCCTGGCCGGCGGCCCGCCTGCCCGCATGTCGCACATGGAGGATCCTGACATCCTCGCTGCCCAGCACTGGATCCCCACTGTTGCGGAATCCGTCCCCTACACGTACGCCGATTGCCGCCCGCGCATCCCAGAATCCAGCGAGATCATCACCACGATTGGAAACTATGTCTCGCAGGCTGTCGTGGGTGAAATGTCCGTGGAAGACGCGATGAAAGCGGCGGATGAGGATGTCGCCACGCTGCTCAAGAACGCTGGTTACGTCGTCAACCAGTAAGCATAGTCCATCCATTCGGGTAGCCGGAATGAGTTCCGGCTACCCATTTTCTTTGTTGCAGGCGACTGAGGGTTGATAGCGATGGCTGCTAACCGAAGAATCCGAAATCTCTTTTTGGCTCCAGCCATAATTTACCTGTTGTTCATGTCGATTTATCCTCTCATATATTCGCTGTACCTGAGCACAACACGAAAGAATCTGTCGCGGCCCTACCAAAAAGGGTTCATCGGTTTCGATAACTATTCGAATCTGATCACCAACGATTTGTTTCGAACCGCCATCGAGAACACAATCGTGCTCGCGGTGGCGTCAATCTTGATTGAGTTGATCATCGCCTTTTTCATTGCCCGGCTGTTCGTTGCCATCTCGGATGTGCCGGGAAGTTCCATCATCCGCACCGTGTTCATCCTCCCGATGATGCTCACCCCGGTCGTCTCGGGCCTGCTTTGGTCGTATATCCTGAGCCCTTCGCTGGGGATCGCCAACCACATTCTGCGCGAGTTAGGCCAGGCACCCTATCCCTGGCTTGCCTCGTCCGATACGGCGCTCAAGTCGGTCATCATGATCAATGTCTGGCAATGGAGTCCGTTTCTCATGCTGCTCATGCTGGCCGGGCTGATGTCGATCCCGCGCGAGCAGTATGAGGCGGCAGCCATGGACGGGGCAAATATCCTTCAGGTGGTGCGTCACATCGAAATGCCGTTTCTGCGCAACGTGGTCCTGATCGGCATCATCTTCCGCGTCATCGACAACTTCAGGCTGTTCGACATCATTTACGTGACGACGCGCGGTGGGCCCGGCAGCGCCACCGAAGTGGTCACCATGTACGCGTACCGCGAAATGTTCGGGTTCTTCAACGTGGGATACGGATCAGCCGCAGCGGTCCTCATTTTGCTCATGGCCAACATCGTGACCTTAGTCCTGAACCGCTTTATCCGGGGAGAGGAAGGCAATGTACGCTAGAAAACGATTGAAAAAGGCCGTCCTCGTTGTGGTGGCCCTGGTGCTGACCATTCTCAACATTACGCCGTTGATCTGGACTTTCATGTCGGGCTTCAAGACGCGGCTGGAGATCTTCACCATTCCGCCCGTTTGGATACCGAAAAGCCTGAACCTGGCGAACTATGAGGCCATTTTCGACAAGCGCCTGCACAACCTGGAGAACTCGGTCGCGATTACGGTGGGCAGCACAGCCGGCGTGCTCCTCATCGCGGTCCCGGCGGCGTTCGCCCTGACCGTCTTCGCCATGAAGAACAAGAAACACCTCGAGTTCTGGATTCTGAGCACGCGCATGATGCCCCCGATTGCCGCGGCCATCCCGCTCTATCTCGGCATCAAGGAGATCGGGCTGTACGATACCCGGTGGGGCGTGATGCTCATCTATATCGGCTTCAACCTGCCTTTTGCAATCTGGATGGCGACTACGTTTATGAGGCAGCTTCCCGGAGAGATTTTCGAAGCAGCCCTGGTGGATGGATGTTCGTGGCCCCAGGTGCTGCTCCGGATCGCCGTGCCGCTGTCTGTGGGCGGCCTCTCGACGGTCGCCATCTTCACGGCGTTGTTCTGCTGGAACGAGCTTTTGCTGGCGGTCTTCCTGACCAGCAGCAACGCCAAAACCTTCACCGTGGTTTTGACGGAGTTCGTCGGTCAGACCAATATCGTCTGGGAGCTGATGGCGGCGGGCGCGGTCATTCAAATCGTGCCGATCGTGATTCTCACGTTCTTGACGCAGCGTTACATCGTCGCCGGCCTGACTATGGGGGCGGTCAAGCAGTAGCGCCGTCTGGGAAGTTGGCTTGCAGAAACATCTGTCCGTGAAGTCGTCACGTGCGGCGAGCCGGAGTCGATGTTCTGAGTACCCTTGCTTCAACCTTTGAGGAGGATTCGTCAGAATGAGTAGGACAGTATTGGTCACCGGTGCATCGAAGGGCATCGGGCGCGCCATTGCACTGGGCATGGCCGACCGGGGATACGATGTGGCCATCAACGACATCGCTTCCGAGAAAGCGGGTTTGGACACATTGGCGACAGAGATCCAGGAAAAGGGCCAGCGCGCCCTGCCGGTTGTGGCGGACATCAGCAACCAAGAGCAGGTCGACGCCATGTTCCAGAAGATCTTCAGCGCGTGGGAAACGCTCGACGTGCTGGTCAACAATGCCGGGATCCTTACCGTAAGCCTGGTCGAGAATCTGCCGGAAGAAATCTGGGATCGGGTCTTCGACGTCAACGCCAAGGGCACGTTCCTGGTCACGAAGGCGGTGATCCCGCATATGAAAGAACGGCGTTCGGGCCGGATCATTCACATCGCGTCCATCGGCGGCAAACACGGCGGGCCAGGCCAGGCGCACTATTGTTCGTCGAAGGGCGCCGTGATCGAGTTCACGCGCGTGCTGGCGATGGAACTGGGCGAGTACGGCATCACCGTCAACGCGGTTTGTCCGGGCATCATCCTGACCGAAATGGGCCGGAACAACCTGGGCACCCAGGCGGAAATCGACGCCTGGACTCAGAAGACCTGCCTGAAGCGCCTCGGCGAGCCGGAGGACGTCGTCGGCTCGGTCGCGTTCTTCGCCGGTGAGGATTCAGCCTACATCACCGGACAGTCGCTGAACGTGTGCGGGGGAATCATTTTCTACTAAACACTGAGGATAGAATTCGTGACACTCGATGGGTTCGTGTTCGACCTGGATGGCACCGTCTATCTGGGTGAGGCGGCGCTGCCCGGCGCCGTCGAGACGATCGCTCACCTGCGCGCGCGCGCCAAGCGCGTGCTCTTCGTCAGCAACAAACCGCTTCAGCCGCGCCAGGCGTATGCCGACAAGCTGACCCGGCTGGGCATCCCCGCCGGGCCGGACGACGTGATCACCTCGGGCTACGTGCTCGGCTATCACCTGGCGCGCCACTTCCCCGACCTGGCGACCTACGTGATCGGCGAGCCGGCGCTGCTGGACGAGCTGCGCGCGCATGGTCTGCACATCCTGGGCGAGTTCGACGACCAGGACCCGAAGGAGGTTATCCAGCCGGACGGCGTCGATGCCGTGGTCGTTGCCTTCGACCGCACGCTGGACTACCGCAAGCTGAACACCGCCTATCAGGCGCTGGTGCGCGGGGCGCGCTTCTTCGCCACCAACGCCGACAAGACCTGCCCCATGCCCGGCGGCGGCATCCCCGACGCCGGCGCGACCATCGCCGCCCTCGAACACCTCACCGGGCGCAAGCTGGAACTGCTGGCGGGCAAGCCCTCGGCGCTCATCATGGAGGTTGCCCTCAGCCGGCTGGCGCTGCCGCCGGAGCGCTGCCTGATGGTCGGCGACCGGTTGGAGACGGATATGCTCATGGGCCAGCAGGCGGGCATGAAGACCGCCGCCGTCCTCAGCGGCGCCTCCACCCGCGCCGACGTGGCGCGGATGGAACGCCAGCCGGATTTCGTATTGGAGAACATCGGGGAAATACCACACGTCCTGCGCGACCTGTTGTAATTCGTCCCCTGGAGGAGAAAAATGCCTGAGTTTGGCGCACATGCTTTTGTCTGGATACCCGACTGGACTCCCGAAGCCGGCAATTACGCAATCGCCCAGGCCGGCAAGGTCGGCTACGACTTCCTGGAGATCCCCCTGCTGAAACCTGCCCAGTTCAACCCGGCAGATCACAAGCAGGCCATCGCCGAGGCCGGTATCGACGTCGTGGCGTCGCTGGTCTTGCCGCGCGATTCGCACATGCCGCACGAGCCGGAGAAGGCCAGGCGCTTCCTGTTCCTGGCGATGGACAAGCTCGAAGCGGTCGGCGGCAACTATCTCTGCGGGTGCATCGGCTTCGCGCACGGGTTCATGACGGGCGCGCCGCCCACCGATGAGGAAATCCGGGTGATCACCGACACGCTGGGCGAGGTTGCTGCCGAAGCACAGCGGCGCGGCATCCGGCTGGGCCTGGAAGTCTGCAACCGGTACGAAACCTACGTGTTCAACACGCTGGAAGACGCGCAAAAAGTGGTGCGCGCCGTTCGGGAGATGGGCTTCCCGAACATCGACGTGCACGCCGACACCTACCAGATGACCATCGAGGAAGAGGGATTCTACAAGCCTATCGTGGCCTGCGCCGACACGCTCGGCTATATGCACATCAGCGAGAGCCATCGCGGGCTGCCCGGTACCGGCACCGTCAACTGGGACGAGGTCTTCCGCGCGATGGTCGATGCGAAGTTCACCGGCCCGCTGGCGCTCGAATCGTTCGCGGCGATCAACGAAGACCTCATCGCGGCCACGTGCCTGTGGCGCCCACCGAACCGCCCGCCGGACGTCCTGGCCGCCGAAGGGCTGCGCTTCATGCGCGAGAAAGCGGCGGAATACGGGCTCGAATAACCGGGCCGGTTCGTCTTCTGAATCACGCCCCCTCTGCCGGTTGCGTGCCGAGGGGGAGGTTGCTACCGGAATCAACGTCGAGGAAGGGTCGCATGTCACAAAATGTCCCCATCATTATCGGTCCCGATGCCGTTCGCCATCTGGTCGCGTTCTGCCAGGAGCTTCCCCCCCAGCCCATCACGCTGGTGTCGGACACGAACACCTACCGCGCCCTGGGGGAACGGATTGAGGCCGCGCTGAAACAAGCCGGGCTGCCGGTTATCTCGATCGTGCTCGAAGGTGAGGAGGTGATCGCTGACGAGAAGTATCTGATCCAGACGATGGTGCAGGCGCCGCCCGTCGACCAGGTATTCGTCGCTGTCGGCAGCGGGACTGTCACCGACATCACGCGCTACGTGAGCTTCCGCACCCGCAACCCGTTCATTTCGGCGCCGACTGCGGCATCCGTGGATGGGTTTGTGTCGACCGGGGCGCCGCTGGTGGTTGGCGGGTTGAAGGACACGGTCAAAGCCCAGGGGCCGATCGGCGTGTTCGCCGATCTGCCTACCCTGATGGCTGCCCCGCCGGAGCTTCGAGCCGCGGGCTTTGGCGACGTCATCGGCAAGACGACCGCCCTGGCCGACTGGCGGCTGGGGTACCTGCTATGGGGCGAGCCGCACGATGCCGAAATCGAGCGCCGGGTCCGGCACGCCATGGCGAGTTGCTTCGAATCGACGGACGACATCGCCAATGGTTCCGACCAGGGTCTGCGCCACCTGATGGATGCCCTGATCGAAACCGGCCTGTGCATGCTGGCCGTCGGAGACTCACGACCGGCGTCCGGAGCGGAACATCACTGCTCGCATTACTGGGAAATGCAGCTCCTCAAAGAAAACAAACCGGCCATTCTCCACGGCGCCAAAGTTGGCTACGCTTCCATGCTCGTCGCCCAAGTGTACGACAGGGTCCGCGCCCTGACCCAAGACGACGTGCGGCAGTTGGTGGAGAACGCGCCGTTTGTGGGCCATGACGGCGAGCTAGAGGACATCCGGCGCGCATACGGGTCAGAAGCCGAGGCGGTCCGAAAAATCCAGGAACCGTTCCTGGCACTGACCGAGGCCGAATACCGGCAGTTGCAGGGGCGTATCGTCGAGAACTGGCCTGCTATTCGCGAGATCGCCGAGACGGTGCTGCCCGCTTCAGCCGTGGCGGAACTGCTGGAGCAAGTCGGCGCGCCAACGGATTGGCGGACGCTGGGCCTGGAAGAGCACATGATCGAGCCGGCGCTGCTGTACGGACACTATCTGCGCAACCGGTTCACCGTGATCAAGCTCTGCCGGTTTCTTGGGATCGACACGCGGCCCGCACCGTAACAGCGATTTGGGACAGTCCGTTTTTTAGCACACCGGAAGTTGTGTCCGGTCAGAAAACGTAACGTGAGGAGATAAAGATGAAACAAGCGGTGATGGTTGAGCCGGGAAAAATCGAATTTCGACAGGTTGAGCGTCCGGTGCCGGGCCCAACCGAAGTGATCATGCAAACCAGGCGTATCGGAGTTTGCGGCTCGGACATTCACGTATACCACGGGCTGCACCCGTACACGGGCTATCCGGTCGTCCAGGGGCATGAGCTGGGCGGCATCGTGGCCGAGGTCGGCAGTGAGGTCGAGGGGCTCGCCGTGGGCGACCTCATCACGATCATGCCCCAGGTCACGTGTGGCGAATGCTATCCCTGCCGGCACGGGCAGTACCACATCTGTGAATCGCTCAAGGTCATGGGCTTCCAGACCGGGGGCGCCGCGCAGGAGTTCTTCGCCGTGCCGGCCACGGCAGTGATCAAACTGCCCGCGTCGATTTCCCTCGATCAGGCGGCGATGATCGAGCCCATCTCGGTTGCGGTCCACGCGCTGGCGAGAGGCGGCCCGGTAGAGGGGCGGAACGTGGTCGTGCTAGGAGCTGGCACCATCGGCAATCTCACCGCCCAGGTCGCTAAGGCATCCGGAGCGAAAGCGGTCATGATCACGGATCTGAGCGAGTATAAGCTCCAGAAGGCCACAGAGTGCGGCATCGATTTTGCGATCAACACGGCCAACCAGGATCTCGAGCAGGCGATTCTGCACCACTTCGGCCCCGATCGTGCCGACCTCATCCTGGAGTGTGTGGGGGTGGAGGCGACGGTAACTCAAGCGATCGCGTGCGCGCGAAAAGGAAGCACGATCGTCATTGTGGGCGTCTTCGGCGCGAAACCCCAGGTGGACCTTGGACTGGTCCAGGATCGCGAGTTGAGCCTGGTTGGATCGCTGATGTACCAGAAGGCAGATTATGAGCGGGCCGTGGAGCTGGTCGAGGCGGGCAAGATGCACCTCGACGAGCTGGTAACACATCGCTTCGACTTCGACGATTACCTGGACGCCTATCACACGATCGAGCAGTCTGGCGGCCACTATATGAAAGTCATGATCGATCTCGAGTGACGGTGGTAGGGCGCTCTTCGGCAGTGGGATCCGCTCCCGGGTGCGCGAATTCGATCATGCTGTTCGAGGGATAGAGTTGATCGGCCCCCCGTAAAACAAGACAGGCGTCTGCGATACTCAACGTCAAAAAGGGGACGATCAGATGAGTTGACGAATACCCAGGCTCAGACACGCCGCTTTTTAGTGCGCGGCCTGAGCCTGGGTACACGCGTTGGCGATGGGGGCGATTCTGGCGCCGAACCGACGAACGGTAAGCGTCTGTCTGTGCATTGCAGGCTTGGAACAGGAGCGATGGTTTCAGGACTGTCATCAGGTGTTGAATCGCGCGAAATGGTCGAACTGGAATGCGCCCAATCGCGCGACCGCCGGTGTCTTGCTCGGGGACTTCCTCGCCACCTACGAACCGGTCTACCCTTCGGCAGTCGCCTACGCCATGAGTTGGATCTGGAACCCACGACAACCGGATCAGCCACAGCGCAGCCCAAAGCGGTCTGGCCCGATGCCACGTCTCCCTCGTTACAGAATACTCCGGACTTGACCGGCACAGGCTAACGCAATCAACCCATCGAGAAGCGTTGTGGCGATAGGATCGACGCCTGGGGCTCCGTGCAGCAGCCGAAAAGTGGTTAGCACTGACGTCCCTTTACCATAATGACGTTGTGCAAGCACGGCTACGTTTTTGTGTACCCACCCAAGAAACATGCCGGCGTGTACGTGAGCTTCGAAGTCCTGCCGGCCAAATCCACTCAACACATACTCGGGTGTAACGTCCTCGAACGCAAAGTCGATCAACGGCCCGCCGGGCAGATTCTGAAAAACCCCACCACGACGGAGCCACGTAAACGACGAAACCCAGTCACCCGCCCAATAGGTTCCCTGGCGGAGGATCTGTCGCGCATATGGAAAGCATGGTTCAATCACCTGCTGTTCGGGTGTGCAGGCAGGAATGCTATCGGGTTGGTCGGCGAGCAGCACCAGGCGTCCCCCCTCGCGCACGTAGGCTGTGAGCGCATCGTCCAGCCGGCGTGCCAGGGCGAGGTCCGCTTTCTCGAGCGCAGACGTCGTGACATATCCCAGGGCCTCACAGTATTCCCGCAGCTCGTTGTTCGGCGTCCATAGCGAAACGTCAGGCAGAGCTGATTGCCGCCGTGTGGGAACGACGGTCAGTGTCAGATGGTTCGTCGCCAAAATGCCTTTCGGCCTGGAAACCAGCTTGACAGTGAGCGTGATACGTTGGCCGGTCTCGACCGGCGGCGCATCGAATGTGATATCATCCAGCGTGATGACGTCGCCCGGGGCCAGGGTGGGCACCGGTACAGCACCGCCGATGTCGTGATCGTCGATTTGCCACTGTATCACTGCACTTTCGATGGTCCTGGTACCACCATGTGCAATCTGCAATCCGATGCGCGCCGTCTCGCCGCTCCAATACGCCGCCCGGCTTGCCGTCGGAAGTACAACAGTATCTGCGTTCAGCGAAGCCAGCGCGTCGAAAAAGACCTTCGGATGTCGCGCCATATCGAGCAGGCCGTTCGCTTCCCAGTGGACGTCGGTAAGCTCGGTGATCACGTAACCGGCGAGCTGTCGGCGGCAGCGCATCGATTCGATCTCAACCTTCAGGGCTTGATATTGCTGCCACTGAGTCGCTTCTACCATCGATTCCCAATCGCCAAACACGCGGTCCAGGTGCCAGTCGCCAAACCGGCCCTGCACGCCGTGCGGATAGGCAATCCCGTCCCCCCAATCCATTCCGGTCTCATACCACCACGGTTCGCGCCCGCTGCCATCGGCGAGAAGGTTGAGATCGGGCAATCCCCAGTTGCCAAACTCCGAGACAATCAGTGGCTCGTCTCCTGATCGCACCGCATCTCCGTGAGGGCTGAATGTCCAATCAGCACGATGAGCGAATTGCTCGATAGTCTCGTCCCAGTCGCGACGATGGTCGGGCATGGCGCGATAAAAGTGATAGTCCTCGATATCCGTCTGGATGTGGAAGTTCGGCCAGCAAGCCGAATTGTCGATCACCAGCCGCAGCGGATCGCGGTCCTTCAGCCAGCGATACATGCCCCGCAGCCACTGCCGGTGTGACGCATCATAGACCAGGTCCGTCCCCCAGTCCTCGTTGATGATCGTCCAGATGATGATCGACGGGTGGTTGAAGTCGCGCGTTACGGTACCTTCAAGCGTTTTTTGCAGCCGCGCCTGTGCAGCGGGCGTTGATCGCCCGGTGTTCGGGATATCGAGCCAGACCAGCATGCCTGCCCGGTCGGCTATCGCCAAATAGCGGGGGTCGGGGATCTTGATGTGGCAGCGGACGCAGTTCAGCCCCATCGCCTTCGCTTTGCGGAACTGGTCCTCTAACAGCTCGTCTGAGGGAGGGGTACAAATGGTGTCGAGGTAATAGTCCTGGTCCAGCACCCCTCGCAAATACAGCAGGCTGCCGTTCAGGTAGAGTTTTCCGTTGCGGGTTTCGATCGTGCGAAAGCCAAACGTCTCTTCGATCTCGTCACAAACGCCCTGTTCGCAAACAAGCGCCGCGTGATAGCGATAGAGGTGCGGCGTCTCCGGCGACCACGGCAGCGGATCGGGCACCACCTGAGTCAGTTCCAGATGCCGCGTGCCGGGCGGCACCGGATGCTCATCCTCAAGCACGGTCGTCCCGTCGGGGGTTTGAACCCGGATGCGCAGCACTCCGGAGACGTCTTCGCCGGGCGTGGATAAAGCGATGCGCGCGCGCAGTTCGCCGGTTTCGAGAAGCGGGGTGAGCGTGATCTGATCGATGTGCCACGGCGACCGGGCTTCGATCCATACGCTCTGCCAGATGCCGCCCAGCACGCCGTACCAGCTCTGTTTGCCATGCGGGATCTCGGAAAATGGGAAGTCGGGAAAGCGTTCTGCGTTGTCCGACGGGGCACTGACACGGACCCTCAAATCGTTCGTCTCGCCGTAGCGAAGAAACTCGCTCGCGTCCAGCTCGAAGGGCAAATAGCCGCCTTCGTGCGTGCCGGCGGGCTGCCCGTTGATCCAGATTTCAGCGCGGTAGTTGACCGCTCCGAAGTGCAGGACGACCGCTCGGTCTGTCCAGGAATCAGGCACCGGGAATGACCGGCGATACCATCCCGTGCCGGCAGCCTGGCGTAGGTCGTCGAACTGGGCCTGCCACGGGCCGGGCACCTGGATCGTTCGCCACGCCGTGATGTGGTTCGTGGCTGCGTAGTCCACATCGCCATCGCGATCGAAGTAGAACTCCCATGCGCCATCAAGCGGCATGCGTTCTCGTGCCATAAACCGTGTGCCTCCTGCGTAAAAAGATAGCCCCAGCGCGATACCGGGGCTATCGACTGGTACCTGCGAAAGACTTACCGGCGACGCCCGCCGAGCAGTTCGTTGACCCGGTAATCGATGTCCGCTAGCACAGATTCCGCATCCTTGCCGATCAGCCATGACGCCTGGAGTTCCTCGGCGATGACGTCCATGTTCCCCCGCTGGTTCGGGGCGGGGGGCACAGCGCGCGCGATGGATGCCGTCTCGACGTATTCGGACCGGTGCGGCAGTGCCTCGTATTCCGCACTTGCCAGCACGGACGTCCGGATGGGCATGTGTCCCGTTCGCGCCCACTGCAGGTTGTTGTCGTAGAGGAATTTCAGGAACTGCAGGGCGGCTTCCTGCTTGGCAGGATCGGGATCGGGCTGGACCGGCATGACCCACATGTGCGAATCCGACCAGGTCGCCGGGACGTCGTACAGAGTCGGGAAGTCGCGGACGACATAGGTCATCAGCGGCGTGTCGGGGTTTGCCGCTTGTGCGTTGTAGGAGTCCACAACCCACGTCCCGTTGATCATAACCGCCGCTTCTCCGGCCAGGAAGTCCTGTTCGGAAACGGAGTAGTCCGCATCCTTGGCGGCGTGGTCATTCTCGTAAATCCACAGCAGCAGATCGAGCGCTTCGCGTCCGGCGTCGGTGTCGAACATGGCCTGAGTGCCCTCTTCGTCGAACACGTCGCTGCCTTGCTGCCACACGATCGTCTCGAAGAAGCGGACGACCATGGGATCATCGACGCCGGCCATGCTGAAATACCGCTTGCCGGTCGTTTCCTTGACCAGTTGGGCGTGCTCTTCGAGTTCTGCACGGCTGGTGGGCAGGATCGGCTCGCCGTTGTCGTCGACCAGCCCGGCTTCGGCCATCAGGTCGACGTTGACGTGCCACAGCAGCGCGTGCACGTCCCACGGCATGGCATACACCGTGCCGTCATAGGATGCGGCGTCGAGCGCGTTTGGCGTGAAGTCGTTCACATCGATGCCAAACTGCGCGAAGCCCTCGTCAAGCGCCATGACGAGATCGCGCGAGGCGTAGTCGAACAGCGACAGGCGATGCAGTACGGCGATGTCGGGCGGGTTGCCGCCGGCAAAGGTGCTCGACAACTGATCGTAGTAGGTGAACCAGTCGATGTTCTGCGTCTCGACGGTAATCCCAAATTCATTTTCGGCGTTGAAATTGTTTGTCAGTACCTGGATGATCCCACATTCACCGGTGGCCTGCGCCAGGTCGGTGACGCCGGCATACTCATCGGAGCAGCCGCCAAAGAACCGGTAGAACGTGATTGTCGTGCCCTCTTGCGCCTGCGCGGTGCTCAGCGCGGGCAGGGCGCTGGCCGCCATCGCGACCAGCAAGGTGAACACCAGAAATGCTTTCCAATTGGGCTTTTTCATTTGCGTTTTCTCCCATAAGGCTCTGATCGTGCTCGATCTATGCGTGTGTGAAACAACCATGTCGTATTGGAATGTTTCTCGGTTGCCTCCCTTCCGGGTCCCTTTTCCGGCAGTGTGCTACCGACAACTTCGAGCTAGAAACGCCCGCCCATGCGGACGCCTTGAATGATGTAGCGCTGGAAGACAATGAAGACGATCAATATGGGCGCGCTTGCCGTGACGGCTGATGCCATGAGGAAGCCCAGGCCCTCCGTTTGGGCAAACGTGCCCTGTAGACTCCCTAAGCCGACCGTCAGGGTGTACATGTCCGTTCGTGTGGCGGACACCAGGGGCCACAGGTAGTCATTCCAGGTCAGCACGAATGTGAACAGCCCCAGCGTGGTCAGCGCCGGAATCGAGAGCGGCATCATGATGCGCGCATACACGATGAGCCGGTTCGCCCCATCCAACTTGGAGGCTTCTTCGATGTCCTGCGGAATGGCCTGAAAGAACTGCGCCATCAGGAAGACGCCCAATGGGAAGGCCAGGCGCGGCAGAACGAGGGCTTGATAGGTGTTGTGCATTTCCCACGCCGAAAACATGGTGTGCAGGGGAATGAACACCGCCTGCTCGGGGACCATCATCCCCGACAGCACGAAGACATACATCAGCTTCTTGCCCTTGAACGGAATCCGGGCGAACGCGTAGCCCGCCAGTGACGCCAGCACCAGAGTCAGGATCGTCGTGCTGGCCGAAACCACCATGCTGTTGGCAAACCAGCGCGGCACGTCCGATACATTCAGGATGTCCTTGTAGTTTTCGAGCGTGAACGGGTCGGGGATCAGTCCCCTGGTCGATACTTGCAGCACATTATTCGGCTTGAGCGACATGGCGATCACCCAGACGATAGGCGCGATCCACACGATGCTCACGACAGTCAGCAAACCGAGTAAGGACCAGGTACCGAATCGTCTCCGCAAACTGCCCGGAATCACCTGAGCCAACATCTATGCTTCCTCCTCTTGTGTGAGCGAAATCTGTACGATTGACGTTCCCAGCATGAAGAGGAACAGGATCATGGACATGGCGGACGCATATCCCAACATCCAGTCTCGAAAGCCCGTTTGATAAATCTCCAGAACCAGGACGCGTGTTGAGCCTGCGGGTCCGCCGCGCGTCATCAGGTACACCTGCCCGAATATCTGGAACGAAAACATCACCTGAAGGACGACCACAGCGACCGTGGTCCGTTTCAACAGGGGAAGCGTCACGCGGAAGAAATTCACGAGCGGCCCGGCGCCGTCCAGCTTCGCCGCTTCGTACACCTCTGAAGGGATGTCTTGCAGCCCGGCCAGAAACAGGATCATGTTGAAGCCCACCGTCCACCACAGTGTCGTGATCACGATGGCGGGCATCGCCAGATCCTTGTCCGTCAGCCAGGCGATGGGTTCCGCTCCGAAGATCTCGAGAAAGTGCCCCAGAATGCCCTGCCGGGGGCTCAGCACCATCACCCAGATGAGCGTGATGACGGAAACCGAGAAGATGTAGGAAGAGAAGAAGATGGTGCGGAACAGCCCCATGATCGGCCACGGGCGATTGAGCGCCACGGCCAGCAAGAGCCCGACGATCACAATTGATGGCGTCGAGAGGATGACGAAATAGAGGGTGTTCTTGGCCGCTTCACGGAACAGCTCGTCTCCCCAGCGTGCGGCGCCCTCTTGAGGGTGGAGGCCCAGAATACCGGCGAAAATCGCCACGGCGCTGACGAACAAGACAGCCGCTGCGATCCGTCCGATCCGGTCGCGCCGAACGAGCCACCAGAGCACCACGGCAGTAAGCGCAAGGCCCGCAACCCGCAGGATCAACTGATAGGGGATATCCCACTGTAGATTGTTCCATAGAAGAGAGCGATAGTTTTCCAGGCCAACGTACTCGCGGTGCGTGCCAACGAGCTCCCATTCGTGCAGGCTGATATACAGACCGCGAAACAGGGGATAAATCCGAAACAGGAAATAGACAACCACAAACGGCAGCAGAAAAAGATAGCCCGCGATAGTGTCGGCGAACCGTTCTTGGACTGATTTCAAGGAAGAAGGTGGTGCGGCGGCGATTGAGGCGGGTTGAACATTGTCCATATTCTCCGCTCCTTGTGTTTCATAAAAATATGCTACTTTTCATATTCAGCGTATAAGAAAATATCCCGAATGTCAATATATGGAAGAGAGTTTTATCGATATTTCGGCGTAAATCACTGGAGTGGACTTGACTATTTCACATATCCCCTATAAAATATCGATTGAGTGTTTCATGTTATCATGAAATAAATGATGAGCGAGGAAGCAGCATGGTTGATTCTCTAACTTCGAAAGGTCCCATTCTAAGCATCGATGTGCATTCACCCGAAACACAGCAAGTGCTGAAAGCTTTAGCCTCCGACACGCGCGTTCGCATTCTGGACCTGCTGAGTGATCAACTGCTCAACGTGAGCGAGATCGCCGAGGCCCTGGACATCCCCCTTTCGACGGCCAATTTGCACATAAAAGGTCTGGAAGAAGCCGGGCTGTTGTTGACCGAGCTCAAACCTGCCTCGCGGGGACTTCAAAAAGTATGTGCGCGAGCGTATGAGATGGTTGTCATTCAACTTCCGCGCAGTCACTCCCGCCATCAAAATACCGCCGAATTCACAATGCCCGTCGGGGCTTACGTCGACTGCAACGTCGCGCCGACCTGCGGTTTGGCAGGTGAATCAGGCATCATCGGCATGTTTGATGATCCCGCCTCATTCTACGAGGCCAGTCGAGTGAGTGCCCAGCTTCTGTGGTTCCATTACGGCTATGTGGAGTATCGATTTCCAAATCGACTTCCTTCCCAAACGCCATTGGACAGCCTTAACCTCAGCCTGGAGGTCTGTTCTGAGGCTCCGCTGCACGATGACGATTGGCCATCTGATATCACGGTTTGGATCAATGGTGTCGAGCTGGGTACGTGGACCAGCCCGGCGGATTTTGGCGGGCAACGCGGGGTGTTGACACCGCCTTGGTGGGAAAGCTGGAATTCTCAGTACGGGTTGCTCAAAGTGTGGCAGGTCAATCACGATGGCAGTTACCTGGACGGTATGCGCCTGTCATCCGTCACATTGAAGGACTTGCAGATTTCGGAAAATGATTACATTGCCGTCCGGATTGGAGTCAAGCCCGACGCTACGCACGTCGGTGGGATCAACATTTTTGGAAGCCGGTTTGGAAACTATCCGCAAGATATCAAACTGAGCTTTCGTTACCCTTGAGGATGGCGCATGTTATGCGAGCTTGCCCCCTGGTAGTGGAGCAAACGGGTGTCCGTTATACTCAACGAAAGGGAGCATGAGAGATGGTCAAACAAAAGCGAGCGTACACGATGGCGTTCCAGCAAGCCTTCCCCAACCATCGCTCCCCAATACAGCAGGCTGTTTTGCTACCATGAAAGGAGATGTCGAATGAGAAGAATATGGATTCTGCTGCTCGTCCTGCTGCTCTTGGCGGCACACCTCAACCTGACTTCGCTTGTCGCTCTCCAAGAAGGTGATGACCCGCCCCCTTGGTGGGTAGGTGGTCGATTGCTCTGGCCGTTTGCTGAGGAAACGGATACGCTCCTGCTGTCCGGTGATGCGCTCAACACATTCACGCCCCTCCTGGGAATTACATCGGGCCTGTGTTTCCTCATGGCAGCGGCTGCTCTTCTGCGGTGGCGTGTGCCGCGCGAGTGGTTTTCGTGGCTCATCGTCGCTGGAGCCGTCTTTTCGATCATACTACAGGTTATTTGGTTTACTGGCTGGGCCATTCTCCCGCTGCTTGTGGACGCCATACTTTTGTGGGCAGTCTTTGGCCGGCACGTTACTGTGGACAGTCTCCGGGGATCGGCGACCAGAGCTTGACGCGCAACCCGGGAGGTTTTTCCTTACCTCGGGAAGGGGCGAGGTCAGGGAGAATGAATGCTTGGCCCTGCTGCGCATTCCCGCACTGCAAATTGTGGGTGTTGTGTTCACACTGCGCCGGATTCGCCGCTGGCGTCAGGCTATGAACCGCCGCCCAGGCGGTGCGCGAATGTGGGCGCTGCACATCCTGCTGCCGCTGATCCCCAACCTGGCATTGGTGGCCCTCCCTCTTTCCCTGGTAGCCAGCGGTCTGCTCGGATTCATGCGGTTCTTCATGCCCGACTTCACCTGGATCAGCCTGATCTGCGGTGGCCTCGCGGCTTTCTGGATGACGCTGCGCTCCTGGCTGGTTTTCACGACCCTGCGGCGTCCCCGTGAGTCGCAAGTCCCTGCGCGGGAGTTCGGCGTTGTTCAGTCCTCCGCCCATCAGGGATAGCGATGAGGAGAAAATATCCAGGAGCAAAAAAAGCCTTCGTGTGCTCGATGCAGAAGGCTTCCGTGTACCTGAGGCCGGACCGTTTGTCGTTTACTCCTTTGAGCGCATACAATGAAATACATACAGTGGGAGAAACAAGATCAATGGAAACACTCTTGAGCATTGCGCTGGTTCTAAGCCTGCCACTCCTGGTCTACGTTGTTTTCCTGCGGCCCAGGATATTAGCCTGGGGAGCCTCTGACGAGGAAGTCAAAATGCCATTGGTTGGCGATGGGTTGGCGCCCTCTATCAGTGCCACTCGTGCGATATCCATCCATGCGCCGATGGCGCACGTCTGGAAGTGGGTGACTCAACTGGGGGCGGATCGGGGCGGATTTTTCAGCTATGCGCTTCTCGAAAAGGCACTGGGATACGAGATGCGAGAGCCGGAATCTGTCACCGAGTTCCAGGGCGTGGACGTGGGGCGGGTTGTTCCGGCATCCCTCGACGAGTCAAAAAGCGTCATCAAGTTCAATTTTTCGGTGGTGGCGGTGGAACCGGGAAAAGCCTTCGTTCTGAAGGAATGGGGAGCCTTTGTCCTGAACGAGATCGGCCCAACTCAAACCCGCTTTATCGTACGAACGCATGGGCAAGCGTGCCCCAATTTCCCGAGTAAGGTGGAGCAGTTTGTAAGCGAACCGTTGCATTACCTCATGGAACGAAGAATGCTCATGGGGTTCAAAGTCCAGGCCGAAACCGGTATGCCATTATCATCAACTGCCGATAACGTGTGGCTCCTGGGCATATTTCTGTCGGGTATTGGCATCGCCCTGTTGGCTTTAATGGGGGGCGGTGTTCTGGCTGTCGCGCTATCCGTAATCTACGGAATCATCTGGCTTTGGACCCTCCTGATTTTCGATCCACGCTCACCGTTCAGCCTGATCCTGTTTTTGGTCATAGCCATATCGATAGGTTGGGTGTCTTGAGGGAATCTCGACGTCGTCACCATCTACCGCGCTAGAACTCGAAGTCGGGCCACTTGAGGACGAGCACCGCAACCAGAATCGCCACATTGATGAGTATGCCGATCCACCCCTGATTATCCAGCCGCTGCATCGTTCCATCCCAGAAGAGGAAATAGATCACGGCAGAAAATGCGGCGGCACTCACGATCACCGGCTGCCACCAGGCTTGCTGCATGAGTACGCCCGCACCACCGGCCACAAACCCGATGGCTGCCGCTATCAGGCAGGCGCTCGCCAGCCTCCGGGTGACGTCATCTCCCAAAAGCTTGGAAAATGCCCACGCGTCATTGGGCCAGAGCAATTCCGGTTGCAGCTCAAAAAAGCGGGCGCTTTGCCCAAAATACAACAGGTGAACCAGGCTGTGCAGCACGCAGAAGACGCCAAATACGATTCTGATGCTCATGGAACTTCTCCTCTCTTGATACGGTTGATTAACGGGATAAACCGGGTTGGTACTGATCCATCCTCAGCAATTCGTGCCCGAACCCCGCAATGAACGAAACGATGTTCAAAAGGACTGACGCCAGCACAAAGATCATGGCGGCGTTTTGGAGCGCCTGAGGATCGGTTGTGCCGGGGAAATAGCCGAAGATCGCTATCTCCAGCCCGATTAGGATCGAAATGGTGGATAGTGTGAGCGTGATGGGCCAGAGCCGGGATAGGAAGGGCCACATGTTGCGCGGCAGGACTTTCCGCCACCAGGTGAGCGGTTGGTTCATACGTGTGGCGAAGGCCCACGCCGGGACAAAGAAGGCGAGCTGACCGATCCCGCCGCCAACCAGGAACAGCAGGATGAACAATCCCAGGAAAACCGATCGGCCATGCCGGGTTTCGATGAACCACAGTGACCAGATGATAATGACCACTCCGATACCCATAGACAGCAGCCCCGAAATCAGAAAGTTGGGGGTGATGGTAAACGCCTCCTCTGTTCCTTCAGCCCAGAACCGCTGCCCTTCGCCTATCGCCTGAATGACAAGGCCGGACGTGGGCTTGTTGCCCTGCAGGAACTCAAAAAAGCCGTGGTTGAAACCGGAGAATCCGAAGATCACCCCGATCGTGGTCACGATAACGCGCGTCGCGTTGAGGTTGGTGAAAGCGGATGGTTTAGCTAATCTCCGTGTGATGGTTTGGGCAGACATTTTCCCTCCTGAAGATGTTCATTCCCTGTTCATGACGACCGATAGGAGCACGAACCCTTGCTGGTGGAGGTGCCGGAGCAACCCGATAAGCCCCGATTGATCCGCACAAATGGTGATCAGCGTAGCCTCGGCCTCTGCCCGGACCATGGTGATCTGAAGCGGGCTGGTCGCGTTGAAAGCCTTCTCATCGACTGTGCCTTGCACCTCGATCTGATAGATGCCGATAACGTGCATGGTTTCCGGCTCCTTCACCCAGCAGTCATGCCTCTTATCTTGCCCCAAAATGAAACGGCGCAACCCACATAAACATGTAGTCTGCGCCAAAAAAAGATGTAGGGTTGGTCGGGTGGGGGGCTACACTAACCGAAGCTTACGTGCGCTTTCGATGGCCTGGGTGCGGTTATTCACGTTGAGCTTGCCGTAGATTGCCTTGACATGGTAACGCACGGTGTTCATGCTGATAAACAAATGCGCGGCGATTTCCTTGTATTTCAATCCCACAGCCATCAGGCTCAACACTTCTCGCTCCCGGTCGGTCAGTGGTTGAACGGGAGCGGGCAAAGTGGCAAACCGCTTATCAGGCATTGCGGCTGGCGACTGTGACGCGTGAAAAGCGGCCAGGATACGCTCAACGTAATCTGGTTGGATGGTCTCAACCCGGTTCTGCTGAGCCAGATGTGCCAGAGCTTCAGCCACGGGTTGACCCTGTTCGACGAAAACGCCAATGAAGCCTTCCGGCCCGGCGAGTTCCAGGGCGCTGACATAGTCTGTCAGGCTGGCGTCATTATTGCCGAGCGCCGCGTACAGTTGGGCACGAAGCAGAAGAGTTTCCAGAGCAATGGGGATACATTGGCGCTGGCGTGCCCTGGCGATGAGTTGGCCCGCCAGCTCGATGCCGGTATCCAGGTCAGTCGTATCACGTTTGACACGGGCCTGATACAGAAGAAAGTGCAAACTGCTGTTGTACAACAGTCCCATCGAATAAGTGAGGCTTCGGTCGGGAGGAAGAGCAGGAAAATCAAATCGTTCCTGGCAGGAGAATCCGTGAGCCTGAAGCGTCATCTGGGCTGACGCGGGGCGATTCTGGGCGAGATAGACACGCACTTGCTGGGCAGCCACCTCTTGCCGGACATGCTCGGCGGCATCTACCGGCACCAGGTCTGCGGCCTGCTGAATCTCAGTGGCGGCGGTTTCCAGGTCTCCTTCAATGTGAGCCAGGCGGGAGAGAAGCACGCGACAGAGAATCACACCCGTGTTATAGCCCCCCAGGATGCTCATCTGAAGGGCATGTGCAGCATGATTCCGCCCCTGTTCAATCTGGAACCACTGGTAACAGACCTCTCCGAGCAAACCGTACACCACCCCGCTGATGGGGGGCAGCGTATTGGATCGTTCTATCCGGGCATTTACCGGGGCAACAATCTCACCGGCCAGATGCAATTGACCGTGTTCGAAAGCCATTACCGCCAAACCTGCCGTGCTCATCATTTCGGCGACGAGATTTTCCGCTGCCCGGCTATACTGAATGGCCATCTGATAAGCTTCAACTGCGTGGGAGTAGTCATCCATTGCCTGGTAGAGATTGGCCAACTCCCAATAGGCCAGACTCCGCACGCGGGCGTCTTGCTCCGGCACAATTTCCAGGGCATGCGTAACGGCTGCCATGCTCTCTGTCATCTGGCCCTGCTTGTATAACATCAAAGACTGCATGACCAGCCACTCAGCCTTGAGAGAAAGGCTCTCGTTCCCTGCCGGATGTTTTTCCAGGGGTTCCTGCAGTCGTTCGAAGTAGGGCAGGAATTGAGCGTAATCTCCGCGAAACAGGTGCATCCAGGCGAAGGCTAAGGTGATCCTGGGGCTTTGCGAATTCCAGTCCGGTGGTATGGCCTGCACCCAGCTATTGACCGTTTTGGCGTAGCCCTGCATGATCAGGTTCATCGCGTGATCTTCGAGTAGGGCTACGGCCATCGCATAATCTGCCGCAGCCAGCGCATGTTGGATGGCTTCATGGACCCTATTCGCCTGTGCATACCAGCGGCTGGCGCGTTGATGCAATCCGGCGATAGGTTCTTTCTCAAGCTCGCTTTGCAGGCCGCGCAACAGGTCGGCAAACAAGTGGTGATAGCGATACCACTGCTGCTCGTCATCCAGCGGAATCAGAAACAGGTTGGCATTCAACAATCGTTCCAGCAAAGCATGGCTGTCGGATCGCCCGGTGACCGCGTTACACAAATCACCGTTCAGTTCGTCGAGGATAGCGGTCTGGAACAAAAAATGTTGGATCTCTTCCGGTTGTTGGCTGAGAACCTGTTCGGTGAGGTAGCTCAAAATGAACCGGTGACCGCCGCTCAAGGCGGCAATAAAGCTGGATGGGTTGGTTTGATCCCGGATAGACAGACCGGCCAGTTGCAGCCCGACGATCCACCCTTCGGTTTTGTCTTCTAATACCGAGATGTCCGCCCTGGACAGGGCAAGCCCCATCACTTCGTTCAGAAAATGAGCAGCATCATCCCTGGTAAAGCGCAAATCCTTCGCTCGAATCTCGGTCAGCCGGTTGTTGGCCCGGAGCCACGCCAGCGGCAGCGGCGGGTCTTCGCGCGTGAGCAGGACCAGGTGCAGCGGTGAGGGTAAGCTCGCCAATAGCCGCTCGACGACCTGGAGAATATAGGGGTCCTGGATGACGTGGAAATCATCCAAGACGAGCAGGGACCGGTTATCCAGTTTGAGCGTGCTGTTGATGATCGTGGTGCTGATGATCTCGACTGGGGGAAGTTGCCCTGAGCGCAACACCCCCTCGATCTCCCGACCCAGGTCAATCTCCATCTTTTGCAGCGCAGCGATGAAATAGGTGAAAAAACGTACCGGGTCATCGTCCGTCGGATCCAGCGACAGCCAGGCGACTGTCCACCGGGCCAGCGTGCTCACCCATTCGCTGATACAGGTCGTTTTGCCGAATCCAGCCGGTGCCGATACAAGCGTGATTTGTCGGTTGGATGCCAACCCTTCATTCAGGCGTTCGCAAAGGCGAGGACGCTGAACCCATTTATCAGATAGAGTGGGTCGGTGAAATTTCGTAGCCAGCAAATTGACCGTTGCCATATCGGAATTGTACTGGTTGTGTCTCAGGGTCGCCACAGGATATCACCACGTAGCCCTGATTGGGCTGGCTCTCCTCGCACCGCCAACCCCAAATACCAGCGGTCCGATCCGCTGCGTAGGGGAAAACCGGGCATGTACGATGTTTTTTGAGAGTACGCCAGTACTGGCCGCTGCCAGCCGGAAATTCGGCGAAACTGGCGAGAGTAGCGGGCACAACCGAGGCGGCGATGTCCTCGCTCGTCAGGAATTCGGTCAACTCGACATAATAACCGGCGCTGGCCCCCCGGCCCAACCACATGCTGTCGCCCACCACCATATCGTATTGGTCCCCTTGCTCCTCCATCTCGATAAAGAACGTCTGGGGGAACGCGCTCCATGGCGCCTGGACGACATGGACCGTGATTCCGGTTTCCTCCGAATACCGGTCGGCGACTGTCTGCAACGCAGCGGCAGGCGCCCACTCCGCCCACAGAATATTCAGATCCGAGACAGCCGGAGTCTGCTCAACGGGATCGCCAGAGCGTGCGCCGCTCCCGCCGGCAGCCGTGAGCGCGTTCGCGGGGATCAACAGCCCAACCAGCAGCAGCAAATAGACGGACTTTTTCATTCCGAGCCTCCTATCAGCCTAAAGCGAACGTCATGGCGGCAATCGACAGCGGTGGCAGCTCGACCGTCGCTTTGCCCTGGCTGATTTTGACTTCCGTGAAGGGTTGCGACCGGATCACGTCAGGGTGTTCTGAACGAATTGGCGGCTTGAGCATCCGGCCCGGTGACCAGTTCTGCCGAGTCAAACGATACGATAGGGCAGTCCTCGACAGAAATCTGCACGATGGCAGGTTCGTCCGGGCTGCGGTTGGTCAGAAAGACGTTGAGTTGGCTTTGGTTCAGGATGGCGCTGGCATCGATGAGTTGAGCCAGGCCGTTGGCCCTACTCTCGAAGGATGGTCCCTGCACGACTGGCCGCAGGGAGACGCCCGCGCGCCGCCTGGAATACATCTCGAATGGATAGAAGATCGACTGGACCAACAGCTCGTCCCCACGCGTCATCAGCGGCGCGATCACGTTGACGATCTGCGCCAGGTTGGCGATTTTCAGGACATCGGCGTGGCGAATGAAGCTGTTGAGAAAACCCGCTACGACGAGCCGGATGTAGCCGGTCAGCCAGCGCTGGTCATCCTGGCGACGACAATGTTGGCGTTGGTGCAGGGCGTAGATGGCGGGCGAGGAGCTCCAACAAGAGATCGGCAAGGAGTGAGCTATGTCCAAGACCCGGGCGGATTCTCATTCACTTCCAGAGAGATACTCATTCGCCAGGATCAGAAAGACACTCGACGTCCATGAATACGCCCGGTCGCGCAGCCCTTCGCCGGTGAGCGCGTCGAAATTTTCTGCCATGCCGCTGCGGTCGACCATCGCACAAAATCGACGGCTGAGCTCTTGGGCAAACGCGACTTCGCCGACCGCGTTGAGGCCATCGACGAGCAACATGGTCGATGGCGCCCAGATCGGGCCGCGCCAGTAACCGTCCGCCTGGTAGTATGGGCTGCGCAGGCGTTCAGTCGCCAGGCCATGGTCGGTCAAGAACTGGTTGGGTTCCTTGAGGCCGGCGACCAGATGCTGGATCACATCGGCAGGCAGGCGCCTCCCCAGCAGAAGGGGCAGGTGGAGGATAAGGCTATCGGAGGGAATCTCCTCGTGGCTGCGCGCGTGTCGCGCGACGAAGTGATCCTCGCGCCAAAAGGCTGTGAGCAATTTCCCCAGCAGATCATCGGCCTTGTGACGCCACTGCTCAGCATCGATGGCGTGGTCAAGCTGCCCGGCGATGTCCGCCAGCACATCCATCTGGTAGACAAGAAAAGCAGCCTGGTCCGGCGCTTCGACGGGAACCCCGTGCGCAAAGACGGTGGCATTATCCCACCCCGAGTCGTTGCCGTGATTGTACTCCGGCAGCCCATCTCCGTCTGTATCTCGATAATGGAGCCACCAGTTGGTCCAGCGGCAGAGCGGGGCGTAGGCTTCGGCGAGATGCTTCTGGTCGAAGGCATGACTCCGTTCGAGCAGGCGCCGCAGCGTCCAGCCGTGGATGGGGGGCTTGACAAAGTTCCACACACTTTCGACATCGTTGACATAGTCGGGCAGGGCGCCGAATTCGTCCTGGGCGTCGAACATGACCATGAACTGATCCCATGCGAGCGCGGGATTCTTGTCCACCAGCGCGAGCGCGTTGAAACAGTGATCCCAGCTCCAGACGTTGTCCATCCAGTTCTTGGACATGTACATCGCCGGGCGGCGCAGCACCCCTTCCGGCCCCACGACGCACGACCAGTTGACGTACGCCGCGTTACGTCGCGCCTCGGCGAGTTCGTCCGGCACGCCAACCTGTTCGGCTTCCCACTGCGCAAACTCGCGCTCAACCGCCTGCACGCACGCGTCGAACGGCTCGGCATACGCGCGCGGTTCCCAGCTCGACCGGTATTCTTCGATGGCGCACTCAACTGTTCCCTGGCTCGTTGGCAGAAAGTCGACCTGCACGTAGCGGTTGGATAGATCATCCCACGGCGCGTCGATAGACGGCGTGCCGTGCAGCGAGGTCAGCATGTACTGGCGAAAGGCTCCGCGGATATTCACCGACCAGCGGTGTTCTCCGGCCTGTGTAATCGTGTCGTAGACCCAGCCTTCGCGCGTTGGCATGGGCTGGCGTGTCAGCCGGAGGCCGACTCCTTCGCCGCGCACCCGGATCACCTTCGGCTCGGCCATGCAGATTTCGACGATGCCCTTCGAGGAGACGAGCCGCAGCAGGGTGGGCGACGCATCTTCGGTCACCGGGACGGGGGTGCTGCCGTCCAGCACTTCGACACGGAAGAGAATGCGATGGGCTGCGCCGCCATGTACCGTGCGCAGGTAAAGCCCTTCTTCCACGCCGGGCTCTGCCGCCAGGTGCGAGAATGCCATGTACGAGCCATAGCGACTAAAAGGGACACGTTGGAGATCGAAAGACATAATATCCTCACCTGTCAGCCGCGCAACTGCGCGGGGAGTTTTTGAGCCATCTGGTTTTGCTGCTAAGATTCGCATTGGCAGCAAGCGGTGATGGACGGCTGCTCCCTGAACCACCTCGCGGTGATCAATCTCAGGAAGCAGCGATCCTATTTCTGCCAGCAGGGGGAGAGTGGGCCGCAGGTGGCAATCTGACAGACCCACTTTTCCCCCTCACGCCCAGGCGGGATCACCCGCCCAGCATCGCGGCGATTTGCGGTCCCGCGTTCGAAATCGCTTCGTCCACGGACGCCTGCCCGGTCAGCGCTTCCTGCATCATCAACTGGACGACTTCGGAAACTTCCGGCCAGTTAGGCAGCGGTCCGCGTGCGCGGGCGTACTGCATCTGATCGAGGAAGACGGCCATGTTCGGGTCTTCTGTCCAGAACGTGGTTTGCTCTTCTGGCAGCTCGCGCGAGGGCAGGAAGCCCAGCCCGGCGTACCAGTCCACGATATTTTCGGGCGCCTGCGTAAAGGTGATGAAGTCCCACGCGCAGTCTTGCACGTCGCTGTTGGCGAAGATCGAGAAGTTCTCGCCGCCCATGCCGTTGGCTGGCTGGCCGTCCTCAGGGTAAGGAACGCCCGCAACGGTATATTCCAGGTCCGGCACTTCGGCTTCCAGGCTGTTGATCACCCAGGGGCCGTTGATCATCATCGCGGCGTTGCCGGCCATGAACTGCCCGGGGATGTCGCCAAAGCCGTAGTTCACGACCTCGGGCGACATGTACCCGTTCTCGACCAGATCGACATACAACTGCAGCGCAGCGCGTCCGCCTTCGCTGTCCAGGCTGTCGATATCCTCGCCTGTCTGCTGTACGAACGGCAGCCACATGAAGGTCGCCGTCTCGTTGCGCTCGCCGAGGAGCGTGATGCCATACTGGTTATTGTCGGGGTTGGTCAGCGCGGCAGCCCATTCCATGAGGTCATCCCAGGTCTGGGGCGGGGTGCTGACATCCAACCCGGCTTCTTCTGCCAGCGCGTTGTTGATGAACAGGGCCAGCGTGTTGCTGCCGACCGGCACGCCGTAGTTGTGCCCGTCCCACATCGTCGACGACCACGGGCCATCGTAGTACGCGTCCGCCTCGCTCCATTCCGCGACCCGATCATCCAGCTCGGCCAGCACGCCTTGCGCGGCGAACATGGCGAAGTCAGGGTTGTCGATCACAGCGATGTCGGGCGTATTCCCGGCGAGGATCGCGGTCGAGAGTTCGCGCTTGAAGTCGGCGGTCGGGATCGAGCGGATATTGAGCGTGCACTCGTCCTGGCTCGCTTCCCACAGTTCCTTGAAACGAGCGACGGTTTCGGCATTTGTGCCGGTGTCGCCCCAGTAGTGCCAGATCGTCACCTCCTGGGGGCCATCCTGCGCGTTGGCGATTGAGACGCCGCCGGTGGCGACCGCCACTAGCGCAACAATGAGCAACAGACTTGTGAATCGTGATTTCATGACTGATATCCTTTGTACTATTGAGCGTTCTCCAAATGAGATTGGGTGACGGTGCGAAAAGGGATTATCCGACGTGCTGCGCTCCTTTCTCCTCATTCTATTTCACCGAGCCTGTGGTCAGGCCGGTGACGAAGTAGCGTTGCAGGGCCAAAATGATGATGACGACCGGGATCGCGATGATGGTGGAAAAGGCCATGACGCCTTCCCACCGGATGCGGTAGTAGCCAATGAAGTTGTAGACGCCCAGCGCCAGCGGGTGAAGTTCCTGGTCTTGGAGAAACGACAGCGAGAAGACAAAGTCTCCCCAGCCGACCAGAAACGCGAAGAGCGTGACCGCGATCAGGTTCGGGCGGACCATCGGCACAATGACCCGGCGCAGCGCGCCGAACCGTGTCGTCCCGTCGATCAGCGCCGCTTCTTCCAGATCGCGCGGCACTTGCAGAAAGCCGGTGCGCAGGATCAAGATGCAGAACGGCAACGTCAGCGCAGCGTCCGCGATGATGACCGAGCTGTAGTTGTTGGTGAAGTGCAGCTCTCTGAAGAAGATGAACATTGGAATGACGAGCAGCACTTCCGGCAGCATCTGTGTGACGAGCAGCAGCATCATGAAGATGTTCGAGCCGCGCAGCCGGAAGCGCGCCAGCCCATAGGCGGCAGGTACCGCGAAAAGCATCGTCAGGACCATCGTGCCCGCGCCGATGATCAGCGAGTTCTTCATATACCGCAGGCCATCGACCGGGATCTGCGTGCCCTCCGGCGGAGAGCCGAACATCTCTTTGTAGATTTCAATATTGACATCGCGTGGCAGGATGAGCGGCGGATCCCGCATGATGTCAGCGGGATCTTTGATCGATGTTGACACCATCCAGAAGAGGGGGAAGATGTACGCGATGGTGGCGACCAGCGCGATCGTGAAGAGCACGCCCTTGGTCACGCGCTTGCGAGTGCGCTCGGTGCGATAGAGTCGATTCCACTCGGCGGTCATCACATTCCCTCTTCATTGGTCGTGCGGACGTAGAACACGGCCACGACCAGCAGCATACCCAGCATGATCACGCTGATCGCGGCGCCTTCGCCGAAGTTGAAGCGGTTGAAGGACTCGCGATAGGCCAGGGTGGGCAGCACCTCGGTGGCGTTCACCGGGCCGCCACCTGTCATGACCCAGATCACATCAAACACGCGCAAGGTGTAGATGAAGCCGAGCATCAGCGTGGCGAGGATCGTCGGCTTCATCAGCGGCAGCGTCAGGCGCGCGAGCTTTTGCCAGCGGTTTGCGCCATCCACGGTGGCCGCCTCATAGATGTCTTCCGGCAGGCCCGTCAGGCCGCTGGCAAGCAGGATTACGTTGAAGGGGATGCCCAGCCAGATATTGGTCAGGATGACCGTCAGCAGGGCGTAATCTTGATTGAGCAGCCAGCGCACCGGCTCGTCGATCAGGCCGATCTTCTCCAAAAAGAAATTGATGAAGCCGAAGTCGTAGTTGAACATCCACAGGAAGATCGTGCCACTGACGATCGGTGGGATGCGCCAGCCGGAGAGCAGCAGCCCGCGAAATATGTGCCGCAGCGGGAAGGCTTCGTTCAAAATGATCGCGAGCGCCAGACCGATTATGAACTGGAAGAACACCGAAGCGACGGTGAAGACCAGCGAGTTTCGCAGCGCGATGGGGAAGGCGGGATCGGCGAGCACGTTCTCGAAATTCGCCAGCCCGATGAAGGGGCGCTCGCCTCTCGACAGGGTGCCGAGCGTCACTTCCTGAAACGCCATTCGGATGGTGTCGAAGAGCGGGTACCCGACGGTGATCAGCAGAAAAACAGCGGCTGGCAGCAGAAACAGATACCCTGCGCGCTCGCCTTGGAAGAGCCTTCTTGGCAACGCGCTCACTGCGATCCGGCCTCTGGATGATGAGATCTGATCAGCTTGGTGCATGGCCCTGTTGCCCCTTTTTCGCGCGGGGATGGGTTGTGGTGTCGCGTGTAATGAGCTCGAACGGCAGGAACACTTGCTCCGGGGTGAAGTCATCGGACTGCAGCATTCGCAGCAGAATTTTCGCTGCCCGGTAGCCGCGCTCGAAGTTCTGCGAGTCGAAACCTGTCAGCGCAGGCGCAAGCAACCCGGCGCTGGCTTCCCCCGCGATCCCGACAATCGACAGGTCATCCGGAATCCTGAGGTCGTGATCGAACGCGGCGCGGTAGACGCCTCCGAGCGTTGCCGCGTAGGATACCACTAACCCTGTCATGTGCGGCAGCTCGTCCAGAAGCTCGATGAACCCCTGATACATGCCTTCAACAGAGTAGGGGACCTCGCGCACCGCTGCCGAAATATTGAGGTGGCGGCGGGCTTTTTCATATGCGCGAATACACTGCACGGGTGCTGTGTTGCCTTCGTGTCGCCAGCGAGCCGGAAAGGTCAAAAAGCCGATGTCCTGGTGGCCTAGCTCCGCGAGGTGCTCGAATGCCGTGAAGATCGCCGACTCGTAGTCGATGTCGACGAAGCTCAGCCCGGTGTTGTCCTCACAGCTTCCAATCAGCACGAACGGATAGTTGTTGTCGCGCAGAAGCTCGACTCGCCAATCGTGCAGGCGTACCTGCATCAAAATCAGGCCGTCCGTTTGTCGTCCGCGGTACAGGTTGAGCAGACTTTGTTCGGAAATCGGCGCGGTGATGAGGTTAAAAAAGTAATCCTCTTCTGTCGCGGCGCGCGCCGCGCCGGTCAGGAATTCCAACTCGATTTGGGTGCTGACATCGTCCCATGGATACAGCATCGTGATCGTGCCGGTCTTGCCGGAACGGAGGCGCTGCGCCTGCGTGTGAGGCGTGTAGTTCAGTTCCGCGGCTGCCTTCCAGATTCGCTCGCGTGTTTCCTCAGGGATGGAGACACTCGTGTTGTTGCTGAGTACGTAGGAGACGGTCGTGCGAGAAACGCCTGCTAACCTGGCAACATCTGTCTGTGTGGGCGGGGAAGGCCGAGCACCTTTGTTCGGCATAGTGTCCTTCCAAACTATCTAGTGTCACGTGTCACTGTCACGTGTCACTAGCATAGCACGAGTCAATGTGCCAGGTCAAGAGATATCAGTGGAGTCATGCAAGCAAGGACCGTGCTCGCTTGTGGTGCCTCAGCATTTGTCTGACATTTATGGTGACTTTCGTTCATGAATGTTGGCCATCATGTCACTGCATTGCCCTAGAGTGTTACAGACGATCATGACACCACCCGTGGTGAAATCATCCGGGAATGGGACCATGTTTTGGCTCGGACTACGCTGAGGCTTTCGCCGCTTGTGGACTAGTAACCTCGTGGCCTTGTTTTGGCCTTAGGGGATCGAGAGCATTTAAGGGGATTAGTAGGACTATCTATAAGCGGTCATAGAAAAAACCGATACCACTTGTGATATCCTTCACTTATCCGCGATAGGCTCACCCACTATAGTTGTCTTCAGAAGTCAAGCATTCGGTTAAGTTATGAACTTCTTTGGAATCCAGGATGGATGCCCAAATTCTCGAGTGTGCCAGGCTGCAGGCAGAAATCTGCAAAGTGTTTGGCAATGCCAACCGCATCTTGATTCTGTGGGTGCTGGGCGATCGGGAGCTATCTGTAGGGGACATTGCTGAAGCGATCGATTCTTCTATGCAAAACACATCCCAACACCTTCGCCTGATGAAAGACAAAGGAATCCTGGTATCGCGCCGGGAACAGCACACGATCTTGTACTGTGTGGCTGATCATGAGTTGATGGAAGGCTGCCGGCTCTTTCAGGTTGCGCAGTATGGAGAAACCGCAAACGCTCGTGTAAGCAATCGTCAGAAACACAACCATCAGGAGGACATACCAATGTCGAACATCGATCTATCCGCTATCGAAGCCGCCAAAGTCGTCGACGCACGCGGCAGCGCCTGCCCTGGGCCGCTGCTGGAAGCCAAGAAGGGCATCGGCGCTATTGCCGTAGGCCAGGTGCTCGAAATCTGGTCCGGCGATTCGAACACTAAGAACGACATTCCCAAGTGGGCGCAGAAAGTCGGTCATGAATACCTGGGGAGTCTCGAAGCCGACGGATACGACCGGATCTTCCTCAAGCGCTCGAAGTGAGTGATCCCTCATGGCAACTGCGTCAGAGGACATGAAAATTCTGATCCTGGCCACGCTGTCAGGTGGCTATGCCGGGGCTGACTCAGTAGGACAGTTGCATGCTTCTTATGCGCCGAATACGTACATCCTGCCCGTGGTCTGCCCGGCTATGTTCCCTGAAGATTTCTATCTGCGCGCGTTCGAGCGCGGCATCGATGCCGTCCTGGTGATGTACAGCGGCACCGACTGCCCCTATAAGGGCGGCGCCGAACGCACCGCGCAGCTTATCAACAAGGTCTATCCCTTGATGACCGAACGCGGGATCGATACCCGGCGGCTGCGGCTGGTGGCGATCTGCACGGTTTGCACCAGCGCCTTCATACGCGAGATAGCGCAGATGAACCAGACCCTGGCCGAGATCGGCCCGGTGCGCAATGAACTCGCCGCGGCGGTGGCCGCGCAGGCGTCTTTATCCAGCGACGAGGTGGGCCAGCCATGACCGTAAAAAATGTACATGTCGATGTGCTGGTGGTGGGGGGTGGCATCGCGGGGATGCAGTCGGCGTTGGACCTGGCCGACCAGGGCTATCGCGTGGCGCTGGTCGAAAAGGAACCCAGCATCGGCGGCAAGATGATCATGCTGAGCAAGGTCTTCCCGACGCTGGACTGCTGTAGCTGCATCACCACACCCAAGATGTCCGCCGTGGCGCACCACGACAATATCGAGCTGCTGACCTACTGCGACGTGCAGGCGATAGGCGACAGGCCCGGTGGCGGCTTCGTGATCGACGTGGTGCAAAAGCCGCGTTACGTCGATATCGATACGTGCACGGGCTGCCGCCAGTGCGAATATGTCTGCCCGATCGATCTGCCGTCGCAGTTCGACAGGGAACTGGGCGCGGTGCGCGCGATCCGCGTGCCGTTCTCGACGGCTGTTCCGCAGAAGGCGTTTCTCGATATCGACAACTGCATCCTGTGCGGCAAGTGCCAGCAGGCTTGCCCGGTCGAAGCCATCGACTTCGCCCAACAACCGGAGACGTTCACCATCGAAGCGGGCGCGATCATCCTGGCGACCGGGTTCGAGCTGACCCCAGCCGGTGCCAAAGCCGAGTACGGCGCGGGCGAACTGCTCAACGTGGTCGATGCGCTGGTGATGGAGCGCCTGCTCGCGCCCACCGGCCCGTATGGGCACGTGCTGCGCCCCTCGGATGGCAAGGAGCCGGACTCGATCGCTTACGTGCAGTGCGCCGGCTCGCGCGACAAGACGCTCGGTGTCGAATACTGCTCGCGCGTGTGCTGCATGTATGCCATCAAGCAGGCGATGCTGCTCTCCGGCGCGCTGCCGCTGGCCGATATCACGATCTACTACATGGACATCCGCACATTCGGCAAGGGCTATGAGCAGTTCTACCAGAACGCCAAAGCGATGGGGATCGAGTTCGTCAAAGGCAAGGTGGCGCGCATCACAGAAGATGAAGACAAGAACCCTGTCGTGCGCGTGGAGTTGATCGAAGATGGCTCCAAAGTCGTCGAGCGCACGCACGACCTGGTCGTGCTCTCGGTCGGGATGCTGCCGGGCTACAACCCCAAGTCTCTCTACGGGGTGCCGGTCGCGGAGGATGGTTTTGCCGCAATCCCCGCGCCGAATATCCGGCCCAGCGTCACGCCAAAGCCGGGGATTTTCGTCACGGGGGCGGCTGCCGGGCCGATGGATATCGTAGACAGCATCGTGCTGGCCGGCGCGGCTGCTGCCGAGGCCGCCTCGTACCTGGAAGAAGTCCGCACGCCATCGCCGCAGCGCGCGGCAATCGAGGAGGCCGTCCATGCCTGAGCCAAGATCAAATGGTGACGTCCGAATTGGTGTTTATGTCTGCTACTGTGGCGGCAATATCAGCGATGTGGTGGACTGTGAGCAGGTTGCTGCCGCGCTGCGCACGCTGCCCGACGTGGTGGTGGCGCGCACCGATATGTCGATGTGCTCCGATGCCGGACAGGCCCTGATCGAGACTGATATTCTCGAGCACGGGATCAACCGGGTAGTGGTTGGAGCGTGTGCCCCGTCTTTGCACGAGCGTACCTTCCGTAACACGATCGCGCGCGCGGGCCTGGACGCGGGACTCAATCCTTACCTGTACCATCACGTGGGCCTGCGCGAACAGGTGTCGTGGGTGCACCAGGGCAACCCGCAAAAAGCTACCGAGAAAGCGATCCGCCTGATGATGGCCGGGATCGCCAAAGCGCGCATGCTGGAACCGCTGGAGCCGATCGTGCTCGACGCGGAGCAGCACGCGTTGGTGATCGGGGGTGGGGTGGCCGGGCTGCGCGCAGCGTGGGACATCGCGCGGCGTGGCATCCGCGTCACCCTGATCGAAAAATCGCCGTTCCTGGGCGGCCACATGGCCCAGCTCGAGACGACGTTCCCCGCCGGCGAGGACGCGCGCGCCGCGTTGGGCGATCTGATCGAGAAGGTGGTGACACACCCGTTGGTCACGGTGCATACGCGCGCCGAGCTGACCGGCGTGAGCGGCTACGTCGGCAACTTCCAGGCGCAGATCACGCAGCAGTCGCGCGGCGTCAGCGAGGAATTCACGCACTTCGCGGAGGCGGTGGCAGCCTGCCCGGTGGAGGTGCCGGACGAATTTGACTATGGGATGACCACGCGCAAGGCGATCTACCACGCGTATCCGGGCGCATACCCTGACCTGCCTGCGATCGACTGGGCGCACTGCGACGCCTGCGGCAAATGCCTGAGCGTGAACGGGACAGGACTCGACCTGGAGAACAAGCCCGCCACGTTCGAGCTGAACGTGGGCGCGTTCGTGGTCGCGACGGGCTTCCGGCCCTACGAGCCGCGCCGGGGCGAATACGGCTACGGCGAACATCCCGAGGTGATCACGCTGCCGCAGATGATCCGGCTGTTGGCGCTGGCCGGTGATGGCCCCGATCTGCTGTGGAACGGGCGCAAGGTCGGGAACGTCGCGCTGATCCACTGCGTGGGCAGCCGCGAGATCCCCGGCGTGCACGAGCCCCAGCCGGACGGACAGGTCAACGACTACTGCTCGCGCGTGTGCTGTACGGCGACGCTGCATCTCGCCAATGAACTCCGCGAGCGCTACCCGCATCTCAACATCTTCGACATCCACGAGGATATCCGCACCTATGGGCGCGGCCACGAGGACATCTACACCGAGGCGGCAGCCAACCGCGTGGGCTTCCTGCGCTTTCACGGCGACGAGCGGCCCGATGTGCTGCCGGCGCCTGACGGTGACAGCAGCCCGCTGCTCGTGCACGTGAAGGATTATCTGACGTGGGGCGAGGAACTCGACGTGCCCGCCGACCTGGTCGTGCTGGCGACGGGGATTCTGCCCAGCCCGGTGGACGACATCATCAGCCTGCTCAAGATATCCGCCGGGACGGATCGCTTCCTGCTGGAGGTGCATCCCAAGCTGCAGCCGGTCGAGACGGCGGTGCCCGGCGTGATCCTGGCGGGCACGGCGCAAGGCCCGATGAACATCCAGGAGGCCAGCGCGGCAGCGTCCGCCGCGGCGGCCAAGGTGGCGGTCTTGCTGGGCCAGGGATCGGTCAAGCTCGAGCCTTTCGTCGCGCGGGTAAATCACGATCTATGCGACGGTTCCGGCGAGTGCGTGGCGGTCTGCGCCTACGAGGACGCCATCACCCTGCAAACCGTCAGCGATAACGGCCAAACAGCGCAAAAAGCGGTGGTGACACCGGCCAACTGTGTGGGCTGCGGTGTCTGCGTGAGCGCCTGCCCCAACCACGCGATCGATGTGCAGGGGTGGACGCTGGCGCAGTACGACGCGATGCTCGACGCGCTGGCCGCGCCGCTGCCCGTTCTGGAGAGTGCAACATGACGCTAACCCGCGAAGAAGCCAAACAGCGCACGGCGATCCTCAAGCAGGTGCGCGACCAGCACCAGGAGACGGTCGACCGCACGCGGGCCCGGCTCAAAGACCAGCAGACGGTGCGGCGGCAGATCTGCCAGCAATTGCGGGGTGGGCCGAAGATCGTGCCCGAGATCGCGGAAGCGACCGGCCTGCCGGCGCATGAGGTGCTGTGGCACCTCACGGCGATGAAGAAATACGACCTGGTGGTCGAGGTCGGGCAGTGCGGCGAGTACTACCAGTACGCGATGGCAAAGGAAACCGAATCATGAGCACACGTGTCGACCCGATCCTGCTGGACGAGATCAAAGACTACGGCGCCATCAACCCGGAAGCCTGCTTCAACTGCGGCAACTGCACCGCGATCTGCCCGCTGACGACCGATGACCATCCTTTCCCGCGCAGCACGATCCGGCAGCTCCAGATGGGGCTGCGCGACCAGTTGCTGGAGAGCGCCGATCCCTGGATGTGCTACTACTGCGGCGACTGCACGCGCACGTGTCCTAAAGGGGCCGAGCCCGCCGAAACCATGATGGCAGCGCGCCGCTGGCTGACCGCGCAGTATGACGGGTCGGGCTTGGGCGCGAAGCTGTATACGTCCGAACGGGCAGTGTTCCGGTTGGTTGCGCGCTACGTGGTGCTGACTCTGGTTGCATTCGTCGCCTACCACGCCCTGACCGGCTTCGACCGGATCGTGACCGACCGCGTCGAACTGAACACGTTTGCGCCGGTGATGTTGGTGTGGGCGTTCGTGTTGGTGCACTTTGCGTTCCTGGGCTTCCGGCTGGGCAAGAATACGCTGAACATGGCGAACCGGGTCATGCGCTCAACCAGCGAGCAAATGAAGATTCCCCTGTCGGTGTACGTCAGCGAGTTCAAGGCCTTCGTCACGCATTTCGTCACCCAGAAGCGCTGGCGCGACTGCAACGACGTCGATCACAGCCGCTGGCTCAAGCACCTGCTGTTGGTTTCGGGCTACGTCACGATGCTCGTGTTGATCGTGCCGCTGTTGTGGTGGTTCCAGACCGACAACATCTACCCGGTGTATCACCCGCAGCGCTGGCTTGGCTACTACGCGACGATCGTGCTGCTGTTCGCCTCGCTGGAAATTCTGATCGGGCGGTATCGCAAGCGGGAGGAGATCCACCGCTTTTCGCACCCGACGGACTGGCTCTTCCCGACGTTCATCCTGGTAAGCTCGGTGACCGGCATCCTGGTGCACATCTTCCGCTATGCCGGGTGGGCCTGGCCGACGTACATCATGTACGTGGTGCACCTGATGGCGGTGCTTGCCATGCTGGACACCGAGGTCGGCATTGGCAAGTGGACGCACATGATCTATCGCCCGCTGGCGATGTACCTGGACGCCGTGAAGAAGCGCGCCCGGCAGGAGCAGTCCGCGCCGGAGCTGGCCCCGGCTGGCACTGACTGATCGCCCAGCCTGGCGCGCTGCCGGAGCCATGAGGCAGCCGGCGCTGGCCGGGTGTGGAGGAGAATCATGACTACTGAAACAGGCTTGTTCTGGCTGATCCACCTTTTTATCGGCGTGGTGCTGCCTGCCATGACGTTCTTTGGATGCTGCAAAGAGAAAGACGACAGCGAGATCCCGTCCGATTTCCAGCCCGGATGAGGCGATCGGGGAATGGCTGTCTGAACGAACCGTCCAGACTCGATAGCTGATATAAGGAGAAAAATTAAAGATGAGTGAAAATGGAAGCGGCCCGATGGTCGTCATCTGCAACAGCGACAGCGCGGGCGTGATGCCCACCTTCATCATGGGGGCGTCGGGCGTGGGCATCGGCGAAGACGTGCTGCTGTTCTTCTGCCCGAATGGCGCCAACGTGCTGTTGAAAGGCGAGCTTGAGAAGTTCCAGGGCAAGAAGGGCCTGCCCGACCCGGTCGATCTCTTCAACACGATCCTTGACGAAGGCGGGCGCATCATCTTGTGTGAGCTGGCGCTTGAGGCCAAGGGAATCAGGAAAGAGGACCTGCGCGACGAACGGATCGAGATTTTGAACGCGCCTTCGTTCCTGCTGGCGGCTCAAGGCGCGGGGATCACATTCACGTTTTAACCATATCAGCACAGCATATCGTAAGGGAGGGCAGCGTCACGCCACTGAGGCATGGCGCTTCCTGCTTTGTTATACCGCTACTTCTCAGCCAGCCGCAGCAGGTCGGCGTTGGCAGGATCGTGCACAAAGCCCCAGAAGGCTTCCACCGCGCGGTGTGACTCGCGCACCTCCGACCGGATCAAGAAAACCTTGCGGTGCAAGTTGAAGCCCGCCACTGGCACTTCAACCACGGTTCCTTTGTCTATCGCCCAATCTGCAGCCAGGCGTGACACGAACGACACGCCAAAGCCCACCTCGACGGCTTTGACAATCGCCTCGGAATTGCCCACTTCCAGGCAAATATCCATATCGTCGAAGGTGATGCTGTGTTTGCCCAACTCGGCGAGTAGGGCGCGGTGTGTGCCCGACGTCGGCTCGCGGATGATCAAGGGTGTTTCCAGGAGCTCCGACGGCTCGATCGACCGCCGTGATGCCCAGGGGTGGTTGGCAGGTACGATGAGAATAATGTGGTCGTTGAAAAACTCCTGACATTCCATGCCGTCACCGCACGCATCGTAGCTGACGACTCCCAGATCGGCTTTGTCTTTGAGGAGCTGCGGCACAACGAGCGGCGATGTACACCTCAGGACCGAAATATTGACGCCCGGATGCTGGTCGTGAAAACGCGCGGCGAACTGCGGCAAGACGTATTTGCCCGTGGTCGTGCTGCACGCGATGCGTAGTTGACCGCCTATTCGATCTTCCACGGATTCCATCAGTTGCTGGATTTCGAAGGCGTCGTGAACCAGCTTGCGCGCGCGGGGAAGCAGCAGAGTGCCGGCTTCAGTCAAGCGCAGCACTCTGCCGGAGCGATCGAACAACTCGACACCCAGGCCACGTTCCAGCGCCTTGATATGATGGCTGATCGTCGGCTGGGTGAGGTTCAGTTGTGTCGCCGCCTCGGAAAAGCTCATCCTCTGAGCAACGTGCAGAAATGTCTGTAATTTTGTCAAGTCAATCATCGCTTGTCTCATTCCGAGAATCTAACCGGTGGTTCACCAATCCGGCTGATTGCTTCGGTAGGGTCGCCGTGCCAGTCTGTCGGCCAGGCGGTTGACCGCGGTCCATCCGTCTGGCCCGTGCAGGCTGAGGATCAGGATCATCATCATGGCCGATGTCAGGCACCAGGCGCAGGTCGCCCCGATTACGAACGGCTCCAGGAACGTCAGGTAGATGGAAAACACGGTGCCGAACAAGGCCAGGCCGAGTAGCAGCGAGTTTGCAGTATCGGCCATCCCATCGTTGCGGCAGCAGCCAATCAACCACGTGCCCAGAATCAGGGTATAGCCGAATACCCCCAGCGCCCCGATGGGAATCAAGCCGAACAATTTCGCGTACTCGCTTTGCTGGACCGTGTTGCAGTCTCCCACCGCGCCGCACACGGCCTCATTCCCGCCGATTTCCACGTAGGCCAGATAGCCTGCCACAGCAAGCCCTAACACAGCGACCCAAGGCACGAGCCAGCCCGGAACGCGATAGGTTGCCCCGGCGCGGAACTCAACGCGCCCAAGCGTCCACACAACCGGGATCATGCCAGCGGTGACCCCGGCGGCCAACACGGTGGGCAGCGTGATGCTGCCGCCCTCGAATGCAAGCGTGCCCGCGATGAACGTCGTAAGTGTCGCCACGCCCAGGATGAAGATCCGTCCAGCGTGACCGGTGTTCCAATCCCGCTTCCCAACCTCGTCAAACAGGCGTGTGCCATGGCTAACCTGTCCGGCCAGCCCGATCATCAGAATGACCAACACGCCCAGGGCAAAGCTGTTGCCAAGACTGTCTTGCGCGAGGCGGTCCCGCCAGGTCGTCTTCTGATACGTTGTGCTGATGGGCGCCGATTCAGGGGGATCTTCCCCGGCATTGCTCGCCTGCTGTGTAGCCACCGTCGCCTCATAAGCCTCGCGCAAGCCGGGAATCGGCGGCAGGTCGATCCCGCCTGCGGCTAAACCCTCCTCGATGAGGCCGGGCATTTGCTCGGGGATATCTCGCCCGCCGATCAGGGCAGTCGTGCCGATGACCATGGTTGGCACGTAGCCACGGCGATCATCAGGAATGTCGGCTGCGTCAAACGCGGCACGAAACCAACCGCCGCCTTCTGGCTGCGAGACGTCCACATACAAGATCTCAAGCTGCTCACCAAATTCTTCCTCCAGCGGAGGCAGAACCTCGGTTATCACGTAGTGACAATGGCTGCACGATTGTGAGTAGAACAGCACCCCGTAGACCACAGGTTGCTGCGCGTGCGCGCCGTGTGGCAGAATGACAAGCAAGTACAGGCAGAGTAACAGTGCCAGCACGAACGACTTTCTCATACATCCTCCCCAAATGCGGTTCCTTCCCGACTCATGGTGACCAGCCGCACACCGGCCCGGTGAACCTGCCGGAAGTTGGCCCCTTGTTTGATGGCGGCCAGCACGCGGTTGATGTCCGTAACAACCGACCCGGATAGCAGATCGATACCATGTTCGAACAACAGAGGGCTGAGCGGCGTACTCGGTCCCAAGAGCAGGACGGTCGCTGCCGGACTGCACAGATGTAGCAGGTTTTCCAGGGTGTGATTGACCAGACTCATGCTCGTGATAGCGACGATGTCGGCTTGCGGCAGAATGTCCGGCGCGGCTTCGGCAGGCAGCTCGTCATCTTTGGGCTGAAGCTCCAGCACAAACAGCCGCTCGAGGCGGGATCGCAGGGCTGGGATGAACGGAAAACTGCCGACCAGCGCGATAGTTTTTCCCTGGCCCTGGGCAGCAATCACCTCTTCGGCGTTTACATCATGCCAGCGATCTGGTTGAGGCGGCAGAAGGGCATTGATCGCCGCCACACCGATGCTCGCCAGGGGTGGTTGTTCCGAATGGGCCAGCCGCGCCAGTTCCCGTGCTGAGAGCGCATGCAATTGTCCCGCTTGAGGAACATCGGGGTTCGCCGAATGGTTGTGCGGCCCGGTTACCGTTGACGCCAACCCACAGCGCATGTGATCGCCAATCTGGACGGTGACGGCCGTCCAGTGCAGCCCGATACACACATCGAGCACGTCACCGTCAGGAAGTGCCGCCAACAGATCATCAACTAACTGCATGTTACCTCGTTGACGTAGATGTGGGCCACGATGTTATGCCACATTTCACGCAGCGCCCGGCTGATTCGATCATCAGACACGTAAACCTTGCTCGTCGGTGCCGGCAGGATAAAGTCTCGCCTAGTGAAGCCGGTCTGTATGATCCGTCAGCGTGCCGCCAAGATAAGCCTTGACCGCTTCTTCGGCACTGGCAAGGTCGGTCACGAAGGGGCGGATGTTGGCCTGTTCCATGGCGAGGTACGCTCCCCGTCCCATCCCGCGCACGATGATCACGTCGCAGTCCTGGATCGCGTCGATCATGCGCGCGTGCTTGGCATCCGAGTGTGCGCCAAAGCCATGCCCGCGCGGATCGTCTTCCGATTCGTGCTCGTGATCCTGATGCGCGAATTGGCGGTGGCCCACCTTGTCGCGCAGTTCTTTCGTGGCGATTGTTCCGTCTTCGATGGTAAAAACGAGGTAGTAGGGTGCACGGCCAAAATGCTGACTGATGGTCTGGCCGTCTTCCGTGATGACTGCAATTTTCATGTTCGGTTTCTTTCCTTCCAGGTATTTGCTGACCTGAGTGCACTTAACCCGCCGCTGAGTCAGCGGAGGATTGGAACTCGAGAATGGTGCCCGTGCCGATGGAGACGAAGTCGTCGCCATATGCCTCTGCGAATGCCGTAATGGCCTGCTCGCCCGTGCAGTGACAGGGACCGACGCGTTCCACACCCAGGCGGCGGAACGCCTGGATAATGGATGCGATCTCGGCGCGGGTCTTGTCCTTCAGATGGAAACCTCCCAGGACAAGGTGAATCGGCTTGTCCGATGTCTCTTTGACGCGTTCGATGACGGCGACGATGCCGGGATGAGCGCAGCCGGTCACGATGACCATGCCCTGCTCGATCTCGATGGCGATGGCCTGTTCGGGTGTGCTCCCGTTCATCTCACCGGTGGTAAAGATCCCGTCCGTAACGATCTGGTCGGGCGCTGCTTCAATGACGGTGGCAGATCGAGCCAACTGCCGCTTGAATGCCTCCGGAAACGAAGGCAGCACGATCACCTCGGGCCGCGCGGGCGTGGCCAGCAGCGCATCCAGTCCGCCGGTGTGGTCGTGATGAATGTGCGAGAGCACAACGCTTTCGATGGCCAGCGGATCGATATTCAGCGCTGCCATGTTGGCCACAAGCGCCTCGCCATCGGCGCCGGTATCGAACAGGAGGGTGTGCCCCTGATACTCGATGAGGGCTGCGAACCCCCAACCGGCTGTCAACCCTGGTTCGTAGAGGCTGTTTTCATAGACAATCGTGATGGTCAGATCCGCTTGGGTTGACATCGGAGTCTCTCCCCTGACTGGCGCAGACAGACTGCCAGACATTATGGCGAACAACAGGACGGTCGCGGCCAATCTAACCATGGCGAACAACGGACCGCTCCAACTCATCGATCACCGACTGAATCTCACGGTAAGCCGGCTCGCTGTCAAGTGCCGAGCCGGTCAGCCACGCCATGGCGATAGCCGGATCGGTGTGAATGACGCCCAACGCCCGCAGACCGTGTTCGTCCAGCGCGCTCCGCAGGTAGTCTTCCATCTGCTGGCTCGCGACGCGGTTCAACACGAACAGGACACCCTGGATGGACGCGTCTCGGAAGATGGCGTTCGCCAGCTCGACCATCTCCGGTGACGCGAGGTGGTCGGTGGCGGGGAGTTCTCCAGCCTGGATTTGTGCGACCATGTGCTGCATGTCAGCCGCCATCTGGATCGCGGCGTTGGTAGGATCCACCACCACGATGGCCCAATCGAGGCTGGTAATCGCACCTCGTGCCGAGTCCTCGAACCCGGCTTTGAAGTCCACCAGCGTCACGGCTCTGTCGGATGGTCCCTCGATGGTGACGTCGCGGGCGATTTTGGCTACCGGGCCATCACAACCCGCGCCCGGTCCCTGGTCCCCGATCTTGCCCGCGATGAGATAGCGGATCCCGTTAGGGGTCCGCGCGTAATAGGTGTCCGGCAGCGTGTCCCAGCGGATCACAGCGTTGGGCAGCCGTGTCGGATCATCAACCGGGCAGCTCACCTGCCCGCCACGGAACACCACGCCGCCGAAGTAGTCCGTGAGCGGGGCAGGCGGGCGATCGATACCGAGCGCCTGGTGCAGCCCGACATTAGTCGAGTCAGCATCCAGGATCGTCACCTCATAACCGCGCGCGGCTAGCGTCCCCGCCAGCAAGGTCGTGACGGTGCTTTTCCCCGATCCACCCTTGCCAAACATCCCGATCTTCATTCCAGCCAGCCCATACACCTTTTCGATCATGCCGTGTCCCCTTTTGTCGAAATGCGCCTGTCTTATCCGTCTTTCGTTTTGTGTCTGCGCGGCTGCCTGGGATCGACAGCCGTGCTCTGAACCTCCGTTGGATAGTGGGAAGGAGCCGCACTCCAGAAATGCACGCCATAGCGCTCCACGACCTGCGCGCGTTCACTCTGTCGAAGGTCGGCCAGCACATCGTCTGACCTGCCCGGTGCCGCCTGTTCCAACGCTCGCTCTAGCTCTTCCTGGCGCATGGGGTGGCGCGTGATGATGCCTATCACCGCGTCAGCCAGGTTCGCAGCGCCGCTCAGATCAAACGTGCCCGCCGCGGGGTGCAGCACGTGCGTCACGTCGCCCAGGATTGCCAGCGCGCGCAGGATGCCTTCTGCGTCAGCAGGCCGAACCCAGGTCTCCGCCGGAGGACGGGTGGGCAGGCTGATATGGATCTCATCTGGCTCCACCCGGCGCAAGATACTGGCGATGTCCTGCAAAGCCCGTTCGGTGTCATTCAGGCCGCGCACGAGCATTACCTCGACCCATAATTTCCCGTCGTACTCCTGCCGGAACTGCATCATGCCGGTGACCAGTCGCCGGAAGGTGGCGGCGGGATGCGGGCGGTTGATGTGTTGGTACAGCTTCGATGTGCCCGCATCCAGGGTGGGCAGCACCGCATCGGCGGCGGCGAGATCGCGCCGCATCTCGGCATCGTAAAGCCACGACCCGTTGGTGATTACTGCGACGGGAATGTCGGTCGCGGCTTTGACCTGCGCGATCAGCCAACCGATGCCGGCGTGCAGCGTTGGCTCGCCGGACCCGACAAACGTCACCCAGTCTATCTCGCCTGGTTGGTGCGCCCGCAGCGCCTGTTGAACCTCTGCCAGGATGTCAGCCGAGGGACTATAGTCTGCCCGTTTGTGCACCACGGGCCGTGTGCGACCCAACTGGCAGTAGACGCAGTTCCAGTTGCAGGTTTTGAGCGGGATCGTGTCGATTCCCAGCGATTGTCCCAACCGGCGTGACGGCACCGGACCGAAGACGAATTTCATCGGCGCACTCTGTCCACTAAGCTCGGCACGGGGATCCGCTCGAGCGTGCCGTCTGCCCCTCGCCGGATCGTATACAGGTCCTCGGGGCGCTCGATATGGTCGATGAACAGCACGCCGTCCAGGTGATCGATCTCGTGGTGCACCAGCACGGCATCGAAGTCTTCAAAGATGCGTTCCAGCGGCTGGCCGGTTTCGTCGCGCGCTTTCACTTTCAGGTAGTGGGGCCGCCGCGTGGTGCCGTAGAGTCCTGGAAAGCTGAGACACCCATCGAAGTCCGCGCGTTCGTCGCGCGCTTCCACGATTTCAGGATTGATAAAGGCCGTGGGAATTACCGCTGTGGCATCATCCTCGTCGCGCAGCCCCAGCCGCACCACGACCACGCGCAGGTGCACGTTGATCTGTGGCGCGGCCAGCCCGGCACCATCCGGATAGCTCGTTAGCGTGTCTTTAAGGTCCTGGACCAGGTCACGCACGCGTTTCGTTACCTTGTTCACCGGCCTGCTTTTCCGGCGCAGGGCAGCTTCATTCGTCGCGTAGAGCAAAATTTTTCGAGCTGGCATGGGGCGTTACCCTTCGTCTCGTGGCCCGTGGCGACGGTCCTCCTCGATACTCTCCCGCTATGGCACATGAGAAAACTCGCATGTCGTGCATTTTCGCAGAAGCCGTCTCATCTTGTGCCGGGCGGTAGTTGTGAAGAAAATCGAGGACAGCATCTGAGACTATCTATCTGCGTCTATTTTACAACTATGATGTACAATCGTCAATTTTTATAGTATAATCAAGCGCGGTAGTGAGGAATGGTAGGCAGCATTATGGTTGAAAACATCGCTCCGAATGTGGGGCCACGCATCCGCGCTATGCGTGAGCAGCGTGGGCTGTCGCTGCGCGCGCTGGCCGAGCGCTGCGGCCTGTCGATCAACGCCATCAGTCTCATTGAGCGTGGCGAGAATTCGCCGACTGTTTCATCGCTGCATTTGTTGGCGACTGCCCTTGGGGTGAAGATCACGGACTTCTTCGAAGATTCGCACGAAAATGCCGTTGTTTATGTCCGTCACGACCAACGCCTCGCCACGCGAGGTCATGGATTGTTGATGGAAAGCCTGGGGATCGGCCTGCACCACCAGCAGTTAGAACCCTTCATGGTCACGGTCCAGCCGGGAGCCGGCGGCCCCGGCGAAACGATCGTGCATCCCGGGCAGGAATTCGTGTGTTGCCTTGAAGGGACTATCCTTTATCAAGTGGGCGAGCACACATACGATCTCGAGGCGGGCGACAGCCTGCTGTTCGACGCTACGCAGCCGCACTGTTTTCGGAATGCGGGAGAGTCACCGGCCAGGATTCTGATAGTTTTTCAGGCCGCAGAGGGGGGACATCTGGCCCGACAGCGCCACCTGGAAGGCCAGGTGTTGTAGGCCGGACGCCACATCATAATCGCGGGAGCGACGAGAGCGTCGGGCATCGCATTCTCATATTCCACCTGTGGTTGTTTGTGTTCTCAGACTCAGTCAGCGCCGGAACCATCCTGATGGCACCGCCACACCTGGACTACTCGCACAGCGGCTCGATGCGGTACTGTGCGCGTTCCTCGCAGGTGAACTCGCGGACGTACCGGTTGTCATGGATCCAGGCCAGCAGTTCGTCGACCGACCAATTCGCGATGCGCCACTGCAACACCGACATATCGAACGATGACGAAAAGGCATACTGCCCATCCGGGGAAAAGACCACCTCCCAGATTCCAGCCGTATGCCCCGTGAAGCGGCGCAGTTCATGGCCGGATGCAATGTCCCACAGGACGATGTTGCCATCCCGCCCTGCCGAGATAAGCTGCTGCCCGTCTGGGCTGATATCCAGATGAAGGACCCACCCATCATGGCCGCTAAACACCTGGATCAGCCTGTCCGTCATGACATCGCGCTGCTCCACGGTGCCCAGGTTCGTGGCCATGAAATACGTCCGATCGTCGCGGGCAAACTGGCAGTCCATCGCCGCGGAAGGTAAGGGCTCCATTTTTCGGCGCCAGATCGACTCGCCATACGACGCCGATTCGGGATCGATGTCCCACAGGCTGATCTCACCGATCGCATGGGCCGAGCCGACCAACCCCAGTTTGCCATCCCGGGTAATGTCCACACAGTTCAGGTCGTCGTGATAGTCGAAGCGAAGGATTTCCTCGCCGGTGGCAGCTTCCCACAGGACGATCTCGCCCAAATTCTCTTCATCCCAGTTCGGCTTGACGGTAAACGATCCGCCCAGAATGGTCCGGCCATCCGGCGCGAAAGCCTGGAACTTGGGCCAATATTCGAACCCATCGAACTGGCTGATTATCTCGCCGGACTCAATGTCCCAAACACCAATCGAGGTGCGCCGCGTGCCCCCCAGGAAATCGCTCGCACTGATGACCGCCCAGTTGCCGTCCGGGCTAACTGTGATGGCATTCGCTGCTAATCCCTGAGCGTCCAACTGGCGCACAAATTCATGGGTCTGGGTGTCCCATATCAGCGTATCCGTGCCGTATGTACCCATGATGAGCTTTCGCCCGTCCGGCGTAATCGCGATTCCTCCGCCGGGCACCACACCTTCCGCGGCGTAATTATGCACAATCGCCCGGTCAGACGTGTTGAGCAGGGCCATCGCCCCCGCGTCGCTGCCCGCGAGCAGATAGCTGCCATCGGGGCTGACTGCAAGCGAGTGATGTTCGGGGGCGACTGTCATCAGGAACATATCGACCTGGGACCATTGAGCGATATCCCACACACCAGTGGTCGATTTTTCGCAGACATACGCCAGGCTGCCATCCGGGCTGATCCCGATACATCCCAGTCCAAAGAGCGTCTTGTGAGTTCGCAGGATCGTGCCGGTTGGAACGTCCCATAACCGCGCGGTGAGATCGGCGCTGCGCGAGAGGATCGTCGTGCCATCCGGCGAGAAAACAATATCGTTCACCGCAGCAGTGTGACCCTCGAAGACCCGCACCTTCTCGCCTGTTGCAGCGTCCCACAAGATCATGGTCGCATCATCAGAGGCCGAGAGGATGAACTGCCCGTCCGGCGCGAAGATGACTTTGCTCACCGGCCCAGTGTGCCCGGCTAACGTGTGCAGACTGTTGCCCGTACTGGCATCCACCACCGCCAGCGCGGGGTCGCTCTGCAGGGCGAGCGCCAGCAGGGTTCCATCCGGACTGATCGCAAGACTGCGCACGGCAGCGGGGTAGGTGGCCAGTTCATTTTGCAGGGCGCCAAACGTGGCGGACTCCAGATCGGCATCCCAGGTCAGGAGTTTCCCATCGCCGCCGCCGGAGATCAGCGTGGATGTGCCGGGCACAAACGCCAGCGTGTGCACCCAGCCGTCATGCGCTTCGATTCGTTCGATTTCGGCGGCTTGGCCCGCGTCGCCGCTGATATTCCAGACGATGATCTCCCCACGTATGCACTCGTTCGCCGCGACCAGTTCGGCACAGCTTGCCGAGACAGCCGTTCGCCCGTCCGGGTCGAAGGCCATCGCCTGCACCTTGTGAGCATGCCCTGCCAGGTTCGCCCGCAGGCCGGTGCTGAGCGCGATGTCCCTCAAAGAGCGTATCGCGTCCTGCGGCGGGTCGTCGACGGCCAGTGCTTGCATCGCCAGCATCAGCGCCAGATCGGTCTGGCCCACGCCGCGAACATCTTCGGCCTCGTTCGCCAATACGAGGCTGTGATTGACCTCGGCCTCGCGTTCGGCTTGCTGGCGTGCATCCTGGGCGCGGCGTTCGCGGTCCAGCGCGAAGATCGCCAACCCGATCGCCACGGCCAGAAATAGGCCCAACCCGACCACCAGGTAGCGCAGCCGGTTGGCCGCGTGCCGCTGTTCCTCGACGAGCTGGCGCTGTGTTTCGAGTTCACGTTCCTGACGATCGCGCTCGGCGGTTACCTGGCGTTCGTTTTCGGCCACGCTTTGTTTCAGGTAATCTCGTTCATCCTGAGTCAATGCGAGCCGCGTTTCAGCTGCCCAGCCCTCGAACTGCTCCAGCTTTGCGCCGCTCAGCAGGTAACTGGACTCGCGGTTGGCGTGCTGCCACTCGGCGGCGGCGGCGGATAGCAGGCGCTGCTGCCGGATGTCGTGGCGACTCTCATCCAGCCAATCGCGCAGCCGCCGCCATTCACGCAGAATCGCCTCGTGTGCCATCTCGACGGTAGGCTTTCGAGTCGCCGGGTCGTGGTCCAGAGTCAGCAGCCGGTACGCCGCATACGTGTCGATGACCTCATCCATCACATTGTCAGTGGTGGCGATGTTGAGCAGTTCTGACCGGAGTACACGGCGCCGGGTTTCTGTGGCATCCTCATCGAGAGCAACCAGCCGCAAAAACATCTGCTGGATTGCGTCGCGGCCTGCGGCATCCTGTTCGCAGTACGCATCATCGGCCCGCTTGGCGAGCGTTCCCACCGCGCCGCCCGAGGCTTGATAGGCCGCCTGGGTCAGGGTTAGCTGCTCCCGCTGCTCAAACAGCTCGGTGAGCGCGTATTGCAGCAGCGGCAGCGCGCCCGGCTGGTAATGCACATCTGAGACAATATGCGTGACCAATCCCGCTTCGAAGGACACGCCGACACGCTGGGCGGGCTTGATGACGGCTGCTTCGAGTTCTTCAGCCGACAAGGGCAGGACGGTTTCCATGCGGCTGCGCATCAACTCACCAAACGCCGGGTAATGCAAGGGGCGATCGTAGAAATCGGCGCGCAGCGTCACAACCACGCGCACCCGGCTGCGCTGGTCGGTGACGGCGGCCTGGATCAGATCGAGGACATGAGCGCGTGCCGCCTCATCTTCGACCAGCGTGAACAACTCCTCAAACTGGTCGATCACAAGGACCAACTCGCTCCCGTCGTCTGGCAGAATCAAGCCGGCCACGCGCAGCAGCCCGTGTTGGTCGCGTTCGAGATGCTCGCGCAGGTTTGCGCCTGGATGTGCAGCCACGCGGGTCAGCGCGATTTCGAGTTCGTCCAGCGGGCGCGGGCCGGGCACGACCTCGACCACAAACCAGCGATCCGAGCCGGGCAGCTCGCCGCGCCACAACGCGGGAATCAACCCGGCCTTGACCACACTCGACTTGCCGCTGCCGCTGGGGCCGACGACTGCCAGGAAGCGCGACATCCCGTTTTTCTCGGCCAATCGCGCGATCAGCTTGCTCACCAGTTTCTCGCGTCCAAAGAAATCGCGCGCATCAGCGGGCTGAAATGCGCGCAGCCCTTTATAGGGATTTTCCGGTTCCGGACGGAGGACATACGGGGTTTCGGTGTCAAGCGGTTCGCCCGCCTCGGACGGGACGATCAGGTTGAGTTCACGAGCGCGCACGATAGCTTGCACGCGGCTGCGCACCCGCAGTTTGCCGTAGAGCTGCGAGAGATACCATTTTACTGTGCCCGGCGTAATCACCAGTTGATCGGCGATTTCCTGATTGGAGCAGCCACTGATGAGTAGTTGAAGCACTTCCTGCTCGCGGAGGGTGAGCTGTTCGACCAGGCTTTCACTGGCCCGGATCACCGTGAGCGCGGTTTCGTGGCGAAAAGCCGCCGCGATCTCCAGCACGTCAGCGTAGCGGTTGGCTGGATTCTTGGCCGTCGCCTTTTGAATGATCGTGTTCACACCGCCGGTCACCTCATCGGTCAGGGTAGTGATGAGCGGCAGCGGATCGTTCAGGTGGTGGTACAGGCGCTCGACTGGAGTCTTGGCGGGGAAGGGATAGCGACCTGTCAGAACCTCGTAGAGCACCACGCCCAGGCTGTAGATATCGGTCTGGGGCGAGGCGGGTTCGCCGCGGGCTTGTTCTGGCGAGAGATAATCGGGTGAGCCGAGGATCCCGTCAGTTCCTGTCTGCTCGGATGTCGCGTCCAGAATGACATTCGCAATGCCAAAGTCGGAGAGATAAGCATTTCCATCTTCGTCTAGCAGGATGTTGGCCGGTTTCAGATCGCGGTGAATGATGTCGTTGCGGTGCGCCAGTGCCAGCGCGGATGTGATCTGGTCGATCAGCAGGGCGGCGCGTTCGAGGTCGAAGGGGTCTTGCTGGAGTGCTTCACGCAGATTTCCGCCCCGCAGCCAACGCATGACCAGATACGCCCCGTCCGGGTCGCGCCAGTAGTCATAGAGCGGGACGATATGCGGATGCTCTAGCTGCGCGATCAACTGCGCCTCGGCTTCGAACCGGCGAATGAAATCCGGGTGATTGGCATAGTGCGGCAGGATGATTTTGATCGCGACTTCGCGACCTATTGTGGATTGGTAGGCGCGGTGAACCACCCCGAATCCACCGCTGCCAATTCGCTCACGAAGTTCATAGCCCTTGATGACCTGTACTGCTTCCATCGTGCCGCACTCCGTGAATTGATTGGGTTGTTAGTCGCATTATAGCCTGATTCAGAGCGTGCACGCTGAAGACCTAACTTTTTCCTACCCCGTTTCCCTCACTTTTCCCTGCCTCATCCGGTTCGATAATGCCCATACAATGAAATCAGACGCGTGGGTCTGCAAAAGACCAACAGTGTGAGGAGGAAGTAGCAATGGTCAACACACGCACGAGGCAAGTTCTGTATCTCGTTGTGATCGCTGTTTTCTGTCTGGCGCTGGTTCCATCGGCAGTGGCCCAGGAAGGCGATCCCGCCCGCACCGGCTTCCGGCCCGATGCGCCGCCCTACGGCGTGCGCGGCCCGCACCCGGTAGGCTTCATGACGTTCTCGGATGGACATGCGGAGCACCCGCTGGAAGGCGCCATCTGGTATCCGGCGGCCAATCCCGACGGGGCCGAGGAAGCCATCACCTATGACCTGGGCATCGGCGATCTCCTGCCTGTGCTGAACGACATGCCCGGTCGCGCGATCCTCGACGGCACGCCTGATGTGGAGAATGGCCCGTATCCGTTGGTGGTCTACTCGCACGGGGCGAATGGGCAGCTCTATTTCACCGCGTACCTGAGGGAGCACCTGGCATCACATGGATTTGTGGTGATGGCGATGCAGCATAGCGACTCGTTTCGCGGCAGTCTCCTGGCCAGCACAGAGGAGGAACAGGTCGCTGTTGCGCAAAGGATGATTGACAGCCTGGTGCAGCGCCCGCGCGACATCACGCAGGCGCTGGATTATGCCGAGGTGCTCACCGGGCCTGAGGGCGCTCTAGCGGGTTTGATCGATGTGGACCGAGTGGCGGCGGTCGGCCTGTCCTATGGTGGGGCGACAAGCCTGCTCGCCGCAGGCGCGCGCCTCGATTTCAGCGGCTTGCCCGAGCTGTGTGCATCGGGCGTCTTCGCCAGTATGCTCTCTTCCGCGATGTGCCAGCTTCACGGTGCGGACCTGCCGGCCCTGGAAACACACCTGATGGAACTGGCCGGAGTCGATGGCGCGCCGGGCGAACTCTGGCCTTCACTGGGCGATGCACGGATCGACACTGTCGTCGCCATGATGCCGGGCGGCGGATCGGTGGTTGTCAGCGAAGAAGGCTATGCCAATATCGAACTGCCGGTGCTGTTCTTGAAGGCCGGCAACGACGACATGGCGATACCGGAGTATAACGTCAATCCAGCCTGGGAGTATACTGGCAGCGCCTCGAAGACCCGGGTCACGCTGGAGAATGCGGCCCATATGGTCGCGGGCCAATGCTCTCCGACAGTCGCCGCTACGCCGGGGTTTTTCCTGGCATGCTTCGATGATGTGTGGGAGCCAAACCGCGCCCATGATCTGGTCGATCACTTTGTGGCTGCATTCCTACTGGCCGAGCTGTACGGCGATGCCGATGCAGCCGCGGCGCTCGCGCCGGAGGCCGTGCAGATCCCTGGCATCACATATGAGACGACTGGCTTCTAGTTCCCGCACGCGGGGCGGGCGCTCGCTGCAGACGACCACCCGCCCCTGATCGATCGTCCGTCCGAATCGAACAGACAAAAGGAGCGTACCGCATGAATCCCCGTCTTTGCAAAGCGTTGATGTCGGTCGTCATGGTCGCCGTTCTGGCGCTGCCCGCGCTGGCAGTTGTCCCGTCCGCTGGCGCACAGGCTGACATGCCAGTAGTGATAATAACTTGGGCTCCGGAAGAAACCTATGAAGCCCCTAACGGCAGTACCATTTTGTTGGTAACGGGCTGGTTTGTCTGTCGCGCACCAGGATTGTATACAAGCTACGAAAACGCGTTTGCCGTAGAACTTGTGGTTGATGGCCAGGTCCTGCTGGATGGATCGGTTAAGGCAACCAAGCCATACTGGCGCCCCAGACTAGACACCGGCTTCACCTACGACTTCTGCAACAACCATCCCGGCGATGAGTACGGGAACTATTGGGTATATGACTTGAGTTGGCTCGGAGTCGGTGAACACACTGTAGAATGGACCACCGTCCAGACCCATCCCGTCACTGATATGTTAGATGGGGACGGGGATGGCAAGCCGGATAGGTATCCCGCTGGGATTATCGACGACGCGAGCGCGACGATTGTCGTAACAGCGGAGTAGCTCTAGCGTTACAGACGGAGCTCTGGGGTGGGGCTTTTCCTCCGCGTGAGTGATGTCTGCCAGCGCGGGGGCATGCCGGAGGGTCTGCGGGCTCTCCGGCATGTCTTGCACCAGCAGGGGCCAGTTTTCGGGCCGGACCAATTCGATACGCTGTTCAACAGGCCTATCACAAAGAAGATGACGGTGTTGAACGCGAACAACCGCGTCCGGGCTTTGAAGTTGTTAGTTTTGACACCGTCGTAGAGCAGGTAAATTCCAGCGCAGTATTTGCTGAACGGGCTGGGAGACACTCCCATCTCGCTGCTGCAAGACGGGGCCCGATACGTTTCACCTTGATCCATAAGCCAAACAATTCCACTAAAGTCAACAATCTGGCGTGTCGAACACCTCCAGAAGTTGATAGGTCGTGCTGCGTTGAGCCGGAACTCGGTGGATATCACGGATCAACCGGCGAAATTCCTCCGGCGACATGTGTTCACCAAACGACGCCCCAGCCGCGCGCGAGATAGTTTCGCTCATGAGGGTCCCTCCGAAGTCGTTTGCTCCCGCATTCAGACAGAGTTGGGCAAACTTAGGACCGAGTTTGGGCCACGACACCTGGATATTGGGTATGAAACGATGCAACATGATGCGGGCTACGGCGTGCATTTTCAAGTCCTCCAGGCTGGTGGGACCAGGACGTGCTTCTCCATCATGATAGAGGGGCGTGTTGTGATGCACAAAACCCAGGGGCACGAACTCGGTGAAACCACCCGTGCTGCGCTGGATGTCACGGATCAAGCCCAGATGCCCGGCCCAATGGCGTGGCGCATCGATGTGACCGTACATGATCGTCGCCGTCGAAGGGATGCCTAGTTGGTGCGCCGTGGTGATGATATCGACCCACTGTGCTGTACTCAGCTTGTTTTTGGTCAGCCGCTGCCGGATCTCTGTGTCGAGAATCTCGGCGGCGGTGCCCGGCATCGATCCCAGCCCTGCGTCTTTGAGCATGATGAGGAAGTCCGCCGTGCTCATGCCGGTCCGCCGCGATCCATACTGGATCTCGAAAGGGGAAAAGGCATGAACGTGGATATCTCGCACGCGCGCCTTGATCGATTGCAGGAGATCGCGATAGTGGTAGCCATCCATGCGGGGATGCAAGCCCCCTTGCAAACACACCTCGGTTGCACCGGCGTGCCAGGCGTCTTCTGCCAGATCGGCAACCTCTTCCAGTGACATCCACTGCGCATCGGGATCATCCAACCGCCGAGCAAACGCACAGAAACGGCACCCGGTATAACACACGTTGGTGAAGTTGATGTTCCGCACGGTGACATACGTGACGATCTCTCCCACTGCACGGCGCCTGAGTTCATCGGCCACCAGTATCAACACATGAAGCTCGGTTCCTGAGGCAGAAAACAGCACTTCCGCCTCATCGACGGAGATTTCATAATCGCCCAGCGCACGCTCAAGGATACGTGAGATGTCGGGGCGAATCTGGGTAACCAGCGTGGACAAGGTCGATATAGTCAAGGGTATCATAGCTCCCGTTTTACCAGACCGGACGAGTCAATCTGCGCGGCGACATCTGCCCGAAATGCTTGTGGTATCCAGCGATCAGGTTCCCGCGCGTATTCGGGATGAAGCGCCAGCCGCTCGCGTAATGTGCAGTTTCGCCGGCAAGTTACCTCCCGCAGCTCGTCGAGCTTGGGCCACGCGGCTTCCGGGTTGATGTAATCACGCGTCACCGGCGAGACACCGCCCCAGTCGTTGATCCCGGCGTCGAGGTACGTGCCATAGTCGTTGGGCGTCAGGTTGGGCGGGGCCTGAAGATTCATCGCACCTCCGAAGATCAACCGGGCGACCGCTAATGTCCAGCGCATCTCGTCGATGCCCGGTTCGGGGGCATCCGCCATGCGGGTGTTGGGCTTGGCGCGGAAATTCTGCACGATAATCTCGTGAATGTGTCCGTGCTCGTTGTGAATATCCCGAATTGCCAGCAGTGCGTCGATTCGTTCAGCACGCGTTTCGCCAATGCCGATCAAGATGCCGGTTGTGAAGGGGATTTGGAGGTCCCCCGCTGCGCGCAGCGTCGCCAAGCGGCGCTCCGGAACCTTGTCCGGACAGCCAAAATGCGGCTGCCCCCGACCTGCTAACCGGTGACTCGCCGTTTCCAGCATCATACCCATACTGATCGTTACTTCACGTAGGGCAATCAGTTCCTTTCTATCTAGCGTACCCGGATTGGCATGGGGCAGCAGTCCGGTTTGTGTGTAAACCAACTCACACATCGCTCGCAAATAGTCCAGCATGGTCGAATATCCCAGGTAACGCAGGTGTTCGCGTGCCAGGGCATGACGCTGTTCAGGGCGCTCGCCCAGGCTGAAGAGCGCTTCCCGGCACCCCGCTTTGTGTCCGACTTCAGCGATAGCCAGCACTTCATCCGGAGTGAGCGTGTGCGCAGCGGGATCACCTGGGGCCTTGACATACCCACAGTACGCGCATGTGTTCCGGCAGAGCGTCGTTAGCGGGATGAAGACATTGCGCGAGTAGGTAATCGTGGCTCCCTTGTGTTGCTCGCGTAAAGTCGTGGCCGTTGTGCACAGCGCTGCAAGCTCATCTGAATTGACGGTGATTAAAGCATAGGCATCCGATTGGGATAGAGGAATTCCACTTAATACACGCTCCAATGACATGCGTATGTGTTGCTGTATTGAGAGATGGGTCATATTACGGGTGTAATCCAGTCATTCGGTGCATGAATCAGTACGAGTCTTCCAGGGCGCATGGTCGCTATCTACGATACCGCGTATCAAGAAGTCCGGGCCCAATTGTGAAATGCTCGTTTCGTTTAGGGAACAGGCTTCGGGCAATATGCGTGCGCCTTGCCCGGCAATGGGTCCGGGCGCCTGGACGCCACCAATGATGAGCGGCGCGATGAAGGCCCACACTTCGTCGATCTGACCGGCCTCGAAAAACGATCCCAGGACCTGCCCCCCGCCTTCGACAATCAAGCTGGAAAGTTCCCGTTTCCCCAACTCGTCCAGCAAACACGTGATGTCGACCCACCCCTTGTCCATAGCGGGCAAAACCAGCGCCTCCACGCCCTGTTGGCGCAGGGCATCGAGCCGCTCGGGCGTCGCCCTGGATGTCGTCGCAACCAGCGTTGTGCCGGGCAGAGTCGACTCGAACAGGCGGAGGTTCAACGGCACGCGGCCTTTGCTGTCCAGTACGATGCGAACCGGGTGGCTGACGGCGTGTTGCGGCAGCCGGGTTGTCAGTTGGGGATCATCGTAGATAGCCGTGTTCGCCCCGACCAGGATCGCATCGCAGGCGTGACGCAACCGGTGACTCTCCACACGCGCCGCCTCGCCGGTGATCCACTGGCTGTGGCCGGCGTGAGTAGCGATTTTCCCATCGAGACTGGCGGCGAACTTGGCGATAACGTAGGGCCGTTTGGTAGTCATAAAATGGAAAAAGAAACGGTTCAGATGCCGTGCCTCTTCCGTGCAAGGACCACAATGAACGCTCAACCCCGCCGCCGCCAGCCGCTGGTGCCCCTGGCCCGCCACCTTCGGGTTAGGATCGTTGACCGCGTAGAATACCTCGCTGATACCGGCGGCAATGATCGCCTCCGTACAGGGTGGTGTGCGTCCGTAATGATTGCACGGTTCGAGTGTCACGTACAGCGTGGCGTGCCGTGCGGCTGACCCTGCCGCGCGTAACGCTTCCACTTCGGCATGAGGACCACCCGCCCGGTGATGGTATCCTTCTCCGACAATCTGCCCGTTGTTGACAATCACCGCGCCAACCACAGGGTTGGGACTTGTCCATCCCTCGCCTTGACGGGCAAGCTCCAAAGCGCGTCTCATGTATAGTGTATGTTGTTCGTCCAAAATAAGTTCCGTGAGTACTGCGAAGGTGAACTATCTGAAAAACTGCCTAACTATACTCGGTGAATCTCGATTTCGAAAAGTGAACGTTTTGATTCCGCCAGAAAATTATCGGGGTATCACGGAAAATCGATAGCTTCTGAATCGGCAGGCGATACGTCCGCAGTTGACGACCAACGATCGCGGCTTGCTGTTGCGGCTGGCGAGTCTGGTGCAGGAGCGAAAGAACACCTTACTGATCGTGACGCCGGAGACGTTGCGTCGTTGGCATCGGCAAGGGCTCAAGCTCTTCTGGCGTTAGAAAACGAAGGAAAAAGCTCGCAAGTTATAGCTATCCGGCGAGGCGATTGCGTAAATCAAACAGATGGCGATGGAGAGCCGGCGATGGGGATCCAAACGTACACGGGGAGAATGGTTGAAAGTGGGTATTCGGGTGAATCGGGGGACCATCCAACACTACATGCGGCAAATACAACACCAACCCCGCTGTAGCATCGCGACCATAGTTGGACGACCTTCCTGGCTTATCACGCCGCCGAGTTTTGGGCGTGCGATTTCGTGCAGACCTACGATCTGTTCTTCCGCATGATCGTTGTCTTCGTCATCATCGAGTTGGGTTCGCGGCGGGGCCGATCCCACACCACATTCTGGTAGTGGTGAACAATTGACTGATAGCGGCTGCTCAACTGCCCCCCATCCCCTGGCCCCTTCCCCCACGCCAAGCGGAGGGAAGGGGAAAAAAACCTCCTTCCCACCTTGTGGGGGAAGGATTGAGGATGGGGGGGCAAAACAGGCATCAGTCAAAACCTCGCCACTATCCACATTCTTGATAAAACAGGAGTATACGCTTATGATGGATTTGTGCATAACGTAACAAATGACTGGTGTCCCGATTCAAGGGGCGAGTGGGACGGTGCTGTTCAAGTGTTTTGAGGAGGAAACCTCATGCTTGAAAGGCCGCGTGGGATCACGACAAGCTTCGTCCTGGTGCTGGTGATAGGGATTGCGACAGTCGCCGGCCTCGGCCACCTTGCCGCAGACGCGCAGGGCGGAGGCACCATCGGATATGGCTCAAAAGTCCTCGGGCGCGTATCTCCTGAGATCCCGGAAGTAATCTAAAGCTTCACTGGGACTGCTGGTGACCTGGTCCAGGTCCACGCTAAGAACTGGGTCGGGACGCTGGATCCCCAGATCACCCTCCTGGCCCCAGACGGGCAGACGATCGCCACCAGCGCGCGCAATCCCCTGGCTGTAGAAAGCCGCGACGCATTTCTGTCGCTCTGGCTGCCGCAGACCGGCGTCTATATGCTGGTGATCGCCGGAGAAAATGGGACATCGGGCCAGTTCCTGCTCACGCTGGAGGGGCGCGGCCAGGTGCTCACCATTCCTCTGCTCCTCGGTCAGGGCCTTGACGTCGCCATCCCGCAAAACCCACAGCCGCAGTATTTCGCCTTCGACGCTGCGGATTGCCCCACCGTCCTCACTGTCGCGAATCTCAGCGAGGGAGACCCGGTCACCTTCCCCTTTGCGGTTCAGGTCCGCAACCCACAAGGCGGCCTGATTGCGGTCCTCTATGGCGGCGATGCCGTGGAGGATCGCTTGGTCGTGCCTGCGCAAAGCGGCCGCTATGAAGTCGAGGTCCGCTCCAAAGATCCGCAGGCAGCAGGCACGATACACCTGCTCGTGAACTGCTCCGGCCTGGGGCCCGGCTGTGTTGCCGGCGGCGCTCCTGGCGCGGCGGATTTAGTGGCAGGCACGCCACCAGAGTGCCCACCGTGCTTTGATGACAGCTTTGGCGGCGAACGGTGCGCGGAATTCGAGATGACCGCGACGCACGAAGGGGATGGGGCCGTTTTTTTCACCTGGCCCGCCGTGGAGGACGCTGACTGGTACATTTTCCACATCGTCGATGCCACAGGCGCGCTGCTCGTCGACTCGCCGGTGATACTCGAAGGCAGCACCACTCATACCTACCTTTTCAACCCTGCCGATATAGGCCGGGGTCTGTTCACCGCCATCCTCCGGGCGGGGAGCGGTACCGAAGTCGCTACCATCCTCTGCATTGACACGACTCCCATCTCTTTTGAGGGCGAGATTACCGACATGTGCAGTGGCATCGACGTCGGGGCTGATATCGTGCCCGGCGTCGATCGGCGCGTCGTGGTGAGCTGGACGGAAGCCCCTGGCGCAGCGGCCTACCTGATCCATGTGTACGCCTATGGCGACGATGGCGGCCTGATCGGGATTCGCGTGCTGATGGTGCCCGGTGACGCCAGGACTTACCATCTCGAGGGGATCTTCCCGGCTGAATACTCGAACTTCCATTTGCGCGTGGGTGCCTATGCGGAAGCCAGCGGTGGTGGGGCTTTCGGCGACATGCCGCAAGGTTACCTGTGCGATGGAGAGATCGATGTCGAGTTCCCCAAAGCTGGCCCGGTGGAATGGGGACCGGGCGTTTAGCTCTGGGCGTTGGAGGGGGTCGCGATGAAACACCTACCCGGAACATGGTTACGATGGGGGCTGCTGGTGGCGCTGGTCATCACAACCGGGCTGCTCCAAAGTTCGCTGACTGCCATCCAGGCTCAGGGCGGCGGCACACTCATCTATGGCTCGAAGGTATTCGGCACCATTTCGGAAGATCTGCCGCGCATCACCTATAGCTTCACCGGGGCGCCGGGCGACGTCGTTAACGTCATTGTGGAGAGATGGACGGGCAATCTCAACCTGCGCGCCGAGCTGGTTGCGCCGAATGGTCTGGTGCTCGACAGCCGTGTTCAAAACACGCTCGACGATAGTCCACTGGATGCGACCGTGTCGGCTGTACTGCCCGATGAGGGAATCTATCTGCTGTGGATCACGGGCGAGAACGGGACGACCGGCGAATTCGCGCTCACCCTGCTGGGACGCGCCGCAGTCACCAGCGCGCCGCTGACCTTCGGGCAGGCGGTGAACGTGATCGTCCCGCTGGACGCCCCGCCGCAGTTCTACTCGTTCGAGGCGGAGGATTGCCCGACCACGCTGCTTGTCAGTGAGCCGAGCGAAGGCCAGCCGTTCGCCTTCCCGTTCGTGGTCAAGGTTCACGACCAGCGCGGCCAGCCTGTCGCGCTGTTACGCGGCGGTGAGCAGATCGAAGATTGGGTGACGGTCGCGCCGCGCAGCGGACGCTACGAGGTCGAGATCACCGCCGCCGATCCAGCGCTGACCGGGTCGATCCGTCTGCTGGTGACCTGCTCCGGAGACGCACCGGGCTGCGCGGAGGGCCAGGCGGGCATTCCCGGCGTGGTCACCACCGCCCCGGTCGAGTGCGAGCCTTGTCCCGGCCCCAGCGAGTTGATCGAAGGCGGCGGCTGCCCCGATCTCCGCTTCGCGCTGGAGCAGGCGCCGGACGATCCGTTCCGGATCACGGCGAGGTGGGAGGGGGTCCCCGGCGCAACGGGCTACGTGGTTTACGTGTATGGCCGGTACCCCGACGGCGGCGAGGTTTACCTGACCCACGCCGAGTGGGTAGCTGGCGACCCCACGGCGTTCACCTGGCCGCTGCCGGACACCTTTATCGGCTTTCGATTTGCGCTGCGTGTGACCATTGATGATGCCCTGGTCTGCATTGATGAGGCGAGTCTGGCATTCGAGGCGCCGCCACCACAGCAGGGGCAGTTCCCTTGCCTGATCCGTACCGATCGCGCGGACGTGCAGGTACGCGTCGGGCCGGGCATGGGGCGCGGTGTATTCGCATTCTTGGCGGCTGGCGTGGAGTATCCGGTCATTGGGCAGGTGTTGGACGAAGCGGGCAACCTGTGGTGGCAGATCGATAAGACGTTGATCCCCGGCCACGAAGCGGTTGTCAGCCTGTGGGTGTTGGCGACGGACGTCACGGCTATCGGGGACTGCGATCAGGTACCGCCGGGCGACGCACCGCCGATCATCCCCTGGGAGCCTGAAGAGCCGCCGCCGGGTCAATGGCTCCCGTGTGGCTCGTGCGACACATGCGGGCATCCTGCGGCTGAGTGCGTCACGTCCCCCGAAGGGGAATGCCTGTGGGACCCGGCGACCTGTGTCCTACCGCCCCCTGATGTGCCACCGGATGATGACGAGCCGCCAGGCGCAGAATGTTACATTATTACGGTGACGGTCGTGAATGAATGTCAATATTCGGCGGCCTCGGCCATGATCGATGTGGCGCCCAACTGCGACGGCGGCTACGCACCGGGCACCACAATCAGCGCTCATGCCGTTGCGGTCGATCCTAAGTGCAACGTCAGCCACTGGTCCGGCTGCGGCGTGTCAGGCGACGGCAACTCGGTATCGTTCACTGCGACCCGAAGCTGTACGCTCACGGCCCACATGCATTATGGAAACTAAGTGGATGCCAGCGTGTAGAGCTGGACGGCTTAGGTTCTGCTTGTGAAAGGATTGTACTCGTGACCAGGGTGATAGCCGCGCCCGTATTATCCGAAAACTAACCTTGATTGCTGGTTGAAGGCGTTCAAGCCGCCCTCGTTAAAATGGAAGTCGCCAAACAGCCATTTGACGAGGAAACGACATGAACGCCACCTTCATTGTAACAAGTTATGTGGTCATTGATGACCTGTTGCACATCATCAACCGCACCGATGATCGTCGGGCCACCATCAGCAGCGCGGAGAGTCTCACCGTGCGGTAGGGGCAGCCAAGTACTTTCACAATCATCACGAGCGAGCGCTGTGCATGTTGCAGCAAACCGGGTATCTGCCCCACCTGAGCGTATCGCGCTTCAATCGTCGCCTGCACGCCTTGCAGGAAGTGCTGCTGAGCATCGTGAGTATACTGGGCGAGATGCTGGCCAGCGGTCATGTGTTTGTGATTGACACGATGCCGGTATGGCCCGGGGGAGCAATCAAGAAATCAAATTGTAGGTACATTCTGGCTCGCCGTTAGCCAATAACGTGTAGGACCTGCTCAAACGCCGTTCTACCACCAGCTCTGAGAGCAAATCGTTCAGGGCAATATGTTCTGGCAGCGGTATGTGATCGACAAGATATTGAGTGCCAACCGGAAGCCCACTTCGTTTAATGAGTTTAACGATCTGCCGCTTTAGTTTTTCTTGTTCTGTTTTCATCATGGCTTTCTCTATAGATAGCTTTCAAACTGAGATAGATGTTCAATGACGAACTTGGACGCCCAATACGAGGCTCCAACTTGTGAGAATAACTTTACCGTTGCGCCCTGGTGATGTAGCGAACTACACCATTCAAGCGCAGCACCACTTAATAACGCGCACATTTCGCTAGCATCGTGCCAGGGACACGGGCAGGGTTCAAGATACGTGCTGGCTTGTTGGAGAGCGATCCGGTAGCCCGCATAGTTCGAAAAGCGGGTATAGGCTGCGGCGCTAACTGCGGCATTGCAGCGATCGACCGCCTTGAAAAACGTCCGGTTCCGCTCTGTAATGAACTGTGTGTTGGACATGGTGCCTACCCCTCTATTGTATTCTAACAGACGCGACGAGGTCCGGCGCAGCGCATCCGATATTTTCATCTCGAAAGTTAGCGAAGAGAGATAGTACGGAACAAGGAAAATATGATCGCAAGAATTGAAAATTAGAGAAGTGTGACAAACTTTATTATAACACATAAATTGGACAGTTTAGAAAAGCTGGGGTATAATCATCCCTGTAGTGGAAAAGGTTGTTCGCAGGATAGGACGTCAATCCCCAGCGCAACGGCAATCAACGCGCTGGGTTTTTTCTCCCCCAAGCAACTCCGTTCCCACGACACCAAACCAATCTTAGTGGGAAAGGAATCTCCCCAATGTCTGAAGAACGTGTAACAGGTACCGTGAAGTGGTTCAATGCTCAGAAGGGCTTCGGGTTCATTGAGCGTGAAGGTGCTCCGGATGTGTTCGTGCATCATAGCGAGATCCAGGGCGATGGTTATCGTGAACTTGCCGAGGGTGAGCATGTCACTTTCGTCGTCACTCAAGGCCAGAAAGGCCCGCAGGCCAGCCAGGTAGCGCGCGCAAACTAATTCGCGCCTGGCGCGCCAAGCAAGTTAGCTCAACGCCTTGTGTCAAGCTGATACAGGGCGTTTTTGGTGGCGTTTGCCATGTTGGTCGGGGAGAAGCGTGTGAAAGACGCCACTTCGCGACGCTTCCAGCGGAAATCGGGGTGAGTATGGCTGTTTTTCTCCCCAACAACCCTGTTCCGTCAATATCAAACCATACTAATGGAAACGGAATCTCTCCTAATGTCTGAAGAACGTATAACAGGTATCGTGAAATGGGTCAGCTCTGAGAAGGGTTTTGGATTCATCAAAACCCACAGCGTCACCTACATGTTTTTACCCGATAGTGCAATCCAAGCCCGGGTCTACCGCGACCTGTTCGAAGGGGACCGGGTCACATTCGTAGTCATTCAAGATCAAAAGGGCCCGCAGGCCAGCCAAGTCGCACGCACGAACTAATTCGCACACGGCGCAAACAAGCCAGCCCACCGCCATGTGTCGGTGATACCGCGTCTGATCCGGGACATCGCCATTTGGGATTGGGAAGGTACTTCCGCGCAGGGTCCGCCTAGCGGTGATCAAGCGAGTCGTAAATTAAAGGAAACAACGAAATGAGTAAGGAATCAGACGGGCCTGGCTCACAAGATGGTACAATATCTGTTGGTCATGTCGTCACTGTTCGTATTGATGGCGGTGAAACAAAAACCTATGTGTTGGTCAATGAGCGCGGCGGCCAAGAACTATCAGCTAAAACCACGCTGAGCAGTCAAACGCCTGTAGGCAACGCGCTGATCGGACGACGTGTCGGCGAAGTCGTCTCTGTTGGTATCGGTAAAAAACATATCCTAATCGAGGTTGTGAACTGCGTTGTACTGGCCTAATTCCAGCTTATAGACACCACAATGAGCATCTCGATTTTGATCTGGATTATAAGGAGGGGCTGCTGTGTCGCTGGCAATTGTCGGTAGCTCGGGCGGACTCAAGGGCGTTTTTGTACAGGGAGTACTCAATGCGTTTGAAGCAGAGGGCTTTTTCGCCGATGCTTATGCTGGCTCATCGGCTTCTGCCCTGCCTGCCCTGAGTGCGGCGGGAAAGCTGTGTAATTTGGTCGGCTTGCGCTATTGGCAGCGTGTGGTTGAGCGGTTGCGCCAAAAGGGGAGTGATCTCAGTGAGGTCATGTGGACCGTCACGCAAGAATGGCGCACGTCGCCGGAGCTTTCCCGGCATTCCTTATTTCAACCTGGGGCCCCGCGTCTATTCATTCCCGTGAATTTCGTCAAGAACGCTCAGGCCGCTGTGCAGACTCAGGGTAAACAGGCGCGGAGGCTGGGACGCACCCTCCTGCTAGCTATTGCCCGCAGGGATCGTCAGTGGATAGAGGACAACCTCCAGTTGCATCTTTTTGATTCCCAGGCCCCTCCGGAACACGCACATCGACTGACGCCGGATAATGTATTCGATGTGGCCTTTGCTTCCACGCGCATGATTCACTGGAAAATCCCCGCATGGGTGGAAGGCAAGCCTTATGTAGACGCGTCCTATACGTGTGCTTGTCCGGTAGTTGAACTGCTCGTGTACGGTTATCAAAAAATCATTGTGGTTGCAACAGAGATCGGGGCGCTTTATCGCAGCATTGTTGCCGATCAGGTCATCCCCGAAATCATCGACAACGTGCCGATTTATGTGGTGCGTCCCGGGACCGATCTGAAAGACATCGGCGTCGATTACACGGAGTGTACCGACGAGGGATTGCTGGCTGTTTTCAGGCATGGCGAAGAAAGGGGGCGCGAATTCCTGGCGCAGTGGAAGCATATATTTTCCGCGAATGAATAGGTCTGTTTCAGTTGTTTAGGACTCTTTCGGCGTTAGTTGTGCCAATTCATTATAGGCATCCAACGCTTGCTCTTGCTGGTCGCTCAGTTCATAAACCTGCCCCAACTGCGTGTACGAATCGCGTATCAGCGGCTCGAACGCTGCGCTGGCCAACTTTTCCTCCTGTCCCAGTTGACGCGCCTTCTCGAAATGAACGATAGCCGCGCTCACGGCGGTGCGCACCGCGTGTGAGTCGCTGGTTGCGCGCGCGAGCATCTTGCGCTTTTCGCTCACGGTCGAGTGTTGTCAGGGACAGGATCGTCATGATGAACGCGATGGTCAGGGCTAGGGCTGCCGCCAGCGTCACCCTTTTCTGAGCCGCCTGAATCCAGAAGTGCTACACACTCATCAACTGACATCGCCATCCCTTTCGATACTGCAGTTTGAAACGCCTCTGACGAGAGGCGCGACTGCAGAGCAGCTAGTGTTTCGTGGTACTCGGATTGAAAGGCCAAGCGCAGACTAAGCTCGGTTGCATGGCGTTTCACTGCCGCGAGAATGAGGACAGCCTTTTCTGGTTCTCCGGTATGGGCGAGTGCGAGCGCAACGCCGGTAAGTCCTTCGAGCATCCAGCTCGGTCCGCGTTTCCACCTCAGGGCATTCTCGAGTCCTTCCAACAAGATCTTCCTGGCCCGCTCGTAGGCACGGACATCGATGAGCGCAATGCCGAGATTGAGCAGCACGCGAACTGGCCGGAATGAACCCCCGCTTACCTTTTCCCAATTGGCAAGGCTCGCCTCATAACAGGACACCGCATCTGATAACTTCCCCTTAGCGCGCTTGAGATCGCCCAGCGAATTGTAGACAAAGGCGATGCCCTGGGTGATTCCGCGTGCTTCAAACAAAGCCATAGCTTCGTTCAAATGCATATTCGCGCGCTCACTTCCCATAGTGATGAGGACGGCACCAAGTTCCATCAGCGACCAGGCGAGACCCTCGGCGTCATCGGTCTGCCTATACCACGCCACGGCGTTTTCGTACGTCTGTCGTGCGCTTGCCACGTCTCCCAACTCTGCGAGACACAACCCTAGGGTCCGAGCGGCTGCTGCCCTGGAACGTAGCGATTCGCTCTCGCCCATCGAAAGCGCTTTTGTGGCCCAGTAACGGCCTTCAGCAAAGAGACTTCTGAACCACCAGTAATCGGCTAGGACCGCGACCAGGTGCAATGCACTCTGGGCGTCTGCCGAGGAAATCGCTCGCGCCAAGGCCGAACGTATGTTGGCATACTCCGCGTCCAGCTCGCTCAGCAGATGGGGTGGCGCGAGGAATGGGCCATTTCGGTCCAGTCGCTCCACGAGCCTGATGCAATACTTCACGCACCGTCACCAGACCTCTTCCACCTCTCCGTGCTCTTCCAGACGTTCAAGCGCGTACTCGCGGACGGTTTCGAGCATTTCAAAACGTGCGCCCGCGGGTGACGCTCGGCGCTGCATCAGGCTCCTGTCGACCAGCGACTCCAATTGCCGGAGGATGTCATCCTCACGGCTGGCCCCACAGACAGCGGCTGCCGCACGGGCGTTACATCCACCGGCGAATACTCCTAATCGGGCGAACAACGACTGCTCACTGGGCGAGAGCAAGGCGAAACTCCAGTCCATCGTCGCTGCGAGCGTGCGCTGGCGGCGGGGAGCATCACGTGGGCCGGCATCCAGCGCCGCGAAACGATCGGTCAGTTGCAGCAGTAAGTCTTGGGGAGTGAACAGGCGCATCCGGATCGCCGCAAGTTCGATGGCCAACGGAAGCCCTTCCAAATGCGTGCAGATCTGGGCGATGGCCGTAAGGACGTCGTCGTTGAGGTCGAACTCACCTGCCGCAGCGCGGGCGCGGTCTACAAAGAGTTGAACTGCATCATGGCGAAGATAGTCGATGGGCCGCTGTACATCCTCCTGACGAGGAATGGCCAGAGGAGGGACGTAATAAACATGTTCGCCGGACAGCCGAAGGACGGAGCGACTGGTCACCAGAACGGTGAGGCCAGGAGCGCCCGCCAAGAGTGTGGACACCAGCGGCGCTGCCGCGAGCAAGTGCTCGAAGTTGTCCAAAATCAGCAACATTCGACGATCGGCGATATCCCGCAATAAGTCATGGGTGCTAGATCGCCCCGTCTCCTGCACGCCCAGCACGTCAGCAATGGTTGCTCCCAAAAGGTGGGGATCCCGCAGCCGTGCGAGATCAACCAACCATACGCCGTCTGGGTACTCATCGCGTAAGTCCGCGCCAACCTCAAGCGCCAGGCGAGTCTTGCCCACTCCGCCCGGACCCGCAAGAGTTATAAGCCGGCTGCCACGGACGAGCGTAATTACGGCGATCTTGTCGTGCTCACGACCGATAAATGTGGTAACCGGTGCTGGTAAATTGTGGTGACGTCTTGGGGAGGTGATCGAGGATTGGTCGACGGATGAATGAGAACCCAAAAGGCCCATGGCCCTGGCATGGGCAACTGCGTGTGTCCGGTTGTGCACGCCCAGCTTGCTGAAGATCTGCTTGGTATACCACTTCGCTGTCTCGTAGCTGATGGCGAGTTCGTGCGCGATCTCCCGGTTGGTCAGCCCGTGCCCCATGAGGCGCAGCACATCGATCTCGCGCTCGGTCAGAGGCTCCACGGAGTGAGATCTTCCGGCTTCAGACATCGCTCCCTCGTATCGCACTCTTGGGTCGAGATCCTGAAAGATCGAGGTGTTTGGATTATACATCCCCACCCCCAGCACGCCCACCCCGAGTCCCCCCTGTAGGGTGGTGACAGGCTCTGGCGTCATTGATAACCTCAAACACAACGGGCGACGTGAGCGCTCGAAAACGCAGCTTATTTATATGGAGGACAAGACAATGCAAGAGCAAAGGTTACGATCGAATCGGTGGAGGTCGTTCGTGTTCATGGGTGGCCTTGTGGCCATTCTGTTAAGTATGGCCGTGTTTGCGAGCACGACGGGCGCGACGCCGGGCGACGGTCTGACCGGTACGCCGCTGGCGTCTGGTCAGATGCTGCAACCGATTTCCGCGAGCCTGGTGCGCGCGATGGCTGAACACGAGACGGGGGAAGACCAGGTGGCTTCCGAGGAACATCTCGATGCGGATGCGGAAAGCGCGGTCGATGTTGGGCAGATCTCGGTCGTGAAGTTCGAACTCGAACCGGGCGGTTACTTCGGCTGGCATCAGCACAGCGGGCCGGTATGGGTCGTGATCACATCGGGCGAGCTGACCTTGTACGAAGAGGACTGCTCAACCACCCTCCATTCGGCGGGCAGCGCATTTCTGGACATAGGCACTCACGTGCACAACGCGCGCAACGAGGGAGATGAGCCGGTCGAGATCTACGCCACGTTCATGTTGCCGGAAGCTGGAGAGGCACGCATTGACATGCCTCAGCCCGCCGGTTGTGAGTTGTAGCATTACCAAGGTGCCGCGGCACTCAGCCGAGCCTCATGGGGCTGTGCTGGAAAGCAAACGCGTGCCAGGAAATAGATGAGCACCTGCATAAGCCTGGTGGAGGATCTTCTTTAGTCAACGAAGGCCCCCACCTATGTGACGGCACGTTCTGGAATGGCATGATTGACAACATCCAGCGCTGATCGTGCGGTATGCCGTATTCAGATGAGCCGCTGTCAGTGAATCCGGACGGTGCCGCGCAACTGGCGGCGGTGGTCGAGGCGGTCGCCAATCCAGCGCCAACTGCTGTGCCACCTCTGCCGGATATGGCCGGCCAGATCAGCGGCAAAGTCTATGGGCTGTTCAGCCCCGATCTGTTCGCACTTGACCCTGTGATAGAGATCGTTATTCCAGGGATGGATGTCAGTGTGCGGGGTGTGCAAGCGATCTCGCTCACGTTCTTGGGTGAGGAGGCAGCGTTCGCGCTGGACTTCACGGACGGGCAGTGCGAAGAGCTGCCGGTGGGTTTGGACGGCATCTTTCGTGTTTCCGAGAGCCGCCTGGGCACGATCGGCGCGAAGGCTGAATGGCTGACCGATCCCACCTGCCGCGTGTACCTCAAGCACATCGGATCCAGTCAAGATTTCCGGCTGGACTTGACGTTCAACGGCACGATATTGGAGATCATCGCTTTCCAGGTGCATGATGGTTTAGTCGAGGCGATCTTCGGCGCGACGTCATCGCAGTGATCTGGATCGGCGCGAGTACTGCGCGTGAAGCGGTCAGGTAGAGGGTCTTGCAAGGGACGCTATGCAGTGGTATGACGTTCGCCAAATCGTGACAACGAACCCAATTGTGTGTTCTCTGCTGCGGCCATGCTGGAAGTTAGGGCAATCTCCCGGTATCACATATGTGAGACCGGGTTCTAGCCGAGGTCCGGCGTGAGGCTCACTTTTGGTTCGTATCGTGTGGTGAGCCAACCAGGCGCGCGACCGGAGAGTCCGTTGGCTCTCCGGTTTCCTGTGGGGTGCCACACGACTGGTGTGCTGGTGCCCCTGGAGGAGTTGAAATAGTGCACGGAACGGGTGCTGGCGTGTAACAGGTCCCGTATCTTTGCACGGTCTCAAAAGACCTTGAGGATGCCATCAATGGATGTATTTCGCCTTCGTCTGACGAAGTGCGCCTGAACTGGACCAACTCCACCAGCGTTGAGGCAATCTGCAGAACCATGAACCAGAGCATAGCCCCCCTTTTCCATCAACAAAAACCGGCCTATTCTACCAGTCGGTTTGGATATGATCGCGGTTCAATTCACTTATCTATGGAGTTTTTGGGGGTACGGGGGAAAACTGGCGCGTTTACGAGGTTTTTTGAGACCACGGATTGAACGCGAATTCTGCCCGACTCTGACGAGCATCGTTCGAGTTATTGTCCGTCATCGCCTTTTTGGATCAGACGCGCCAGGGCAGTGAATTTGAGCGGGAGATAAGCGGTTCCCGCTTCTTTGTCGATTGTGGTATGTCTCTGGGCCGGGATCACGTAACGTCCGGTTTCGGAATCAGCCAATGGCCCGCCAGCAATCTCATACTCGATAACGGCACCGCTGTGCTGATCGAAGTAGAAATCGTGCATGTTGCCTAGGAGCTCGCCATCTGCACTTCGAAAGCGCATGTTTGGCTTGATCGTCCCTTCCTGGAGCAGCCGCCTCACATCAAACAACTCGTCGGTCCTGATGATCATGTTGGCTGCCCAGGCGAATAACTGCCCCGGCTCGATCCGCTTGACACCCATCCATGGCAGCACCAGCGTCTCGCGGGAACTTGGCTTAAGAGTGAACGCGGTGATGTGGGATAGATGCGGATCGATCATAATGCCGTGGATATGCCCCAGCACAACGTCCGTATTCGCCGCGATGATCGGATTGTTGATGACCGAATTCCCGCTTATCATGTGGATCATCAACACCACCCCCAGTCGCCGTCATAATGAACCATGTCTCCATAACCTTGTTCGATTCCTACTCCCTAATATACGCAAATTCCCCGTGATTCCATGAGGATTCCAGGGGATTTCTGAATAGGAAAATCGGCTGATATTGTCGGGGAGCCTAGGCCAGCTTGTTCTTCAGCGCCAGGGCAACCGCCTCGGCGCGATTGGCGGCCCCCAGTTTCGCCAGGACGCTGGAGACATGGTTCTTGACGGTCGATTGGCTGATCACCAGTCTGTCACTGATTTCCTGGTTGCTCAGCCCTTCGACCAACAACTTCAGGACTTCGCGCTCGCGCTCGGTCAGATCGTGGCCCGGAACGGGCGGTCGGGTCGCCGCGCTGATCAGCACCTGGGTCGCCTCGGGTGCCAGCACGGACTTCCCTTCATGCGCTTTGCGAATGGCCGCTGACAATTCGTCAATCGAGATGTTCTTCAGCAGGTAGCTGATTGCTCCGGCCTGCAGCGCGCCCTGTACCAGATGGTCTTCCTCGAACGTGGTGAGCGCGATGATCTGGATCTCGGGATGATCCGCGTGAATACGCTGTGTCGCCGTAATGCCGTCCATCACAGGCATCACCAGGTCCATCAGGATCACGTCAACTTCGTGTGACTGGCACAGGCGAACCGCGGCATCACCGTTGGGGGCTTCCGCGACCAGCACGAAATCCTCGAAAGCTGCCAGCATATTGATCAGACCATTCCGAACCATGTCGTGATCGTCGACAACCATGACGCGAATTGCTGTTGTGTTGCTCATGAGGATGCCTTTCTGGCGACGTTTTCCCACCTGACCGTGATCTGGGTGCCCGCACTACTGGCGCTGCGAATGTGAAGGGTTGCGCCCACGCCCTCTGCGCGCTCGCGCATGATGTTCAGGCCCATGCTGGATGGCGAGCGGCTGTCGGGATCGAATCCCACGCCATCATCGCGGATCTCAAAGCTCGCGCCCGCGCTATCCTGCGTGAACCGGATATTGACCTGCGAAGCCTGTGCATGTTTGACGACGTTATTCAGCGCTTCCTGCGCAATCCGGTAGAGGACCAGTTTTAGTTCAGGATCGAGTGTTTCGGTGTGGTCGAGTTCGAGCGAGATGCGAAGTTGTTTGCGGGCCAGAACCGCATCCCGAAGCTGCTCTAGCAGACTCTCCAGACTGATGTCGGTCAGGGATTCAGGCCGCAGTTCCAACAGCACCGCCCGGGTTTCAGCCAGCGCGCCGCGCGCCAGTTGATGCAGTTCGGCCAGCATCGGGACGATACTGGCTGGATCCTGTTCCGCTTGCCGCATCAGCGTTTCGGTCGTGATTGTGACGGCAAAGAGTGTCTGGCTCATCGCATCGTGCAGATCGCGCGCCAGCCGCTGGCGTTCGTAGTGGGCGGCCAGCTCTTTAGTTTCTTCGTGCAGGCGCGCATTCTGGATGGCAATCGCCGCCTGTTCGGCAAAGGCTTGCAAGCGGTCGGCATGAATCGGGGTGAAGAAGTACGGAATCAGGCTGCCCAGGTTGATGAACCCGAGCACCTGGTCTTTGGTGGCGATGGGCACGCCCGCGTAGGAGCGTCCGAAAAGCGCCGGGAATGCCTCGAGCATCTGCCCTTTAGATGTCTGGGCCACATCGGGAATGATCAAGGGCTTTTGCGTTTGGCGCATGTACCGTAGCGTCGGTGTCTCCGAGACGACGATATCCGGAGACTCACGGTCTTGTTTGAGTCCGTGACTCGCGTATCCCCGGCTGCGCACGATCTGAGCCTGCTCCCCATCGATCAGCATGATCTCAGCAACGTCATGGGGCACGACGTGCTTCAGGTTGGTTAACAACCGGTCCGAAATCTCCGCCATATCCACAGTGCTGTTGAGTGCATTGGCAATGTCGCGCAGAGCTTCGGCCAGCGCCCGCTGCTCTTGTTCGGCCAGGACCAACTGCTTGTAGTCGGTGATGTCCTCCGCGATGCCCGCCACACGGTAGACCTCTCCCGCGTCATTCAGGATCGGCAGGGTGTGCGCGCGTATCCATCGCATGTCGCCGTCAGGTCGAATGATGCGATACTCTTCCTGGAAATCGCCTTCGGCATGCTGTTGGAGTGCTTCCAAAACGCGGTCGCGATCTTCCGGGTGGATGTATTCCACAAAAGAATAAGGTTGCTCATACAGCCGATCCCGCGCGACGCCCCAGACATCAGCGAAAGCGGCGCTGACATACAGCATCTGGCCGGTGTGGACATCTCGCAACCAGAGCACTTCGTCAATGTTGTCAGTCAACTGCCGCAGACGTTGTTCGCTTTCTTCCCGCGCCGCCTGCGCCCACTTGAGCGCCGTGATATCGCGTGCGATGGTCGAGGCCCCGATGATCTGTCCGTCCATGTCCTTGATGGGCGAAATGGTTAATGCAATGTCGATCAGTTTTCCGTCTTTGCGCACGCGCTTTGTCTCAAGCTGCGAAACCGATTCGCCTCGCCCGATCTTGCCCATGATGTGGCGGTATTCCTCATCGGCTCCGGGCGGGAACAGCACGAGGACCGATCGCCCTATGATTTCATCAGCCGTCCAACCGTAAATGCGTTCAGCCGCTACATTCCAACTCGTGATGATCCCGTCCAGCGTCTTGCCCATGATGACGTCTTCGGAGCTTTCGACAATCGCGGCCAGATAAAGCCTTGCCTGTTCGGTTTCCTTGCGATCGGTGATATCCTGCACCACCATCACGAAGTGCTGCGGTTCTCCGGTTTCTGTCCGGACGAGCGTTACGGCCAGGTCGGCCCAGATGATGCTTCCATCTTTGCGCACGGAGCGCGTCTCCCACGTGGAATCCTCCATCTCGCCAGTCAGGAGCCGGTTGGCGATTGTCTGGTCTTTTTCCAGGTTTTCTGCATAGATGATATCTGCGACGCGCTTGCGCACGAGTTCTGGCGGGCTGTAGCCGAGTATGTCGCACAAGCACTGGTTCACAACGGTGAAATACCCATCGACATCCACATACGCCAATCCAACAGCGGCCCGCTCGAACATGATACGAAAACACGCTTCACTTTCGGACAAGGCCGCCTGCGATTGTTGGCGTTCAAGCGCGTGGCGGATCGTTCGCCGCAAGTCTTGGCGGTCGAGATGGTCCTTAGCCAGATAATCTTGTGCGCCATGGTGAATGGCCTGGATGCCAGTATCCTCACTGCCGGATCGGGAGAGCGCGATGATCGCCGTGCCAGGAGCTCTCGACCGTAACCGGCGGACGCCATTGACTCCCTGGCTGTCGGGAAGATCGAGTTCCAGCAGGACCACATCAGGTTGGTTGAGTGTCAGGTAGTCGAGGCCATCGGCCAGGCAGGCCACCGAATCGATCCGAAGATTAGGAATCAGATCTTCAAAAAGGCGGATATCGGCGGGGTTGTTGTCTATCAACAACACAGAGACGGGCTTGGGTGAGGCTGCATGGGCAGATTGCATTCGCTTAGGCTCCTGGCCGGGAGTTCTGCTGGACCGGCGTCCAGAGGACGGTTTTCGAAACTTGTATGGGAACAGAACCCCCAATAGCGCCGCTGTCTTTAACCCGATTATTTTCGCCAATAATACCACACGCGCGCCAAAGACACCCTGCGGCCTTCCTGGCACCACTACCCCGCCATGTTGAAACAGCATCCCAAGTGTGAGACTTGCTCGTCACCGTTCGGCTGGCGTCGGGCAGTCAGCGCCGATATCGACCAGTCTTCCTATCCCGTCTTGGGTAAATGAGTTGATGTAATCATCTGGGCGATGTCATACCATCAGAGTAGTTGCCGGAAAATCAGATGAGGGAGTTCAACAACATGTCCGACGCACTGTGGAATCAGGTTAAGGGCAATTGGAAGCAGTTCAAGGGTGAAGTCAAGAAACAATGGGGCAAGCTCACCGACGACGAGCTGGATCAGATCGAAGGTGAACGCGACAAGCTGATTGGCCTCATCCAGGAACGCTATGGCGAAGCCCAGCATGAAGTCGAGCGCCAGGTCGACGAGTGGCTTTCGCGCCGCCGCGATAGGGATGTGTCCTAGGCCCTGGCTCAAACACAACTCCTGGCGAAAAGGCCCTCGTCTGTCGAGGGCCTTATTTTTGCGGTCAGGAGAGCCTGCTCATTCTGACCCGTAGCCAATGCGCCGGTGCCGGGCGCCGGACCTACCCTGATCATTGTGCGCAGGTCGATCTGGTGCACAACCGGGCCGGCGGCGAATCGGCTTCACACAGTTCCCCGAACCTCCTCCCGCGAGCCATTCCGTTCCTCGTGCACACGACGCCCTTACGCCGCACAGCAGGACCAACGCAAGTCGTCCGTGCTCCCAAAGCAGGAAGCACGGACATAGGATGATGCTCTGGCAGGGCTATCACGTCGCAGCGTGCTTAACGCCGCCTGCATCAACCCCAATATGGAGGCTCGTCGTAGTACACGTGTATCTTGCGGCCCCAATCGCGATCGGCCATATCGGGCCAGTCATCCTTGTCGAAGCCAGGTGCGTTTTCAAGCGCCTCTTTGGTGACATCCAGGATGCACTGCTTGTTCGTTGTGTCAAGCTGAAGGGCAGACCATGGTACGGCAAAGAGCTTGTCACCGATGCCCAGAATGCCACCGAAAGACAGCACAGCATAGGCGATACAGCCCGTGTCCGTATCGATCATCAGCTCTTTGATGTTGCCCAGGTCTTCCTGTGAACGATTCTTGACAGTATTGCCAATCAGCGTGTTGGCGGAGAGAAGCTTCCCTGACATGGTGTTTCCTCCTTTTATGTTTGTTGCATGCCGGAACGACATAACGCGAACGAGCAGGGAGTCAACTCATCCCTGCTCGTTCAGTTGAGGTTGGTCCTACGCAGGGACTCGCCGGCCAAGAACCAGCGCGGCGATGAACAGGATCAAGAATACGACAAAGAGAATCTGCGCGATCCCAGCGGCTGCACCGGCGATACCACCAAAGCCCAAGAAGGCGGCGAGGAGCGCCAGAACCAGGAAAAAGATCACCCAACCTAACATGAGCTTGCTCCTTCATCGATTGCTTAGTGATGGTTAGATCATAGACGATGCCATCGCTTTCGTGATGGTGCGGATAGGCTGTTTTGGGTTAGGAACAAATTCCCGACGTGACTAGGTAGATAGACCTAGATCGCGCTCATTTCGGCCTGTGGGGGTCAGCCGAATTGATGGGGGTAGATCACGGCCACCGCGTATTCTTGCAACGGGGAACGGGAGTGGAATAATCTGGTTCATGGTGCTGCGCACGCGGCGTATGTTACCGGGCGGTGGCTTACGTTTGAGTCCCATTAGCTATTTCTCCTTTGATTGAACCGGACTACCCTTGTGAGTAGCCTTGGTTAACATTGGAGAGATTTCTCAAGTTATGCTGGAATCCACAAGACAACAGCCCGCAGGGGCAGTTGGAAGTGACCGCCCGCCGCGTGGACTTCATCATCACCAAGCGCGGGCAGGCTGCCGACACCGGCTCGGAAGAGGATGTTCCCTTCTAGACGCGCACGACTTCATCACCACCCAGAACGGCACGCTGCGGCGTGTCGTTTCTGTTGTGCAGCCAGTCGCGTTTTTGAAATTCAGTGGGGGACATTTGCTGCATTACACCGTGTTCTGTTCGTGAGCGTGTGCGTTTCGGACTAGCGTAAAGCCACCTCGTGGTCACCGTTGCAGTTGAGTACTTCTTGGGTGTAGCTATTTCATTTTCTCTTTGATTTTGCGTATCTTTTCCCTGAATTCCTGCCTGCCTTTAGTCTTGCCAGCGCCTTTGAGATAAGGGTTATCAACATATGCCTGGCAGACGCGGATCGCATCTTCATATCGTTTTAGCTTGAAATAGATGATACGCAAGCGTTCGTATGGTAGTGTACCCAGGAATTGATCACGTACACTTTCTTCAAAAAGTGCAATTGCCCGTTCTGTTTTCCCTGATTTTTCCAGTTGTCGGGCTTCCTCATTTCGATCAATCATTGTCTGCATAATTGCACTCTCGACGTTGAGACAAGCACGATTGTGTTCAGTGATCTTTTGCATCTTATCCAGATTCTTGAAATTAGGGGGAGAATGATCGAACTTCGCCATTACATCTGCGCAGACCTTCTGACGGGGAACGCCATTCATAATCTGTGCTTCTGCCCAGCGTCGGAGCTGCAGTTCAGTGACATGTTTACCTAATCGATTGAGCATTTGATTGGTTTGCTCTTTGCTCATTTTCGTGAAGTGCTAGCCGATCCGAAAGCATCTCTTCTCAGTCTAGATCATTTTCTCACGATAACAAATCCCGTCAGGATGAATTCGGCTTTCTCGGTCGGGGGTCCATAACACGGAAGGACGTGCGTGTGCGCATTTTGGGCGCGTCTTGCAGCGCGCCCAGTCACCGCGGCGCGGTGACCTACGCCCCCGGACAGCGCGATCAGCCGTGTAAGACAGGGTGTGTCTTACGGGGCGTTGGCGCGAAATAGCTGTCCGGAGGCGTAGCGAGCTAAAAGCTCGCACCTCACACGCCGGTGGGGCTGGCTTGCCGCGCATGACGCGCGGCACCCCTGCGCGGGGAAGAACACCCGCGCAGCGGCTCAGCCCGGCGGGCCGGGCT